>Ga0190272_10001631_pt1 | contig 10724 bp, 9 predicted proteins | sample Popmic504T_FD_133746 | JGI IMG/M metagenome (GOLD analysis project Ga0190272, IMG submission 133746) | Populus adjacent soil microbial communities from riparian zone of Shoshone River, Wyoming, USA - 504 T | ecosystem: Environmental > Terrestrial > Soil > Riparian zone | place: USA: Wyoming...
ACTCGAAACCAAGAGCATCGTCATCGCCACCGGCTCGGACGTCGCCAGGTTGCCGGGCGTCGACATCGACGAGAAGACCATTGTCTCCTCCACCGGAGCGCTGTCGCTGCCGCAGGTGCCAAAGCGCATGCTGGTCGTCGGCGCAGGCGTGATCGGCCTGGAGCTTGGCTCGGTGTGGCGCCGCCTTGGTTCCGAGGTGATGGTTGTCGAATTCCTCGACCGCATCCTGCCCGGCATGGACCTCGACGTCGCCAAGACCACCCAGCGCATCCTCATGAAGCAGGGTATGAGCTTCAAGCTTGCGAGCAAGGTGACGGGCGTTGCGAAGAGCGGTGCGGGACACAAAGTCACCATCGAGCCCGCGGCCGGGGGCGAAGCAACCAGCATCGATGTCGATGTGGTGCTCGTGTCCATCGGCCGCGTGCCCTACACGGAGGGGCTGGGCCTCGAAGCCGCGGGCGTGAAGATCGACAATAAGAAGCGCGTCGAGGTCGATGCGCACTACCAGACCAACGTGCCAGGCATCTACGCCATCGGCGATGTCATCGCCGGTCCCATGCTCGCCCACAAGGCCGAGGACGAGGGCATGGCGGTAGCCGAAATCCTCGCGGGCCAGGCGGGGCACGTGAACTACGGCGTGATCCCCAACGTGATCTACACGTTCCCGGAGGTCGCGAGCGTGGGGAAAGGCGAGGAGGAGCTGAAAGCCGCCGGCATCGCCTACAAGGCCGGCAAGTTCCCCTTCACCGCCAACGGCCGCGCCAAGGTCAACAAGACCACCGACGGCTTCGTCAAGGTGCTGGCGGATGCCACTACCGACCGCATCCTCGGCGTGCACATCATCGGCGCCGCAGCTAGCGAGATGATCGCGGAGGCCGCCGTCGTCATGGAGTTCGGCGGCTCGGCCGAGGACCTCGCCCGCACCTGCCATGCGCATCCGACGCTGACGGAGGCGGTGAAGGAAGCCGCGCTCGCGGTCGACAAGCGCGCCATCCATATGTGATCTGTCATCCCGGCACTTGTTGCCGGGATCCAGGGATCAACAGACGCCCGAGCAAGCAGATGGATGGATCCCGGGCACAAGGCCCGGGATGACATCACTCAAGCAGCCCGACTTCTCGCAGATACCGAAGCACGCCCGGATGGATCAGTTCGCGCTTGGGGGCCGCGTTTGCCGTGTTGGCCGCCGTCGTCTCCCGTGCCTGCTCGAGCCGCTCTGCAATTGCGGCTTCGCCGTTGTGCAGGGCGCGGGCGATTCCGTAGGCCACATCCTCGGACAGATCGGGCCGCGCCAGGACGAAGCTCCAGGAGCCCACCGAGACGATCGGCGCTGTCTGCCCAGGATAGGTGCCGGCCGGAACCGTCAACGTCTTGAGGAATGGGTGCTTGGCCTGGATGCGCACGATCTCGCTCGCGTCGGGCACGATGAAGCGGCCACCGGCCGGACCGCCCGTCACCGCGTTGAAGCCCGGCCAGCCGATGCCGGCGCCCCAGAGTGCGGCGGCTTCCCCACTCATCACCATCTGCGGCCCGTCGCCGGCGCGGTCGAGAAACACCGCGTCGAAGTCCTTGTCGCGATCGAGGCCGAGGCCGTCGAGCACGTAGCGCGCGAGGATGACGAGGCCCGAACCCTTGGCGCCGAACGCGATGCGCTTGCCGGCGAGGTCGCCAATCGCGCGATAGGGCGCATCGGCACGCACCACGAACATGCCGGGCGAGGCGTACATGGCCGCAATGATCCTGAGATCGGCGGGCGGCCGGCCCAGACCGTTCAGGGCCTCCAGCGCCGCCTCGCCCTGCACGAGGCCGAGGTCGATCTTGCCGGCTTCCAGCAGGGGGATGTTTTCCGTGCTGCCCTTGGTGTTCTGGGTTTTGATTTCCAGTTCCGGCGCGAATTCGTTCACCGTTTCGGCAAATGCCTGCCCGTAGACCGGGAAGCCTCCCCCCGGTGTTGCCGTTCCGAGCACGATGACGGTTCGCATCAGGTTTGTCCGCGATTTTGCTTCCGGCGGGGCAGCCTACACGACCTGTACGGCATCCAGCCGCCGTCGTTAAGCCTGCGCGTTAACCTGCATCGGCGCCAGCGCTTCCCCTCAGTGGCCTTCATGCCCGAGAAGGCGTGGGGGAAGTCGCATCACCGCAATGGGGGAACCGTTGCAACAGAAACCGAATATGCCACTCATCGATCTCGACACGATACGCGAGACGCTGCTCTACATCCGCGATGACGTGCAGCGCGTGCCGGGGCTCGAGGCGGCCGCCGAGCATCTGACCGCGGCGCTGGACGAGATCACGGCGGCCGAGCGCCGGCGGCTTGCGCCGGTTTCCTCGTCGATCATCGAGGCCCGCTTCGTGCCTCGGCGCAAGCACTGACTATTGAGCTGCGTGCTCGGCACGCGCGAGCATCACGACTTCCGCCAGCATGCGGCTGTCGGGCTTGATCAGCTCGTCGACCACGGTGAAGTGGTTGGTGCCCTCGATCACGGATGCCTTGGCATCGATGCCAACCTTGCTCCACGCCTCCGCAATGGCATCCGCCTGACGCAGGAACTCGCGGCTTTCATCGCCTCCCACCGCAGCAATGAGCCGGCGCCCCTTTGACGGCGGCGGCCGGAACAGCGGGCTCGCGGCACGTGCCGTCCCGGTGGTGAGGCCGACCGGCTCGTTGATGCTGGTGCCGATGAGGGGCGCGAGATCGAAGATGCCGCTGATGGCGTAGCCGGAACGCACCAGGTCGGCCGGCACGCCTGAGAAGCCGGTCCAGCTGCGTGCCATCATCTCGGCGGTGAGGTGTCCGCCGGCCGAATGGCCCATGACGGTCGGGCGCTTGCCGGTTTCCTCCCACACCTTGACGATGCACCGCTGGATCTCGTCGCCGATCTCCATGACGGAGACAGCGGGGCTGAGCGTGTAGGAGGGGATGGCGACGGTGATGCCGTTGGCATTCAGCTCGCGCGCGACGAAGGAATAGTCCTTGCGGTCGCCACGCTGCCAGTAGCCGCCGTGGATGTAGACGACGAGCGGAGACTCATCGCCGCCCGCGCGGAACAGGTCGTAGCGCTGGCGCTCGCGGGTGCCGTAGGGCTGGTCCATCTTCGCATCGCCGGCGAGCCTGTAGGCCGCTGCCAGCAAGGACCAGCGCTCGTTGATCTCCGGATGCTCCGGCACACGCTGGCGGTTGTTGTATTCGGCTTCGTAGTCGATGGCGGACATTTTCCCCTTCAGCTCTAGCGGCGATAGTCGTCGTCGCTGACCTTTTCCAACCACTCAACTGCGCTGCCATTCAGCGCTTCCTGGATGGCGATGTGGCTCATGCCGGTAGTGGCGGTTGCACCGTGCCAGTGCTTCTCGCCCGGCTCGAACCAGACGACGTCGCCGGGCCGGATTTCCTCGACGGAACCGCCGAGGCGCTGCACCCAGCCCAGGCCCGACGTGACGATGAGGGTCTGGCCGAGCGGATGGGTGTGCCAGGCGGTGCGTGCGCCCGGCTCGAAGGTGACATGCGCGCCGCGAACGCGGGCGGGCTCCTTGGTTTCGATCAGGGGATCGACGCGCACGCTACCGGTGAAGTAGTCCGCGGGTCCCTTTCCGGAGGGGCGTGATCCGCTGCGCTTGATGTCCATGCTGGTCTCCTTTGCCGCTCAATATCGGGCGCGCGGCGCGTGCGCCGCCGACGTCATGCCGCCACCCGTGTTTGCGCGCGGGCATCCTCGCGGATCATGTCGGCGGCCTTCTCACCGATCATGATGGTGGGCGCGTTGGTGTTGCCCGAGGTCATGGTGGGCATGATGGAGGCATCCGCCACCCGCAGGCCGGCGATGCCGTGCACCCGGAGCCGGGCGTCCACGACGGCCTTGGTGTCGCTGCCCATCTTGCAGGTGCCGCAGGGGTGGAAGACCGTGGTTGAATAAGCGCGGGCATAGGCCATCAGGCCATCGTCGCTGGTGACCTCGGGGCCGGGCAGGTGCTCGCGTACCACGTGCCGGGCGAACTGCGGCTGGCTAGTCGCGCGCCGCAGGAGCTTCATGCCGTCGAGCAGCACGCGCCGGTCGCTGTCCAGCGCGAGGTAGTTCGCCACGATGCTCGGGTGCGCGACGGGATCGGCGCTTGCGATCCTGAGGGTACCGCGGCTGTCGGGCCGGAGTTGGCAGACGGTGGCGGTGACGCCGGAGAACGTGTGCAGACCCTGGCCGGGTCGGTCCGCGCTGAGCGGCAGGAAGTGGAACTGCACGTCGGGCGGGTCGACGTCGGGCCGCGATCGTGCGAAGGCGCCGACAGCTCCCGCGCCGATGGTGAGTATCCCGCGCTGGGTGAAGACGTATTCGACGCCGCTGAGGAGCTGCTGCCAGCGGCTGTGCCAGACGTCGTTGAGGCTGCCGGGGCCGTTGATCTGGTAGACGAAGCGCACCTGCAGGTGGTCCTGCAGGTTCTCGCCCACGCCCCCGAGATCGTGGCGTACGGGCACGCCCGCCGCTTTGAGCACAGCCGCGGGGCCGATGCCGGAGAGCTGGAGAATTTGCGGTGAGCCGATGGCGCCGGCGGCAAGGATCACCTCGCGCGCGGCGCTGACCGTCTCGACCTGGCCGTCACGCGCGAAGCGCACGCCGCTCGCGCGCTTGGCGTCGAGTTCCAGGCCGTGCACGAGCGCGCCGGTGATGATCTCGAGGTTCGGGCGTCCGCGCGCGGAGCGCAGGTAGGCGACGGCCGCCGAGCAGCGCCGGCCCTTGCGGTTGGTGAGCTGGAAATAGCCGGCGCCTTCCTGATCGGCACCGTTGAAGTCGGTGTTGCGCGGAATGCCGGCCGACTCGCAGGCGGCGATGAAGGCCTCGCACATCTGCTTCTGGCGCAAGTGCACGTCGGAGACGCCGAGCGGACCACCGGTGCCGTGATATTCGTCGGCGCCGCGCTCCTGATCCTCTGCGCGCTTGAAATAGGGGAGCACGTCCTCGTAGGACCAGCCGACGTTGCCGAGCTGGCGCCACACATTGAAGTCCTCCGCCTGGCCGCGCACGTAGAGCAGGCCGTTGATGGCGCTCGAGCCGCCGAGCACGCGCCCGCGCGGCCAGGGAATGGTGCGTCCGTCGAGATGCGGCTCGGGGCCCGACCCGTACTGCCAGGTTACCGCGGGGTTGGAGAAGTTGCGGTAGTAGCCGGCGGGGATGTGGATCCAGGGGTTGCGGTCGCGGCCGCCCGCTTCGATGAGCGCGACCTTGACTGTCGGGTCCTCGCTCAGGCGGTGCGCAACGGCGCACCCGGCGGAGCCCGCTCCTACGACGACGTAATCGAAAGCTTTGCCGTTCATGCCCAGCCGTTCCCCAATTTTTCTCTGTTATCCAGGACTGTAGGGCGGCACAGGCGCAGTGCCAAGCTGCACGGAGGGAGGTTTGTCACGCCAAGCCGATGCCGGCAGAAAAGTCTGCGATCACCGCATTCCGGTTGAACGTGCGCTAATTCTGGCGTCCCATCGGCGCCACGATTCGGCAGCAGGTTCGCCGGCGGACGCAAGCGGCCTGTGCACGCTTCTAACAGGTCAGGGAGAAGGCGCATGGTGGCCTGGCGCAAGAAGCCCGAGGGCTTCGAGTGGCACAAGTACATCCGCACCACCATCAAGGTGCGACGCGACGCACGACGCCAGCGCGTCAACGACGCGCGGCGTGCGGCCGGCGAGCAGATGAATGCTGCCGGCGCGGCACTGGCCGCCGGATCGCGCGCAGCAGGCTCCGCGGCAAAGGATGGGGCCATCGCCGGTGCCGGCGCCCTTGCGCTCGGGCTGCAGGGTTTCTGGGCGGTGCTGGTGCACGCGATGGGCGTGCTCGTGCGGTCGATCATCAACGTCGTGTCACGCCCGCACATCGGCGGCCCGCTGGGCATACTCGGCGCCATCGCGGTCGGCGCGGCCATCGGCAGGCAGCGCGTGCTCGGTTTCGACAAGGAGGCCATCCTCACGCTTGCCGTCGGCCTCGTGCTGATGGCGTGCCTGCTGGCGATGCTGGCGCGAAGCTACAACTGGCAGGCGCCGAGCATTCCAGGCCTCTCGGCCGGGACCGTTGCGGCCGGAGCTTTGCTGCTTGCGCTGGCGGGCGGCATCGGCTGGCTTGCCAGCGGCGGCTCGATGGGAAGCTTCGCGAGCGTTGCCAACCTGCGGGTGCTCGGCGGCAGCCCGCCGATTGAGGGGCGCGCCTATGCCACCGGCGCGGATACGGTGCGCATCGGCGGAACCAGCGTGCGGCTCACCGGCATCGACGCGCCCGAGCGCGAGCAGCGGTGCGGCAGAGGTGGCCGCGGCTGGCGTTGCGGCGCGGCAGCTGAAACGGCGCTGTCGCGTCTGGTGGACGGCCGCAACGTGAGCTGCACGATCAGCGGCAGCGACGATGCCGGGCGAAAGACAGGACAATGCACGGCAGGCGGCAAGGACGTCGCGGGCGAACTCGTGCGCCAGGGCCACGTGTTTGCGGGCGGCAGCATGTTCGCGCGCTACGGCAGCGAGGAGCGCGAGGCGAAGAACGCCAAGGCCGGCATGTGGAGCGGCGACGTGGAGCGCCCGTCGGAATATCGTTCGAAGATTTGGGAGGAGGCCAAGCGGCGCGCACCCGAAGGCTGCCCGATCAAGGGCCAGATCGCGGGTGCCTCGCGCGTGTACGTCCTGCCCTGGTCGCCGGAGTATGAGCGCACGCGCGTGCAGAAGGCGCGCGGCGAACGCTGGTTCTGCTCGGAGCAGGAGGCCGTGTCCGCCGGCTTCAGGGCGGCGTCCGGGGGCTAGCTTGTTATGCGAGCAACCTTGCAGGGGTCGGACCGCCGAAACGATCTCCATGCTATTGCTTCTCGTGGCTAGATCGGACTGTGCATGCAAAAGATCAACATCCTCAACATTCAGCGAGTCACCGCCGAGGATCGGACCAGGATCGAGGCCGTCGATCCGGCGATCCAGTTCGTCGATGCGGGCGGCTGGTACGATGGCGAAATTCGCGAGACTTGGCCCGCCTTCGCCTCGGCGCGTTACCTGTCACCAGATGCCGTGGGCTCGGGGACCCGCGAGGAGCGCGACGGTCTCCTGGCAGAGGCGCAAGTGATACTTGGCGGCTGGCCTTTTCCGCTCGACCTGCGCGCCAGGGCACCAAAGTTGAAATGGTTTCATCAGCGTCCGGCGGGCGCCAGCAATCTGATGCTCGGCGATCTCTGGGGCAGCGACGTCCTGGTGACGACTGCGCGAGGTTCAGGCAACACCCTTGCGATAGCCGAATACGCGGTGGCGAGCATCTTGCATTTCGCGAAGGGCTTGCACCGCGCCGTCGTCGACCGTGATGCGGGCGCGTTTGCCCATCGCAACTATCGGCCGCTCCTTTTGCAAGGCAAGAACGCGTGCATCATCGGAGCTGGCGGAATCGGGCGCGATGTTGGCGCGCTATGCGCCGCGCTCGGTATGCAGGTCGTTGGCACGCGCCGGCACAAGGACCCAAATGGGCCTCTACCATCCGGTTTCAACGAACTCGGCGGCCCCGCGGATCTTGATCGGTTCCTATCGGATAGCGATTTCGTGGTGATCTGCTGCCAATGGACGCCCGAGACGACCCATCTCATCAACGCGGATCGGCTCGCCGCAATGAAACCGGGGGCCGTGCTCGTCAACGTCGCCCGCGGCGAGATCGTCGATGAGGAGGCCCTCGCCGACGCACTTCAGCGCAATCATTTGCGCGGCGTCGCGCTGGACGTTTATGTGGGTGAATTCGAGCACCTACCCATGGCGCGGCTTTGGTCCGACTCGCGGGTGCTGATCACGCCCCATATTTCGAGCGTCAGCGATCAGGATCGCCATGGCGGTATCGATGTGTTCTGCGAAAACCTCCGCGCCTATCTCGACGGCCGCCCCCTGCGGAATGTCGTCGATTGGAAGAGGGGCTACTAACGAAAGCTCGCCTGCCGGTCGCGGTGACGTCGCGCTTGCGCGCCCAAAGCTGCCGTCTTGTTGCGCACAACACATTCGGCAGAAGACCCGACGATCGTTTATGAATTCACGCCTTCGCTAGTTGGCGGACTTGGGCGGTGTCTTGGGAAGCTTCGCGAATATGCCAACCGTGATGTTGTGGGCGATGTACTGGGCCATGCAGTTGTAGCCCGCATCCGTCAGCCCGAAGGACTCCTGCTCGGGTTGGCCCGATGCCGCCGTCGTTCGTGCGAGCACTTCCATCGCCTCGTAACGCCCGATGCGCAGCACGTTCTCGGATGTCGCGATTTCGCCGAGGCTCTTTCGGAGCCCCTGGTAGTAGGGATCCTTCACCATCTGCTTCATGTAGTGCAGTCCCACGAGGATCACATCGATGTTGTGGGACTTGAGCCAGCGGACGGCATTGCTCACACTCAGGCGGAAATTCTCCACCGGCACATGGGCAAGGGCATCGTTCGTGCCGACCTGCCACAGGACGATGTCGGGGTGATTGAGGGCGACCTCGATCTTGATGCGCTCGCCGGCCGCCTCGGCCAGCTCGCCCGAGAAGCCCCGATTGATGATCTCGACGTCGAGACCTTTGATCGTCTTCTCCAGCACCTGCTCCAGCAGCGGCGGACTGCCGTCGCGCCGCCAGCCACCGAGCACGGCGGAGGGCGATGCGCCGATTGCGAGAATCTTCACCTTCTTGCTCTGCTGGAGGGCGAGCGCGCTGTTGGGCAATGGCATGCCGCTTACCACGCCAGTCTGGCCGCATTCCTTGGGCACCACGGGCGGCTCGGGCGCAACGGTCTGCGCCGCCAGCGGCCTCGTGAGCGCAAGCGCCAGCACGGCGAGCGAGAGCATCGCCACCGGTTTTGCGATCAACGCGAGGAAGTTTGCCGTTCTCTCCATTCCGTTATCCATGCGGTCAGCCACAACAGGCCGAGACCACCAACGACCACGATCGTATCAACGAGGAAAGAGGCGGTGTAGAGAAAACGAATGATTTGTCCGCTTAAGCTTAGCAGCGATCCTACACAAAATACATTAAGGCTGTTGCGCCCCATGATGGAGAGAAACTCGGGCAGCCAGGCGACGCGGCGGATCAGCACCCAGGCCGCGGAGAACGCGGCCGCGAGCGCCAGAAACTGAACGAGCCGGATCGGCGTCAGGAAGCTCTTTCCGTTGAGGAAAAGGAGCCTCGGCTCGGGCAGGCGCGTCGGATCGGGGAAAAGGTTGAAAATAACCATCACCGAGGTGACGGCGACGATCGGCGCGGCGGCGTAGCGGAGCCAATTGATGTTGCGCCGCACAACCGCGCCCAGCCCTTCGTCGCGCGACAGCACGAAGCCCAGCACGAAGATGGCCTGCCACGTGAACGGGTTGAAGAACCACTGCCCTGGCACCGGCCACGTCGGCGCGGTGAAGGGTATCGTGAGCGCCGCGAAATAGAGCGCAAGCGACAGCGGCACCAGCAGCGGCCGAGCGAAGCGGTCGATGAGCGCCAGCGCCGGTGCCGTCAGCATCAGCAGCACATAGAGCGGCAGGATGTCGAAGTAGCCCAGCTGATGCGTGAGCAGCACGAGGCCGATGTGCGTGAGGGCCGGCTCCTGGAACACGGCCGCCGCGTTGTGCCACTCGAGCACCAGCGGATTGTCGGTGAAGTAGGCGGTGGTCGCGAGCATGGCGATGGCGACGGAGCTGATGAGGATCTGCGCGGCGTAGATCGTCACCGCCCGCCCGCCAAGGCGCGCAGCCAAGCGCGCGGTATCGAAGGGCTTGTTGCCTCGGACGACCAGCAGGCCCAGCGACCAGCCGGCGAGGAACACGAACAGCTCGGCCGAGTCGGAGATAGAGAAGTTGCGATGCGTGAGGCGCTCGTAGAAGAGGCCCGGCACGTGGTTGATGAAAATGGTGACGAGGGCAAAGCCGCGCCAGAAATCGACGGCGTTGGCTTCGCGGGGCATTGCGACCTCGATAATGGCAGGCGCACGCTAGCGCGCGCCCATCCGTCTACATCCGGTTCGGCGACGGGCCAATACCACGCCGCCGCTCGCGCCCCGCAGCGCTACCATGATTTGGCCGACGGCGACCGCCTCAGCCTCAGCTTGCGTCAACAAAGCTCCGGATCAAAACGTTGGCAATCGCCTGTTTGCCAGGCACGTGCAAGCCCTCGGGATGCTTGCGCTCAAGCATGAGCCGCGTTTCATCCCGCGTGAACCAACGCGCATCGGCAAGCTCCGTCGTGTCGACCAGGAGCTCGGTGGTCTCGGCCCGGCCGATGCAGCCGAGCATCAGGGAATGCGGGAAGGGCCAGGGCTGGCTGGAGTGGAAGGTCACGTCGCCGACCTTGATGCCGGTCTCCTCGAACACCTCGCGGCGGACCGCGTGGGGAATATCCTCGCCGGGCTCGATGAAGCCGGCGAGCGCGGAGTACATCTTCTCGCCGTAGCGGTGCTCATGCGCCAGCAGGCAGCGCTTGCCGTCCGTAATGAGCATGATGACGACGGGATCGACGCGCGGGAACCATTCCATTCCGCAGGCCCAGCAGCGGCGTTTCCAACCGCCGTCCTTGATGCGGGTCTGGCCGCCGCAGTGACCGCAGTGGCGGGCGTTCTCGTGCCATTGCGACAGAGCGCGCGCCATGCCGCACAGCGACAGTTCCTCGGGCGGCATCGCCCCCTGCATGGCAAGCGATCTCAGATCGACGATGGGCCGGAGCTTCTCGATCGCGCCAGGCAGATGGCGGGTGCGGTGCTCTGTCACGGCAAGGACGAAGTGGGGGATGCCCTCCTTGTCC
>Ga0190272_10001632_pt1 | contig 10721 bp, 8 predicted proteins | sample Popmic504T_FD_133746 | JGI IMG/M metagenome (GOLD analysis project Ga0190272, IMG submission 133746) | Populus adjacent soil microbial communities from riparian zone of Shoshone River, Wyoming, USA - 504 T | ecosystem: Environmental > Terrestrial > Soil > Riparian zone | place: USA: Wyoming...
AAATAAACGCCAATATATCATTACGACTTTCTCGACTTTCCAGACCCTGGACTTCCCAGACTCGTGGGTCAGATCGTCTTGGTAACCTTCGAAAGGGAGCGCGGCGCGTCCGGGTCGATCCCCTTGGCCTCGGAAAGGAGCGCGGCGAACAGCTGGGCCGGGATAATAAACGGGATCGGCGACAGGAATTCGTCGATATCCTTCGGCATCCGCAGACGCCGCGACGACAGCGCGCCGATCTCGTCGTCGTTCGTGATCGCGAGACAGTCGGCGTTCAATTCACGCAGGCGATGCAGAAGGTCGATATTGCTTTGCTTTGTGACGCCCTGAGGGGCAAAAAGGATGACGGGGAAGCGGCGCTCCACGATGGCCAGCGGCCCGTGGAAGAAATCGGCCGATGAAAAGCGCTCGGCTATTACGTAGCACGTTTCCATGAGCTTTAGCGCCAGCTCGTACGAATTACCGTAGTTCATCCCGCGCCCGACCACCACGCAATTCTCCATAAACACATATCGCTCAACGAGTTCCTGAACTTCGGAGCGCAGCTGGAGCACCTGGGCGGCAAAGTGCGGGATCTTTTCATGATTGATCGCATTGTCGGAAAGCGCCGCGGCAAGCATATAAAAATGCAGCATCTGCCCGGTATATGTCTTGGTCGCGGCCACCGATTTTTCGCGTCCTGCGTGGATCAGCAGGGTCTCGTCAGCGATACTTGCCATGGCCGAATCGGCCTCATTGGTTATACCGAGAGTGTGCGCACCGGCCTTTTTGGCGTCTTCGAGCACGCGGTTGATGTCCACGCCCTCGCCCGACTGCGAAACGCCGATCACAAGCGCACGGCCGAGGTTAAGCTTTGCATTGTAGAGTGTATAAACCGATGGGGCGGAGAGGGATACGGGTATGCCGGTCGTGACTTCGAGCAGGTAGCGGCCGAATAAAGCGGCATTATCGGAGCTCCCGCGAGCGACGAGAACGATCAGATCGATGTCCTTTCCGCGAAGAAATGCGCCGAGCTTTTTATATTTTTCGCGTTCGGCCTGGATGGTGCGTTCGAGAACTACGGGCTGTTCCGTAATCTCCTGCAGCATTAACGACATAGTCTAATAAGTCCAAAGTCCCAGGTCCAAAGTCCAAGGTCAAAGGCCGGAAATCCAGAATCCAAAATCTAAAATCCAAAATCATAAGAATCATAACATTCAAGCAGGCGGATCGAAAATTCGATAAGAGAATGTGATGAGTGTCAGACGGAGGTCCTTTCGATAGATCTCGATCCCAGCCACAGGCAGATCCCGCCGAGCAGGCAGCAAACCGGGCAGACAAGCATGGCGTAGCGCAGCATAGATGGATTTTGGGTCGCCCCGAGCTTATCGCTAATAGCGCCTATCAGGTTGGACCCGATCAGATAAGCGGCTATATTTACCGAGAAAAAATAGATCGCTATCGCAAAACCGCGCAAGCTCACTCCTGCGATCTCGGTAACATCGGCCGCGGCTGCCCCGAGCCATGCCAGCGCGAAAAATAACAGGCCGAGATTGGCAAGAAGTATCAGGTAAACATTGCCCGTATAAAGCCACAGGAGCCAAAACGGGACCGAAACCACGCATAAAAGCGCGCCGTAGGTCATCCGCCCGCCGGACCCTTTACGCCGAAAACGGTCCGCGATAGCGCCGCCGAATAAAGTGGCCGGGATTCCGCCGATCAGCGTCAAAATACCGCCCCAGAAACCGATCTCGGGAATCGTAAACCCGTGTACGCGGCTAAAAAATGTAGCGCCCCAGATCGACAGGTTGTTGGTCGCCAGCCCGAACAGGGCATAACCGAGACAAAGCAGAAGAAACGCTTTATTCGACAGGAGCCGTTTCCATGTGTTTTGCGGCGCGCCGGAGAGGTCGGTTGACACATTGCCTCCTTTGGCCGGTTCCTTCAGGAAATACACCAGGACGGCAAAAACGACCCCGGGAAAGCCGACTACCATAAATGCCGTCCGCCAGCCGTACGCACTCAGGTAACCGCCCAGCAGTGCCGCCATTCCGGCGCCGATAGCGATCCCCATCGAGTAAATGCTGGTGACGGTAGCGCGTTTGGCGGCCGGGAAATAATCGGACAGAAGGGAAATGGCAGCCGGCCCAAGCGTTGCCTCGCCAACCCCGACCATGACGCGGCAGCCAAAAAGTGTCCAGAAATCACCGGCATAAGCGGTCAAGCCCGAAAAAATACTCCACACCGCGACGCCGATGGCGATTATTTTGGTCCGCGAGCCGCGGTCAGCAAGGCGGCCGAACGGTATCCCGAGAAGGGTATAAAATATTACGAACGACGTGGTCCCGAGCAGCGCAAGCTGGGTGTCCGAAAACGCCATTTCCTTTTTAATCAGGGGAAAAAGGATGTAGATGATCGTTCGGTCCAGGAAATTCAGGATATAAACGAACATCAGCAGCCCAAGGGCGTACCAGGCGTAACCGGGTGTTTTTTCAGTGGTTTCGGTCATGTAAGTTAAGGAAGTATCATAACCGCTGCCTCGCCTTTGACCAGCACCTCACCGTTCTGGTTGGTGCAGATGGTCTCCAGCGTGACGATGCCTTTGTCTTCGCGGATGGCGGCAACGGTCGCGGTGGCCGTGACCGTATCATCCAGATAGACCGGGGCCGTGAACTTCATCGTCTGCGAAAGATAGACGATCTTTCGTTCCTTGAACTCGTAACCGAGGACCGCCGAGATAAAGGCCCCGCTTAGCATCCCGTGCGCGATCCGCCGGCCGAAACGAGTGGTTTTTGCGAACTCCTCGTCGAGATGGATCGGGTTGTAATCGCCCGAAACCTCGGCAAATTTTCGTACAAGCTCATCGGTGACCTTGCGGCTGGTGGAAAAACTGTCGCCAATTTTGAGGTCCATATCTATTTTTTCTCCAGGAATGTCATTACCGCAGTGTTAAATTCGGCAAACTTTTCCGATTGAGGAATGTGCCCGCATTTGTCGAAAACTACCAGCTCGGAGCCGGCGATGTCCTTTTTCAGCCGCTCGCCCTCGCTGACCGGCGTCAGGCCGTCCTGTTTTCCCCAGACGATCAGCGTCGGCTGTTTTATGGTTTTCACCTGGTTGTCGAAATAGTCCTCGCCGAGCTCGATCGTCTTGAGCAGCGCCATCACGGTAAACGAATCGTTCGCGGCGATCCGAGCGGTTATAAACGAATCGACGGCGGCATCGGACATAAACATCTCGGAATTGTACAGGATCAGCTTTACCATCGAGCGGACGCCTTCGCGGGTCGAAGGCGCAAGGCCCTGGAGCAGGCGGTAGTCGAAACCCTTCGCCGGGGCGTAACCGGCAGCGTCGACAAGCACCAGTTTATCCACCCTGGCAGGGTATTTCGCGGCGTAAAGCGCCGAGATCCACCCGCCCATCGAATTGCCGACAAGGGAGGCTTTCTCGATCTTTAGCTCCGTCATGAATTTGTCGAGAAAATCCACGTATGTGCCGACCCTGTAGTTCATTATAGGCTTATCGGATTTGCCGAAACCGATCTGGTCGGGTGCGAAAACATGATATTTTGCCGAGATCGCGCCGATATTGAATCCCCAGCCCAGGTCGGCGTTGCCGCCAAGCCCGTGGAGCAGTATAACCGCCGGTTTCGAGGCATCGCCCGCTTCGAGATACCGGACCTTGGCGCCGAAAAGGGTAACGAATTTTTCCTGCGGCGGTTGCGCCAGTGCCCCGGCCGAAAATATGAAGATCAAAAATGCGATAAAAATAAGTCGTTTATTCATAAAGTTTCTCCAGCGTGTCTTTGAAATGACCGGCGACCACACTTCGCTTTAGCTTTGCGGTTGGGGTCATCTCGTCTTTTTCCTGAGAAAAGTCACGCTCTAAAATAGCAAATTTCTTGATCTGTTCGGAGCTCGAAACCCGGGAATTTGCTTTGTCGACGACCGCTTTCACGATCGAGTGGATCTCTTCACGCCGGGTGAGCATGTTAAATGCGAGATAGTCCAGCCCCAACCCCTCGGCGTAGCTTTCGGTCTCAGCCTGGTTCAAGGTGATCAGGGCGACGCAGTAGCTTCGGCCGTCGCAGTGGAGGAAGCAGTGGCTGATCAGATGGCTTTCCTTTACGTAATTCTCGACCACCGCAGGCGCCACGTTCTTTCCCGTGGAAAGGACAATTATCTCCTTTTTTCGCCCGGTTATCTTCAGGAATCCGTCTTCATCGAGCTCGCCGAGGTCGCCCGTCCGAAGCCACCCATCGCCGGTAAACATCTCCGCCGTTTTTTCCGGTTCCTTGTAATAGCCCGAGAACATCATCGGGCTTTTGACAAGAATTTCGCCGTCCGCCGCGATCGTTATCTCGCACATCGGCATCGGTTTACCCACGGTTCCGAATTTAAGGTCGTCGGCACGGTTAAACGCCACGCAGATATTCTCGGTCAGCCCGTAGGCCTGCAGGATCGGCAGCCCGGCGTTTACAAAAAACTGCGCGATCTCATCCGGCAGCGGCGCGCCGCCCGATGTTAAAAGGTGCATGCGCCCGCCAAAGGCCTCATTTACCGCCCCGGGGCTAACATCTTTTCCACCGGCTTCCGCCACCACCTTTGCGTGGATCTTCTCGAAAAACCTTGGCAGGCTGGCGAAAACGGTCGGCTTTACCTCGAGCATATATTGATAAAGCTTCGTCAGGTCCTCAACAAAATAGGCGGCCGTACCGTTGTACAGCCGGTTATAGATCCCCGAGATCCGCTCGGCGACGTGACAGCCGGGCAAATAAGAAAATGAAATGTCGGTATCGTAGATCGGGACCGAACTGCGCAGCGATTCGACGCTGTTCAAAACGTATGCGTGCGAGAGCATGGCGCCCTTGGGTGGACCGGTCGTCCCGCTGGTGTAAACGATTATCGCGGTCTCGTCCGGTTTCGCGTTGAGGCCGGTCTCTTCGACGACGTAAAGAAAATCTTCTCGACGGGCGCGCCCCACGGCAAGAAAATCCTTTAACGAAGTGATCGGAACTTCCTTTACTTCAACCAGACGTCCGGATTCTTTTTGGACGATCTCGACGGACGTATGGCCCGCTGTTTCGATACAAATTATCTCTTTTAGCTCTGGCAGCGCGCCGGAAGTGTCGTAGATCTTTTCCAGCTGTTTCGCGGTATCCACAAAAAGGAATTCCGCGTCCGAATGCCGGAGAATGTATTCGCACTGTTCGGCAGAACTGGTTGGATAGATTCCTACACCAACCCCGCCGGCAGCGATGGTGCCGATATCCACGACCGTCCATTCCGGCACATTTCCCGCAAGTATGGCTACGCTCGCACCTCGACCAAGCCCGCGGGCCGAAAGAGCGCAGGCAAAGTCGTGGACCTTGTCCTCAAACTCCTCCCAACTTTCCGGCATCCAACCGCCCGGCGTCTTTGTGTAAAAGACCGGGCGGCCGCGGTATTTGGCGGTCTGGGTGCGAAAAAGGCTGTAAATGTTAGGAAAATTCATCGAAACTAGGTCTGGACTAAAATCTGATCGCCATCGAGGCCATATTCAACCCCCCGCCCGATGCGCACAAAACCACAATATCACCGCGCTTTATTTTCCCATTTTCGACCGCGTCGTGAAAGACCATGGGTATACAGGCCGAACCGGTATAGCCCCATTTATGCATGATCGTGTGAGTTTTATGGCCGGGGATCTCCATTACATTCATTACAGCCGTGATAGTCGAGAGATTGACCTGTGTAAACAGGAACAAATCCACATCGCCCACCGAGAGTCCGGCTTTTCCGAGAACGTCGTTTATGACCTTCGGCCAACCCTCGATATTTACTTCCGGCGGGTATTTCTGCACAAAGCGCAGCCGGTTCGTATCGTTCCCCGCCAGGACTTCGCTCGTGATAGGCGTTTTCGTTCCCCCGGCAAAGATGCCCATATATGTATGATAATTGCCGTCCGCCACCAGTTTCGACCCTAAAAAATGTTCTTCTTCTACCGCTTGCAGGATCATCGCCCCCGCGCCGTCGGCAAACATCGTCGAGGTCTTTTTATCTTTCCAGTCGAGAAATTTACTCATCGCGTAACAGCCTATGACAAGCACATTCCTGTACGCCGGATCGGCGATCACGTATTTATAGGCCGCATCCAGCGCTGTTACAAACCCTGCGCATGCCGCGTTTATATCGAACGTTCCAGCGTTTTCCGCGCCCAGGCGCAACTGGACGACAACCGAAGTAGCCGGGGAAATGTATTCTGGGGTGTCGGTTGCGAGGATGATCAGGTCGAGGTCCTTTGCGTCGATGCCAGCATTCGATAAGGCCGCACGGGCGGCTTCGGTGGCGAGATCGGCGGCGCTCTCATCCTCGGCGGCGATATGGCGCTCTTTGATGCCGATGATGGTCGAGACGAATTCATCGACGTCCTGGCCGAGGTTCCGGCTAAGCTCGGCGTTCGTCACCACCCTCTCCGGCACATAAACACCCGTCCCGATTATTTTCGCGTCCCTCATAAAAATACGGCTTTACCTCAAAAACTCTCTGACGATCGAATTGAATTTTTCCGCCTGCTCGACAAATACGATATGGCCGGCCCCGGGGATTATCTCGAGCCGGGCATTCGGGATCGATGCCGCCAGGTTGATTGAGTTCCCAACGGGTACGACCGTGTCCGAATCACCCGAAACAACCAGCGTTTCCGCGGTGATATTTACCACAGACGACTCGGAATTAAATATTGTGGCCGACCCGAGCTGCTGCAGGTAAACGCTCTCGGGCACCGGGTTTTGCTCACGCAGCAAACAGAATCGCTCAACCTCACCCGGCTGGTTCTCGACAAAATCCGGCGCGAACCCGGCTTTCATATACTGCCTGATACGCTCGGGGCTGTTCAACCCGCGTGTCGAGGAAAAGGCGGCCAGCACATCCATCGAGGGCAATACGTGGTTCGGCCCGCCGAAGCTGGTACACGCGAGTACGAGCTTTTTTAACCGGTGCGGATGCTGCAGCGCGAATTGCTGGGCGACAAACCCGCCAAAGGAGATCCCGAGAACATTTGCATCCCTGATCCCGAGAGCGTCAAGCAGGGCCGCCGCGTCGTCCGCTATCGCCTCGATAGTTACCGGGCTTTCCCCGGTTATCGCCGAGGCCGAAATACCGCGGGGGTCGAATACGATAATCTGAAAATCACGCGCAAGGTCGTCTGTTTGCCAATCCCAGCTCCAGGCGCCCGAGGCGAAGCCCGGTATCAGCAGCAGGGGCGCGCCCGAGCCGCGTGTTTCATAATGCAGCTCGACATCGCCGAGCGTCACGTTGGGCATAATATTTAGCTCGCTGCGTGGTACTTTACCATTCGCCACTGGTAATACCCGCTGAGGTCTTTTGAATTGATATGCCCGTAGGGTATCGATGTGTATCTCTTCTCCCCGTTTTGGCCGGGGACCTGCGATGTGTACCGGCCGTAGACGACGTCGCCGTAACCGATCACCTCGTCGACCGTCGACCATATCGAATATGTATGGCTTCCCTCGTAATGCGAGCCCGAAGAGTTCAAATTGTAAAGTATGTTCGATAAACCGAATGGATACGGCGACCATGCGGCATAACCCGGGTAAAGGCCGTTCGTCGCGCCGCAAGTGGGTGTTGAACCGCCCGTCTGGTAGCACGAAACCAATCCCCAATTTGCGCCGGCGATACCGACAAATGCATCAACGCTGGAGGTCAGCGGTGCGCCGAGATTGTAGTTTCCGCCGTTTAACGCGTCGTTGCCGGTGCCGCCGAGAATAGCTTTTCTCGCGAGCGTCACACCCATCGAGTGGGTGACGATATCCACCTTCGACGCGCCCGTGTAAGCCTTGATGGCCTGTATAAAGGCACGGACCTTCTGGATATTCGGCAGCGAGTGGTACTGGAAGGCCGAAAGGGCCGGGCTGGCGTCGCCCCAGGTCGTTGCGTACATCTCCGAGGACTTATAACCCTGCGAGGTGAAATAATTGATCGATGAGGTCCAGCCCGTGAATCCAGTACCGCTGCCGAGCGCCGCATCGGAGTTGCCGTGGATGAAGATCACGGGCTGGTTTACGACCGTATCGCCCGGGCTAAGGCGTCCGCCGTAACTTCCGTTAGCGCCCAGGTCGGTGCGGGCGAAATAGTAACTGCTGTAACCGTTCGCGCTCAGCCAGGTCTGAAAATCGGATGTGATCGTCGCAAACGCAGAGCCGGAAAATACGAAGACTGCAATGACTAATAGTAAGTATCTCTTCATTTTTTACCTCTTGGGTTTTTTAACGGTATGCAGGAAAGTAACCACGAACCCACACGAAACACCACGAAAGGTCAATTGTTCGTGTTTGTTCGTGTGATTTCGCGGTTACTCCTTTTTGCTTTCCACCATTCCAAAGTTGTTTTGTAAAGAGCGGGCAGATCATCCCGCTCCCCCGGACAAATTAGAAGCTCAACTTAAACGCCAGCTGGACCACACGCGGGCCGGAGCTCGCGCGCTCGATCCTTCCGAAGTTCGCCCCGATCAGGTTGCTGTTAGGATTGGCGTAATTTACCCAGTTGAAGATATTGAACATCTCCGCCCGGAATTCGCCGCGTATATTTTCGGTGAAGGGCATCATTTTAATGAACGATATGTCCACGTTCTTCTGCCCGGGGCCGACCAGGAAGTTCCGAGGCGTATTGCCGAACGGGGCCGTCGGGTCGAACGCCGGGTTCGTGACCGGTCCCAATGCCGTATTGCAAGCCGCGGTAGCGCACGATCTGACAAACGCCGCGGTGTTGAAATACGCGAGCGTCCGGCTCGAAGCGCTCCCGGTGGAGTAAACGTTCTGGCCCGCGAACCCGGCGGCGAAGTTGGCCCGGCTGATGATGCTCGTATCGTTGGAATTTACTATCGAGAACGGCAGTCCGCTTTGGATCACCGCAATTCCCGCGATCTCCCAATCGTTCAGAACGGCGCGTGCAAACCCGGAATTGAATTTGAATTTCGGCAGATCGTAAACGCCGCTGATCACGAATCTCTGGTTGCGGTTAAAATCCGACGGGCCCTTGTTATTTTGCCAGAAGACCTGGTCGCCCGGTACGTTCTGCAGTTCGCTTAGCGCCACGCCCGAATAATAATCGGTCGACTTGCCGTAGGTATAAGCCGCCAGGAACTGCACGCCGGTCGAAAATCTCTTGGTCAGCGAGGCCTGGAACGAATCGTACTGCGAAAGGGAAGTCGTCTGTACCTGCTGCACGCCGCCGGTCGCATTTTTGTTGGCCGATATGGCGGTCGCCGGAAAGCGCGTGATAAAGGTGTTGGCCGCGGTGTAGAACGGCTGGTTCAGCGTCACCATCTGGAACAGATTCCGGCCGCGGTTGCCCACATAGCCGACGTCCACCAGGTAGTTTTTGGCAAACTGCCACTGCACGCCCAGATTGAACTGCTGCACCCATGGCGTACTCAGGTTCGGATCGACATAAACACCCGCGATCGGTACGCCGACGGTCGGGAACGCGAGCGGCGTAAGCGGCGAAGGAATTGTGGCCGCTGTCGGGAACGACGCCGGCCCCGGCATATTCAGGAACGGGCTCGCGTAGGTTTGTGTAAACCCAGGCAGCCCGACACCCAACGCGAAATACGGGTAATTAAATAGCTGCGAGTTTGCGTATCGGGTCGAGATGCGGTCGTAATAGACGCCGTAACCGCCCCGCAAAACGACATTTCCGTCACCCGTCAACGCGTACGCGAATCCTATTCTCGGCGAAAAATTGTTCTTGTCCGTCGGGACGAGGGTTTTCGAGACCTGCGGGACACCCGCCAGCGGGCCTCCCGCCGCCTGTACGAAACCGTTGGGCGGCTGCGACGGGGTCACGGCCGTGCCGACAACCGCCATGTCGGGCAGGAAATTTACCAGCCGGTTCTGGGCCTCGGCCGGCAGTCCGTAGAGGTCGTAACGGAGTCCGAAGTTCACCGTCAGCCGGTCGCTGATCTTCCAATCATCCTGGAAAAACCCGTTCAGGTCCTTAACCCGGAAAGACCGGTCGAACACTCCCGAACCGAGCAGGGAAGTTCCGGCGCCGGTCAGAAACGCCGGGAAGCTGGCGAATAGCAATTGACCGCGGGAAAAAGCGTTGAAATAGAATTTTACGGTCGAGTAGCGATACTCGCCGCCGATCTTCATCCGGTGGGCGCCGTGCGTGACCGAAAGGGTATCGCCGAAGTTATACCCGTTGATGCGCGAGGACTGGTCGGCCAGAGGAGCGGACCCGAAAAAGAACTGCGAATCGGTCCCCAAAACGCGGATCGTCGGGGCGCCCGGGAAAAGCGAGCTCAGCGAGCTGCTGATCCCCAGCGAGGCCGCAGTAAAAGGCTCTTCGGGAACACTGGTAACCCGCAGGCGGTTATATCCGAATCTTGCCTGGTTCACGACGTTCGAGGAAAAAACATAGGTGTCGGTGATCGAGTAAAGCTTCTGCTTGATGGTCAGATCGCCCCCGAACCCGATCAGTTGGCGCTCGCCGTTGCCTAAGCCCGCGAAATTATAGTTGGCCTGAAAGGTCGGGTTGTCGGCGACAAAGAATTTAGCCGAGAGGCTGTGATTGGCGGAGAAAATAAAATCACCGTTCAGGTTTACCTGGTTTTCCTTAAAGGTGGATTCGCCGGATTGGAAGATCGTCGTTGCCAGTAACGGCGTTGTCGTCGAAGCCAAGCCGGAAGAGGGAATGGCAAACTGGCCGTTCGGCAGACGGGCGTTCAGGATGTTCAGGGCA
>Ga0190272_10001633_pt1 | contig 10721 bp, 12 predicted proteins | sample Popmic504T_FD_133746 | JGI IMG/M metagenome (GOLD analysis project Ga0190272, IMG submission 133746) | Populus adjacent soil microbial communities from riparian zone of Shoshone River, Wyoming, USA - 504 T | ecosystem: Environmental > Terrestrial > Soil > Riparian zone | place: USA: Wyoming...
ACGCCGCGGCCGTCATCAGGGCTGGCACCTCGCCGGACCAAACCCTGCAGCTCCAACCGACGGATCTGCCTGGTCACCCTGCTTGGCAACGACATCAGACCGTCGGCGAGATCCCCCATACGCGCCGACCCCATCGTTGACTTGTCCAACATGTCGAGCAGCCGCACATCGTTAAGGGTCAGATGATGTTCGTCTACCAGCGACCGATTCAAGGTCGCGTACAACCGCAGCGCTGAGTCGAGGAAGTTTTGCCACGACCTCTGCTCAGCGATGTCTAAACCGGGCATGTCACTTGCGGTACGCCCAGCGATGATCCCCTCCATCCCGACATAGTAAAGCTCGGAAGCATTGCTGGGAACAGAAATTGCAGACTGTTTTTGCAGGGTAGTAGCGTTAATTAAATGCGATCGATTGTGGCCGAATCCGAGGATCGGCTCATCTGGCAAGAAGTCCCCGACATCACCCCGGACGACGGCGAGGTGCTCATCAAGGTGAGCGCCGCCGGAGTCAACCGGGCCGACCTGCTACAGGCCGCCGGCAAGTACCCGCCGCCACCAGGTGCCAGCGACATCCTCGGCCTCGAGGTGTCCGGGACCGTCGCCGCAGTCGGCGCGGGCGTCACCACTTGGGTCGTCGGGCAACAGGTCTGTGCTTTGCTGGCGGGCGGGGCGTATGCGGAGTTCGTCGCCGTGCCTGCCGGGCAGGTAATGCCGATACCCGACTCGGTGGGCCTGCACGACGCCGCCGCACTGCCCGAGGTCGCGTGCACGGTGTGGTCGAACCTGGTGATGACAGCGCACCTGGCAGCGGGCCAATTAGTGCTTATCCACGGCGGCTCCAGCGGGATCGGCACCCACGCCATCCAGGTGGCCCGCGCGCTCGATTGCCGCGTCGCGATCACCGCAGGCTCGCAGAACAAGCTGGACCTGTGCGCCGAACTCGGCGCCGAGATCACCATCAACTACCGCGATGAGGACTTTGTCGAGCGGGTTCGCGGCGAATCCGGCGGCGCGGGCGCCGATGTGATCTTCGACATCATGGGGGCGGCGTACCTGGACCGCAATATCGACGCGCTGGCCACCGGCGGCCGGCTGGTCATCATCGGCATGCAGGGCGGCGTCAAGGCCGAGCTGAACATCGGCAAGCTCGTCGGCAAGCGCGCCGGTGTCATCGGGACGACCCTTCGCGCCCGTCCGGTTACCGGACCCGGCAGCAAGAGCGAGATCGTTTCCGAAGTGGTCGCCAACGTCTGGCCGATGATCGCCGACGCGCGAGTTCGCCCCATCATCGGCGCCGAGTTTCCGATCGAACAGGCCCGCGCCGCCCACCAGTTACTGGCCTCAGGCGAGGTTTCGGGGAAAGTGCTTCTGCGGGTATCGGATTAACCCAGCGAGGCGAGGGCGCGCACCAGCTGGTCGACCTCGGCCGTCGTTGTGTAATGCGCCAAGCCCACGGTCACCGCACCGCCAATGTCGTTGACCCCGATGACATCAAGGACGCGCGAGCTCGCGTTCGAGATGGCCAGGATCCCGTTGTCGGCCAACCGCTGTACCACCCGCTCGGCAGGCACGTCGCTCACCGCGAAACTCAGCACGGGGATGCGAGCCTCAGGCCTGCCGATCACCATGACCGCCGACAGTGAGCGCAGCGAGACCAACAGATAATCGAACAGCCGACTCATGTACGCCGACGACGATTCCATTGAGACGGAAAGTCTTTCGCGACGGGTCCCGTTCGCTTTCTCGTCGAGTGAGGCCAGATACTCGATGCTGGCCACCACGCCGGCAAGCAAGCCGAACTGGTGTGCGCCGATCTCAAGGCGCGCCGCGCCGGTGGCGTACGGGTTCAGCGACACCGAGCTGAACGAGTCGATCAGCGACGGGTCGCGGAAGATCAGCGCGCCGATCGGCGGGCCTCCCCAGGCGATCGCATTCACCGCGACGACGTCCGCATCGATCTCCTCGATGTCGATCAGCCGGTACGGGGCGGCCGCGGAATGGTCGACGACCACCAGCCCGCCGATCTCATGCACCAGCTTGGTCACCGCCTGCAGATCGGAGACCGTACCCAAAGTCGATGAGGCCGAAGTGATTGCGACCAGCCGGGTCGGCCTGGTGATCAGGCCCTCCCACTGCCAGGCGGGCAGCTCGCCGGTCTCGATATCGACCTCGGCCCACTTCACCTTGGCGCCATAACGATTCGCGGCGCGCAACCACGGCGCGATGTTCGCCTCGTCGTCGAGCCGGGTCACCACCACCTCATAGCCGAGGCCGACCCGTGACGACGACGCATCAGCCAGCGACGTCAGCAAGACTGCGCGGTCAGAGCCAAGGACCACACCCCCTGGGTCGGCGTTGACCAGATCGGCCACTGCCTGGCGCGCTGCGTCCAGCACGGCCGCGCTGCGCTTGGCCGACGGATGCGGACCCACCGGCGTCGGCGTCGACCCGCGGAACGCGGTGGAAACGGCCCTGGCCACCGAGTCAGGAAGCAGCATGCCGTTCTGCGCATCGAAGTGAACCCAACCATCGCCCAAAGACGGGTGCAGACCACGCACCCGGGCGACGTCGTATGCCATGCCAGCCCACCTTAGAGCGTCAGTGAAATCAGAAACCGACACGATTTGGCTGATGCCCGACGGCGCCTTGCGACGCCCATGCCGTGCTCGGACCGGGTCACCTGGGCAGCCATACTAGTCCAGTGAGCTTCGGGTTCGGAGTGCTAATTGCACTGATTTTGCTAGTGATCCCCGGAGCAATCGTCGCAAGGGTTGGCCGGCTAACCTGGCCGACCGCCGTCGCGGTGGGGCCGGCACTGACCTACGGTGTCGTCGCATTAGCCATCGTATCGTTCGGCGCACTCGGTCTGGCGTGGAGCGTGTGGACCGCGCTGTTTGCGACGGCGCTCGTGACGGCTGCCGTGTTCGGTTTGCGGATGGTGCTGAACAGGTACCGAGACGTCGACGCCGAGTCGCGTAGCGCATCGCGCGGGCCTGCGATCCTTGTCGCAGCAGGGGTGCTGCTCGGCGCCGCGCTGATCGGATTAGCCGCAGTTCGCGGAATACCGCATTGGCAATCAATCCCAAGCACCTGGGACGCCGTGTGGCACGCCAACGCGATCCGGTTCATTCTCGAGACCGGCCAGGCCTCGCCGACACACATGGGCGACCTGCGCAACATCGAAACCCACGAAGCGCTGTACTACCCGTCCACGTTTCACGCCCTCGGCGCGGTATTGAGCCAGCTCATCGGGGCCGCGCCGACCACCGCGTACACGCTGAGCTCACTGGCGGCGGCCATCTGGCTGTTTCCCGCGAGCGGAGCAGCCCTGACATGGCGTCTGTTGCGCAGCCGAACCGACGAGTGGCGCGCCGCTGGTGCGGCGGCCGCGGCGGGCACGCTTTCGGCGTCGTTCACCGCGATCCCCTATGTCGAGTTCGACACCGCGTCGATGCCCAACCTCGTCGCTTACGGCCTTGCCGTGCCGACCATGGTGCTGATCGCGTCGGCTCTGCGGCACCGCGACCGCATCCCGCTTGCGGTGCTCGCGCTGTTCGGGGTGTTCTCCGTGCACATCACCGGCGGGGTGGTGACGGTGCTGTTCGTCGCGGGATGGTGGGCGTTCGAGGCGCTATGGCGACCCGTACGCGGCCGCGTGAGCGATGCGGTCAGTCTGCTGCTGATCGCGACTCCCACTGTCGCACTGCTTCTTCCGCAGTTTCTCGGCGTGCTGCAGCAGGCCGAGATCATCGTCGGGCACGAGTTCGTCACCCACGAAGGCCACAAGCGCGGTCTGATCGACGCGGTCCTGCAGCACACCCGTCACCTCAACGACTTCCCGGTTCAGTGGCCGCTGATCATCCTGGCCACGGTCGGCGCCATTGTCCTTGCGGTAAAGCGGATCTGGTGGCCGCTGGCGGTGTGGCTGCTGCTGGTGGTGGCGATCGTGCATTCGTCCGCGACGTTCGGCGGCCCGATCGGCTCGCTGATCGGCATGTTCAGCGATCTGTTCTACAGCGACCCGCGCCGGCTGTCCGCGGTGGTGGCGATGCTGCTCACCGCATGGGCGGGCATCGGCGTCTTCACGCTGGCGGCCCTCCTGTTGCGGCGGCACGGGCTGTCCGTCGCGGTGGCACTTGCGGTGAGCGTCGCGATCGGCGTCTCCTACCTACCGGGGCATCAGTTCCTGTTGGGCGAGAAATACGACTCGGTGATCATCGACGACAAGGACCTGGAGGCATTCGCCTACCTGGCCACGCTGCCCGGCGCCCGCGACACCCTCATCGGCGACGCCAACACCGACGGCACCGCTTGGATGTACGCGATCGCTGGCCTGCACCCGCTGTGGACCCATTACGACTACCCCGTTCAGCAGGGCCCGGGCTATCACCGGTTCATTTTCTGGGCGTACGCCGACGACGCCGATACCGACCCGCGAGTCGCCGAGGCGGTCAAGGCGCTCGATATCCGCTACGTGATCACCAGCACGCCGGTGGTCCGCGGGTTCGTCATGCCCGACGGACTAGTGTCGCTAGATAAGTCGCGGTCGTGGGAGAAGATCTACGACAACGGCGAGGCCCGCATTTACGAGTGGCGCGGAGGGAAATGACTGCCAACACCGACGACGACAACATCGAGATCATCAGCGGCGAAGCCGACGCTGCCGACGAGGACAGCGACGCCAAGTCGTTGACCGACCTCGTCGAGCAACCTGCGAAGGTGATGCGGATCGGCACCATGATCAAGCAGCTGCTGGAGGAGGTGCGGGCCGCACCGCTCGACGACGCCAGCCGCAACCGGCTGCGCGATATCCACCGCACCAGCATCCGTGAACTCGAGGACGGGCTGGCGCCCGAACTGCGCGACGAACTCGAGCGGCTCACCTTGCCGTTCACCGAGGACGGCGTGCCGTCGGATGCCGAACTGCGGATCGCGCAGGCCCAGCTGGTCGGCTGGCTCGAAGGCCTGTTCCACGGCATTCAGACCGCGTTGTTCGCCCAGCAGATGGCCGCGCGCCAGCAGTTGGAGCAGATGCGCGGAGGTCAGGGCGCATTGCCGCCGGGCATGGCATTCCAGCGCGGCCCGTCGCAACCTGGGACCGGTCAGTACCTGTAGGCAATGTGACTGACCCTGCTCACCCGCACATCGAGACGCGCAACGCGTGGGTGGAATTTCCCATCTTCGACGCCAAGGCGCGCTCGCTGAAGAAGGCGTTCCTCGGCAAGGCCGGCGGCACAATCGGACGCAATGCGTCCAACGTCGTGGTCATCGAGGCGCTGCGGGACATCACCATGTCATTGGAGATGGGCGACCGGGTCGGGCTGGTGGGCCACAACGGTGCGGGTAAGTCGACGTTGTTGCGGCTGCTGTCAGGGATCTACGAGCCAACCCGCGGCGTCGCCACGGTGACCGGCCGGGTGGCTCCGGTGTTCGACCTCGGCGTCGGCATGGACCCCGAGATCTCGGGCTTCGAGAACATCCTCATCCGGGGGCTGTTCCTCGGCCAGACGCGCAAGCAGATGATGGCCAAGGTCGACGAGATCGCCGAGTTCACCGAGCTCGGCGACTACCTGTCGATGCCGCTGCGCACGTACTCCACCGGCATGAGGGTGCGCCTGGCCATGGGCGTGGTGACCAGCATCGACCCCGAGATCCTTCTGCTCGACGAGGGCATCGGCGCCGTCGACGCGGATTTCCTCAAGAAGGCGCAGACGCGGCTGCAAAGCCTGGTCGAGCGGTCGGGCATCCTGGTGTTCGCGAGCCACTCCAACGAGTTCCTTGCCCGGCTGTGCAAGACCGCGATGTGGATCGACCACGGCACCATCAAGATGACCGGCGGCATCGAGGACGTGGTCCGCGCGTACGAGGGTGACGACGCCGCGCGCCATGTGCGGGAGGTCCTCGAGGAAACTGCACGACATGGCTGAATCGGTGTACGCCGTGGTGGTCACCCACCGGCGTCCCGACGACCTCGCCAAGTCGCTGGACGCGCTTGTGGCCCAGGACCGCGCGCCCGACCATCTGGTGGTCGTCGACAACGACAACGACTCAAGGGTCGCCGAGCTGGTGGCCGGTCAACCGATCCCAACGACGTATCTGGGCTCACGCCGAAACCTCGGCGGCGCAGGCGGTTTCGCGTTGGGTATCCTGCATGCCTTGGCGCTTGGGGCTGATTGGGTGTGGCTGGCCGACGACGACGGCAGGCCCGCCGACTCAGACGTGTTGGGCACGCTTCTGACATGCGCCGCCAAACATGGCCTTGCCGAAGTGTCGCCGATGGTGTGCGACATGAGCGATCCCTCGCGCCTGGCATTCCCGCTGCGCCGCGGGCTCGTGTGGCGACGGAAGGTGAGCGAACTGCGTACCGGCACCGAGGATCTGCTGCCAGGGATCGCGTCCTTGTTCAACGGCGCACTGTTTCGGGCGTCGACGCTGGAGGCGGTCGGTGTGCCGGATCTGCGGTTGTTCGTCCGCGGCGACGAGGTGGAGTTGCACCGCCGCCTAGTGCGTTCCGGGTTGCCGTTCGGCACTTGCCTTGACGCGGTGTACCTGCACCCACAGGGCGGCGACGAGTTCAAGCCGATCCTTGGCGGGCGGATGCACACCCAATACCCCGACGATGCGGCGAAGCGGTTCTTCACCTACCGCAATCGCGGCTACCTGATGTCACAGCCTGGGCTGCGCAAGCTGCTGCCGCAGGAGTGGGCGCGGTTCGGCTGGTACTTCCTGGTGTCGCGCCGCGATCCGGCGGGCCTGTTGGAGTGGATTCGGTTGCGGCGCTTGGGCCGTCGGGAAAAATTTGAGAGGCCGGGCCAATGACGTTCACCGACGCCGCCGCCCAGTCCAGGACCATGAGCCGGGCTTGGGGCGATCTCGTTGCAGGCTTCGGCAAGCGCGAGCTGTGGCTGCACCTGGGGTGGCAGGACATCAAGCAGCGCTACCGCCGCTCCGTGCTTGGGCCGTTCTGGATCACCATCGCCACGGGTGCGACGGCCGTGGCGATGGGGCTGTTGTACTCGAAGCTGTTCAAGCTGCCGCTCGAAGAGCACCTGCCGTATGTGACGCTCGGCTTGATCGTCTGGAATCTGATCAACGCAGCGATCCTCGAGGGCGCGGACGTGTTCGTCGCCAATGAGGGCCTCATCAAACAACTTCCGACGCCGCTTTCGGTGCACGTCTACCGGCTGGTGTGGCGGCAGATGATCCTGTTCGCGCACAACATGATCATCTTCGTGGTCATCGCGATCATCTATCCGAAGCATTGGACCTGGCCCGATCTGGCGGTCATCCCTGCGCTGGGCCTGATCGTGCTGAACTGCATATGGGTGTCACTGTGTTTCGGCATCCTGGCCACCCGTTACCGCGACATCAGCCCGCTGCTGTTCAGCCTCGTGCAGCTGCTGTTCTTCATGACCCCGATCATCTGGAACGAGTCGACCCTTCAGCAACAGGGCGCGGGCCAGTACGCCAAGATCGTCGAACTGAACCCGCTGCTGCACTACCTCGACATCGTGCGGGCCCCGCTGCTTGGCGCCGATCAGGAACTGCGGCACTGGGTGGTGGTGCTGTCGCTGACCGTCATCGGCTGGATCCTTGCCGCATTCGCGATGCGCCAGTACCGGGCGCGTGTGCCGTACTGGGTCTGACGGAGATGAGTTCGGGTTCTCGACCGCGGAACATCGTCCTGGTACACGGCGCTTTCGTGGACGGATCCAGCTGGCGGGCGGTCTACGACCTCCTCACCAGGGACGGCTACCACGTCGTTGCGGTGCAGAATCCCAACTTGTCGCTGTGCGGCGACGCGGCGGCGACGCGGCGGACCATCGACGCGCAAGACGGGTCGGTCGTGCTGGTGGGGCACTCCTACGGCGGCGCGGTCATCACCGAGGCAGGCACCCATGACAAGGTAACGGCCTTGGTCTACATCGCGGCATTCGTGCCCGATAAGGGCGAGTCGGTGAAAGCGCTTGGCGGCAGCCCCGATACGCCGGGGTCGCCGATCATCCCCGCGTCAGGCGGGTTCTTGTTCCAAGACCGGGCAAAGTTCCACACTTCGTTCGGTGCTGACTTGCCCGCCGCAGACGCCGTTTTCATGGCCGACTCCCAGGTCCCGTGGGCGGAGGACGCGATGACTGGGCCGGTCACCGAGCCGGCCTGGCGCTGCAAGCCGAGCTGGTACTTGATTGCCACAGAAGATCGGATGATCACGCCGTCCGCCCAGCGCGCCATGGCACAGCGGGCCAACGCCACCACGGTCGAGCTGGCCGCCAGCCACGCCGTCTACATGACACAGCCGCGCGCCGTCGCCGCCCTCATTCGACAGGCCTGCGTCTAAGCGATCGCCCGACAGGACCTTCGCAGGAACCAGACAGGCGGCATCGCCGTTATGCACACATGAGCATCCCGCCATACGAACCTCCGAAGTCCTCACCATCGACAGGACCATCGGCCGCGCTGCTGTGTCCGAAGTGCGCCGGTGTGATGAAGACCTACGAACGCAACGGCATCCACCTGGAGCAATGCGACACGTGCCGCGGCATCTTCCTGGACTTCGGCGAGCTGGAATCGCTCACGCAGATGGAGAACAGATTCGTGCAGGCAGCGCCGCCGCCACCGCCAGTGCAGCCCGGATACGGAAGCCAGCCGGGCTACGGCGGCTATGACCAAGGGCCCGGTTGGGGCCACCGCGGCAACAAGCACTACCGCAAGCAGGGATTCGGAAGGCTGTTCTTCTCCAGCTAAATCATCCTGGCGCACGCCGCGAGCAGCAGCTCGTCGTCGGGAGCGTGCGCGGCGGCCTGGACGACGGCCGCGCGGGCGAACGGGTCGAGCAACGGCCATGGGTCGCCGGTTGGCAGCGCCGGTCCACCGGCGTCCCGATACGCCTGCACGAACGTCGTCCAGTCGTCGTCGGGAATGAGGCCTGCCGCCCAGAACCCTGCCGGGCGGGCCAGGTCCCATGCCGGATCGCCGGCACCGAGGTCGTCGACGTCGATGAGCGTCCATGTCTGGTACCGACGGCCGAGCTGGCCAAGATGCCAGTCACCGTGCACCAATGTGGTCGGCCGCTCCGGCGAGCCCGCGCGCCACACCGCATCGGGAAGCCCCGCGGCCGCGCGACGGATGGTGACGTCGTCCGTCTGCCGCAGCATGCGCCTCAGCCGTTGCGCCCAGCCGTGCGGTGGAACGCGCCGTGGTACCGGTTCGGTGTGCAGCCCGGCCAGTAGACGGCCGGCTTCGGCCCAGGGTAGACATTCCGGTTGCGGCACAACGGTTTCCACCCGAGGCCATCGGGTGCGCCACCGCATGCCGACCGGCTCCGGCGCGGTGTCAAGAGGCGACAGCAGGGACTCGGACGCGGCCGCTATCCGCAGCCGCATCACCAGCGCCCGAGGATCAGTACCCGGCCGGTGCAGCTTGTAGACCACGTCACCGTCGACGACGATCTCTGCACCGGACCGGGTCTGCATCCCTCGAACCTATTAGCGCTTCGGCACCTTGAGGCGCGTCGGCACGCCAATGCGGTTCCAGGCGTTGATGGTCAGCGCCATCGCGATGACCTGGCCGAGCTCGCGCTCGGTGAACGCCGCGGCGGCCCGCTCGTACACCTCGTCGGACACGTGACGCCGGGTGAGGTCGGTCATCTCCTCGGTAAGGGCCAGGGCCGCCTTCTCCTGTTCGGTGAAGATGTCACCCGCCTCTTCCCACGCAGGGAGCAGCGCCAGTTTCTGGTCACTGATGCCATGCTTGCGCGCGTCGGCGGTGTGCATGTCGAGGCAGAACGCGCAGTGATTCATCTGCGAGGCCCGGATCTTGATCAGCTCGGCCAGAGCGGGGTCGATGTCCTTGGCCGCGGCGGTGCTGAGCACGACCATCGCCTCATATACCTCGGGGGAAACCTTGTTCAGGTTGATGCGCCCGGCCATCAGCGTTGGCCGGGCTCGAGGCGGATGGTCACGTTGATGCGGTTCCATGCGTTGATGGTCACTGCCATCGCGATGACCTGACCGAGCTCACGCTCGCTGAAAACTGCTGCGGCCCTGGCATATACCTCGTCGGAGACGTGTCCGTTGCCGAGCTCGGTGATCGCCTCGGTCAACGCAAGCGCAGCGCGCTCACGCTCGGTGAACAGGTGGCCCGCCTCTTCCCACGCGGCAAGGACGTCGAGCTGCTGCTCGGAGACGCCGTGCTTGCGCGCGTCGCGCGTGTGCATGTCGAGGCAGAACGCGCAGTGGTTGATCTGCGAGGCACGGATCTTGATGAGCTCGCCAAGCACCGGGTCGAGGTCCTTGGCCGCCGCGTTGCTCAGGACCATCATCGCGTCGTAGAGCTCCGGGGACGTCTTGTAGACCTTGATGCGGTCAAGTTTTTGGGTTTCCAGTGTTTGCGTCATGCCATGAACACTAATGCGCAAAGACCCATCCACATGGTTCAATCTGGCTATGGATTCATGGGCCAATTCGGGAAGCCGCGATCTGCACCTCGACCTGCGGGAGGTCATTCGGCCCGGCGCCCGTGGGGCGCGAGATCTGCTGCTCACCGCGTTGCGCGACGCCGTACGCTCCGGTCGGCTGGCACCGGGCTCCCTGCTGCCACCGTCGCGCCATCTGGCCACCGATCTCGGATTGGCCCGTAACACGGTCGCGGAGGCGTATGCGGAACTGGTCGCCGAGGGCTGGCTCGCGTCGCGGCAAGGAGCCGGCACGTGGGTCGTCAACGCGG
>Ga0190272_10001634_pt1 | contig 10721 bp, 11 predicted proteins | sample Popmic504T_FD_133746 | JGI IMG/M metagenome (GOLD analysis project Ga0190272, IMG submission 133746) | Populus adjacent soil microbial communities from riparian zone of Shoshone River, Wyoming, USA - 504 T | ecosystem: Environmental > Terrestrial > Soil > Riparian zone | place: USA: Wyoming...
GCTCGACCCGGTTCGCCTCGAGCGAGCGATCAACGAGGCCGACCGGCTCGACCTGATCGACCCGCAGTCGTTGCTGGAGGCGCTGGAGGTCTACCGGGGCCAACGCGGAGTCGGGCCTCTGCACGACCTTCTCTCCCGCCACGTCTTCCGCCTCACTGACTCCGAACTGGAGCGGCGCTTCCTGCGCCTGCTCGAAAAGGCGGGGTTGCCGCTGCCGGTCACCGGGTTGCGCCTGAACGGGTTCAAGGTCGACTTCTACTGGCCACACCTGGGTCTGGTGGTCGAGACCGACGGGCTGCGCTACCACCGCACGCCGGCCCAGCAGGCGCGCGACCGCCGGCGAGACCAGGCTCACGCGGCGGCTGGGCTGACCGCGCTCCGCTTCACTCATGAGCAGGTCCGCTATGAGGGGCGTCAGGTGACCGAGACGTTGAGGGCGGTGGCGATTCGACTTGCCGAGGGCTGGCCGGACGGCGGCGCAGCCGGCGGGTCGCCGGCTGCCTCTCCCACTGCCTAAGCTCCCGTCCATGATCGACCTTCCCAGCCAGGTGAGCATCCGCGAGGTGGGGCCGCGCGACGGCTTCCAGAACGAGCCGGAGACGATCGAGACGGCCGAGAAGGTGCGGCTGATCGAAATGCTGACGGCGACCGGGTTGCGGCGGATCGAGATCACCTCCTTCGTCCGTCCCGACGTGATCCCGCAGCTCTCCGACGCGGCCCAGGTGCTGATGGCGGTGCAGCGCCGCGAGGGGGTCGCCTTCTCGGTTCTGATCCCCAACCTGCGCGGGTTGGAGCGGGCGCTGGAGATGCGCGACCGCTTTGACGAGGTCAGCGTCTTCCTCTCCGCCTCGGAGACCCACAACCATCGCAACGTCAACCGCTCGGTCGAGGAGTCGCTGAGCGGCCTGGGGGAGACGCTGGCGCGGGCCGGGGAGGAGGGCCTGCGCCGCGAGGGCGTGATCGCGACCTCGTTCGGCTGCCCCTACGAGGGCGAGGTGCCGCCCGAGCGAGTCTTCGAGATCGCCGAGCGGCTCGCCGCGGAGGGCTGCGAGGAGATCGGTTTCGGCGACACGACCGGGATGGCCAACCCGCGCCAGGTCCACGAGTTCTTCGCCGCCGCCCGCGAGCGGCTCGGCGGGGTCGAACTGACCGCCCACTTCCACAACACCCGTGGCCAGGGCCTCGCCAACGTGCTGGCGGCGCTGGAGGAGGGGGTGACCTCCTTCGAGTCGAGCTTCGGCGAGCTGGGCGGCTGCCCGGTGCCGCCCGGTTCGACCGGCAACGTCTCGACCGAGGACGTGGTCTCGATGCTGCACGAGATGGGCGTGCAGACCGGGATCGACCTGCCGCGCCTGGTCGAGGCCTCGCGCGCCGCCCAGGAGGTGCTGGGCCGTCCGCTCGGCGCCCACGTGCTTAAGGCCGGGCCGGTGAACTGGCACCCCGACGCGGCTGACAGCGCCTCGCACGCCGGCCGCGAATAGGCTGCCGCCCGTGACCGAGTTCTCAGAGGCCCTCGAGGCCGCCCTCGCCGGCGGTCCCCAGCGCCACCACGAGAAGACCGCCGAGCAGGGCAAGCTGCCGGTGCGCGAGCGGGTGGCGCGGCTGGTCGACCCCGACTCCTTCTCAGAGGAGGGGCTGCTCGCCAACTGGGAGGGGGAGGGGCTCGGTGCCGACGGCGTCGTCACCGGGATCGCCTCGATCGCGGGCCGCCGCGTCGCTCTGATGGCCAACGACCCGACCGTCAAGGCCGGCTCCTGGGGCCCGAAGACGGTCGAGAAGATCCTCCGCGTCCAGGAGCGGGCCCTGAAGCTGCGGATCCCGCTGGTCTACCTGGTCGACTCGGCCGGGGCGCGGATCACCGACCAGGTGCAGATGTTCCCGGGCCGCCGCGGCGCCGGGCGGATCTTCCACAACGAGGTGCGCCTCTCCGGCCAGGTGCCCCAGATCTGCCTGCTGTTCGGGCCGAGCGCCGCCGGCGGCGCCTACATCCCCGCCTTCTGCGACGTCGTGATCATGCGCGAGGGCAACGCCTCGATGTACCTGGGCTCGCCGCGGATGGCCGAGATGGTGATCGGCGAGACGGTGACGCTGGAGGAAATGGGCGGGGCGAAGATGCACACCGGCGTCTCAGGTTGCGGCCACTTCCTGGTCAAGAGCGACGAGGAGGCGATCGACCTCGCCCAGCGCTACCTCTCCTACCTGCCGGGCAACTGGCGCGAGGAGCCGCCGAGCGCGCCGCCGGCCGAGCCCGCCTCCGCGGCGCCAATCGCCGAGATCGTCCCCGTCGACGAGAACCGCCCCTTCGACATGCGCGAGGTGCTCGACTCGCTGCTCGACGCCGAGAGCTTCCTCGAGGTCCACAAGCGCTGGGCGAAAGAGCTGATCGTCGGCTACGGCCGGCTCGACGGGCGGGCGATCGGGATCGTCGCCAACCAGCCCAAGCAGAAAGGCGGCGTCCTCTTCGTCGACTCGGCCGACAAGGCGGCCCGCTTCATCCAGACCTGCAATGCCTTCAGCGTGCCGTTGCTCTTTCTCGCCGATGTGCCCGGCTTCATGATCGGCACCGGGGTCGAGCGCCAGGGGATCATCCGCCACGGCGCCAAGATGATCAGCGCCGTCTCCGAAGCGACCGTGCCGAAGATCTCGGTGATTGTCCGCAAGGCCTACGGGGCGGGCCTCTACGCGATGGCGGGGCCGGCCTTCGAACCGGACTGCTGCATCGCCCTGCCCAGCGCCTCGATCGCGGTGATGGGTCCGCAGGCCGCCGTCAACGCCGTCTTCTACAACCAGATCCAGGCGATCGAGGACGAGGCCGAGCGCGAGCGCTTTGTCGCCGCCAAGCGCGAGGAGTACGCGGCCGACATCGACCTCCTCCACCTCGCCTCCGAACTGGTCGTCGACGCGGTGGTCGAGCCCGCCGACCTGCGCGCCGACCTGATCCGCCGCTTCGCCCAGGCGGCGGGCGGGAAGCGCTCCTTCGCTGAGCGCCGCAACCCGATCACCCCCGCTTAGGGGCCGTTTAAGCCGGTCTCGCTACCGTTTCGGCGTGGCCCGCTCCGCCAAAGCGCCGCTCCTCGCCGCCCTTGGCTGCGTCGTCGCGCTGGGCCTGCTGGCGCTGTGCGCCTACGCGATCGACTCCTTCCAGCACCTCGACGCCCGCGTGCTGAGGCAGGCGATGGACCACCGGCTCGGCTCGACCGGCTCGACCGCCGAGTTCCTCGCCCACCTCTCCGACCCGCTGCCGCTGCTGGCGATGCTCGCCGCCGCCTGTGCGATCGCACTGCGTCGCCGCCGGCCGCTCGACACGCTCGGCGCCGTGGTCATCGTCGCCGGCGCCAACCTCACCACCCAGGCGATGAAGGTGGTGTTCGCGCACCCACGCTTCCACGAGTTCCTCGGTACCTACAACCTCGGCGAGGCCTCCTTCCCCAGCGGCCACGCGACCGCCGCCGCCTCGATCGCGATCGCCTTCGCCCTCGTCGTACCTGGCTGGGTGCGCCCCGTGGTGGCGCTGTTCGGGGTCTCCTTCTACGCCGCCGTCGGCGGCTCGATCCTGATCCTCGGCTGGCACTATCCGAGTGACATCCTCGCCGGCGGCCTGGTCGCCTCGGCCTGGGGCCTGGCCGTGCTGGCGGTGCTGCGGGTCGCGGACCCCGAGCGGGGCAAGGCCGAAGAGCAGGCTCAGGTCTCGAGTCGGGCGGCCATCTCGGTGAAGTAGTCGAGCGCGGCGGGGTTGGCGAGCGAGTCGCGGCTGGCGGCGCGCTCAGCCGGGGTCCCCATCAGGATCCGCTTGACCGGGACCTCCAGCACCTTGCCGCTGAGCGTGCGCGGCACTTCGGCGATCACGAAGACCTCGTCGGGGACGTGGCGCGGCGAGCACTGCGAGCGGATCCGGCGGGCCAGTTCGCGGCGCAGCTTGTCGTCCAGCTCGGCGCCCTCGCGGAGCACGACGAAGAGCGGCATCCAGCCGTCGGTCTCGGGTCGGGGCAGGTCGACGACGAGGGCGTCGACCACGTCCTCGACGCCGAGCACGGCGCGGTAGATCTCGCTGGTCCCCATCCGGATCCCGCCGCGGTTGATGGTCGAGTCGGAGCGGCCGTAGATCACGGCGGTGCCGCGCGAGGTGATCTCGATCCAGTCGCCGTGGCGCCAGGTCCCGGGGAACATCTCGAAGTAGCTGGCCCGGTAGCGGCCGCCGTCCGTATCGCCCCAGAAGGAGACCGGCATCGAGGGCATCGGCTCGGTGACGACCAGCTCGCCGACCTCGTCGACGACCGCCTTGCCGTCCTCGTCCCAGGCCTCGACCGCGGCGCCCAGCGCCCGCGCCTGCAGCTCGCCGCGGTAGACCGGCAGCAGCGGCACGCCGCCGACGAAGGCCGTGCAGAGGTCGGTGCCGCCGCTGGTCGAGAACAGCCAGGTCTCGGAGCCGAGCTGCTCGTAGATCCAGTCGAAGCCCTCCGGCGAGAGCGGTGAGCCGGTCGAGCCGACCGCCTTCAGCCGGCTCAGGTCGCGGCCTTCGGCGGGCTGCTCGCCGGCCTTCATGCAGGCGGCGATGTAGGCGGCGCTGGTGCCGAACGTAGTCACCTCGGCGCGCTCGGCGAGGTCCCAGAGGGCGCCCATGTCGGGGTGGCCGGGGTTGCCGTCGTAGAGCACGATCGCGGCCTCGGTGAGCAGGCCGGAGACGAGGAAGTTCCACATCATCCAGCCGGTCGTCGTGAACCAGAAGAGCCGGTCGCCGGGGTGGGAGTCGACGTGGAGGTGGAGCTTCTTGAGGTGCTCGAGCAGGATCCCGCCCTGGCCCTGGACGATCGCCTTCGGCAGCCCGGTCGTGCCGGAGGAGTAGAGGACCCAGAGCGGGTGGTCGAAGGGGACGCGCTCGAAGCGCAGCTCGGCGCCCTCGCCGTCGGCGAGCAGCCCAGCCCAGGTGACCGCGTTGCGCAGGGGAGAGAGGTCGGGGTCGGGGTCGAGGTAGGGGAGGACGACGGTACGGGCCAGGCTCGGCATCGCCTCCTGCAGGTGGGCGACGGTCTCGCGCCGGTCGAAGTCCTTGCCCCCGTAGCGGTAGCCGTCGACCGCGAAGAGGACCTTGGGCTCGATCTGGGCGAAGCGGTCGACGACGCTGGCCGGCCCGAAATCGGGCGAGCAGCTCGACCAGATCGCCCCGATCGAGGCGGTGGCGAGGAAGGCGACGACCGCCTCGGGGATGTTGGGCAGGTAGGCGACGACGCGGTCGCCCGGCTCGACCCCGAGCGCCCGCAGTCCGGCGGCGAGGGCGGCGACCTGGGTGCGCAGCTCGCCCCAGGAGAGCTGATCCAGCTCGCGCAGCTCGGAGGCGTGCAGGATCGCGGTCTCGCCGTCCCGCTTGCCGCGGAAGACGTGCTCGGCGTAGTTGAGGCGGGCGTTAGGGAACCAGCGGGCGCCCGGCATCGCGCGCTCGGCGAGTACGGGGGTCGGGTCGCCGTCGGCCTGGACGTCGAAGAAGTCCCAGATCGAGGCCCAGAAACCGTCCAGGTCGTCGACCGACCACTGCCAGAGCTCCTCGTAGTCGCCGAGCTCGCGGCCGCGCTCGGCGGCGAGCCAGCGCATGTACTCGGTCATCCGGGCGCGCTCGACCAACCCGGCCGGCGGCTCCCAGAGCTTCTCGGCCTCGTGGGTCACGCCGCCGGGGCAGGCGCAGCGGCCTGTTCGCGCGCCAGCTCATGCGGGTCGTGGGAGCAGAAGAGGGTGACCTCGTCGCCGTGGCGGGCGGCCAGCTCGCGCAGCCGTTCGGTGTTGGCGGCGCGGGCGCCGTGGTCGGAGGCGAGCACACGCTGGAACAGGGTCAGCCCCGCCGGGCAGGTGGGCGGGGTGGCGACCTGGCCGCGGTTGAAATAGGCGTCGCCGCAGTGCAGCAGCCACCCGTCGCCGTCGCGGACGGCGACCCCGGTGTGCCCGCGCGAGTGTCCGATCAACGGGATCAGCAGCACCTCGGCATCGAGGCCGGGAAGGATGCGGATGCCCTCGAAGCCGAACCACTTCTCGCCCCCGGCGCCGTGGGTCACCCAGCGCGGGTCATGCCGCCAGTGCGCGCCGCCGATGTAGCGGGCGCGCTCGCGCAGGCTCGGGTGCAGGGCCTCCTCCAGCTCGGCCTCGAGCACGTGGACCTCGGCCCCGGGGAAGTCGGGGAGGCCGCCGGCGTGGTCGACGTCGAGGTGGGTGGCGGCGATGTGGCGCACGTCGGCAGCGTCGAAGCCGAGCCCGGGGAGCTGGGCCAGGGCGGTCTCGGCGAGTGCCGGCCGCGGCTGCAGCACCGCCCTGAACGGCTGCCCGAGCTGGGCCGGGTTGCGGGCGTCCTCGCTGCCGAACCCGGTGTCGACCAGGACCAGGCCGCCGGAGGTCTCGATCAGCAGGCAGTGGCAGACGACCTGGGCCCGGGACAGCAGCCCTCCCTCGCCGCCGATCAGGCGACCCCCGTGGGGACACAGCGAGCCGCAGCTGAGATGGTGGATCTGCATAACCCGCCGGCGAGTCTAGCCAGGGAAAGTCGGTCTATCGTGTGGCCCGCGCCGGAGTGGCGGAATTGGCATACGCGATCGACTCAAAATCGATTGCCCTTGCGGGCTTGTGGGTTCGAGTCCCACCTCCGGCATCGAAGGGAGTGCGTCAGGCGGGCAGCGGCGGGGTGCCGCTGGAGGAGGCGGGGGCGCCGTAGTCCTCGCCGGAACCGATCGGGCGCTCCTCCTCGACGTGCCAGTTCTGGCTGAAGCCGTAGAAGAGGGCGGCGATCAGGACCAGCTGCAGCAGGCCGAGGATCACGACCAGCAGACCGAGCAGGGAACTGGGCAGCATCGCCTCGTTGAAGCCGGCCTTGTCGCGGGCGAACCAACTGCCCGCGCCGACCGCGCAGAAGATCGCCAGGATCATCGAGAGCGCCGCCGCCACCGGCAGGACGCCGCGGTTCCAGCGGGTGACCAGGAAGGCGAAGAAGGCGTAGAGGATCGTGTAGACCACGCAGACGATCCCCATCCCGCCACCGCCGATCAGCAGGTCCCAGCCGCCGACCGTGATCACCGCCGCGAGCACCGCCGTAGCAAGCAGCAAAAGCGCGATCACGAACTTGGTCGTGACCGACCCGGCTTTCTCCCGATTTGGCCGCCACAGTTCGTAGCCCGGCCTGAGCTCTCCTACCGCCACGTAAGGATCATAGAATCTATGCGTGACGCTGCGGCATTGGTCGCGCGTTAAGCCCCGATCGGGGCAGCCACGCGGGCGTGGCGGAATTGGCAGACGCGCCGGCTTTAGGTGCCGGTGCTCGAAAGAGCATGGGGGTTCAAGTCCCTCCGCCCGCATCGCGCCGCCGACGATCTCGGCGGCGCTCGTTACGATCCGATCTGCGCGGGGCAGTGGCCCAACTGGCTAAGGCACCGGTCTCCAAAACCGGCGATTCCAGGTTCGAGTCCTGGCTGCCCCGCTCGTCTGCGTCGCCTTGCGGGTCGGACGCCTAACGCCGCGCCGGTTCGAGCCCGACCAGGGTGTAGTAGCCGACCAGGTAGAGCCGCCGGCCGTCGGAGACGACCGGCGTGTAGCCGGCGTCCTTCAGTTCGAAGGTCTTCTTGCGGGTGATCACGTCGATCCCGATCGCGTCGCTGGTCTTGAAGCTCGAGGTGTAGACGGTGTGGCCGATCAGGGTGGCGGTGCCGGGCACCGGGCCGCCGACGTCGTAGTGCCAGCGGCGCTTGCCGCTGAGCGCGTGCAGGGCGAAGAAGCGGCCGTTTTCGGAGCCGATGTAGAGGCTCGGCGGCGTGCCCGGCACCTGGCCGATCGCGGGGGAGCCGTAGACGTAGTCGCCGGTCGGGAAGGACCAGGAGACCTTGCCGCTCTTTTCGTCGAAGGCGAAGACGGTGCCGTCGTCGCGGGCCGCGTAGACGCGGCCGAACCCGATCGCCGGCGAGGAGTAGAAGCCGCCCTCGCCAAAGGGGGCGACCTTGGTCGTGTTGGTGCGCCAGATCGGTTTGCCGCTGGCGGCGTCGAGGCAGAACATCGCGCCCTGGTAGTCGGCGACGTAGAGGCGGCCGTCGTGGAAGCTGGGGCTGGCCTTGATCGCGCCGGGCGAGTTGAACTGCCAGCGGATCGAGCCGTCCTTGGTCTTCAGGGCGACCACGTTGGTCTCGTCGGTGCCGATGTAGAGGGTGTCTCCGACCGCCATCGGCGAGGACTCGAGGCGGGAGCCGAGGTTGCGGTGCCAGACCTGGTGCCCGTCCTTGGCGTCGACCGCGACCAGGTCGCCGTTCAGGAAGGCGAAGAAGACCTTCCCTTCGCTGTAGACGGGCGCGGTCACGTCGGTCGGCTTCCCTTTGTTGCTGGGGTCGGTGACCCGCCGCCACAGCACCTTGCGGTCCTGCAGCCGCACCGCCGCCGCGTTGCCGTACTTGTTGACCGCGTAGGCGATCCCGTCGGAGATCGCCGGCGGGTACTCGATCAGCGCGTGCGTGTTGATCGACCAGGCCTCGCGCAGCGGCGGGTCGAGGATCTTCCTCTCGGTCGGCAGGTAGTGCGTCCGCTCCGGCACCCGCCCGAACATCGGCCAGCCGATGTAGCCCGCCGTCTTCTCGGTCGCCTTCGCCTTTTCCCCTTCCAGCGGCTCGGAATCGCCGCAACCGGCGAGGGCCAGCGTCCCCAGGACGGCGACGAGGCAGGCGAGACCGAGGCTGCGATAACGAGAACGCACTAGAAAGCGGCGGACGAGAATCGAACTCGCGTCATCAGCTTGGAAGGCTGAGGCTCTACCGTTGAGCTACCGCCGCACTGGGCGCCCCGCCAGCGGTGGCATCTGCGCCCAGCGACAGTTTGCCGGATTCGTCAGAATGCTGAAACCCCACGGGGAGTGGCGCAGTCTGGTAGCGCACTCGGCTGGGGGCCGAGCGGTCGCAGGTTCAAATCCTGTCTCCCCGATATTCGAGAGCCGCAAGTCGGTGGAGCGAATCGCGGAAAGCTGCGGATGGACCCCATTTCGCTGCTGAGGCCGGGTGGCTCCGGCTACTAGCGCTGCACTATCCTTTGGCTTGATGACGGCTAAATCTCATGAGTTCGAGGTTGTGCTCCAGCCCGAAGAAGAGGGTGGCTTCAGCGTGTCGGTGCCGGCGCTTCCCGGCTGTCATACCCAGGGCGAGACCCGCGAGGAAGCGCTGGAGATGGCCAAGGACGCAATCGAGGGCTACCTCGAGGTGCTGGCGGGCGAGGGACGCTCCCTGCCCCAGCCAGCGCTGATCGAGCGCGTCACCGTCGCCGCGTGAGCGATCGACTTCCGTCGATCCGCCCCCGGCAGCTAATCCGAGTCCTCGAACAGAAGGGCTGGAAGCTGGCTCGCTCGAAGGGCAGCCATCACCATTTCACGCACCCGGAGAGCCGGAACATCGTCACGGTTGCCGTCCATGCGAAGGACGTCAAGCGCGGCACGCTTAGCGGCATCCTCTCCGACGCGGGACTCTCACGCGACGAGTTCCTGCGCCTCCTGAAGTAGTACCGCTCGCGGTACCGGATGCCTCGTCCGATATCTCCCATCTGTAAGGGTCGGGGGACGCCGGGGCCGGCGGGGACGCGCCCGGAAGCATCTGGCACCGGCATCGGTCGGCTGGGGGCCGAGCGGTCGCAGGTTCAAATCCTGTCTCCCCGATGTAGACAATAACCTCCGGCCAGCCTGTCATCCTGCAGTGGATGGCAGGGAAGGAGGAACAGGTCTCGCTTGAGATGATCGCGACGCCTGCGATCGAGAAGCGGATCTTTATCGTGCGGCAGCGTCAGGTGATGCTCGACGAGGACCTGGCCGATCTATACGGGGTCGAGACCAAGCGCCTGGTCCAGCAAGTCAGACGTAACCTGAAGCGCTTCCCGGGGGACTTCATGTTCCAGCTGACCAAAGCGGAGGCGGAGGCTTTGAGGTCACAAATTGCAACCTCAAACGACGGGCGGGGAGGGCGTCGCTATGCCCCGTATGTCTTCACCGAGCAAGGGGTGGCGATGCTTTCCGGGGTTCTACGCAGCGACCGCGCTATCGCCGTGAACATCGAGATCATGCGGGCATTTGTTGAGCTGCGTCGCATCGCCACCTCATACGCAGCGCTTCGGGAGCGGCTGGAGGGTATGGAGCGCGAAATGACCGCGCGGCTTGATCAGCACGACGAGCAACTGCATCAGATCTTCGAGGCACTCAGGCAGCTGATCGCACCGCCACCTCGCGCGAAGCGCCCCATGGGTTTCAGGGTTCGCGAAGGCGACGAGTAGTCGAGCGGGCGGTGCAACAGCTGCCTGAGGCGGCGACTAGCGCGACTCGTTCGAGGTTCTCGGTCTCGGGGCGATGACGATGTCGATGTCCTTGGTGCCCCGGATGACGCCCCAGCAAGCCGCCCACAACGACGAACTCGGCGCCGCCGTCCGGCCAGGCGCCGCAGCAGCTCATCGAAGGCCGGTTCGCTCAACTCTTTAGCGCGGTGCCGGTGAATCGCATCAGCTTGTGGCTGAGTGCGATGCCTTCCGCCAGGTTGACGCTGATCGGGCGTTGCGCGTCTTCGCGTAGGCGCTGGATCCGCACTGCCTCGGCGTTGGCGGCGGCGGGCGACTTGGCTTTACCTGGGTCGCTCATCGGCAGGGATGCTAGCGGCGCCTGACGCCGATCAGGAGGGCCATCTCGAGCCACTTCCAGTAGCAGTCGACGTCGTCGAAGCCGTGTTCCCGCAGCCATTGGA
>Ga0190272_10001635_pt1 | contig 10719 bp, 11 predicted proteins | sample Popmic504T_FD_133746 | JGI IMG/M metagenome (GOLD analysis project Ga0190272, IMG submission 133746) | Populus adjacent soil microbial communities from riparian zone of Shoshone River, Wyoming, USA - 504 T | ecosystem: Environmental > Terrestrial > Soil > Riparian zone | place: USA: Wyoming...
GCCGTCCAGTAGTCGCGGTTCTGCTTGGGCACGCGGGCGCCGCGGGCGCAGTCGTGCCCGTGCCAGAAGCAGCCGTGGACGAAGAGCACGAGCCGTCGGCCCGGCATGACCACGTCGGGCTTGCCGGGCAGGTCCTTGCGGTGCAGCCGGTAGCGGGCGCCGAGCCGGGTCAGCAGGCGCCGCACCGTCTTCTCCGGCCCGGTGTCGCGCCCCTTCACCCGGCGCATCACCGCCGAGCGCTTGGCCGCGTCGTAGACGTCGCTCACAAGCCTTCGAACAGCGCCGTCGACAGGTAGCGTTCGGCGAAGCTGGGGATGATGGCGACCACCAGCTTGCCGGCCATGTCCTCGCGCAGGGCCAGGGTGAAGGCGGCCGTCAGCGCCGCGCCCGACGAGATGCCGACCGGCAATCCTTCCGTCCGCGCCGCCCGCCGGGCCATCTCGAAGCTGTCGTCGTTGGAGACCTGCAGCACCTCGTCGATGACGCCGCGATCGAGGATGCCCGGCACGAAGCCGGCGCCGATGCCCTGGATTTTGTGGGCCCCGGGCGCGCCTCCGCTCAGCACGGGCGAGGCTTCCGGCTCGACGGCGATCATCCGCAGCGACGGCTTGCGGGCTTTCAGCACCTGCCCAACGCCGGTGATGGTGCCGCCGGTGCCGACGCCGGAGACGACGGCGTCGACGCGCCCCTCCGTGTCGTTCCAGATTTCCTCGGCGGTCGAGACCCGGTGGATCAGCGGGTTGGCCTCGTTCTCGAACTGCTGCGGCATCACCGAGCCGGGGATTTCCGCCAGCAGCTCCTGCGCCCGCGCCACCGCGCCGCGCATGCCCTTTTCGGCCGGCGTCAGCTCCAGCCGCGCGCCGAGGATCAGCAGCATCTTGCGCCGCTCCATCGACATGGAGTCCGGCATAACTAGCACGACGGGATAGCCCTTGGCCGCCCCGACGAAAGCCAGCGCGATGCCGGTGTTGCCGCTGGTCGGCTCGACGATGGTGGCGCCGGGCTTGAGCAGGCCCTGGGCTTCCAGGCTCTCGATCATGGCCACGCCGATGCGGTCCTTCACCGAGGCCAGCGGATTGAAGAACTCCAGCTTGGCGACGACCTCACCCTTCGGCTTGATCTCGGCCGACAGGCGCGGCAGGCGGATCAGCGGCGTGTCGCCGACGGTGTCGAGGATGGAGTCGTAGATCTTGCCCCGGCCGGCGCGCTTGAAGCGGGCGGCGTCATAGGTGTCCGGCATGGCCTTGGTCTCTCTGTCTCAGGCTTGAATGCGGACCTTAGGCCCGCCGGGGCGCGGCGTTAAGCCAGAGAAACTAAGGCCCCGTCCAGATCACTCGGCGGCGATGGCCGGCGCGGCGGGAGCCAGCAGCGGCTCCAGCAGATGCAGGGCCAGCCAGCGCACCACCGGCGCCGCCACCCCATCGCCGACCACATGCAGGGCGGCCGTGGCCCTGGCCGGCAACACATAGCTGTCGGGCAGTCCCATCAGCCGTGCGCCTTCGCGGCCGGTGAGCAGGCGCGAGCGGACCTCGCCGCCCTGCGCCACCACGATGGTCTGGCGCGAGGAGCCGCCGCGCGGCGTGCGCAGGCAACCGGCCAGCCCGTCGGTGCGCACCTCGGCCCGCTGGCCGCTGGGACGGGTGCGGCGAAAGACCGCCCCGACGGTGCGGGCGTCCTGCTCCAGCCGCTTGCGGTGGGCCGGACTCATCAGCGACAGCAGGCGGGCGGTGTCCTGCTCGGTGCGCCAGAGCACGTCGGCGTCGTCTTCCAGAATGGCGGCAAGGTCGGTGTTGCGCCGGGGCGGCGATGGCACGTCCCACCAGAGCCAAGACGCCTGCAACGTCGCCGGCAAACGCTCGAAGGCGTTGCGCACGCCCGGTGTGTGGAAAGGGCTGTCGCCGGTCAGTTCAGAGCGCGGCTGACGGCTGGCCACGACGAACACCCTTGGCCGCGACTGCGGGGTGAAGCGGGCGGCGTCGATCTCCAGCGCGCCGAAGCGGTAGCCCTGGCCGGCGAGTGCTGCGCACAGGGCCTCGAAATCCTGGCCGCCATGCGAGGTCAACAGGCCGACGACGTTTTCGAGGACGATGGCCCGGGGCGCGCGGCCTTGGGCGTTGAGGGCCTCGACCAGCTTCCAGAAGCCGAAGAAGGCGGAGGAACGACCGCCAGCCAACCCCGCGCGGGCGCCGGCGAGGCTGAAGTCCTGGCAGGGGCTGGAGGCCCAGGCGAGGTCCGCTTGCCCCGGCAGATCGGCGGCCGAGAGCTGCCAGACGTCGCCCTGACGCAAGTCGTCGCCGCCGAAGTTGGCGTGGTAGGTGGCAACCTTCACCGGGTCGAAGTCGTTCGCAAACGTGCAGCGCCAAGCTTCGCCGAGCCCCAGGCGAGCCATGCCGCCGCCGGCGAAGAACTCGTAGAAGGTAAGGGGCGCGTTCCGACTCACGGCCAGAAGTCTAACCCAAAGGTCCGTCATGCGCCGCTTCGCCCTCATCGCCGCCGCCGCCCTGATCGCCGCCTGCCAGCCGGCCGCCAACGACACTGTGGAGGCGGACGCCGACGAGCAGCTCGTCCCGGTCCCGGCCGGGACCAACACGGCGATCGCGCCCGCCCCTGACATCATGCCGCTGCCGCCCGAGCCCGAGCCGAAGCCTGCCCCGACCCCCACTCCGACGCCTACCCCGACGCCGGTCGGCGACTACCAGTCCGACCTGCGGCTGACCGGAACCGAGCCGTTCTGGGGCGTGCAGATCACCTCCGGCCAGATCCGGCTGCAACGGCCCGACCACACCGACATCACCGTCGCCAACACCGGCGCGACCATCAACGGCGAGGCGGCAAGCTGGAACACGCGGGAGCTGAAGATCACGCTCAAGCCCGGGGCCTGCTCGGACGGCATGTCCGACAACACCTATCCCTATGAGGCGACGGTGCGGGTCGGCGGCGAGGTGCTGAGAGGCTGTGCGGCGCGAGCGGACAGGTGGCCGCGTGGCGGCGGCTAGCCGTGCGGCTGGACGAAAGGCAGGGTCGCGGCCTGGGCTGAGCCGGCGTCATTGTCGCGCCGGATCGGCAGCAGGGTCGCGATAATGGCGGCCAGCGCGGCGGCGATGGCGAAGGCGGCCTTGATCTTCATGGTGTCTCCGATCCGCTCAAGCGCCTGATACCACAACGGGTTCCCGAGCCTTCGCCCGGGAACCCGCCGTTTGCGTGACTAAGTTCGAACCTAGAGGATTTCGAACAGGCCGGCGGCGCCCATGCCGCCGCCGATGCACATGGTGACGACGGCGTTCTTGGCGCCGCGGCGCTGACCTTCCATCAGCACGTGGCCGGCGAGGCGCGCGCCGGTCATGCCAAAGGGGTGGCCGATGGCGATCGAGCCGCCGTTGACGTTGTACTTCTCCGGGTCGATGCCCAGCTTGTCGCGGCTGTAGAGGCACTGCGAGGCGAAGGCCTCGTTCAGCTCCCACAGGTCGATGTCATCGACCTTCAGGCCGTGGCGCTCGAGCAGGCGCGGCACGGCGAAGACCGGACCGATGCCCATCTCGTCGGGCTCGCACCCGGCGACGGCGAAGCCCTTGAACAGACCCAGCGGCTTGAGGCCCCGGCGCTCGGCTTCCCTGGCTTCCATCAGCACCACGGCGGCGGCGCCGTCCGACAGCTGGGAAGCGTTGCCGGCGGTGACGAAGTTGCCTTCCCCGCGCACGGGCTGCAGCGATTGCAGGCCTTCGAGGGTGGTCTCGGGGCGGTTGCACTCGTCCTTGTCGACCACGTAGTCGACGATGGACTCAGTGCCCGTGGCCTTGTCGACCTTCTTCATCTTGGTCGGCATGGGGACGATCTCGTCGGCGAACTTGCCTTCGGCCTGGGCCCTGGCGATCAGCTGCTGCGAGCGCAGCGAGTATTCGTCCTGCACGTCGCGGGCGACGTTGTAGCGCTTGGAGACGATGTCGGCGGTCTCGATCATCGCCATCCAGAGGGCCGGATGCGACTGCATCAGCTTCTCTTCGGTGATGTGGTGGCGGTTCATGTGGCCGCCCATCTGCACCAGCGAGATCGACTCGACGCCGCCGCCGACCGCGACGGTCGCGCCGTCGTTGCGGATGTAGTTGGCCGCCATGGCGATGGCGTTCAGGCCCGACGAGCAGAAGCGGTTGACCGTGGTGCCCGAGGTGGTCACCGGCAGGCCGGCCCACAGTGCGGCGTTGCGGCCGACGTTGTGGCCGGTGGCGCCTTCCGGACCACCGCAGCCCAGGACCACATCCTCGACCTCGGCCGCGTCGATGCCGGCGCGCTGCACGGCATGCTGGATGGCGTGGCCGGCCATGGCCGCCCCATGCGTGTTGTTGAACCCACCCCGGCCGGACTTGGCCAGGCCCGTGCGGGCGTAGGATACGATGACGGCTTCACGCATGCGCGCGGTCTCCCCTTGTTCAAACGCTAGTTTGAATTGCGATGATCGCATTCTCTTAGGCGCTCGCGGAGGCGGGCGCTAGGTCACGTGAACGTCAATCACCCACGGCGAGGAGCTACTCGCCAAAGCCCGCGCCCGCCGTCAGCGGGGCCATGCGGATGAGGCGGCTGTCTTCGACGGCGGCCTGCCGGTGCTTCACGTGTTCGCGGTAGCCCGGGTTGGTGACCATGGCCAGGAAGGCGGCCGCGCTTGGATACTCGGCGATGAAGGCGAGGTCCCAGCTTTCCTGGGTCGGCCCGGTGACGACCACATCCGGCCGGCCCACCCAGACCTGCCTGCCGCCGAGGCTGGCGAACAGCGCGGCGGTCTCGCGGCCATAGGTGCGGTAGGCGTCCAGGCCGCTCATGCCCGCGCCGTGGTTGGGGTGGCCATGCGGGTAGTCGGCGATGGTCTTCAGCCGCACGAGGTTGAGCATCTGGATCGGCTCGTCACGCGGCAGGGCCTTGAAGGCGTCGAACTGCTCGCGGGTCGGATCGACGCTGCTCATGGCTTCTTCCGGGGCTTCCCGCGCGGCGCCAGGACGGTGAGCTCGTCCGGGTGTTCGTTGGGATTGTCGCCGACCGGCGGCACGTGCTGGCTGAGGATTTGGCCGGTGCGTTCGATGGCCGCCACGAAGCCGTCGCCCGGCTGGCCGCGCTTGATGCCGCCGATCAAGAGGCCGATGACCTCGTCCCAGACCTGATGCGGAGCGGCGGCGTAGATGCCCTCGTCGGCGATCACCTCGGCGCGGTGGTCGGCCAGCGCCACGAACAGCAGCACGCCGGTGCGCCCGGCGGTGCTGTGCAGGCCCTTGGCGATGAACTGCTGCATGGCGGCGTCATGGACCCGTTCGGCCTTCACCGCCTTGGGCGTCAGCGCCCGCCGCACAGCGGGGATGGAGGTCAGCAGCGCGACGACGACGAACACCACCGCCTGCAGCAGGATGTAGGTGCTGATGGCCGATAGCACGGTGGCGTCGTTCGCCGCCACATGCGCCACCGTCCAGCCGCCGAACAGGTTGGACAGGGCGTCGGGCCGAAAGCCCAGCAGCAGGGCCAGCGCCGGCAGCACCAGCGCCGCGCCCGCCGCCCAGGCGATGGGCGTCTCGCGGTAGTCCGACACCTCGTCGGCGACGATGCAGTAGATCTCGCCGGCGGTGGTCATCTCCGCCCGGGCGATGGCCTCGCCAATGCGTTCGTGGTCCTGGGGCGTGATCTGCATGCTACCAGCCTCCCGAGGAGCCGCCGCCGCCGAAGGAGCCGCCTCCCCCGCCAAATCCGCCGCCCCCGAACCCGCCGCCGCCCCCAAAGCCGCCGCGTCCGCCCGAGCCCATGCCGCTGAGGATGATCCACGGCAGCGCCGCGCCCAATCCGCCCCTGCGGCCGCGCCGGCGGCCGAACATGCCGCGCAGCATCATGAAGATGAAGAACATCAGGAAGAGCATGGCCAGCGGCGGCATGCCCGCGCCGCCCTGCTGGCTGGCCCGCGCCGTCACCTGCGCCACCCGCGCCTTGGCCTGCTCATCAGGCAGGGCGAGCTGGCCGACGATGGCGTTGGTCCCGGCGACGACGCCGCCTTCCATGTCGCCGGTGCGAAAGCGCGGCAGAACCTGCTGTTGCAGGATGTAGGACGACAGGGCGTCGGTCAGCACCGGCTCCAGGCCATAGCCGACCTCGATGCGGACCTTCTTCTCGCCCGGCGCGACGACGAGGAGCGCGCCGTTGTTCTCCGTGGCCTGGCCGATCTTCCAGGCGCGGCCAAGCTGGTAGCCGTACTCCTCGATCTCATAGCCCTGCAGCGACGGCAGGGTGACCACCACGACCTGGCGGGTGGTGGTCTGTTCGAGGCTAGCCAACTTTTGTGTCAGGTCCGCTTCGGTGGCCGGCGAGAGGATGTTGGCGTTGTCCACCACCCGCCCGGTCAGCGCCGGAAAGGTGGGAGCGGCGAGGGCCGGCAGCGCCAGCACGAAGGCCAGCAGGACGCCCAGCCCCCCTCCCTGATCGTTCCCGCGAAGGCGGGAACCCATGCGGCCTTTCGGCGAACTCAGCTTGGGTCCCCGCCTGCGCGGGGACAATCGGGTGAGGAACACGAGCTTACTGAACCGTCGTCGTGGTCGAAGTCGTGGTGTTGGGCACGACCATCGCCGGAGCCGGAGCCGGGACCGTCGTGGTCGTCGGCATCGGCGCGGGACCGGCGCCGGGCGAGGCGCCGTTCACGGTTGGGGCGGCCGGGCGGTCGAAGCTGACCGTCGGCGCCGTCTGGGCCGAGGCCGTGGCGGTGAACATCTGCGCCGGCTTGGCCCAGCGGTGGATGGTGCCGGCCCACAGGGCGCCGGGGAAGGTGCGGATCTCGGTGTTGTAGACACGAGCCGCTTCGTTGTAGTCGCGCCGCGCGATGGCGATGCGGTTCTCGGTGCCTTCCAGCTGGCTCTGCAGGGCCAGGAAGTTGGTGTTCGACTTCAGGTCCGGATAGCGCTCCTGGATCATCATCAGGCGGCCAAGCACGCCCGACAGCTGGTCCTGCGCCTGCTGGAAGCGCTGGAAGGAGGCCGGGTCGGTGATCGTCGAGGCGTCGACCTGCACCTGCGTGGCGCTGGCCCGGGCTTCGGTGACGGCGACCAGCACGTCACGCTCCTGGGCGGCATAGCCCTGCACGGTGGCGACCAGGTTGGGGATCAGGTCGGCCCGGCGCTGGTAGTTGTTCTGCACCTCGCCCCAGGCGGCCTTCACCTGCTCGTCGCGGGTGGGGATGGAGTTGATGCCGCAGCCGGACAGCGCCACGGCGACGACGAGCGCGGGCAGCAGCCGCAGGGCGGATTTCAAGGATGGCATCGGCGGAAGGTCCCTCGTTGATCGCGCCGCAAGCGCGGCCTGTGGAGGAACATATAGCGCGCCCGCCCGCCTTGCGGGAGAGCAACGCCAGAACGACGGCGCCGTTGCCTTGGCGCTAGATCTCGTAGGAGGGCTCGCCTTCCAGCCAGGCGACGATCTGCTCGGCCGCTTCGACCGCCGTAAGGCCGGTGGTGTCGATGCGGATTTCGGCGTGCTCCGGCTCCTCGTAGGGGCTGTCGATACCGGTGAAGTTCTTCAGGTCGCCGGCCCGGGCCTTCTTGTAGAGGCCCTTGACGTCGCGCTTTTCGGCCTCCGCCAGCGGGGTGTCGATGAAGACCTCGACGAACTCGCCCTCCTCCATCATCTCGCGCGCCAGCCGCCGCTCGGCGCGGAACGGCGAGATGAAGGCGGTCAGCACGATCAGGCCGGCGTCGACCATCAGCCTGGCGACCTCGGCGACGCGGCGGATGTTCTCGACCCGGTCCTCCTCGGTGAAGCCAAGGTCCTTGTTGAGGCCATGACGGACGTTGTCGCCGTCCAGCAGGTAGGTGTGATGGCCCAGCGTATGCAGCCGCTTTTCGACCAGGTTGGCGACGGTCGACTTGCCGGCCCCCGACAGGCCCGTGAACCAGATCACCCGGCCGCGCTGGCCCTTGGCGGCAGCGCGGGCGGCCTTGTCGACATCAGTGGCCTGCCAGTGGATGTTGTCGGCCCGGCGCAGGGCGAAGTGCAGCATGCCGGCGCCGACCGTCCTGTTCGACATCTTGTCGATGAGGATGAAGCCGCCCAGCTCGCGGTTGTCGGCGTAGGCCTCGAACGGGATCGCCTGGTCGAGCGAGATGTTGCACACCCCGATCTCGTTCAGCTCCAGCCGCTTGGCGGCCGTATGTTCGAGGGTGTTGACGTTGACCCGGTGCTTGAATTCGGTGATCGAGGCCTGGACGGTGCGGGCGCCGATCTTCAGCAGGTAGGGCCGGCCCGGCAGCATGGGTTCGTCGTCCATCCACACCAGCGTCGTCTCGAACTGGCCGGAGACCTGCGGCGGCTCGGCGGCGGTGGCCAGCACGTCGCCGCGCGAAACGTCGACCTCGTCGGTCAGGGTGATGGTGACCGACTGGCCGGCGACGGCGCGCTCCAGATCGCCGTCCTTGGTGACGATGCGCGCTACGCGGCTTTCGCGGCCTGAGGGCAGCACCTTTAGCCGGTCGCCAGGCCGCACGGTCCCGGACGCGATCAGGCCGGAAAAGCCCCGGAAGTCGAGGTTGGGCCGGTTGACCCACTGCACCGGCATCCGGAACGGGCCGCTCTGCAGATCATCCTCGACCTGCACCCCTTCCAGCCACGGCATCAAGGCCGGACCGTCGTACCAGGGGGCGGCGTCGCTGGGCTCGGTGATGTTCTCGCCGTTCAGCGCCGACATCGGGATGGCGGTGAAATCGGTGATGCCGATCTGGGCGGCGAACTCGCGGTACTCGGCGACGATGGTGTCGAACACCTCCCGGCTCCAGCCGACCAGGTCCATCTTGTTCACCGCCAGCACCAGGTGGCGGATGCCGATCAGGCTGACCAGGAAGGAATGGCGCCGGGTCTGGGTCAGCACGCCCTTGCGCGCGTCGATCAGGATGACGGCGGCGTCGGCGGTCGAGGCGCCGGTGACCATGTTGCGGGTGTACTGCTCGTGGCCTGGGGTATCAGCGACGATGAACTTGCGCGTCTCTGTCGAGAAGAAGCGGTAGGCGACATCGATGGTGATGCCCTGCTCGCGCTCGGCGGCCAGGCCATCGACCAGGAGCGCAAAATCGATCTGCCCACCCTGCGTGCCGACCTTCTTGGAGTCCGCCTCGAGGGCCGTCAGCTGGTCCTCGAAGATCATCTTGGAATCGTAAAGCAGCCGCCCGATCAGCGTCGACTTGCCGTCGTCCACCGAGCCGCAGGTGATGAAGCGCAGCAGGGACTTGTGCTGATGGGCGATCAGGTAGGCGTCGATGTCGTCGGCGATCAGCGTGGACTGGTGCGCCTGCCCGCCAGCTTGTGGAGCGGCCATCAGAAATAGCCCTCCTGCTTCTTCTTCTCCATCGAGGCGGCCTGGTCGTGGTCGATCATCCGGCCCTGGCGCTCGGAGGTGGTAGTCAGCAGCATCTCCTGAATGATTTCAGGCAACGTCGCCGCCGTGCTCTCCACCGCGCCGGTCAGCGGGTAGCAGCCGAGAGTCCTGAACCGCACCGACTTCATCATCGGGGTCTCGCCGGAACGCAGCGGCATCCGCGCGTCATCGACCATGATCAGCGCGCCGTCGCGCTCCACGACCGGCCGCTCGGCGGAGAAGTAGAGCGGCACGATGGGGATGTTCTCCAGGTGGATGTATTGCCAGATGTCCAGCTCGGTCCAGTTGGAGATCGGGAACACCCGCACGCTCTCACCCGGCGCCTTGCGCGCGTTGTAGAGCCGCCACAGTTCCGGCCGCTGGTTCTTGGGGTCCCACCGGTGCTGGGCCGAGCGGAAGGAGAACACCCGCTCCTTGGCCCGGCTCTTCTCCTCGTCCCGACGCGCGCCGCCGAAGGCCGCGTCGAAGCCGTACTTGTCGAGCGCCTGCTTCAGCCCCTCGGTCTTCCACAGGTCGGTGTGCAGGGCAGAGCCGTGGTCGAAGGGATTGATCCCCCGCGCCTCGGCGTCCGGGTTCTTGTGGACCAGCAGCTCGAAGCCGAGCTCGCGCGCCATCCGCTCGCGCATCTCGTACATGGCCTGGAACTTCCAGGTGGTGTCGACGTGCAGCAGCGGGAACGGCGGCTTGGACGGATAGAAGGCCTTGGCGGCGAGGTGCAGCATCACCGCCGAGTCCTTGCCGATCGAATAGAGCATCACCGGACGCTCACACTCGGCCGCCACCTCGCGCATGATGTGGATGCTCTCGGCCTCCAGTCGTTGAAGGTGCGTAAGCCGGATGGGCGACAGCTCTGTCATCGTGCGGCGCACTTATGCGGGATAGTTCCCTCGCACAAGCAGGCCCCAACCCCGTATGCTGCCAGTAATTCTCGGGGAGGAATCATTGGCGCTACATCCGGTTGTGCTCTGCGGCGGCTCGGGCACGCGGCTTTGGCCTGCATCGAGGCCCGGCCGGCCCAAGCAGTTCCTGCCGTTGGTGGGCGCAATGTCGAGCTTCCAAGAGACGCTGCTGCGGCTGCAGGGACTGGGCGCGGAGCCCCCCATCGTCGTCACCGGCCCCGACATGACCGAGGCGGCGTGGGCGCAGGCCGCCGCCGTCGGCGTCGAGCCGGTGGTGCTGGTCGAGCCGCAGGCGCGCAACTCCGCCCCCGCCGTGGCGGCCGCCGCCGCCTTCGTCCGGAGCATCGATCCCGAGGGCGTCATCCTGATGCTGGCGGCCGACCACCACATCGGCGAGCCGGAGAAATTCTGCAAAGCCGCGCAGCTGGCCGCCGCTGCCGC
>Ga0190272_10001636_pt1 | contig 10716 bp, 11 predicted proteins | sample Popmic504T_FD_133746 | JGI IMG/M metagenome (GOLD analysis project Ga0190272, IMG submission 133746) | Populus adjacent soil microbial communities from riparian zone of Shoshone River, Wyoming, USA - 504 T | ecosystem: Environmental > Terrestrial > Soil > Riparian zone | place: USA: Wyoming...
CATGTTTAAGGATGGTATTTTTGTAAGCTTCGCAAATTCTTTTTTTATTGATTCGATCATATAGCGGGCATTCTCCTGGCGGTCACACATGGTTCCGATCAGCGACATCATATCATAAGCCTGGTCAAGCGTTCTCACATCACTGATCCAAACCGGCCATGACTGCATTAATTGCTTCACCTGATTTTCGTCATTTTCTTCCTTGTTTGCAATCACAAGGTCCGGGTTGATGGACCGCATCACATCAAAATCAATTTTTTTGGTTCCGCCTACGCGTTTCTTTTCCCGGAATAGCTTTTCAGGATGGATACAGAATTTGGTTATGCCGGCAATTTCATTTTCAAGACCCAGGTCATAAAGGAATTCGGTCTGGGAAGGCACCAGCGACACGATCTTTCGTGGAAATTCACTAAGTTCAATGGTGCGGCTTAGCTGGTCCTTAAAGGTCAATCTCACTGTATTTACCGTCCTTACCTTGCGAGTGCCTCTGCAATGTCGAAACGGGTGATGATATAATTTCGGTTTGCCTTGAAATCCTTAACAAGCACTGCGGTTTTTTCCGGTGTGATCATTTTGGAAAGTGAATCAACCGGTGTTGTTATGTCTGCAAAAGGCAAAGCTTCCTGCATGATGGTTTCCACAGGTTGGTTTTTGGAATCAGGATTTTCAACGATCTGGTTCAGCACGAGGTTCTCATATATGGAGCCGACTATCCGGTCGCCGCTCATGACGGGGATCTGAGAAAAGTTCCCATCCATGATAAGCTTCAGGGCATGACCTATGGTTTCCGATTTTTCCATGGTAACCAGTTCGATGTTCTTGCGCGATGCGACAATGTCCATGGCTGTCATGCCTTTTTTATCAAGATAGCCCATGCGCCGCATCCAGTCGTCGTTAAAGATCTTTGCAATATAGCGGGTGCCGTGATCATGAAAGATAACCACAACCACATCAGTTGGCTTAAGCTTGTCTTTAAGCTGGAGAAGGCCTGCTATTGCCGATCCGGCAGAATTGCCAACCCAGATTCCTTCTTTCCTCACAATATCGCGTGTCATCAGTGCGGCATCACGGTCAGTGACTTTTTCAAAAAGGTCTATCAACGAAAAATCGACATTTTTTGGAAGAAAATCCTCGCCGATCCCTTCAGTCACATAAGGGTAAATCTCATTTTTATCAAAAATGCCGGTTTCCTTGTATTTTTTAAAAACAGAGCCGTAAACATCAATACCCCAGATTTTAATGTCAGGATTTTTTTCTTTGAGGTACTTTCCGGTCCCGCAAATGCTTCCGCCTGTTCCAACGCCAGCAACCAGGTGGGTGATCTTGCCCTCTGTCTGTTCCCATATCTCAGGCCCGGTTTGTTCGTAATTCGCCTGCGTGTTTGATGGGTTATCGTACTGGTTGGGATAAAATGAATTAGGTGTTTCACGGTTAAGCCTTGCAGCTACCGAATAATAAGAGCGTGGATCTTCCGGATCCACATTGGTGGGACACACAATCACTTCGGCGCCGAAAGCTTTCAGGGCATCAATTTTTTCCTTTGACTGCTTGTCTGTTGTGGTAAATATGCATTTGTAGCCTTTTACAATGGCAGCAATAGCGAGCCCCATCCCGGTATTGCCGGATGTGCCTTCTATGATTGTTCCACCCGGCTTGAGTATACCTGCTTTTTCGGCATCTTCCACCATTTTAAGAGCCATGCGGTCTTTCATGGAATTGCCCGGGTTAAATGTTTCCACCTTAGCCAGCACGGTGGCTTTTATGCCTTCGGTAACTTTGTTAAGCCTGATAAGTGGTGTGTTTCCGATGGTTTCTAAAACGTTTTTTGCGTACATAATTTATTATAAAATTATCTGGTGATGCCTCTGGAGAAATTTTGGCCTGCAAATTTAATAATTTAAGGCAGACTTTTCCGGCAAATGACCCCGGGTCTCCATCCGATGCATATAAATCATGTAAACGATGGCTGAATTATTACCGTTTATTCAGCCTTTATCCTGCTGCCTTTATGCGTTAATTTGCTTGGTGGATTTTGAAGAATACAGTACGTTTGCACTCTTTCAAAATTAATGTATGACAGAAATACTTGAGCCATTGATGACCGGTGCGGGCCTCATCAGCCTATTTACACTGATCCTCATGGAGATCATTCTGGGAATCGATAATATTATTTTTATTGCCATCCTTTGTGGCTATCTTCCTAAAAAGGATCAGAGAAAAGCCAGGCTGATCGGACTTTCCCTGGCGCTGATTGCCCGGGTGATCCTGCTTTTTACAATCTCATGGATATCTCACCTTGTTAAGCCGTTGTTTAGCATCGGTGATTTCGGTGTGAGCGGAAGGGATCTTATTTTATTCGCCGGTGGTATATTCCTGGTTTTTAAAACTGTCGTTGAGATCTATCATAAGATCAGGATAGCGGACCATGTTGAAGGACCCAAGGCAAGGCAGATGACTATGAGGCAGGCGATCATCCAGATCACATTGATAGATATCGTTTTTTCGTTTGATTCAATCCTTACAGCCGTCGGCCTTTCAAATCAGATCATCATCATGGTGCTGGCAGTTGTGGTTGCCATGGTTGTGATGATACTGTTTGCACCTTATGTAAGCGGCTTCATTGAAAAATTTCCAACCCTGAAAATGCTTGCGCTGGTTTTTCTTGTTGTGATCGGCGGTATGCTGGTCGCCGAATCGCTCCATTTCCATATTGATAAGAGCTATATATACGTTGCGATGCTGTTTTCGGTGATCGTTGAATTGCTGAATATACGCCTCAGGAGAAAACACCCGTTCTCACCGCCTCCAAAATTAAATTAACTGCATCAGCCAGCTGTCTTTTGCAGGAACACGCCAGCCGGATTCCAGCTGGTTTTTCGTATCAACCAGGTTGTTGTAAATGATCACGTCGCCATTTAGCTCGCCTGATTTATATGATTTTTCAAATTCTTCCAGCTTTAAAAGCCTGATGTCACCGTTCATTTCATGAGCGATGGTGCGCCTGTCAAGCAAGGAAACACCCAGGTTTTTTTCAATATCCCTGATAAATGTAAATCCCTTGTCAATTGAACATCCGCTGGCGTCGTTTACCGACTGATCAACAGCCAGCACAATGAAGAGCTGGTGAAACACTTCAACCGATCCAAGCAGGTTTTGACTGTGGGCGGTCCACTGTTCTACAAAATACCGTCCGCGATCCTTTATCAGGGCGGATTCTTCAGCGTTAAATTTTCTCGACGACTGGAAAATCCAAATGCGGGAAGTGTCTTTTAATTTTTCAAATGGAACAAACATGTTTTTAAGTTATAAGTCGTTGGCCTGCGCGATCAGCTCCGCGATATCAAGCACTTTGACATCTGATTCACGGTTAAAATGCTTTACGCCATCGGTCATCATGGTCATGCAGAACGGGCAGCCCACCGCAATTGCAGAGGGGTTGAGGGCCAGCGCCTCTTCGGTTCTTTCAATATTGATATCCTTATTCCCGGGTTCGGGTTCCTTGAACATCTGGGCTCCGCCTGCTCCGCAGCACAGGCCGTTTGCACGGCTGCGCTTCATTTCGCTTAATTCCACATCAAGCTTCGCTATCACCTCGCGGGGCGCTTCATAAACCTGGTTGCCCCGCCCAAGGTAACAGGGATCATGAAAGGTTATTTTTTTTCCTTTAAAGCTTCCGCCTTCAATGGTTATTTTTCCATCCTTAAGCAACTGCTGAAGCAACATGGAATGATGGACCACCTCATAGGTTCCACCGAGGCCCGGATATTCATTTTTGATTGTATTGAAGCAATGCGGGCAACCTGTTACGATCTTTTTAATTCCGTAACCATTAAGCACCTGTATGTTTGTCATTGCCTGCATCTGAAAAAGAAATTCATTGCCGGCACGCTTTGCAGGGTCTCCCGTACAGCTTTCCTCTGTGCCCAGAACAGCAAACCTGATGCCTGCATGCTGTAGAATTTTAGCAATCGCACGCGTTATTTTCTGAGCCCTTTCATCAAAGCTGCCCGCACATCCTACCCAGAATAATATTTCCGGTGTTTCACCCGCAGCTGAATAATCAGCCATTGTTCTGATGATCAGGTCCATTGTTTTAGTTCAAAGGTATTTTATTATTATATAGAGACGAAAACAGTTACAATAAGTTTGGAAAGTTTAACAGTTTTGAAGGTGGCGAAAGCAGGACTATGCTTTGCGAAGATGAAATTTACTGAGCCATCCCGCAGACTTGCGGGATTTTGAAGATATTGAAGGTTGTTTGAAGGGTTCACATGTTCAGGCTTTTGCATCAAATGTAAGCATCATTTTAAGAATTCGTAAACCTGGTATCACTTAGGTTTTCAAAGCGACCTGTAATGAATGGCGCATGAAACGGAAACCACTACGGCGCCTGCAGCATTGAAAGCCACATCCATCCAGTCGCCTGTACGGTCAGCCACAAAATTATGCTGGACGACCTCAAGTAGAATTCCGTAGGCGCTGCAGAGGATGAAAGCCCATGAGCATGCGAAGCAGCGCAAGGAAGGAAAAGATGTCTGTTTCATAAACCCGGCTGCCAGCAGGAAAGCGAGAGTGCCATAAACTGCAGCATGGATCACCTTGTCGAGGCCCACGATTTTTACTTCAGGAATTTCGCGTCCGGGAAGTATGCTGATAATAAATATAAATAGTGACCACACCAGAGCCTTCCAGCAATACTTGAAAAACATGGCTGTTCCGGCTTGGATTTGTCAGGCGTTGATGGTTGCGCCGTATGAAGAAGCTGTAAGCAATTCATTTACCTGGCCTGGGTCCTTCATCTTTATCTTAACCATCCATCCTTCTCCGTAAGGATCTTTATTTACCAGCTCAGGCTGGGTTTCCAGCTTTGTATTGAATTCCATTATCTCACCGCTTACCGGCATAAAGAGATCCGATACTGTTTTCACGGCTTCCACTGTACCGAATATCTGCTCATGCTCAAGTGTTTCACCAACCGTTTCAATTTCCACGTAAACGATATCGCCCAGCTCACTTTGTGCAAAATCGGTAATGCCAATAAAAGCAAAGTCGCCTTCAACCCGGACCCATTCGTGGTCTTTGGTATATTTTAAATTTTCCGGAAAATTCATATGTCGTTAAGGTTGTTTAAAGTTCAAACGTACAGGATTTTGGTTGAAATGACAAGATGAGGTTGAAAAAAATGCGGACATCCTGTTTATTTGAAAACTCAAATCGTTTAAAAAAAAAGCACCTGTTCCATGCAGGCGCTTTTTAAGAATTGATTTAATTCCTGTTAAAGTTTATGCTTAGCTTCCTCATGCAAGGCATTCATCTTTGTTGTCGATGCTGCAGCTCATTTCTGACATTGCGGTTTCCATCTTGGCGGAAATGGTATTGGTGGTGGTATTGACGGTTTCAGCCTGGACATAAACGCCGCTGGCAGCATGGGTCATCACTTCTGCATTGGCGATGATCTCATCTGCATATTTTTTATCTACGGTAAACTGGATGGCGTCGGCTGCTGAAGTGCTCCTCAGGTAATACATACCGGTTTTCAATCCTTTTTCCCATGCATAAAAATGCATCGATGTAAGCTTTGCAAAATTGGCATCCTTGATAAACAGGTTCAGCGACTGGCTCTGGCAGATAAAAGCGCCGCGGTCGGCTGCCATGTCGATCAGCGCCCGCTGCTTGATTTCCCATACTGTTTTATAAAGCTCTTTAATATCCTGGGGAACCTCCGGTATGTTCTGAACAGAACCTTTGGCTGCGACAATTTTGTTTTTCAGGTCGTTGTTCCAGATGCCCAGCTTTACCAGGTCCATCAACAGGTGCTTGTTTACGACGATAAACTCGCCTGACAAAACACGCCGTGTATAGATGTTCGATGTGTATGGCTCAAAGCACTCATTGTTTCCGAGTATCTGTGAAGTGGATGCAGTTGGCATCGGTGCAATGAGCAATGAATTGTAAATGCCGTATTTGTGGATCTCGCCGCGAAGCACATCCCATTCCCAGCGGTCGGTGGGTTTCACGTTCCACATGTCGAACTGCAAGATGCCTTTCGATACAGGTGAGCCCTGGTAGGATGAATATGCGCCGTTTATTTTTGCAAGGTCCTTGCTTGCGGTGAGAGCAGCATAATAAATGGTTTCATGGATTTCCCTGTTCAGCATCCGGGCTTCATCCGATTCAAACGGGTAACGCAACAGGCTGAAGGCATCAGCTAGTCCCTGCACACCGATGCCGATCGGGCGGTGACGCATGTTGGAATTGCGTGCTTCCTCAACCGGATAATAATTTATATCAATGATCTTGTTCAGGTTCTTTGTTACTACGTAGGTGATTTCAAACAGCCGCTGGTGGTCAAACTTCCCGTTGATCACAAAGCGTGGCAATGCAATTGATGCCAGGTTGCACACTGCTACTTCATCGGGTGCGGTATATTCAACAATCTCCGTGCAAAGGTTGGAACTTTTAATTGTGCCCAGGTTTTTCTGGTTTGATTTTTCATTGCATGCATCCTTGTAGAGCATGTAAGGAGTGCCTGTTTCAATCTGAGATTCTAGAATGGCATACCAGAGCTCGCGTGCAGGAATGGTTTTACGCTGTCGGTTTTCATTTTCATATTTTACATACAACGTTTCAAATTCCTTTCCGTAACAATCTGCCAGGCCGGGTGCTTCATTGGGGCAAAACAGGCTCCAGGTACCTTCTTCCTTTACGCGTTTCATAAAGAGGTCAGGTATCCATAACGCATAGAACAAGTCGCGTGCGCGGAGCTCTTCCTTGCCATGATTCTTTTTAAGTTCAAGGAATTCAAAAATATCTGCATGCCATGGCTCGAGGTAAATTGCAAAGGAGCCTTTCCTCTTTCCGCCGCCCTGGTCAACATAGCGGGCAGTGTCATTGAATACGCGAAGCATGGGTACAATTCCGTTGGAAGTTCCGTTTGTACCTCTGATATAAGATCCTGTTGCACGGATGTTATGCATGCTCAGCCCGATGCCGCCTGCAGACTGTGAAATCCTTGCGCACTGTTTCAGGGTATCATAAATACCATCAATACTGTCTTTTTTCATGGTAAGCAAAAAGCACGATGACAATTGCGGCTTCGGCGTGCCGGCATTGAAGAGCGTAGGTGTGGCATGTGTAAACCAGCGCTCGCTCATCAGGTTGTAAGTTTCAATCGCACTATCAATGTCTTCCTTATGGATACCAACGGCGACACGCATGATCATATGCTGTGGACGTTCAACTACGGCGCCGTTCAGCTTAAGCAAGTATGATTTTTCAAGTGTTTTAAATCCGAAATAGTCATATCCGAAATCCCTGTCATAAATAATCGTTGAATCAAGGAGGTCGGCATTCTGTTCAATGATCTGGTAAACGTCGTCAGCCAGCAGGGCTGCATTCTTTCCTGTTTTCGGATCAATGTATTCATAGAGGTCCTTCATGGTTTCGCTGAAGGATTTTTTGGTGTTCTTGTGCAGGTTGCTGATCGCAATACGAGATGCCAACAGGGCATAATCAGGGTGACGGGTGGTTAATGAAGCAGCGGTTTCTGCTGCCAGGTTGTCCAGCTGACTTGTAGTGACGCCGTCATATACGCCTTCGATCACCTTTTGGGCAACCAGTACGGATTGGACGTGTTCGGGCGACAGCCCGTAGGATAATTTCTGAATGCGTGCTGTAATTTTATCAAACTTTACAGACTCTTTTTTACCATCTCTTTTAATTACATACATGGTGTGTGGTATTTATTATTTTTATTTTGGGGGTTGGGTTAAACCAGAAATGGGTAGAATATGAAAGTTAAACGGTTTTATTGGATTCATTGTTCAGATAAGGCATTCATGCTCCGTTTCTCAGAAATCTTCATCAAACTTGATGGTTTGTTCTTCCTTATTATTGTTAACACCTGCTTTTTTATATTCCGACACTCTTTTTTCAAAGAAATTCGTTTTCCCCTGCAGCGATATCATTTCCATAAATTCAAACGGATTCTGGGAGTTAAATATTTTATCATATCCCAGTGAAGCAAGAAGGCGGTCGGCCACCATCTCTATATACTGGCACATGAGCTTGCTGTTCATGCCGATAAGGGAAACCGGCAACGCGTCGCATACGAAATCATGCTCAATGGCCACAGCATCACGGATCACAGCATGAACCTGCTCCTGGGGTAGTTTTTCCTCGAGCATGCCGTATAACAGGCAGGCGAAATCACAGTGCATGCCTTCATCACGGGAAATGAATTCATTGGAGCTGGAAAGCCCTGGCATCAGTCCGCGTTTCTTAAGCCAGAAGATGGAACAGAAGCTTCCCGAGAAGAAGATGCCTTCGACAGCGGCAAATGCAATGAGCCTTTCGGCAAAGGTGCCGTTGGCGATCCAGCGTAATGCCCATTCAGCCTTGCGTTTGACGCATGGAACAGTTTCGATGGCATTCAGCAGCCTGGTTTTTTCCACATTCTCCTTAATATAGGTGTCTATTAATAAGGAGTACATTTCAGAATGGATGTTTTCCATCATGATCTGGAAACCATAAAAACAACGGGCTTCAGGCAACTGTACCTCGTTCATGAAGTTTACGGCCAGGTTTTCATTGACAATCCCGTCACTGGCTGCAAAAAAGGCCAGCACATGCTTGATAAAGTAGCGCTCATCCTCTTTCATGTTATCCCAGTCCTTCTGGTCAGATGAAAGATCAATCTCTTCAGCTGTCCAGAAGCTTTGCTCGGATTTTTTATACATTTCCCAGATCTTGGGATATTTGATCGGAAAGAGGACAAACCTCTCTTTGTTTTCTTTTAATAACAGTTCCATTGCAGCGGTTTTTTTTAGGGTAATTGTTTGAAGGTTAGTCTCCCGGGGGCTACGAAAGCCCCTTTTCTTCTTCTTAATAAAATTAATATTTTGAATTGAAAATCAACACGATCAATCTTTGAAAATATTGTGGCTGATCTGCATGCAAAACTGAATTAAAATTGCGAAGAAAACTATGGCTATTTATAAACATGGTTCCATATTTTTCAACAAAATGCAGGTTGAAAAAAAGATGAAAATAAAGTTTTGAATTTCTCTTTTTTGGGTTAAGTAAGTATATGCCCAAAAGCCCTGTACCTACTTGGAAATAGCCGTGGCAGCCACTTCCAGTTTAAGATACCAGTCAGAACCATACTTGCGGATCAAAGCATCTTTCAGAAACCTGAAAACAGGCACTTGCAGCGCCTTACCCAATTTGCATGCCGGAGAGCAGATTTCCCAGTCATGGTAATTAACGGCATCATAATCTTTATAGCTCGTGATCCTCACCGGGTATAAATGGCAGGATACGGGTTTCCGGAAATCTGATTTCCCGTCGTTAAAAGCTTTTTCAATCCCGCAGCCTGCAATCCCGTTTTCAAAAACGGTATAAGCGCATTCTTTGTTCCCTCCCACAAGCGGTGTCACTACATCGCCATCCTTGTCAGTGACATACAGGCCGTATTTTTCAACAGATTTGATCCCTTTCGCTGTAAGATAGGGCTTGATGCCTTCATAGTTTCTCTCAAGCGCTTTGTATTCGTCTGCTGCAACAGGAGCTCCCGCATCTCCCGCCACGCAGCAGGCGCCCTTGCATCGGTTCAGGTCGCATACAAATTTCTTCCTTATCAGGTCCTCGCTTACGAGCGTGTTGTCTATCGCAATCATTTCATATCAGGCAGGCACCTGTTTTTTTTCTATTATATCTCTTAGCCTGTCATACACTTCCTGTCCGGAATTTCTGAAGTAGGAGGCCGAAAGGAAGAACAACGACCTCCAGAAAATGTTTCTTCCCCTTACATTGTTGTCAGCTGTAATAATTGTACCCTGGTGTGAAGGAGTAAAACGTATATCCACATCCGTTATCATCACTTCATTTTCCAGCACAAATGCAAACCTCCTGTTTTCTTCGTAGGCCGTGAGTGTTTCGTTCATTACAAATGTGCTTCCATTTTCCTCAATGTACAGTTTCCACTTGCTCCCGGGCCGGTTCATCCCGCCTTCTGTCAGCTCAATTTTTTTCAGCCCGTTTATCCATTGCTCCATAATCGAAGTGTCCATGAAAATTTCAAATGCTTCTTCTGCTGATGAATTTACTTTAATGCTGTTCTGGTATGATACTTCAGGGCGTATCAATCCAAGGCTGATAAAAACAATGAAAAGAATGCCAGAGACAATTAAAGAATACCTGAAGAATTTTTTCATTTCAGCTTTATTACCCGATCCATGATTTCAATTCATCAAGCTGAGGCATGGGGACATCGAGCTTCATTTTTTTGCGCATGCCTCCGAGGTCATTGAATAGCTTGTTCGGGTTCAGGGCTTTAAGCTGTTCATGCGAAGTGATGCCCATTCTGGCCATAACTTCGTTCCATGGCTCCGGCACATTCGACAGTCCGGCTTCCTTTACAATTCCCGCACCGATGCTCTCAGGTTTCATTTGCGGAAAGAAAAGCACGTCCTGTATGGATGGCGAATCGGTCATCATCATGGTGAGCCGGTCAATTCCAATTCCAAGTCCTGCCGTTGGCGGCATTCCATATTCAATTGCCCTCAGGAAATCTTCGTCGAGCTGCATGGCTTCTTCATCGCCACGCAGACCAAGCTCAAGCTGCTCTTCAAACCGCAGCCGCTGGTCGACCGGGTCGTTGAGCTCCGTAAATGCATTGCACATTTCCTTGCCGTTGCATATCGCTTCAAACCGTTC
>Ga0190272_10001637_pt1 | contig 10715 bp, 10 predicted proteins | sample Popmic504T_FD_133746 | JGI IMG/M metagenome (GOLD analysis project Ga0190272, IMG submission 133746) | Populus adjacent soil microbial communities from riparian zone of Shoshone River, Wyoming, USA - 504 T | ecosystem: Environmental > Terrestrial > Soil > Riparian zone | place: USA: Wyoming...
AATCGGTTTCCACGATCTGGACGTCGAGTTTGCTGTTATTTCGCAGGCGCTGGAGCATATCCAGCCCGCGGCGTCCGCGCTGGCGCTTCGAAGAATCGGGTGAATCGGCCACCTGCTGCAGCTCGGCAAGAATAAAATTCGGAATGATCAGCGTACCGCCGAGGAACCCCGTCTCGGCCACATCGGCAATGCGGCCGTCGATGATAACGGATGTATCGAGTATCTTGTAGTCGTGCGCGACATTCTTGTCGCTGAAAACACCGCCCAACACCGAAAGATCGATAAAATCGCCCTTTGCGGCGCCTACCATCAGGCCCACATAGCCCATAAAGAAAACCAGCGAGATGGTAAGAAAAACTTTTGTCTCCTCATTTACGGCCGTTATCCCGAACGAAGCGATAAGCATGCCGATGAGGTACGCCCCGACGATCCCGAGTATCGACCCGACCGCCGCGCCGATCAGCGTTTTGAGCGAAGCGCGCCGCGCCCGCAGTTCGAAGGCAATTATTGCGCTCGCTACGATCGCTCCGAGGGCCGCCGAAATGAATCGCCGGGCCGACGCTTCCGCAAGACCATCCAGCCTGTGCGTTTGCGCAAGCGGATCCAGCAGGAAGCCCACCGCCGCCAGCAGTCCGATAAATCCAACTCGAATTAGGAATATATCCCACTTCATCTTACTCAAAATCTTAACACGAAATTAATGTTTCCTTATAATAAAATTCACCATTCATCACCTTAATTTGTCATTCCACGGTCAAAATCTGACCCTTGAGCCCCGCCGCTTCGCCCGACAGGAGATATAGAATTACCCTCGCAACGTCATCCGCCGGCACACCTTTGTCGAGGCGGAAAAGGTCGTTCCCGGCGTCGTTCGAAGCGCGGGCCTTTTCGCTTACGGCCACGCAATTGACGCGAAATTTCGCCGGCAGCGACCCGGCCAGCGACCGCGTCAGCCCGGCCGCGCCAGCCTGAGCAAGGGAAAACGCCGCATTTCCGGCTGTGTCGGGCGTGTCGCACGCCGAGATAACATTTACGATCCTGGGCTTCGGCCTGTCCTTCATCATTTCAAGCGCCGCCTGGGTCACAAAAAAAGCAGACCCGATGTTCGCTGCAACGGTTCGCGTAAAAGTCTCCTCACCTGTATTTTCAAAAGACGATACGGGCACGAATTTCATGCAATTTACGAGAAGATCGAGCCGTCCGTATAATTTATGAACGGCTTCCACGAGATTTTTTGCACCGGCGGCAGTCGAGATATCGGCTTTGACCGCGCCGGCCAGCGTCCCCAGTGATTTGAGCTCGTTTATCGCGCTCTCCTCTCCCGGTGATATATCCGGAAAACCCACGATCACAAAGCATCCTTGCAGTGCCAACTGCAGGGCCGCCGCCTTTCCGATGCGCCCGGAACCATCTGTAATTAGCGCTACTTTTTCTGCAAAAGCGTGAATGGATTGAGGCGACATACCACTAATTCTCTATTATTCACGGCGAAAATCAAAAGGTTAGTTGGTTGTTCGTGGTTCGTAGTTCGTGGTTCGTGGTTGGTTGTTCGTGGTTCGTGGTTGGTTGTTCGTGTTGTAGTCGAAAGCGATGGTTCGATGGTTCGATTGAATTGAAAACAAAAACAAACCCACCAACCACGAACTACCGACCACGCACTATCCACCAAAAAGCACGAGAAAAATGCTCGTTTTCTCTCGTGCCTCCTGGTTTTTGCGATATAAACTTTTCTCTCGTTACTTCTCTGCGTCGGAGCCCGGACTCCACTCTTGTTCCTCGGAATCAGGTAACCCCGGCTGTCCTTTTTGTCTGTTTGCGGCGCTTTCGCCGCGGATTTTGTCCGGCGGACTTATATCTTCATCCGATCGCGGCTGGTCCTGCCCTTTTGCAGTTCCCTGTTGCCCGCCGGATGTTTGCTCTTGATTTCTCATAAATGTCCCCTTGTAATTTGTCCCCCTTGTATAATACTCATTCAATTCGAATAAGCACCCTTTCTACATACAACTATCGTGCCGCAATATAAAAACCCGTATTTACAGGAGTTATGGAGTTTACCGTGACAAAGTTGTCTCGGATGTATACATAAAACGGCGCCGAAGATGTATCATCTTAGAACTAAATCTTCTTTTTTATGGCAAAAACGCCCTCAACCATCTACGTATGCCAGAATTGCGGCCACCAGTCGCGCAAATGGCTCGGCCAATGCCCCGATTGCGGGGAATGGAACACCATCACCGAGGAAAAATTCCGCCCGTCACTGCAGGCAGTCGCTAAAAGCTCCGGTTTTGCCGCCGCCTACCGCGACACCAAGCCGATCTCATATAACGAGATAGAATCCCAGGACGACGCCCGCTGCCCGTCGGGGATTGAGGAATTCGACCGCGTTCTCGGCGGCGGTATAGTCCCCGGCTCGCTGATACTGATCGGCGGAAGCCCCGGTATCGGCAAATCGACCATAGTCCTGCAAATGGCCGATAAACTGAGCCGGAACGGGGGCAAAGTGCTGTATATATCGGGTGAGGAATCCGAGCGCCAGATCAAAATGCGCGGCGAGCGTCTAGGTTTAGAAGCCGACAACCTTTTTCTGCTCCCGGAAACCAATCTTGAAGCCCTTCTCGCGGAAACCGAGCGTCATAAACCGGATTTTGTGATTGTCGATTCGATCCAGACCGTATTCAGCGAAAAGCTGGAATCCGCGCCCGGCAGCGTATCGCAGGTCCGCGAGGTCGCTTCCGCGTTTATGATCTTTGCCAAGCAGACCGGAACGCCGGTTTTCCTGATCGGCCACGTTACCAAGGAAGGATCGATCGCCGGGCCCAAGGCGCTCGAGCATATCGTGGACACAGTGCTTTATTTCGAAGGCGACCGTCATCACAACCACCGCATCATCCGCGCCACCAAGAACCGATTCGGGGCGGCCAATGAGATCGGCATTTTCGAAATGACCAATAACGGGCTCATCGCGGTCGGGAACCCCTCGGAGGTCTTTCTGCAGGAGCGGCCCGAGGGAGCGAGCGGCTCGGTCGTAACGGTTTGCATGGAAGGCACGCGCCCGATGCTGGTTGAGATACAGGCGCTTGTTTCGGGCACAAAGTATGCGAGCGGGCGGCGTATGGCGCAGGGTTTCGACTACAACCGCACGTCGCTGCTGATCGCGGTGCTGGAGAAAAGACTCGGGTTTCAGCTCGCGGGCGACGATGTTTTTATAAATGTTGCCGGGGGATTGGAGGTGGATGAGCCGGCCGCCGACCTGGGAGTGATCGCGGCGATCGCTTCGAGCTTCCGTAACCTGCAGATACCGCCCGAAACCGCGGTCTTCGGCGAAGTGGGCCTGACGGGCGAGGTCCGCGGTGTGTTAAATGCCCAGTCTCGGGCAAGAGAGGCACAAACCCTGGGTTTTAAAAAGCTCATTATTCCCTTCTCGAATAAGAGCGGGCTCGAAAAACTCCTCGGCATCCGCGTTGTCGGCGTAAAAAATCTTGAAGAAGCGCTGGACGAGCTATTTTGACCTTTCAAGGACGTCAACGCAGAGTACGCTGAGAACGCAGAGAAGGTAAATGGTTCTTATTCGTGTAGATTCGTGTTGATTCGTGGTTTCAGTTCTTACCTTTGCGCCCTGCGTAAAATCTTTTTTTAAATTTCAAATTCCGAATTTGAAATTATCTTCTTCGCGTCCTTTGCGCCTTTTGCGTGAAAAACTCCTAAAAGAAAAAAGGTAGGTGGTTCTTATTCGTGTAGATTCGTGTTGATTCGTGGTTCCAGTTCTTACTTTCCTCAATCTTCGACAATTTGAATATACTTCAATATAATGTGATCGTAGCATTCAATATCACATCAGGAGGCCGAGCTAAATGATTTTCCCTCGATACATCGCCGTATTCGTTTTATCGATTCTTTTTTATTCAAATCTATTCGCCCAGGAAATGCCGGAGGGCTTCACCTACGCCAAAGAAGGCAAGCTGGTCTTTCAGGTCGGGCCGAAGGAAGATTTCGCGGTCAAAGCCGCGGCGGAAGGAGGCAGCTTTTTTGCGGTGGCCATTGCCGCGGGAATGATCGAGGATCTGTATTACCTCGCCCTCTACCATGCCCAACCGCAGAAAGCCGATAATATTTTTGAAAAGCAGAAAAGCTTGCCGGTAACGCTGACGGCGGACGGGGAAAAGCTATCGCTCGGGACCAACCGCAGCGTTTACAAAAAGAAGGTCGGCAAGACAAAGATCGAAATTATGCTGGTCGGGATCAGCCTGGAAGAATTCGAAAAGATAATTGCCGCGGATAAGGTCTATGTTGAATTCGGAAAGATCGATCACCTGCTCTCGGCCGAGAACTTGCAGGCGTTCCGCTACCTGAGCGCAAAAATGGAATCGGACGATGATCTTCGCGCCGCTGCGTCGGTAACACCGGGCGGAAGCACTACCATCCAGGTGAAGGGATATTATCGTAAAGACGGCACCTATGTGAAACCTCACACCCGGAGACGGCCGTGACGCGGCGGATATACCCGCCAAATGAGCAAAGTGAAACAGGGTTTTAGTTAGCCGGCGAAGTCCGGCGTCAGCATAAAGCCTGGCGTGACAACGCCAGGTCAGCAGTGAAAAATGACGGAGCTATCGGAGATAGCGACAGCCTATAAAAATGGGGCAATCGTATACAAATCTGATATACCATATTGTCTTTTCGACGAAGGACCGTCGATCCGTAATAACCGGCGACATACAATCGAGACTTTACAATTACATCGGTGGCACTATCCGTAAACAGGGCGGAATTTCGCTTGCTATTAACGGGGTAAGTGACCATGTTCATGTTTTGGTGAAGCTGCGACAGGATAAAGCGGTGTCGGATGTATTGCGCGATTTGAAGGCCAATGCCAGCGGATGGATGCATGACGTATTTCCTGCACTTAGAGATTTTTCGTGGCAGCGGGGTTACGGAGCGTTTACGGTTAGCGCATCACAAGTCGAGAAGGTTACAGAGTATATCGCAAATCAAGAGCTGCATCATTCGAAGCGCACATTTCGAGACGAATTTATTGCGCTCCTGGTCGCGAATCAGATCGAATTTGAGGAGAAATATTTGGATATTTGACGGCTGCCGCCCGTGTTGCGGGCTACATGTGTGTTGACGTCATTTCCTGGTGCTAACGCACCAGGCTTTATGCTATAACCGGCTTCGCCGGCTACATGAAACCCCGCCTTCTTTTCAACGTATTACCTCTCGATCGGATTTGAAAGGAGTTAAACATGAAACTGAAGACGCTAATTTTTACGCTGGTTTTTATTTTGGGGAGCACTGCCGCCTTTGCCCAGACAAAAGATGAAACGGCGGTCCTCGGGCTGGTCAAGCAATTGACCGAGGCCCAGATAAAATACGACGCCGCCGCCCTGGACAGGATATTTACGCCGGATTATATCGAGATCTCGCCAAAAGGTGAGTTCGACCCGCGCGAGAAGGTGCTCGGCTTTTACAAGCCGGAGAACAACCCGGGCGACAAGTTCAAGGCTACGGTCGAAGCAACCGCGTCATCTTTTCGCCAGTATGGGAAGATGGCGGTACTTATTGTGCAGCTGAATTACCTGATGACGGCCGATGACAAACCGCTCCCGCCCCGCAGCATCCGGGCCACGTTTGTCTGTCTGAAGGATAAAGGTCAGTGGAAGATCGCTTCTGCCCAATACACCGGCATTCCACCGATGAAGCCGAAATAGAAGTCTAGACTTTTTCCCCTTTCTTTTTCCGCGAAAAATGTTAAAATCCCTCATCCTTTATGAATCGGACCTTTTCGGAAACGAAACTGGAGGCCCTGCTCTCCGGACTCGATACGGCGAAGACGCCGCGCGTTTACGCTCGCCGGCCCGTCCACACTCTTACCATCGCCGCTGACCGGTTCGATGTGCACGCTTCCCGGCGGATGGGCGAGGCCGCCTTAAGATCAATCGACAGCTTTGCCCCCGATTTTGTAAGTTTCGCCCGGGCGATGTGGTTGACCGGCGCCGATACCCTGCCCCGCTACGACGATCTCGCGCAGGAGCTTGAATTCGAGCTCATTGAAAATCCCGAAAATGTAAAAAGCAAAAATTACGCGGCCTGGTTCGCCTGGACAATATACCAGCGGGTTATCGGGAAACTTCATCACGAGCCGGTCGAGGAGCTTCTGATAGACCTTATCGACCCCGAAAACGCCGCCGCCACTGCCGATCATCTCGCCCAGGGAGTTCTGGATGGCACCGCGCCGCCATTTACCGGTGTACGCTTACCTTCCATTGAGCCGAGAAACGCGCGCTTGCTCGATCTTTTTCTCACCACCCTTATTGACAGAACGGGCGGTAAATTGCCCGCTAATTTTAGCGTAACACTTACAAAGGCTGCGCAGGACATCGCCACGCTCGACGCTTTTTTGTCCGAATTCGAAACGGCGCACGCTCTTGAACCCGGGTCGGTAAAAATCACGCTCGCTGTTCACTCGCCCCGCGTAATCGTCGATGACGACGGCCGGATCGTCTTGAGTAAATTGGCGGACGCTGGGGGCGGGCGCTGTATTTCCGCCCACTTCGACGGCGATAATTTTCTAAGCGAGCTGAATGTCCCGGCAGCGCACCGCCACGCCCGCCACGAAGCCTGCAATTTTGCGCGGCAAATAATGCATCTCGTCCTCTCGCCGTTGGGCATCGGGCTTTCGGATTCGATCATGCCGTCAACCGCCCTGTCTAACGGCACAGATGTCCAGACCGTCCACCGCGCCTGGCGCGAGCATTTTAACGGCGTAACTCACTCTTTGATTGGGGGTTTTTACCAGGGATGGGATGCCGACCCCGTACTGCTTCCGGCGCGCTATGCGGCGGTCTACTCCTTTTTTATGGAAGCATTAAGCGCGCAAAAGGAACGTTTCCGGGAGTTTACCGGGCAGGCGGCCGCTAGTGGGGAAATAGTAGATGCGAGTTCCGCGCAAACGACGCTTAATTTCTTTTACAGCGCTTTGGACTGCGGGGCCCTGACTGAAAACGAAATATCGGAAGCGACGGAGTTGAGCAACGAAGAGCTTAGGTGCGGTTCTTTTGCGGAGATAATGAAGCGGCGGCAGTATAAAGCGGCGGCGAGTTAATTGAGTTTTTCCCCAGACATTATCCGCTCGAGCAGCTCTTCTTTCTCGTGCTCGGGGCCGGTGATCCTAGGTTCCTGGGGGCCGTCGAATTGACGCGGCTTGGCAAACGCGCTTACCTGCACCGGCAAGCCCTCTTTATCCAGGCGGTGAGATATGATCTTCGAGACCAGTTCCTGCTCGAATTTCGTCAGATCGACAAACTTAACCCCTACCCCATTGTCCTCAAAGCGGTAGAGCACCTTGCAAATCAACGGCAGACGGTTACCGTTCGGCAGATCGATCTCCATTCGGAACTCTTCGCCCGTAAAGAGATTTTCGTCCCATTCGGTAAGACACCCGCCGACGCTGATCTGCTGGATCATAATGTCAAATTTCTCGCCGAATTTGTTATACCTTACAGCGGGTATATCGAGCGAGAATCTGATATGTTGTCGTTGTTCGATTGACATTGAGTCGTTTGCGAAAGGGGTTTTCTTATCATCGAAAACCAAAATGGTAAACTTTATTTTACTTATTTTAACGGTGGTTAGGCAACAGTTATTTTATGAAGTCTAAAATACTTCCCTTCATCTACTTCCTGGTGTTGGCCGCGGAATGCCTGGCGATCCTCTCGGGCAGCACGGTTTTGCATATTATTGCGAAGCCGCTTTTGATGCCCGTTCTGATCCTGTGCTTCTATTTCGAAACGAAAAAGCCCGGCGGCATTGGTAATCTCATACTCGGGGCGCTCTTCTTTTCGTGGGTCGGAGACGTTGCCCTGCTGATCGACAGCCGTTACGGATCGTTCTTTATTTACGGGCTGATAGCGTTTCTACTCGCCCATATCTGCTATATCGCTTATTTTTACAGAGTACGTAAGTGCAACACGGTCAACGGTTTCAAGCCCTTTGCAAGCCTACTTATCCTGGCTTACATGACCGTCTTCTATCTGACGATCTACCCGTTTCTCGGGGCCATGAAGATTCCGGTCCTGATCTACGCCGTTATTATCACACTAATGCTGCTTACCAGCATTCACGCGTTTAATCTTCGCACTCAAAGGTTTGGGGTGATCTCGGTCGCCGGCACTTTGATATTCGCAGTATCGGACTCGACGCTCGCGATCAACCGCTTCGTCCTGCCATTCGAATACGCGCCATTCTTTATAATGCTGACCTACGGCGTGGCCCAATTCCTGATCGTCGAGGGGGCTGCGCGTAATCTGCGGGCTGTCGATGCACAAGCCCGCACGTAAGTAAGGGCGAATTCGCCACCATTGGTCTATTCTTCCAATCCGCAATCCCAAATCCCAAATCCCAAATCGAAAAAGGCCCGCTCAATCGAGCAGGCCTTTTCATAAACTTAAGCCCAGGCTTAGTTATTCACCGCTTCCGCTTTCGTACAATGCTTGCTAAACGCTTCGATCAGCGCTTGTGCGATCATTTGCGGCGGGCGGCCTTCCAGATCGCGCCGCTCGAACATTTCCACCAGCTCGCCGTTTTTCAGAAAGCCGATCGAGGGCGATGACGGCATATAGCCGGTAAATTTTTCACGCGCCGTTTCGGTGGCGTCGATATCGGCGCCGGCAAATACGGTGATCGTGCGGTCCGGCTTCGCTTCCGAGTGCTGGAGCGCCATCGCGATTCCCGGCCTTACGCCGCCCGCAGCGCACCCGCAAACGGAGTTTACTATGACCATCAGGGTCCCGTCGGTATTCTCGACCGCTTCATTTACGGCTTCGGTGGTTTTTGTTTCTTCGATCCCGAGCTGCGCGAGTTCCTGGCGCATTCCGTGGATCATAATTTCAGAATATGGCATATAAATTTCCTCTATGATTTCTAAATTTGGTCCCGGTAATAAAACCTGACCTTTTTTTCAAGTATTAAGTATTGATCAAATCGAGTCAAGCATGCAGAGACCGCCTGGGGCTGTTTGCTCGCCTCCGGCTTATTCATTACTATTTAGTTTACAACGTGAACCTTATACATTTATGGCGATCGAGATCGAGAAAAAATACCGTTTGAAGGACAAAAAGCAGCGCGACCAGGTTGCTTCGACCTTGAAAGAATTCGGGGCAGTCTTTGTCAACGAGGTTTTTGAGGAGAATTTTCTTCACAAGGGCGGCGACCTGCGGGAGAAAAGCGCCGTCCTCCGCGTACGGAAGATCGCCGACACAAGTATCCTTACCTACAAGGAAAAAATTCGCGAGGATGAGCTGCATATAAAGCACCGGATCGAATACGAAACCAAGGTTTCCGACGTAGAAGCCACCGAAAAGATCATCCAGAGCCTCGGCTTTAGTCTTAACGTTATTTACGAAAAACGGCGTAAGACGTGGCATTTTGGCGAGGTCGAAGTGGTGCTCGACGAGCTGCCGTTCGGGCATTATATGGAGATCGAAGGAACCGCGGAAGACATTGAAAAGGCGGAGAAAAAGCTCGGGTTCCGCGACCTCGAGTCCGAATCACGCGGTTACCCGCGGCTCACCATTATGTATGGGAAACGCGTCGGCGAGGTTTACGAGGCCCGGTTCGAGAGATAGGAAGAGTTTTACAGGGATAACAGGATGAATAGGGATAAAAATCACTTCCAAATATAGATCCGATCATCCTGTCTATCCTGTCATCCCTGTAAATTTCTTCTTACGCTTCGATTTCCTTCCCGACAAAAAACATTTGCGAATCGAACGGATCCTTTCCGGGACTCAACTTTTTGTAAGAGCCGTCAGCGCGCAGCGTTCTGGCATTCACATTGTCGCGCAGGTAAGCGCCCAGCACGGTTTGCTTTAGATAGCTCCTGATCGATTCATCGAGTATCGGCGTAAGGACCTCAACCCGGCGGTCGAGGTTCCGGTGCATCATATCTGCGCTCCCGATATAAACCTCTTCCTCCCCGCCGTTAGCAAAATAAAATATCCGGCTATGCTCGAGAAAGCGGCCGATTATCGAACGGACCTTTATATTTTCCGACATGTCCTTCACCCCCGGCCGCAGGGCGCAAACACCGCGCACGACCAGATCGATATCGACCCCTGCCCGCGAAGCCTCGTATAGCTCCTGAATGATCTCAACATCCGTCAGGCTGTTAACCTTGATGATGATCCGCGCTTCGCGTCCTTCCACCTTGTTCGTCTTTTCGCGGCGGATAAGCTTGACCAGCGTTTCCCGCAGGTTGATCGGGGCGACCAGCAGGTGATGATAGCTTTTCTGCTGCGAATAGCCGGTTAGAAAATTAAACAGGTTGGTCACGTCCGAGCCGATCTGCTCATCGGCGGTAATCACCCCCAGATCGGTGTACATTCTCGACGTCGTCGGGTTGTAGTTGCCGGTGGCGAGGTGAATATAGCGGTGAAGCTTTTCCTTCTCGCGCCGTATGACCATCAGCACCTTGGAGTGCGTTTTCAGCGCGTGCACGCCGTAAACCACGTGGACGCCCTCATTTTCGAGCCTCCGCGCCCATTCGATATTATTCCCCTCGTCAAAACGCGCCTTCAGCTCGACCAGCGCGGTCACCTGCTTGCCCATTTCGCACGCGCGGATGAGCGAGTTTACTATCGGCGAATCCTTTCCCGTGCGGTAAAGGCATATCTTGATCGCCTGCACATCGGGGTCGTCGGCCGCCTCGCTGATAAAAT
>Ga0190272_10001638_pt1 | contig 10711 bp, 9 predicted proteins | sample Popmic504T_FD_133746 | JGI IMG/M metagenome (GOLD analysis project Ga0190272, IMG submission 133746) | Populus adjacent soil microbial communities from riparian zone of Shoshone River, Wyoming, USA - 504 T | ecosystem: Environmental > Terrestrial > Soil > Riparian zone | place: USA: Wyoming...
AAGGAATACTTAATGAAAAAGACCGGTTATTTCGTTTTTTGCCTTTTAGTTTGTACAGTTTTCACTTTGCCTGCATTGGCACAGTTTCCCATAAAGCTCCCGAAGATCGGCCAGCCAAAGTCCACACCGGCGCCCACGGCCCCGACTAATACATCAAACCCCGCCGGCAGCGTAGATCAGCGCGTTACCGCTCCCGGCACTACCGGTGCCCTCCCGTCCGCCGGCGCCACGGATTCGCCCGTAATGTTGAAAACCACTCTCGATATCCGCTGCGATACCGAGGCGCGGTACTGGAAATTGCCGGGTGAATCGAATTACACGAGCTGGGTGCCGCAGGTACGGTTCGACGTTCTCTATAACGGCGCGACGAAACTGAGATTGATGGCTGAATACTTCACGCCCGACGGCAAGCCATGGACCAGCGAAACTCTCAAGCTGAACACAGCCAATGGTCAGAACCAGACGCAGGAAATGATAACCGACCGCGTGGGCGACAGGTTTACCAACAGGTCGACTAATGCCGTCGGGACCTTCGGCGTGAAGATCACCGATACACGGGACGGAAAGGTCCTCTTTCAGGGGAAATTCAAGGTCGGAAAATTCAAGTACGGGCCGGACATCCCGATGTTCAAAAACCAGTACGATTTCTTTGTCGAGCAGGATTGGAACATGCCGATCGCGTACGTGTGGCTGGATTCCTCGACCGACAAACACGGCCTTCTGCCGACCTTTAGCGTCTGGATCAAGGGCGAGAACCGGCTCGACGATCTGGAAGCACGCCTTTTCTACAATGGTCAGCAGATAGCGACGACAGACGACATGGGCCAGGCAGGCTCGAAGCAGCGCCGCTACCCGAACAGCCTTCAAAACAAGGAAACGCACCGGTGGGAGTTGCTCGATTTTGCGTGGTACAAATTCAGGTATGCGGCCACGCCGCAGGGCCGTAAGATGTTTGCGAGCGCTAAATTTATGAACGATATGTCGGGTGATTACTCGGTCAAGGTCTTTCACAAGGGCGTCCAGATCCGGGAAGCGGCGTTCAGCGTGGCGAATGGCGAATTTGTCGACAACGGCATAGCGAAAAATAATAGTTTTGCCGAGAATAAGGTCATCGTCCCGGTGAAAATAATGGGCGATAAAGACAAGTGGAACGTGACGCAGTGGAAAACCGAAGCTTTTTACGGTAATCCGCTCGCAGGGTTCAACTGGCAGTAAGCTCGGGATTTTGACGCAGAGTACGCGGCGGAATATTTTAACGCAGAGAACGCGGAGAGCGCAGAGGGAAGCAAATCAAATTTCAAAAGACACTCTTATTGGCAGCATGCTGGGCTGTTGAATCCAGGAAATTATTTGAAATTATTTTCTCCGCGTACTCCGCGCTCTCTGCGTTTAAAATTCTTTGGAATGGAGCATTTGCAGGCCCTCAAGGAGAAGGTCTTTATCGACGATCTCGATGGCAGGGCATTCAGCGGCTATCAGTTCGGCAAACCCACCGGTCGCAACTATCACCGGTTTTTCATCCAGCTCGTCGATCATCCGTTTCAGCAACCCGTCCACCAGCCCAATGTAGCCGTAGTAGATGCCGGACCTGATCGCCGACGCGGTCGAATTTCCGATCACCGAATCCGGTTTCTCGATCTCGATCTCAGGGAGTTTTGCCGTTTTTTGAAACAGGGCATGCGAAAGAGTGGTTATTCCGGGTGTAATTACCCCGCCGAGGTACTGGCCTGCCGAATTGACGGCATCGATGGTCGCGGCGGTCCCGAAATCGCAGATTATACATGGCTTGCCGTATTTTTGGACAGCGGCCGACGCGGCGACAAGACGGTCGATGCCGACGGCTGTTGGCGGTTCGTATTTGATCTCGAAACCGAAATCGAATGAATGGTCGACGAAGATCGGGTTAATTCCAAAATTGGTTTGAGAAAAATCGGGGAGAAGATCGTTGAGCTCTGGAACGACCGAGGAGACGATAACGGCTTTAATGGTAGACGGCAAATCTTCCGCCAGTTTTTTCAATTCAACCGGATCTTGAAAGGAAGCAGCCGGTATAGTAAAACGCGATGCGAGCGTTTCGCGGTTGAAAACGCCAAGCTTAATCGAAGAATTGCCGATGTCGATAGCCAGAAGCATAAGTAAGCAAGAAGTATAACTTTTCCGTAAATAGAGCGGAAGAGTCCGGGCTCCCCTCCTTACGAAGGAGGGATGGCAGCCGTTTCGGCTGACGGGGTGGTTCTCTCTTTTCAAATCGAAAATCCGCAATCCGAAATCCGCAATCCCAAATTGAAAAAGGCCGCCTATTCAGACGGCCCGGGACTATTTCTCTAATCTTTCAAAACTATCCACGCAGCGGAAGGCCGTCGTAAACCACCGACCAGCCGTTCTTTTTGCTTGTACGGAGACTTCTGCGAAACCATTCGAACGCCTTTTCCGGATCGGCGTAGAGCTGCACCGCCGGGCGGTCCTCGCGCGGATCGACGCGGCAGATAGCTGCGCCGCGGGTCGCCGACTTGATGCACAAAAGCGCCACCATGTGATTTTTCTGCAGCACGGCCGTGCGCATCCAGGCCGGCTCGTCGTCGTCATCGTCCTCGGCGATCAAGGCGTCAAAATCGGCCAGATCGTCGTCCTCTTCCTCGCCCACGGCAAAGCTCTCGAGGTCGCTGTCGATCTCTTCAAAATCCAGGTCCGGATCAAAATCAAATTCTTTGTTCATAAAAACCTAAAGGCGCGATGCCTCTAACATACGTTACACTCTTGCGGTGCAAAGTTCAATTCGTATTTAACCTCGGAAAAATTCCTGACCAGCAATTCTTCGGCGACGCGATTGCCGGTCCGCCGGTCGATCAATTCCCGCCAGATCTCATTTTCGCGAAAATTCTTCCCCTGCTGATGCAGAAAACGGTGGTTCTTTTCGAACACGTGATAGGAATATGACGTTTCGCGGTCGGAAAATATCGCGCCTTTCAGATGATCGTCCGTTAGCCAAAGACGAAACTGGAATGTAGTGTCCGTGGGGTTGTAAAAACGCAGATCGATGTAGTTGTAGAAAACGCCCGCGCCGCTGCCGAACGGCAAAACGCGGTTTTCATCCGGAAACGGATCGAAGCTATGGTGATGCCTCTCGACGATCCGGAGCGGCGTATGGAGCGACATCCAGTAGAGCAGGTTGGCAAGCTGGCAGAGCCCGCCGCCCACGCCGCGCACCACCTCGCCGCGCGACAGCTGCATTCCCTCGGCATACCCTTTCTCGGCTGTAGCCTCGCCGACCTGCTTCCAAAAGGAGAAAGTTTGGCCGGGTTTGATCAGGATACCGTCGATGGTCGGGCAGGCGATCTTCAAATTATGTATCTTGTTTTCCTGGAGCTCCGGCGCGGAGTTGCCGAGCCGCCGACGGAGCAGGGATTGATGCCGTTTGCACGAAAACGGCAGATTTTCCGCCTGTTTACGAAACGCAAATCTATTTACGCGCGGCAGATCGGCCAGTTGACGGAAAAACCGCTTTTGCCAGATCCGCGTGTGATAAAAAAGCGGGTGGATCTCGGAAAGTCTTTTGCGCATAAATGTCTTGTAATTCTAATGCTAAGTGGCTACAATGACAATCCGATCCGCCTGATAAATAAAGCTATGCAGGAAAATATTCGGCTTCCGGAAGATATCGATGATGAAGGGACCGTTTGCCCGGCGTGCGCGGCATTCATCGGAAGTAATGAGGTGTTTTGTCCCTCTTGCCGGGCCCCGATCAGCCTGTTGTCGAATACCGACCCGCTGCAGCGTATCCAGACCGAAGGTTTTTTGTATGGAAAGGCCGTCGAAGCGAAGCCGAAGCTGATCGTTTTGATCGGGGTCTGGGCGCTGTTTCTCCCGGCGGCATTTATATGCGCGATGTGGGCATTGCTGGTAGTTTCGGAGGGTATCGGCTCAGGTGTGGTCGGGTTTATGTTTTTCTGGGTAGCGGTGGCGGCCACCCTGTTTTTTCTGGTAATAATCTACCGGGTCACGAAAAACTATATTAAATTCGAGCCTAAACGGTTTGAAGACATGGATTAAGCCGTCCGCAGCCGCTCGACATCCCCGGCGTGGACGATCTCTTTTGTGCCGTCGTCGGTTTTAACTATGAGCGCGCCGTTTTCCTCGATCCCGCCCGTCGTTCCGCTGATAACTTTATTCGCGGTGGTTACCTTTACCTGCTTACCGGAAGAGTAGGACGACCGCTCCGCCCACAATCGCCTGATCGCTTCCGGGCCATCCGGTCCATGGAACAGTTCGTAATACTCCGAGAAAAGCCGGGTCAGCGACAGAAGCAGTTCACCGGCGTCCGGCACGGTGGCGGTTTCGTTCTCGATGGACGTCGCGGTTTCAGCTAATTCCGGAGGGTAGTTCGACGACCGGAGGTTTATTCCGATCCCGACAACGACGGCCCTGCCCTTTGGCGTGTCGGCCATCTCAGCCAGTATTCCGCAGATCTTTTTTTCATTTACCAGAAGGTCGTTGGGCCATTTAATATCGGGGGCGAGGCCCGCCTCTTTCAGGACCTCGAAGACCGCGACGGCGCTCATAAGTGTAAGAAGCGGCAGGAACCTGGTCTCGACGCGCGGGCGAAGGACGATGCTGAAATAGAGCCCGGCGTCTTTTCCCGACACCCATTCGCGGGCATGCCTGCCGCGGCCGGCGGTCTGCTCGCGCGCGACGATGCAGAGGCCCTCGTCAGCGCCCTGCCTGGCCTGGGCAAGGGCCTCGGTGTTGGTCGAGCCCAAAGAATCGAAGCGAAGGATGGTCAGATTCATCAGACAGGCTTCCAAAGCGAATCGGTGTAAAAATTTCGGCTATCGAAGAAATTTTTCTCGATCCGAAAACCGCTTTCGGCCGCCAGGCTTTCGATCATCGCAAGGCTGTATTTTTGCGATATCTCCATAAACACGGGCTCCCATTGCTCAAAATCGAAGCTCCGGCCGAGCGCTTCTATATGTACCGTCTGTTTTTCGCGGCTGATCAGAAACGAGCGCGCCGAACAATCCACCGGGCGGTAAACCGCGTAGTGCGAAAAATTATCGAGGTCAAAATTGGCGCCGAGCTCGCGGTTTATGCGTTTGAGCAGGTTGAGGTTAAAGGCGGCCGTTACGCCTTGGGCGTCGTCATAGGCGCGGACTATGACATGCGGGTCTTTTTTCAGGTCGAAGCCGGTAAAAAGCATATCGTTGTCGTTCATAACGCCGCGCAGCTGCTTAAAAAAATCGAGCGATTGCCGGCGGTCGAAATTTCCGATGTTAGAGCCGAGAAACATCAGGATCTTACGCCGCCCGGAACCGTTTTTCAGGGTTTTAAGGATCCGAAAATAGTCGCCGGTTTTCGACTCGATATCCAGGTCGGGAAATTCAAGCTTAAATTTGGCTGACAGGGTGTCGAGCGCTTCCTGCGAGATATCTATCGGGAGATATGTAAAATCGAAGCCTTGCTTTAAAAAATAATCGATCAAAACGGCCGTCTTGGTCCCATCGCCGGCGCCGAGCTCGATCAGGTCAAAGCCAGGTGCGTCGCGGCTGAAAGCTTCAAAAATACCGGCGGTCAGGTCGGTGAATATCTCGAGCTCGGCACGCGTCAGGTAATATTCCGGGAGCTTCATTATCTCCATAAAGAGACGCGAGCCCTCATCGTCGTAGAAATATTTCGATGAGAGAGATTTGGGCGTCGAGGTCAGCCCGGCCAGCACGTCTTCTGCAAAGGTAGTTAGTTCAAAGGAGCGAGATGTTTGCATATGTGAGATGTGAGATCATTTCTTACCGGGCCAATCTTATTCCCGTAAACTGCCATCGCAGGTGCGGGTGGAAAAAATTGCGGTATGTTTTGCGGCTGTGCCCGGCGGGTGTGGCTACCGAAGCCCCGCGCAGGACCATCTGATTGATCATGAATTTACCGTTGTATTCGCCGACCGCCCCGCCTGCCTTGGTAAAGCCCGGATACGGCAGGTATGCGCTCTGCGTCCATTCCCAGCGAAGTCCCCAATCGAATTTATCAGCGGCCGTTTCCCATTCGAACTCGGTCGGGAGCCTCATGCCCTTCCATTCGGCATAGGCCGAAGCCTCGTAAAAAGAAATATGGCAAACCGGGGCTTCGGGCGCCAGTTTCCGAAGGCCGCTCAAGGTAAACTGGTGCCGTTCGCCGTCTTTTTCACGCCAATAGAGCGGGCTTGCAACCTCGTTCGATTTCACCCAGTCCCAGCCTTCCGAATGCCATAGGCTAAAATCGCGATAGCCGCCGGCTTCGATAAATTCGAGATATTGGGCATTGGTTACGAGACTTGACGAGATCGCGAAATCGTCCGTGTATACGGGGTGGCGCGCCAGCTCGTTATCGAAACAAAACCCGTCGCCCTCAAACCCGATCTCATGCATACCGCCTTTTATTTCGACAAAACCCGGAGCTGCGGATTCAGCCCTTTCACATAAGGCAAAATCCTCTTTGTAAACGGGAAAAAGAGGGTTGACGCTGAACGTATATTTCAGGTCTGTGATAAAAAGTTCCTGGTGCTGCTGCTCGTGGTTGAGGCCGAGGGTCATGAGCTCGCGGGCCTCGGCCGGGATGTCCTCATCGAGAAAGGCGAGCATTTTTTCGTCGACGAATTTGCGGAATTTAAAGACCTCTTTTACGGTCGGGCGGCTAAGGTCGCCGCGGTGGTCGCGGAGTGTGCGCTCGCCGATGGAGTTGTAATAGCTGTTAAAAAGAAAGCCGAAATCCGGGTTGTAAACCTTGTAATCGGGGACGAATTTCTTCAGGATCATCTCCTCGAAAAACCAGGTCGTATGGGCGATGTTCCACTTCGGCGGCGAGACGTCGACGATCGGCTGCGGTATGTAATCTTCGGTTTCGAGCGGCTCGCAGAGGGTCTCGGTATGCGAGCGGACTTGCGTGTAGAGCTCTCGCAGGGTGGGGGCCGCGTTTCGCTGGAGATCGGTGCCGTGCATGTTCTTTATTAGAACAAAATTCGATAAAAAGGCAAAGAAGATTCTTAACCGGGACGCAGTCACCTCTTCAAATCCGCAATCCGAAATCCCAAATCCGAAATCGGTTGTTAGGCTTCTAACTAGCGAGGCGTATTCTCGCGATCGCTTCCTTACATATCTCCGCGAGGTAGGGGTCGGAGCTGTTCAGGCCGGTTTGAAGGGCCGGTAATGCCGAACCGTCACCGATGGCGCCGAGCGCGTACGCTGCGCCGCGGCGCGTATCGTCTGACTCGTTTTTGTTTTGAAGGACCTTGATAAGGACCTGGATCGCGGGGCCGAGCGCGGGAAACTGGGCGGCGAGTTTCGGGTATTTCGGGGGATCGAAGCGCTTGAATTTTTCCGGTAGAAAGTTTTGCGGGATAAGTTGATCGATGCGTCCGGTTTGAATAAATTGGGCGATCTGGCCGATCGAGCGCGCGGCCGAGCGGCGCAGGAATTCGCGGTCCTCGTTGGGCTTGTCCTGCAGGATTCGGTTTAAGGGCTCTACAGCGCCCGCATCGCCGACCTTTCCGAGCGCTATAGCGGCGGCGCCTTTGACCTCGATAATCTTGTCGCGCTGGAGAAGGGTGATAAGCGCGGTTACGGCCGACGGATCACCCGCCTCGCCGAGCGCATAAGCGGCCTCGCGGCGGACCATCTCCGACTTATCGGTGAGAAGCGGCAGAAGAGCTTGCGCGGCCTCGTTAGGGGGTAAAAAAACGACCGAACCGGCGGCGGTCGCGCGGACTATTTCGGAGCTGTCTTTAAGGGCTGGAAGCGCTAAACGGGAGGTCTCGGCGGACCGGAGATTTCTTATCTGGAAAAGCGCTTCGCGTTTGGCTTCGATATCGCCGCGGTCGAGTTTTTCCCGCAGGCTGGTGAGATCGGTCTGCGCAAAGGCGCTGACGGCAAACAGCAGGAAAATAGCGCACAGGGACGCGAACCGGGCAGCCCGGTCCGCGCTGGTAAGCGGTGCTTTTAGGGTCTCGCTCAAGCGCGGTATATGCTCTGGAAACCGACGCGTTCCCACTCGGACACCTGCCGGGCGCGCTCATTCTCATAGGCGCTGGCCAGAGACCCGATAAGGTCGTCGCTGATTGATCGTTCTCTTTTTGGGGTTCGTGCGGAAAGGAGTTGGGTTGAAGATTCGTTTTCGTGCCGCTTGTCGGCGTCGCGGGCGATAGTAGTGTTTTTTCGGTTGACCATCTTGTGCCTCCTTTCCGGCAGACGGTCGAACCGAAACTCATAATTTCAGGTCGGGCGCGTCTGCGATACCTTGATTTTTGTAACTACTTGTTTTCTTATATAAAACTCCTAAAGCCTAAGGCTTTTGTCAGAATATCACAGAATTGTTACGGGACAAAGAGAATATTTGGACGTGGTTGGTGGTTCCTGGTCCGTTGTTAGTGGCGGGCGTTTCAGTGTTTCAGTGTTCAAGGTGTTTCAGTGTTTCAAAATGGGTGTTTCACTAAGTAAACACTTACTTGTTGAAATTATAAGCTATTGAGAATAAGGGGGTTATTGAATCGTGAAAAGTGGGCGGTCTGTTTCCCGCGTCAAAATCGGGTCGATTTTGGGGTCAAAAAAGCGGTGTTTTTGGCCAAAAACGGCTAATTTCTGGAGAAAGCCTTATTTTGTTCCAAACTCGGCAAACTCACTTAACTAGTTTCCCGCATCTTTCCACGCTGTTCCTGTCCTGGATCGTATACGGGTGTTCCGGGGAAAGCGTTTTCTCGTCGATCCGAAGTGCCTCGTCATACATTTCAAGCGCCTTCTTATATTCTCCCCGTGCTTCATAAACGACGGCAAGGTTAGTGAGGCGGACGGCATGATCCGGATGCTCCTGCCCAACCGTTTTTTCTCCGATGCGGAGTGCTTCCTGGTATTTCTCAATCGCCTCATCGTATCTGCCTTGATCTGAATAAACACTGGCCAGATTATTGAGACGGTACGCATATTCTGGGTGCTCGGGGCCGATGGTTTTTTCATCGATGCGCAGGGCTTCCTCGTATTTCTCAATCGCTTCATCGTACCTTCCCTGATCTGCGTAAACGGTAGCCAAGTTGTTGAGGCGGGTCGCGTATTGGTGATGTTCGCGTCCAACGCTAATTTCAGCGATGTGCAAAGATTCCTCGTATTTCGGTATAGCCTCATCGTACCGGCCCTGAAAGTAATAAACCACGGCTAGGTCATTCAGATTGCGGGCGTGGGTCTCACTTTCCGGTCCGAAAACAGAGGCCGAGATTTCTGCCGCCCGGAGATGGAATTTTTCGGCCGACACGTAGTTGGCTAAAAGCCTTTGATAGCGTCCAGCTTTAAAATAAAGCTCGTTGGTATCGCCTGTTTCGACACCGAATTTATCCGCATTTCCAAGCAAAACAACAACGTGCTGGTAATATTTCTCGCACACATCGCGGTTCACATAATCGTACGCTGGAAACAGCCCCTCAAGAACCGGTGCGAGCGCAATGCAGATATCTTTTTCCTTGCCTTTTAGCCTGCTTTGGATAACACGCTGAATAGCGCGGTGGGTCGTGAATGTCTTTTTGTTCCGGTCATATTTCCGGAGATCGTATGCCGTCAACCTGTCTCGAACATCGTCCCAGAGATCGTCCGGTTCTTCCATTGCGGAAAACGATTTATCCTGATCCCGTAAAATTCCCTGCAGTAAGTCCTCCGGAATCTCATCCGGTGAAATAAAGCTCATTGAATCGAGTATGGTCTTGACCATGCCTCCGGTCTTTTTTGTCGCGCAGAGCTCGTCATAGGCTAGAGAGAAAACAATACCGGCCGATCTACGCTGGTAAAGGCTGTAATCGTCCTCGCTTTCCCACAGAATTTCCTTCGATCTATCGTATCTTTGCCACATATCGACAAACGACCATTGTTTTTTGTCGATGAGCGCGCCCGTCGAATTAAGAGTCAATGGAAGGCCATCAATCTCCTCCATAAGGCGATCGAAAGCGACCCGCTCGCCGCCATCCAGATCGGGCTTGGTTAGAGGTTTGTTATTTGCCCGGCTGTACAAGAGAATTTCAGCATCGGTCTTGTCGAGCTTAACGATATTTATCTCGGTGCCGAGATTGTTTACTTCTCTAAAATTCGAGGTGAAGATGCAATCACCCTTCTTGCTGACCGGGACATATTTGAACAATTCGTTCGGCAGATCGACATTGTCGTAAATGACCAGCCATTTTTCGTTCTCCTCGAGCCATTGCTTAAAACCGAGGGCCTTTACCTGCTGCTCCGTGACCTCGGCTAGTCCGGGCATGATCAGCTCGCCGCACTTAGCCAGGCTTTCCAGCATTTCTTCACGGGTGGCGCGGATAAAGAATATCTTTTCGTAGCTTCCCTGGTTATCTTCAGCGAATTTATAGGTAGTGAAGGTTTTACCGAGGCCGGAGATGTCGTGAATAGCGGCCCGGTGGTCCGTTTTGAGAGCGGCTTTTATCTGTTCTAGTAATTTTTCACGGCCGACAAAGAATTTGAGGTCGGGGAGGAATTGATTCGGGTAGAGGGTAGCCGGAATATTACCGGAAGGTTTGATGGCAGCCTTTTTCGGAGTCCTAATAAAGGCCCGCAGAAGCTGCTCAAACGAGTCTGCAAAGTTCGTGGACGACCTAAAGTCACCATAAAGCTTATCTTTTAGAAGTAAGGGGACCTCGACGTCGTCGATCAAAATTGGAAGTACGCGGATCTTATTTTCCAATTCCAGGCTAAATGCGGCTTTG
>Ga0190272_10001639_pt1 | contig 10709 bp, 7 predicted proteins | sample Popmic504T_FD_133746 | JGI IMG/M metagenome (GOLD analysis project Ga0190272, IMG submission 133746) | Populus adjacent soil microbial communities from riparian zone of Shoshone River, Wyoming, USA - 504 T | ecosystem: Environmental > Terrestrial > Soil > Riparian zone | place: USA: Wyoming...
CGGCGGTCTCGTTGCGCAGCGAGTCGCCGCGGATCGGGATCGAGATCAGATAGCCGACCATCAGAACCGCCACCAGCGCGAACGTTCCCACCACCGCCAGTCGGACCCGCCGCGTCCCGGTCAGCGCCGCGATCACCAGCGTCACGACGACCAGCGCGATCATGCTCGACTGCGAGTAGGAGATGAACAGCCCGGCCCAGAGCAGGACGACCAGCCCGGTCGCCAGCCGCAGGTCGATCCGCCGCAGCGCCATCAGCGCCAGCACGACCGCGAGCCCGACGACGAGGTGGCGGCCGTAGAGGCTCGGGTCGCCGAACAGCGAGGTGACGCGGAAGAAGTTCGAGTTGGCATTCGACAGGGCCAGGTTCGGCGCGAAGAAGAACAGCTCGCGCGTCGCGGCCTGGAACAGCCCGATGACCGCGAACAGCGATGCCATCGCGATCGTCACCGTCGCCAGCGCGCGCGGCATCCAATCGGGGAACGGCGATCGGGCCAGCGTGCCGAGCAGCACCGCGAACGGCAGCAGGAAGAAGACCAGCACCTCCACTCCCGCGCGGGGGTAGTCGGCCCAGATCAGCGAGACGCAGGCGAAGCCGAGCAGCGCCGCCGCCGGCAGCGCCAGCGAGCGCGGCAGCGCGCGGACCGGCAGCGTCCCCTGCTCGCGTGCGGCGAACGCGCGCCAGGCGAGCGCGAGCGCTCCCGCGGCGAGCACGAAGTAGAGTAGCAGCAGGCGTCCGAGCTCGCCGTTCTCGGCGAGCGCGATCGGGAAGCCGCCGCCGTCCTGGAGGGTCAATGGCGGGCGCAGCGGCGCGGCTACGAGGATCGCCAGCGGCAGCCACGCGGGATTGCGCACGAGCAGCGCGGCAGCGGCGCCCAGCACCGCGAGGCCGAGCACGGCGGCCACCGCGCCGGGACCGCTGGCGAGCGCGTCGAGCCGGCCGATCCCCGAAGCCGAGGCGATCAGACCCGCGCCACCGAGACCGACCAGCCCGAGGCCGCCGACGACCATCGCGCGCCCGCGACCGGCCAGCAGCAGCACGACTCCGGCGGCGGCGACGAGGCAGGCGATGTTGGCGAGGTCGAGATGGTCCATGGTCAGGGTGCGATTCGCGCCCGGCGGTTGTACTCCTCGGCGGCCTCGCGGATCCCCTCGCCGCGACCGGGGGTCAGCTCCTGGCGCGCATGCAGCAGGAAGCGTTGCGGATCGTGGCGCGACAGCACGCTCGCCGCCAGCGCCCGCTCGAGGTAGAAGGCGACGCCGAGCATGCGCGTTAGGAGCCGCGTGACGACGCTGTGGTGCTTGCGCATGTAGAGGTCGCGGTTGCGATGGAACTCGACGATTCGCCGCCGCGCGCGGCGCAGGTCGGTCGTCAGCTGGTCGTGGTGCACGGCGTGGGCGTCCGGCACGTAGAGAATCTCCCAACCGGCGTCGCTCAGCCGCTTGCAGAAGTCGGTCTCGTCGGAGTAGACGAAGAAGTCCGGGTCGAGGTAGCCGACCTCGGCGGCGGCCTCGCGCCGGACGAGCATCGCGCTCGACTGGGTCCAGCCGACGCGACGCGTGCGCTTGCCGCGGCTCTGGGTGGTGACCAGCTCGTGCAGGAACAGCACGCCGGCGAGCGATGCCGTCGTCCCCGGCAGCCGCCAGGCGCAGGCCTTCGGCTCGCCCTCGGTCGACAGCAGCTGGGCGCCGGCCGCCGCGGCCTCCGGGTTCTCCTCGAGCGCGCCGAGCAGCGCCGCCGCCGCGCCGGCGTGCAGCTCGGAGTCTTCGTTGAGCAGCAGGCAGTAGCGGCCGCCCGCCGCCTCGAGCAGCGTCGAGTCGTTCTCGGCCTTGCCGGCCCGATGGTCGAGCGCGATCACGCGGACGTCGTAGGGACTCTGCTCGACTGCGGCGACCGAGCCGTCGTCGGAGCAGTTGTCGAGCACCAGGACCTCGCGCGACACGCCAGCCGGATGGGTCCGCTCGATCGCCGCCAGGCAGGCGAGCAGGTATTCGCGGCCGTTGGTGTTGACGACGCAGTAGGAGAGGTCGACGTCGCTCACGAGCCGCTCCCGGCCGCGCGCTCCAGCACGCCGCGCAGCCGCTCGGCGAGCAGGTCGCGGTCGAACTCGCGCTCGGCGAGCGCGCGGGCGTTGGCGCCGTAGCGGCGCGCCCGCTCGGGGTCGTCGCGCAGCGCGAGCACCTGCTCGGCGAGGTGGGCGGCGTCGCCCGGCCGGGCGTAGACGCCGGCTTCGTGCTCCTCGACCAGGACGCGCTGCCAGCCGTCGGTGTTGACGATCGCGGGCCGGCCCGCGGCGAAGGTGTCGAACAGCTTGTTCGGCGAGTTGGTTGCGAGGATCGGCACGTCCTTGAAGATCGTCATGCAGGCGTCGGATGCCGCGGCGAGCCGTGCCGCGGCGTGCTTGTCGCCGGCCGGTGCGAATACGACGTTGTCGAGTCCGCGCCGTCGCACGTCGGCCTCTAGCGCCGCTCGTCGCTTGCCGTCGCCCTGGAGGACGAAGGCGATGTCCTTGCGGTCCGCCAGCAGCACGGCGGCCTCGACGACCTGGGTGAGGTCGTTGGCCTCGCCCATCGTGCCGAAGTACGCGCAGACGAAGTCGCCCGCGCCGAGTCCGAGCCGCTCGCGCAGATCGCCCGGATCGAGGTCGGGCGAGAAGAGGTCGAGGTCGGAGGCGTTGGGAATCAGCGCGACCCGGTCCGGATCGCCGCCGCCGGCGACGACGCCATCGCGCATCCCGGGCGACAGCGCGACGATCTCGGCCGCCGAGCGGTAGACGGCGCGCTCCAGCCAGCGCGCCAGGCGCTGGGCCCACGGCGACCGCAGCGCCCCCATCTGGATCGGCGCCTCCGGCCAGAGGTCGCGCACCTCGAAGACCAGCGGCGCGCGCCAGCGCCGAGCCGCGACGATCGCCGGCAGCGCCATCGTCAACGGCGGCGAGGTCGCGAACACCACGTCCGGCCGTGGCCCGCGCAGCGCGGCGACCGTCGCGGCGACCGCGAAGCGCCCGAAGGCGAGCAGCCGCCGGCCGTAGCCGACGCCGGTCGCGCGCACGTAGTCGCCGTAGCCGCCGCGAGCCTCGATGACGCGGATTCCGTCGACCTCGCGCTCGGCGCCGTCGCCCGCGGTTACCATCGTGACCTCGTGACCGGCCTCGACCAGACGGCGCGCGAACTCGTACGAGCGCGTGCCGCCCGTCCCGTCGCGGGTCATGAAGAACTGATGCAGGTAGAGAATCCGCACGTGAGTTGGCGCCACGGTAACCGAGGGCGGGCCGCGTGAACCGCCTGCTCGACATGTTCGTGGCGGCGGTGGCGCTCGTCGTGGTCTCGCCGCTGCTGGCGATCTGCGCGGCCGCGATCAAGCTCGACTCGCGCGGGCCGGTGCTCTATCGCCAGCGCCGGGTCGGTCGCGGCGGCGTCCCGTTCGAGCTGATCAAGCTGCGCACGATGGTCGTCGGCTCCGAGCACAGCGGCGCCGGCCTCTACATCGAGAACGGCGATGCGCGGATCACCCGCGTGGGGGGCCTGCTGCGCCGCTTCTCGCTCGACGAGCTGCCGAACCTGCTCAACGTGCTCCGCGGCGAGCTCGCGATCGTCGGTCCGCGCCCGACCGTCCAGGTCCAGGTCGACCGCTACACGCCGCACCAGCGCCGCCGCCTCGAGGTCCTGCCCGGCATCACCGGCTGGGCCCAGGTCAACGGCCGCACCTCGCTCTCCTGGCCCGAGCGGATCGATCTCGACGTCTGGTACGTCGACAACCGCTCGCTCGCCCTCGACCTGCGCATCCTCGCGCGTACCGCCCGCATGCTGGTGACCGGCCACGGGCTCTACAGCAGCGACCTCACCCAGGGCTGGGACGAGAGCGACCGCGCCGACTAGCGCACAGAGACCCGCGCTCCGCCGCGTACCGAGCGCGCGGCGCGGCCGACGCGGACGGTGACGATGTCGGTGGCGCCGCGGGCGTTGCTGGCGTCGCCCTTGGTGGCGACATAGAAGCGGTAGGTGCCGGCGCCGGCTGGGACGAAGGAGCCGCTGAAGGCGCCCTTGCGGGTCGTCTTGAGCGCCTTGGTGCCGACGTTTCGGAAGCGTCCGCGCCGCTCGAGCTGGAGCACTTGGTAGACGCGCGCCTTGCGTGGCTTGACGGTGCCGGCGAGCGACACGCGGGCGCGCGCGGCCCCGCGCCGCGGCGGGCGGCGGAGCTTGACGATGGGCCGGACGGCGAGCGTCAGCGTCGGCGTGACCGAGGAGCGCAGGTCGCCCGCCCCGGCGAACCGAACGCGCAGCGGCCGCGTGACCTTCGGCTTGACGACCGCCGCGAACGATCCGTCGCCCTTGGTGACCGGGGCCGAGGACGTCTTCCAGCGGCCGTCGATCTTCGCCTGGACGGTTACCGACTGCCCGCCGACAGGTGCGTCGCTGTTGGTCGTCAACTGCCCAGACAGCGTCGCGCTGTCGCCGTAGTCGATCGCCGAGCGGCGAGCGCTGAGCTGGGCAGACACGCTGGTCGCGGTGCCCCGCGGCGTCACGCCTCCGACCAGCGAGCGGAGATCGTCCAGCTGGGCGTAGAGCGCGCTGCCGGGGCACTCGGTCGCGTTGGTGTCGCGGTGCCCGAGCACGCGCGGGACGCGCACGCTCGATCCCGACGGGTACCTGTTGGTGGCGCCGCCGGCGCTTCTCATCACGGCCGTGCCGTTGGTCGGGTAGCCGTGCAGCGGCAGCTTCCAGCGAATCAGCCGCGCCATCGCCTCGAGCGCGGCCTGGCTCTGCGGCACGTTGCTGAAGGTGCCGATGTTGGCGATGCCGGTCGAGTACGAGTTGAAGCCCTCGGCCTGCGCGCCGATGACGGCTGCGCCGACACCGCCCGCGCGGCCCTCGTAGAGGGTGCCGAAGCGGTCGACGAGGAAGTTGTAGCCGATGTCGTTCCAGCCGTTGGTGTTGCGGTGGTAGCGGCACATGGCGAGCACGATCTGCGGCGCCTCGGCACGGCTGTAGTCATTGAGGTTGACGGTGTGGTGGACGTAGGCGGCGCGGACCTCGCCGTAGATCGGCTTGGTCCGCGGCGGGCAGTCGTCGCCAGCCCAGCTAGCGCGCGACACCATCGACGGCTGGGTCTCCTGGGCGCCCGCGAGGTCGGCGCTCAGCAGACTGGCGGCGGTCGTGACGGCGTCGTTGGCGGCTCCGCGCAGCGCCGTCTCGAGGCGGTCGGTCGCCGTCGCGGTGCCCGCCGTGTTGACGAAGTGCAGGCGCACGCCCTCCAAGCGCTCCGAGGAGCGGTACTGGACCCAGTCCGCCTCGCCGGCCCAGACCGGGTTCGACATCCCCGCGGCCGCGGCCTCGTCGGACCCTGGGTCGGGTCCGTCCTCGGCGTGAGCTCCGACCGCCGTCCACTTCGTCCAGCGGCCGTCGTCGGTGCGGGTGCGCATCGACAGCGCGGGCTCGTCGTGCCCGGACCACGTCAGGCCGACGAGGTTGAACCGCTTCGGCGCCTCGATCGGCTCGGACACCACTCCGGCGCCGGGATCGGGATCGCCGACGAGGCCCTTCGCCGCGATCGAGAAATCGACCGGCTCGGGCCGGTAGGGCTTGGTAGAGAGCGCTGGCGCCGCCACGGCCCCCAGCGCGGCGACGGTCGCGATCGCTACGACTGCTAGCGCGCGTCCCATCTCCCCATCGAACACGACTCGACCGCATCCGTTGCGGCCTGCAACCCTGTATGCAGCGTCGTCCGCGGCTGAGGCTAGCTTCTGGGCATCTATAGGCTCCTCCTAACGCGGATCTCAGTCCCGCAGCGCTGCTCTCCATGATCTATCGCTTCTTCTTCCGGCTCTTGGCGCGTCTCGACGTGGAGCGGAAGCATTTCCCGATAGAGATTGACGCGGAGCAAGCGCACCACCTAGGCGTCCGCGCGTTGTCATTCGTGGGCCAATTCACCTGGGTAAGCGGGGTTATGCGCCGTCTCTTGCGTCCCAATGATCCGCGACTCGAGGTTCACGCGCTGGGCCTGACATTTGCCAACCCGCTCGGTGTCGCCGCCGGCTTGGACAAGTACGTGGAGTGCTTCGACCCACTCGGCGACATCGGGTTCGGTCATGTGGAGGTGGGCACGGTCACCGCGAGAGGTCAGAAGGGCAACGAGGGCAGGCGACTCGGCCGGCTCATCGAGGACCGCGCGTTGCACAATCGAATGGGCTTCCCGAATCCGGGTGCGGTCATCGCCGCGGAGCGACTTGGCGCGCGTGCGGGGCATACGGTCATTGGAGCCAACATCGGCAAGACGATGGACGTCGAATTGGCCGACGCCGCCGAGGACTACGCCACCGCGGTGCGCCTTCTCGCGCCCGTGTGCGACTACATAGTCCTCAATGTCAGTTCTCCGAATACCCCAGGGCTGAGGTCGATGCAAGCTGTCGACGAGCTCCGTGAGCTCATCGAGGTCGTGCGCGCGATGCTGCGAGAGACCAGCCATGAGCGCCCCTTGCTCGTGAAGATCGGTCCCGACCTCGCAAACGGTGAGATCGACGCAATCGCGGATCTCGCGGTCGAGATGGGGCTCGAGGGAATCGTCGCCGTCAACACCACGGTCGATACCAGCGTCCTCCAGCACGCCCCCGAAGGCAAGCTGGCCCAAAACTTGGGGGGAATCTCAGGCGCTCCTCTTAAACACCGAGCGCTTGAGGTGCTGCAGCTCATACGGGACCGGGTTGGCGACGAGCTGGTCCTAATCTCCGTTGGCGGTATAGAGGATGTCGATGATGCGTGGGAGCGGATCGCCGCCGGCGCGACGCTCCTCCAAGCGCATACCGGCTTCGTCTACGGAGGGCCGTTGTGGCCGCGTCGGGTCAATCGTCAGCTCGCCCGGCGCGTCGCCGAAAGTGGGTACGCCTCGATCCAGGACGTCATTGGCATCGGGGCAACGGCCGCTCGCGCCGACGCGTCAGCCAAGCCGTTAGCGGCAGCGAGCCGCGCCGGTCACTCGACGCGCGTGGCCTAGCGCTCGCGGTCTCTAGTAGTTGCCTAAGGGACGGGCTCGGGCCCGCGGGAGCGATTCTCGTCCTTGAAGGACTCGATCGCCGTGAAGACCGCGTCGTCGAACTTGGCGCAACCCAGCAGCTGCCCGGTGCCGTTCGGCTGCGGGTCGCGGTTCCAGGCGGTTGCGGCGACGGCGTAGGTCATGCCGCTGGTGTCCGGGACGAGCACCATCTGGTAGGTGTCCTCGTCGTAGAAGGCCTTGAGCGCGGCGCGCTGGTCGGCGGGCAGGTTCTTCTTGAACCAGATGACGATCCGGCCGTGCTCGAGCGAATGGACGAGCTCCTTGACGTCCGGCGGGTCCTCGTACGCGCCGTCCTCCGCGGGGGTTTGGTAGTGCTCGCCCGACGTCGGCGGCTTCGAGGCGTACTTGACGGTCTGCGCGAGATCGGCGAGGTGCTCGCGGCTCTTGGCCGGGAAGCTCTTCAGCTCGCAGCCGGCGGCCTTCGCCGCGGCGGCCACGTCGACGTCGTCCTCGACCTCCGGCACGCTGCCGCCGTCGGGCAGGACGTCACTTGACGCTGAGCTGCTCCCGCCACTGCCGCCACCGGCCAGCAGGGCGATCGCGACGATCACGGCGACGAGCACGATCGCGCCGCCGGCGCCGTAGCCGATCAGCTGCTTGCGGCGCTGCCCCGCCTTCGCGGTGGCTTCACGCTGCTCGCGCTCCTTGCGCAGCTGCTCCTTCTGCTCCCTCCGGCTGGCCATCGCGGACGAAGACTAGTGGGCGATCGCGACGCGCGCCACCCTGAATGCATTCTCACGCAGAGGGCGCAGCAGAAGCGGTCCTACGGCCCCGCCTGGGGCCCGCTGGGGCGCGCTTCTGTGAGTACCGCAGCTTGGGTCTCGTCCAGCAGTCGTCGACGAAGTCCGCGATCTCGCCGGTCAGGCGCTCCGGCGCCGTGCGCAGCTCGAGGATCGACGAGGCCTCGACGATCCTCGCGTTCGGCAGCTCGTGGACCAGCATGTCGGCGTCGGAGAAGGGGTGGATCGGATCGCGGTTGTGGCCGATCACCAGCGTCGGGGGAGTGAGCGTGCGGCGGACCTCGGTGGGTGGCGCCACGCGGCCGAAGAACAGGCCCTGGAGCAGGGAGGCGGACGGCTTCGGGTCCTGGCTGACCCAGTCGAGCATCATCTTCCCGAGCAGCGGTCCGCGGCGCGGGACGAGCCGCGCGAGGCGGCTCAGCGGCCGGGCGATCGGCGCGCCGAAGGTCAGTGAGACCAGCAGCGGCGTGAAGCCGATCGCGCAGCCGAGCAGGGCGTTGTCGAGCACGGGCATCTCGATCAGCAGGCCCTTGACGCGCGACTGGTCGCGGGCAGCCGCCTCGAGCGCGCTATTGGCGCCCAGCGAGGTGCCGCCGAGCACCGCCTGCTCGATCCCGAGGTGGTCGAGCAGCCCGAGCGTCTGGCGCCCGAAGGTGTCCATCGAGTACTCCCACATCTCCTCGGGACGGTCCGAGTCGCCGTGGCCGAGCAGGTCGAGGCACAGCACGCGGTGGCCGCGCTCCGCCAGCTTCTCGGCCAGCGGCTGGTGCATCTTGCGGTTGAACAGCAGTCCGGGCATCAGCACGATCGGCCGGTCGCCCTTGCCGTACTCGTCGTAGACGAGCCGGTGCCCCTCGTGCTTGAAGCTGCGTGTACGCGACGCCATTCCGGCCTAAGGCTACGCCCCCGACGCGGTCGGCTCGCCGGTCGACGCCTCGCTGATCCCAAACCGCGCGTGGAACCGCCGCAGCGGCGCCGGCGCCCACCAGTTCCACTTGCCGAGCAGCTCCATCAGGGACGGGACGAGCAGCGCGCGGATGATCGTGGCGTCGAGCAGCACGGCGAGCGCGGTGCCGATGCCGTTCTGCTTGATGAAGATGATCTCCGAGGTCGCGAATGCGCCGATCGCGATCGCGAACAGCAGCGCCGCCGCGGTGACGATCCGGCCGGTTCGCTCGAGGCCGATCGCGACGCTGTCGGAGTCCGTCGCGCCGCCGTCGCGAGCCTCCTTGATCCGCGACAGCAGGAAGACGGCGTAGTCGGTCGAGAGGCCGAAGGCGACCGCGAACAGCAGCACCGGCATCGTCTGCTCGAGACCGCCCTGGCTGGTGTAGGCGAGCAGGCTCTCGAGCCGGCCGTCTTGGAACACGAACACCAGGATCCCGAAGACGGCGCTCAGGTTGAGGACGTTCATCAGCAGCGCCTTGATCGGCAGGATCACCGATCCCGTCATCAGGAAGAGGATCACCAGCGTCGCGATCACGACGATCGCCACCGCCTCCGGCAGATGGTCGACGAGGCTGCTCTGGAAGTCGAGGAAGTAGGCGGTGCCGCCCGTCACCCGGATCGTCGCTCCCGGCGGGGGATCGAGGCCGCGGATCGCCTCGACCGTCTGCTGGCTGTCGTCGGAGACGAACGGGGTCTCCGAGATCGCCTGGATCATGGTGTCGCCGCCGGGGACCGGACTGGCCGGCTGGACCTCCGCGACGCCGTCGACCTGCTCGATGTCGCGCCGGATCGACGCGACCTGCGCCCGGTCAGCGTTGCCGACCACGACGTCGATCGGGGTGTCGCGGAACGGCGGGAAGTCGCTGCGCAGCGTGTCGTCGACCTGGCGCGCGCTGCGGTCCTGGGGCAGGATCTGGGCGTCGACCGCGGTGAACTCGATCGACCAGAACGGGATCCCGAGCGTCAGCATCAAGACCGTCGTAGCGATCGCGATCCGCCCGGGGAAGCGCTGGACGAAGCGCGACAGGCGGTACCAGAAGCCGTCGCTGTCGGGACGCGCGTCGGCCTCGGCGCGGCGCTGGAGGAACTTCGGCGCGCCGGCGTTGACGCGGTTGCCGAGCAGCGCCAGCACCGCCGGGAGCACGATCAGCGAGACGGCCGCCGCGAGCAGCGCCACGGCTGCGCCGCCAAGGCCCATCGAGTAGAGGAAGCGCTGCGGGAAGACCAGCAGCGACGCGAGCGCGGCGGCGACGGTCAGCGAGCTGAACAGCACGGTCCGCCCGGCCGTGGCCATCGTCCGCCGCATCGCCGGCAGGCCGGGCCCGTCCTTGGCGATCTCCTCGCGGTAGCGCGAGACGACGAACAGCGAGTAGTCGATCGCCAGGCCGAGGCCGAGGCCGGTCGTCAGGTTCAGCGCGAAGATCGAGATCGAGCCGAACTCCGACGCGATGCTCAGCGTCAGGAACGTCCCGACGATCGCCAGCCCGCCGACGAGCAGCGGCAGCGCGGCCGCGACGAGGCTGCGGAAGAACAGCAGCGACAGCAGGAACAGGAGCGGGAAGGCGAGCATTTCGGCGCGGCGCAGGTCCGACTCGACCTGCTCGTTGACCTGGGCGTTGGCGAGCGCCGGCCCGCCGACGAGCACGCCGGGCTCGTCCGCCAGGTCCTCGGCGATCAGCTCGCCGGCGGTCTGCCACTGCTTGTCGTCGGTTGGCTTCAAAGCCACCGCCAGGTACTGGGCGCCGCCGTCCGTCGCGACGAATGCCGGCGAGCGCGTGTCGGCGAAGCCGGTGACCGACGCGACGTCGGGGTTGCCGCGCAGCTCGCGCGCGACGCGCTTGACCCGCGCCGTCGCGGCGGGGTCGCTCGTCGGCGCGTTCTCGAAGAGGACGACCGCTCCGGTGTCGCGGTGACCGGCCCGCTCGAGCTGCTTGGCTGCCTGCACCGACTCCGTGGCCGGGTCGTCGGCCCC
>Ga0190272_10001640_pt1 | contig 10698 bp, 5 predicted proteins | sample Popmic504T_FD_133746 | JGI IMG/M metagenome (GOLD analysis project Ga0190272, IMG submission 133746) | Populus adjacent soil microbial communities from riparian zone of Shoshone River, Wyoming, USA - 504 T | ecosystem: Environmental > Terrestrial > Soil > Riparian zone | place: USA: Wyoming...
CGGCGCCGCTAGATGCGCTGCCCGATCTCGGCGTCGATTGGCCCGATCCCGCCCGCGCTCAAGACCTGCCTCCGTCCACCGAACAGCAAGACATTTCCGCCGAAGCCGCGGATCTCCTTCCACTTGACGGCGGCACAGCAGAGCTAGCGTACAGGGTCACGGTGGAAGGCCTCGAACGGATCGGTTCGGCAAGTGAATTGGTGGAGGCCTTCGAAAAGCAATCGGCGCTGCACGAAGACCGCGACGACGCCGCCAACGCGGCGCAAATCGATCGCCGATCACGCGCCGACGCGGAACTGCTGGCGGAACTGCTGCGGAGCCACGGTTATTATGACGCCGAGGTAGAGCCGCGCATCGAGCGCACCGCGGCTGGACTCGAGATCATCCTCGCAGCCGAATCCGGCCAACAATATCGCTTCCAGTCCGTGGAACTGCCCGGCATCGAAGAGGCGGGAGCCCAGGCTGCCAAGCTTCGCGAGGCCTTCGCGGTCAAGGCCGGCGACCCGGTGATCGCCGAAGAGGTGATCGCCGCGAACGTCGATCTCAGGGTTGCGCTCGGCGAACAAGGTTTTGCGCTTGCCGAGCTCGGCGAGCAGGAAATCGTCGTCGACAGCGACACGCACCGCGCCCGCCTGGTGCTGCCTGTACGGACCGGACCTTTGGCATCGTTCGGCGCGATCCGGGTCACCGGGAACCCACCGTTCAGCCCGCGCCACGTCGCGAGCATCGCGCGCTTCGAGGCAGGAGAGCCGTTCCGCCGCTCGAAGCTCGACGATCTGCGGCGCGCGTTGATTGCCACGGGACTGGTCGCCTCGGCCGACGTCAAGGTCGTGCCGGCAAGCGACGGGCGGACCGTCGACCTCGCCGTCCACCTCGATCCCGCGCCGATGCGGACGATCGCCGGCGAAGTGGGTTATGGCACCGGCGAGGGGGTGCGGGCCGAGGCTAGCTGGCAGCACCGCAATCTGTTCAACCCCGAAGGCGCGCTGACGCTTCGCGCCGTTGCCGGCACCCAGGAGCAGGTCGCCGCCGTCCACTTCCGGCGCAATAATTTCCGTCAGCGCGACCAGGTGCTCAACCTGCAGGCGCTGGTCAGCAACACCGACCGCGACGCCTATAAGGCCAAGACCGTCCTGATCGGCGGCAACATTGAGCGCCAGAGCAATATCATCTGGCACAAGAAATGGACGTGGAGCATCGGCACCGATCTGCTGGCGACCGACGAGCGGGGGGTGTTCGACAATCTCGGGGTCAAGGACACCCGGACCTTCCTCATCGCGGCCTTTCCGGCGAGCCTCGGCTACGACGACAGCGACGATCTGCTGGACCCGACCCGCGGGTTCCGGCTCGGCCTTCGGGTCAGTCCGGAGATCAGCGCGCATGGCGGCAAGTTCGCTTACGGCCGCGCGCAGTTCGATGCGAGCGCCTATCGTCCAGTCAAATCGAACGTCGTGGTGGCCGGACGCATCCGCCTGGCCACCATCCAGGGTGCCGATGCCACGGACATCGCACCGTCGCGGCGGCTGTACGCGGGCGGTGGCGGCTCGGTTCGCGGCTATGGCTATCAGCGGCTCGGGCCGCGCGACCTCGACGGCGACCCGATCGGCGGCCGCAGCCTGGCCGAGTTCGCGCTGGAAGCGCGGGTCCGTTTGAAGGCGTTCGGCGGGAATTTCGGCATCGTGCCGTTCCTCGACGGCGGCACACTGACCAATAAGGCCTATCCCGGGTCTGACGGCTGGCAGTTCGGCGCCGGGGTCGGCGTGCGTTATTATTCGAGCTTCGGGCCGATCCGAATCGATGTCGGCACGCCGCTGAACCCGCGCGAGGGCGACAGCCGGGTCGCGGTGACGGTGTCGCTCGGCCAGGCCTTTTAGGGGTGGCGCAAGACGCCGTCGCCGTCGAGGCAGCCGCCGCGCCGGCTCGGCGGCTGAAAAGCGATTGGCCGCGCCGCCTGGCGAACGAATTGCTGGCGTTGGTCGTCAGCCTGCTGATCCTGTTCGCCGGGGCGCTGGTGCTGCTCGACACCGCGCCCGGGCACCGCTTCATCGTCGACCGGCTGGCGAAGATCGAGACGGCCTCGGGGCTCAACATCCGCATCGGGCGGATCGACGGGTCGGTGTTCGGCAAGTCGCGGCTCAAGAACGTCGCGGTGTCCGACACTCGAGGCGTGTTCCTGCGGTCGCCCGAGATCGTGCTCGACTGGGCGCCGGGCGCCTGGCTGTACAATGCGCTGCACATCGACACATTGTCGGCGCGGCGGGTGCAACTGCTGCGCGCGCCCAAGCTCAAGCCGACCGGCCGCAAAGGGCCAATCCTGCCCGGTTTCGACATCCATATCGGCGAGCTGGCGATCGACCGCCTCGAGCTGGCCCCCGCGGTGACCGGCGAAGCGCGCAGCGGGCGGGTGCGTGGGCGTGCTGACATCCGCGCCGGCCGGGCGATGGTCGAATTGGGCGTGGCGATCGACGGCGGCGGCGACCGCATCGCGCTCGCCCTCGACGCCGAGCCCGACCGCGACCGCTTCGATATCGACCTGCGGGCGATTTCACCGGGCAACGGCTTGCTCCCGGCGCTGGTCGGAACGAAGCGCTCGATCGACCTGACGGTCAGCGGCGACGGCAGCTGGAGCCGCTGGCGCGGGCGCGCGGCGCTCGATCTTTCCGGTAAACAGACCGCGCGGCTGGCGCTCGGGGTTGACGCGGGGCGCTATCGGCTGGCCGGAGATATCGCGCCGGCGCAATTTCTCGGCGGCAAGTTGCAGCGGCTGACCGCCCCAGTGGTGCGGGTGCGCGGCGACGGCCGGCTGCGCGACCGGGTGCTCGATGGCGAACTGGCATTGAGCTCGCGCTCGCTGCGCGCGGTCAGCAAGGGGGCCGTCGACCTCGCCGCCAACCGCTATCGCAAGCTCGTCGTCGGCGTGGATCTGCTGCGCCCCAATGCGCTGTTCCCGAACATGACGGGACGCAATGTGCGCATGGTGTGGACACTCGACGGCCCGTTCGCGAACGCCGATTATGCTTACCGCCTGACATCGCCGGGCGTGAAATTCGACAATACCGGGTTCGTCGACGTGCGGGCCGAGGGACGCGGCCGCTTGTCGCCCTGGCCGATGCGGGTGCCGCTGCGGCTGACCGCGCGGGGCATCACCGGCGTCGGCGATGTCGCCGGCGCGATCCTCGGCAATGCGCGGCTCGAAGGCATGCTGACGATCACGCCCAAGTTCATCCGCGGCGAGGGGCTGCGGCTGACCAGCAACCGGCTGAAGGGCAAGGTCGGGCTGCTCATCGACCTGGTGACCGGCCGCTTCGAAGTACTGCTGTCGGGCGGCATGACGCGTTACGCAATCCCCGGGCTGGGGATCGTCGACGTGCTTACCGATCTTAAGGTCGTGCCGGGACCGGGCGGCCGCGGCTCGCGCGTCGTCGGCACCGGCAAGGCATGGGTCCGGCGCCTCGACAATGCTTTCTTCCGCGACCTCGCCGGCGGCCTGCCGCGCATCGAGACCAACCTCGAGCGCGGCAACGACGGGGTGCTGCACTTTTCGAACCTGCAATTGTTCGCGCCGAGCCTCCGCTTGAGCGGTGCGGGGCGGCGCAACCGCGACGGCACCTTCCACATCGAGGCGCGCGGCCGCCAGGCGAAATACGGGCCGCTGCGCATGATTCTCGACGGCAATATCAGCCGCCCGCGCATCGATTTGCTGCTCGACCGGCCCAACGATTCGCTCGGTCTCAGGGCGGTGCAGTTGCTGCTGGCGCCAAGCGCCGCGGGGTTCGATTATCGCGCCGCCGGCGGGTCGCGGCTCGGGCCGTTCACCAGCAACGGGCGCATCCTGCTGCCGAGCGGCGGGCGCGCGACCATCGCGATCGCCGCGCTCGAAGTCGGCGGGACCACCGCGAGCGGCAATCTGCGCTCCGATCCCGGCGGGTTCACCGGCACTCTGGCGATCGCCGGCGGCGGGCTCGACGGCACGCTGGCCTTCGCGCCGGCCGGCGACGCTCAGCGCATCGAAGCGCATTTGCGGGCGAATGGCGCACGCTTCCCAGGCGTCTTCGCGGCGCGATCGGGCCGACTGGACGGCACAATCATCCTCGCCGAAGGCCGCACGACGCTCGACGGCTTGCTCGACGCGCGCGGGTTTGAATATGGCGCTGTCAGCGTGGCGCGCCTGACCGCCAATGCGCGGCTGGTCAACGGCAGCGGACAGGTCCGCGCGGCAATTGCCGGGCGGCGTGGCGCGGCGTTCGAGTTTACCACGCTGGCCGACATCACGCCCGAGAGCATCCGGCTGACCGGGCGCGGGCAGATCGAGCGCCGCGCGCTGGTGCTTCGTCAAGCCGCGGTGCTGACCCGCTCGGGCGATGGCTGGAGTCTCGCGCCAACCAACTTCGCCTTTGCCGGCGGCTCGGGGACATTGTCGGGCCGCACCGGCTCGCGGCCCGAGCTGCACGCGCAATTGCGCTCGATGCCGATGCAGATTCTCGACATCGCCTGGCCGGGGCTTGGCCTGGCCGGCTCGGCGACCGGCCGCGTGGACTATGCCTGGGCCGGCGAGCGCAGCGGCCGCGCGGACATTACCATCCGCGGCCTCAGCCGCGCCGGGCTGGTCCTCGCCTCGCAGCCGATCGACGTTGGCATCGCCGCGGCGGTCGGGGGCGACAAAGCGGCGGTACGCGCCGTTGCGGCGAGCGGCGGCAACACTATTGGCCGCGCGCAGGCGCGTTTCGCGCCGCTCGGGCGCGGGCCGCTGATCGCCGAGCTGATGAATGCGCCGCTGTTCGCGCAGCTGCGTTACGCCGGACCGGCCGACACATTGTGGCGCCTGTCCGGGACTGACGTGTTCGACCTTTCGGGACCGATCGCGATCGGCGCGGACATTGGCGGACGACTGGTCGACCCGGTCATCAGAGGATCGCTGCGGACGCAGAACGCGCGGCTGGAGAGCGCGGTCACCGGAATGGTCATCGACGGCCTGGCCACTCAGGCGCGCTTTGCCGGTCCGCAGCTGCTGTTCACGCTGATTAGCGGAAGGACCGCTGGCGACGGCGCGATCGACGGCTCGGGCCGGGTGACTTTTTCGGGCGGCCGGAGCTTGCTCGACCTCAACTTCAACGCGCGCCAGGCGCTGCTGCTCAACCGCGACGACATCGCCGCGCGCGTCACCGGGCCGCTGCGCATCCGCTCGGGCGCCGACGGGGGGACGATTTCGGGCAATCTGCGGCTCGAAAGCGGTCGCTTCCAGCTCGGCCGGGCCAGTGCCGCGGCGGCGGTTCCACGGTTGCAGGTCAGCCACCGCGGGCGCGACGAGGCCGAGATCGTCGAGGAGCGCCAGCTCCATCCGTGGCGGCTCGACCTCGACGTCGCCGGCAACGATCTGGAAGTGCGCGGCCTCGGCATCGCCAGCCGCTGGCGGACCGACCTCAAGATCGGCGGCCTGGCCGATGCCCCGCGTTTCACCGGGCGCGCCGATCTCGTTCGCGGCGAATATGAGTTCGCCGGGCGCAATTTCCGGCTCGACCGCGGGATCATCCGCTTCCGTGGCGAAAGCCCGACCGATCCCTTGCTGGACATCCATGCCGAGGCGCAGGTGCAGGGCATCGACGCCAGCGTGCTCGTGCGGGGGACGGGCCTCAAGCCGGAGATTACCTTCGCCAGCGTGCCCGCGATGCCGCAGGATGAATTGCTCTCGCGCATATTGTTCGGGACGTCGATCACCAATCTGTCGGCGCCCGAAGCGGTGCAATTGGCGTCCGCGGTCGCGGCGTTGCAATCGGGCTCGGGCAGCCTCGACCCGATCAACGCCCTGCGCCGGGCGGTCGGCCTGGATCGGTTGCGAATTGTTCCGGCCGACATCGCGACCGGGCAAAAGACCGCGTTGTCGGCGGGCAAGTACATCACCCGCAAATTGTTCGTCGAAGTGATCACCGACGGGCAGGGCTATTCGGCGACGCGCGTCGAATATCAGATGACTCGCTGGCTTTCCTTGCTGTCGTCGGTGTCGACGATCGGGCGGACCAGCGCCAACGTCCGCGCGTCAAAGGATTATTAGCTATATTTGAATAATCTCCGCCGCTTGGATGTGGGGGAGGCGCAAAAATGCTGGCGCGCAAATTGTTCGGCAAGAAAGTCACGGTCGACGAGCCGAAACGGCCGGCGGTGCCGCCGCAGGGCCAGATCTTCAACGAGGAATTGTTCGAGGGCGAGATCGGCGATTTCCTCCGCCAGCACGGCTACGCGCCCGACGATCCGCGCAATCAGGCGGTCAATGTCCAGCCGGTGTCGGTGCTGCTCGCCGAAGACCAGAGGGCGATGCGGCGGGCGACCGAGGCGGTCAATTCGGTCGCCGATTTCCCCATTGTGCCGGTGCATTTGCTCCCGCCCAGCCTGTGGTTGTCGGAATTCGCACCGTGGCTGCGCCAGCACCTCGATTTGTCGCCCTATCGGCCGTGGAACACCATTTTCCTGCCCGGCGACGAGCGCGGCGCGAGCTCCCTCGGCCTGCCGGTCGCGCCGCCCGAGGAGCATGACCAGCACCAGTTGGATACCGCCCGGGCCCTGTTGTCGTGCATCCACGACCAATATGCCGGCAAGAGTGCGCCCGACGTCGAGGCCTCCGTCCTGCTGCTGACCAGCGTCCGCGGCAATCTGCCGGCGCTGTTCCCGCTCGACACGGGCGATTTCTCGGCCCGCGTACGCGAGGCGCGGGCCAATGTGCGGACCTATGCCTTCCTCCATGCGGTCAACAGCGGCCGCATCGCCAAGGAGGTGATCATCAAGAGTCACGAGACCTTCCTCGGCGCGCCGGCCGAGCAGCTGACCGCCTGAGGCCGAGCGCGCGGCGGCATTGCCCGCCAGTTGATGCATGGCTAGGTTTCCCCAGAGCGCCAACGGGGAGCAGCGGCATGAAGAATTGGAACGTCCGCAAGGCGATCGTCACCCGCGAGGAAATGCCCGAGCATCAGCGGCTCCACCAGTCGCTGTCGTGGCCGCATCTCATTGCGCTGGGCGTCGGCGCGATCGTCGGCACCGGCATTTTGACGCTGACCGGAGTGGGCGCCGCGAAGGCGGGCCCGGCGGTAATCCTGAGCTTCGCCATCGCCGGAATCATCTGCGCATTCGCCGCCCTCGCTTATGCCGAGATGGCGACGATGTATCCGGCCTCGGGCAGCGCCTACACCTACAGCTACATCGTTTTCGGCGAGCTGATCGCGTGGATCGTCGGCTGGTCGCTGATCCTCGAATATAGCCTGGTCGTCAGCGCGGTCGCCGTGGGCTGGTCGGGCTATGCGGCCGGGTTCATGGCGAGCATCGGCGCGGCAACGCCGACCGATCTTGTCCAAGGTCCAGCTCTCGGCGGCATCATCAACTTGCCGGCGATTTTCATCATCGCCGTCGTCGCCGGCCTCTTGATCTACGGGACGCGCGAAAGCGCCAACGTCAATGCGATCCTGGTCGCCGTGAAGCTTGCCGCGCTGGCCCTGTTCATCATCGTCGCGCTGCCCGCGTTCAACGCAGACAATCTATCGCCCTTCATGCCCTACGGGTTTCCGCGCAGCGGGCCGTCCGGGTCCGAGGTCGGCGTGATGGCCGCGGCGGCAATCATCTTCTTCGCCTTTTACGGGTTCGACGCGATCGCCACGGCGGCGGAGGAAACAAAGAATCCCGACCGCGACCTTGGCATCGGCATCGTCGGCTCGATGCTGCTGTGCGTGATTATCTACATGGCCGTCGCCGCGGTCGCGATCGGCGCCTTGGTGTACACACGGTACGCCGACAGCCCGGAGCCGCTGGCGCTGATCCTGCGCGAGATCGGGCAAGGCTGGGCGGCGAAGATCCTCGGCATTTCCGCGGTCGTCGCGCTGCCGACGGTGATTCTCGCATTCTTCTACGGGCAGAGCCGCATATTCTTCACCATGGCCCGCGACGGGCTCCTACCGGTCAACCTGGCGCGGGTGTCGAGCCGCGGCACGCCGGTGCGGATCACCATCTTCACGGCGATCGTCGTGGCGGTGATCGCCGGGCTGTTCCCGCTCGCCGACATCGCCGCGCTAGCCAATGCCGGGACGCTGACGGCGTTCATCGCGGTAGCCGCGGCGATGCTGGCGATGCGCCGCCGCGCTCCGGATATGCCGCGCAAGTTCACCACGCCGCTGCCATGGGTCGTCGGCATCGGCGCTATCCTCGGCTGCGCCTATCTATTCTGGAGCTTGCCGGTGAAGACCCAGACCTATTTTCTCTACTGGAACGTGCTCGGGCTGCTGCTGTACTGGGTCTATGGCTCGCCGCGCGCCGAGCAGGCGCGGGCGGCGCGCTGATCAATTGCCGAGCTCGGCTCCGAGCTCGGCGATCGACAGGCGTTTCCAGTGCGGGGCCCAGGGCGAATGGAGGCGATCGCCGCCATCCGGCGCAGGCTGCGCATTTGCGCCGGTCTTCGAAGCCAGTAACGGCGTGGCCTTCGCCAGGCTCGAGACGTCGAACGGGCTGTCGAACAGCAGGCCAATTTGCTCGCCGTGCGACCAGCTGACCTCAGCGGCGATCCGGCCGGCTTCCTTCAAATCGAGAGAAACGGCCGCGCCAACCGGCACCTTGTCAGAGCATTCGAGCATGGCCCCAGTGGCGGAGATATTGCGCAGGCGGGCGGTTTGGCGGCGGTAATCATGGTGGAGGACGCCATTCCAGATTAGCGGATGACGGGACGCCGCACGCTTTTGGTCTGACGCCTCGGGGCCATCGGTTCTCGCTGGCCGCGCCACGAGTTCGACATCGGGAAAGCACTTCCGGATGACGTTGCGAAACAGCTCGTCGCGGGTGCTCGAATCGCAATCGATGCGGGTTTCATGCGCGAACTCCAGGCCGACCCTGCCGTCGCGGATCCAGCGCACGGCACACTCGAACTCGGCGCCGTCGCCAACTAGCAGATCGAGCTTGTCCCACAGCGTGGCCGGGAAGTCCCCGGCGACCATCGCGCCGCCCTGCGACAAGTTGACCAGCTCCACCTTATGACTCTTGCCCTTAACGCGGACCAGCGTTTCCTTGCCGCTGAGCCGGTGGCGGTCGCCACCGCGCTCGTCGGTCCGGCGCTTTTCGGAGCGCGGCACCTTGACCGCTTCAAGTCCATCGGCCGACGGATCGGCCTTGGCATTCTTCTTGGCGACGACCAGCGGCCCGCCGCCCCGTCGCAGGGACGCACGGAATTCGTTCGGTGGAGAGCCCTCGATACCCATGCGCGCATTATGACCGGTTTTGGTTACCGAAGTGTAAGCTGCGTCCTAGCTCGAATAATACATGTCGAATTCGACCGGGCTCGGGCTGGTTTCCCAGCGCATCACCTCTTCCCACTTCAATTCCATGTAAGCGTCGATCTGGTCGTCGCTGAACACGTCGCCGCGGGTCAAAAACGCGCGGTCGTTGTTGAGCGCGATCAGCGCCTCGCGGAGCGAGCCGCAAACGGTCGGCACGTCGACCAGCTCCTGGGGCGGCAAATCGTAAAGGTTCTTGTCCATCGGATCGCCCGGATGGATCCGGTTCTGGATGCCGTCGAGGCCGGCCATCAGCAGCGCGGAGTAAGCCAGATACGGATTGGCCAGCGCGTCGGGGAAGCGGAACTCGACGCGCTTGCTCTTCTCGCCGGCGCCATAAGGAATGCGGCATGACGCCGAGCGGTTGCGCGATGAATAAGCCAGCAGCACCGGAGCCTCGAAGCCCGGGACCAGCCGCTTGTAGCTGTTGGTCGTCGGGTTGGTAAAAGCGTTGAGCGCGCGGGCGTGCTTGATAACCCCGCCGATGAAATAAAGCGCGGTCTCGCTCAAGCCGGCATAGCCGTTGCCGGCGAACAAGGGCTTGCCGCTTTTCCAGATCGACATGTGGGTGTGCATGCCGCTGCCGTTATCGCTGGCGATCGGCTTGGGCATGAAGGTCGCGGTCTTGCCGTAGGCGTGGGCAACCATGTGCACGACATATTTATAGACCTGCATCCGGTCCGCGGTTTCGACCAGAGTGCCGTAAGTGAGCCCGAGCTCGTGCTGCGAAGCGGCGACCTCGTGGTGGTGCTTGTCGCACGGCAGGCCCATTTCGAGCATCGTCGCGACCATCTCGCCGCGAATGTCCATCGCGCTGTCGACCGGAGCGACGGGAAAATAGCCGCCTTTCTCGCGCGGGCGGTGAGCGAGGTTGCCGCCGTCATATTCGCGCCCCGAGTTGGTCGGCAGCTCAATGTCGTCGATGCGATATCCCGACGCGGCATAGCCATTTTCGAAGCGGACGTCGTCGAACATGAAGAATTCGGCTTCCGGCCCGACGTTGATCGTATCGCCGATGCCGGTGGCCTTCAAATAGGCTTCGGCGCGGGTCGCCGTGCTGCGCGGATCGCGGCCGTAGAGCTCGCCGGTCGACGGCTCGACGATATTGCAGAACAGGACCAGCATCGGGGTCGCGCTGAACGGATCGACATAGACCGCGTCGAGGTCGGGCTTCAAAATCATGTCGCTTTCGTTGATCGCCTTCCAGCCGGCGATCGAGCTGCCGTCGAACATGAAGCCGTCGGTCAGCATGTCGTCGTCGATGATGCTGCTGACCATCGTCAGATGCTGCCACTTGCCCTTGGGGTCGGTGAAGCGGAGGTCGACCCACTCGATCTCCTCGTCCTTGATCCGCGAAAGAATCTTGCCCGCGCTGGTCGCCATGTCCTGTCCGCCTCGA
>Ga0190272_10001641_pt1 | contig 10697 bp, 11 predicted proteins | sample Popmic504T_FD_133746 | JGI IMG/M metagenome (GOLD analysis project Ga0190272, IMG submission 133746) | Populus adjacent soil microbial communities from riparian zone of Shoshone River, Wyoming, USA - 504 T | ecosystem: Environmental > Terrestrial > Soil > Riparian zone | place: USA: Wyoming...
GCACGCGGATCGGCGCTTCGATGACGTTGCCGAGCACCGTCATGTGCGGCCACAGATTGAACTGCTGGAACACCACTCCCAATTCGCGGCGCATTGCGTTGATTTCGGCGAGAGAACGGGGCTTGCGCTGGCCGCGCGCGTCCACGCGCGAGCCGAGCGGTTCGCCATCGATGTAGATCTCGCCTGAATTCGGCGGCTCGAGATAGTTCACGCAGCGCAGCAGCGTGCTTTTGCCCGATCCGCTTGCACCGATGACGCTCACCACGGCGCCGCGATGCACGTCGAACGATATGCCGCGGAGGACTTCGAGAGGGCCGAAGCTCTTGTGGATGTCGGCGATGCGAATGCTGGGGACTTCGCTCATCAAGGTTGCAGCGCTCGCGTTGGGGTGCGCGGAACGCACGCGATGGACAAGCCCGGTGGGCAATGAATATGCTACTCGCGAAATCTTTTCCGGTAAACCAATGAACATGCTTCCCGGCGAACCGGGAAATTTTGTCGCAGAGATCGAAAACAGCGGGTGCGTCAACGGAGGGTGACATGAACGACGTGAAGGACGACGGCAAGCGGCAATTCCTCAAGCAGGCTGCACTGTTCGGCGCCGCCTCGGGCGCGGTCGGTACTGCGATGGCGCCGAATGTAGCATTCGCGCAGATGCTGGAGACCGGCGTACGCGAGGAGTCCATTCTTGCAAAGTGCCGCAAGGAGGGCGTGCTGCGCGCCGGTTACGCGCAGACGGGTCCCTGGTTCTACAAGGACGCCAAGACCGGCGAACTCAACGGCGCCTACAAGGACGTGGTCGAGAATCTCGCCAAGGAGATTCAGGTCAAGGTCGAATGGAAGGAAGTCACGTTCGCAAACGCGACCATCGCGCTGCGCAAGGGCGATTTCGACCTGTTCGGCTCGTCGCTGACCTATCTGGTTTCACGCGCGCTCGCGGTCGATTTCGTCGGACCGTACTACGCAAGGGGCTCGTTGCTCCTCTGTCACAAGGATAATGCCGGCAGGTTCAAGACGGCAGCGGATGCCAACAAGCCGGACGTCACGTTCTCGATCACGTCCGGCGCGAGCGAGGAGCCGCGGATTCCGCTGCTGTTCCCGGCGAAGCCGAAAGTCATCACCACGACCGGCCAGATCTCGCTCGGCGCCGAGCCGGTACGCGCCAAGAGGGCCGACGTGTGGATCAGCGGCGACGTCGATGTGATCCTGCTCGCGAAGCGTAACGAAAGCTGGGCGCACGTGATCGATCCGGGCAATCCGCTCGATCGCCGGCCGAACACGCTCGCGATCCGCTATGGCGACCCGGAGTGGAAGAGCTTCCTCGATTTCTATGGCCGCTTTCTCACCATCAACGGCGAAGTCGACCGGCTGCTCAAATTTCATGTGGAGAAGCTCGGCGGCGCGTAGCGCTCCGCGTTTGCCAGAGCCTGATTCAACTGCGTTGAATCAGGCTCGTCGCTTTTCTCTTGTTTGGGCATGATCTTATCCGAAAACCGGTATCCACTTCTCGGGATCATGCCCCTAGGTGTCCGTCCGCAGGTGCCCTGAATGATCATCGACTGCCATGCGCACGTGTTCCAGAACTGGCACGGCGCCTGCGGACATTCCTCCATCGACGTCCATCTGAAGTACATCCAGAAGAACGTCACGCGCCCGGCGGCCGAGACGTTCCGGGTGCGCGACGGCAAGCGCGTGAAGCCCGGACTGCTGTTTCGCGAGGGCGACAACCCGGGTGTCGACAACACCTGGGCCGGATTGAAAGACGTGGATTTCCGTGTCGGCCGCAACGGCCGGCTCGAATTCATGCACGAGGGCGAGGAGTACGCGATCCAGTACATGCCGGTCGGCATGCAGACGATCGAGGCTCCGCCCGAGTTCATGATCGCGCAGATGCTCTACGCGGACGTCGATCACTGCATCTTGCAGGCGGGCGGCGGATACGGAGCGATGAACGACTACAACGCGTTCACGCAAAACCAGTACCCGGAGAAATTCACCGGCCTCCTGCACATCGACGAGGCGATCGCGGATCGCGCCGAGGTGCTCGCCGAGGTCGACCGGGCGCATGATCTGGGGCTGAAGGGGCTTTACTATTCGCACGATTTCTCGCGCCACGGATACACGCGCAATCTCGATCACGCGGCTTTCCGGCCGTTCTGGGACAGGATTTCGGCTTACGGCTTTCCGGCCTTCGTCGAGCTTTCGGCAACGCCCAATTACGACAAGCCGAGCTACATCGCGAACCTGATGGCGCTCGACAGGGTGATGCAGCGCCATCCGGCAATGCGTTTCGTGCTGGTGATGGGGCCGCCGGTCGGGCATCTCGCCGGCCCGGGTCAATGGGATTTCCCGCCCGAGGTGCTGGCCGCCTACAAGCGCGACAACCTGCTGATCGAGATCATGTTCCCGATCACGTGGGGCGGCGTCTGGGAGTATCCATACTCCGAGGCGCAGGAGCTCATCCGGCACATGCGCGAGCTATTTGGTGCCGCCAAGCTGGTGTGGGGCTCGGACATGCCCAACGTCGAACGCTTCTGTACCTACCGGCAGTGCGTTGACTATGTCCGCAAGCACTGCCCGTTCCTGACGGCGGCCGAGAAGGACGCGGTGCTGGGTGGAAACGCCGCGCAGCTTTTTGATCTCCGCAAGTAACGCGCGCGAGCCCGCCAACCGGCCGGGCGCTCAAATCACCTCGTCGGTCTTGTCGTCCCCCCGACCTGAGGGTTTCTACGCCTTCCTCAGGCACCCTTCAGACAAAGCCGTTCACGCCGTTTCACGGGGGTTCTGTTGATGCCGTCCGGTCTTGGGGTTGAGTGGTCCCTTGCGCTCACGCTTCAACCCTTCGGGTAGTTCGCGGCCGCTGTCGCTATCCTGCAAGTCGTCCTGCTGCTGGTCCGGACCGCGCAGCCCATCGCCGCCCTTCTTGTCCTCGTCACCCATCATCAATTCGCCTCACGCCGAACGCCCTTGAACTTTGTGGATTTCTTCTGGTCCATAAACTGACCGCCGCCTGCGCCCTTACTCTTGCGCTTCGTCCAGGTGCCTTCGCCCTGGGTCTTTGTCTGGAGCTGCGAGCGCTTGCGAACAGCGCCTTTGCGTTGCCCGTCACCGGCCGGTTTGTTGGTCGCCATGGTGTCCTCCATATGCGCGGCGACAACGCGATGAGTTCCGCACGGTTCCCGTGCAACCTTCTCTCCGATGGTGGGTTAGAGATTCACGTTAACTCACACCTGGAGAAGGCAATGATCGACAATCGCGACGACCTGAACCGTCCACGCGTGGGCAATTCAGGATTTGGATGGGGGGTGCCGCTAGGCATTGCCGCCCTCGCCATCGTACTTGGCTTCTTCTTCCTTTCCCCTCGCGGAACCACGACCACCGCGACCAACTCTCCGACCACAACCCAATCCACGCCCGCGCCAGCCCCGGTAACGCCGGCTCCCGCTCCGGCGCGGCCAGCCACTGGTGGATAAGAAACTGGCCCCGCTTCGGCGGGGCCTTTTTCTGGTCAGGAGAACAAGGTGCACGCGGTCGTTCGCTGCCCCGATACGATGGGCGAGTACAGCATAGAGCTTCCCCACGACGCGAAGGCTCTAGAGAGATCGTGGCGCACGAGCGTTGCTTCAGATTGCCCCCATTGCGGCCGGTCACACCTTGATGGAGTTCGGCAACTTTACGTTCAATGGGTTTTGGACTCCCCACGATGGGAATGTAGGACTTAGGGGCTCTTTGCCTTTTTTGCCCCGATAGCGAAGGACGCTTCTTCGATCCCTTCTTGCGGAGCGGTCGCATCCACAGCGGCGTGGGGCTCGGACATGCCCACGTCGAACGCTTCTGCACCTATCGGCAGTGCGTCGACTATGTCCGCAAGCACTGCCCGTTCCTGACGGCGGCCGAGAAGGACGCGGTGCTTGGTGGAAACGCCGCGCAGCTTTTGGATCTCCGCAGGTAACGCGCGGGTCGCCAACACGAGGGCGAGGAATACGCGATCCAGTACATGCCGGTCGCGCCGCTAACGAATTCGGCGGCACGTGGCCACAGTTGTCAGGAATTTGCACGAGCGGGTCTGGCCCAGTATTGGGGGGTGCCCGGCATTCACGGAAGCTGAACATGGCGCGCGCCGCCACTCCGCCACCTCCGAAACAGTCCGCGAAGCTCACGCCCGATGAGATGAGGGCCGGCGTCACGCGACTGGAGCGACGCTTCTCGGAGCTCGAGCAGTTCGACGTAAGCAAGGTCACGCGCGAGTATCCGCCGGAGGCGTTGGCATTGCAGGCCGCGATCGACGAGACCCTATCCAAGATATTCGGTCAGGACTCGCTCGAATATGACCGATACCGCTCAGAGGTTGATCCGGGTTCCACGATCTCCTTCGGAGGCGGCCTGCAGATTAACAAGGTTCGTGAATTTCTAGCCGAGGGAAAAGAACGCACGCTTGTGCTGCTGCGGCAAGCCGTGCGCAGCCTCGAGGAGGATTTGGAAGAGCAATCTGCTACACCGCGAGTGAGAACTTTGAGCCGTATCGACGAGTCGCCCCGGATCTCTGAGCTTCGACAGTATGAGGCGCAGCTTTCTGGAATTCTGCAGCGGTTTGCGCGCACCCGCGATGGTCCGCGCATTGCCCAAAACGATGACCCCGTGTTTCGTCAAACCGTGCGCGAACTCATCGACCTATTCAATGATACGCTCGGTTCAAACAATATCTCGCCTCAGATCGCACGTGAATTCAATGAAGGCACCTCGAATTTTGTTGGGACGCCTTCCTATCATTCTGTCGAGACCATTCTGGGTCTCGTGCGCGCCGCGCTCACACGATTCACCCGAAGCCCGGAGTTGCTGAACCGAACGACAGGGCATGAGCAGCAATCCGACTCAATCATGATCAATCGTATCTCCAAAGAAGCAATGGCTAGCAGGAAGATCTTCGTAGTGCATGGCCATGGGAAGCGCGAGCACGAGGTCGCGCGGTATCTTGAACATCTAAAATTCAAGCCGATAATTCTCCATGAACAAGCGAACCAGGGGCGGACGGTCATAGAGAAATTTGAAGCCCACAGCGACGTCGGTTTCGCTGTCGTGCTGCTTACGCCCGATGACGTCGGTCGTGCGGCCGATGCGCCATCTGATCAAGTGAAGTACCGAGCCCGCCAAAACGTCATTCTTGAGTTGGGATATTTCATTGGCCGGCTTGGTCGGGACCGCGTCTGTGCCTTGATGGAGGGAGATGTCGAATTGCCGTCCGACATCCTCGGGGTAGTTTGGGAGCCTTTGGATTCAGGCGGAGCTTGGAAACAGCGGCTGTTGCAAGAGTTGAAGGCTGCAAAGTACGACCTCCCGTAGCGGACGAGGCTCCGATTAGCCTGCGCAGGAACCGACGCATCTCGGGTTTCGACGGGCGCTGCTGCGGCACTTCGGATTTTCGCACGGCGGCCCAAGGAGCCGTCAAATCACCTCATCCGTCTTGTCGTCCGTCTCGCCGTAGCGGCGCAGCGTCGCCGGGCGGGTGCCCTCGTAGAGCCGTGCGAGCCCGGGTGCGATTTTCGCGTTCTCGCGCTCGAACAGTGAATTTCCCGCCAGGTCGCTCTCCACCAGGAACGGCCCGAACTTCTCCACCTCCAGCGCCCAGATCGCCTGCGCGAGCCCGAGCTTCTCCGCCCAGTAGACGCCCGCCACGCGCTTGATGCCGCGGCCGAGCAGCGCGCCGGTGCCGTAGCCGACGGTGGTGAGATAGATCGCGTTGTTGGGCACGAACGCGCTCCGGTAGATGTCGGAGGTCATCCCGCCCTTGCCCATGATGATGTTGCAGCCGGACAGCTTGAGCCAGTCGTCGAGCCAGCGCGCAAAACGAAACGAGGCGGTCGCCGTGACGGCGCCGACGGTGTGGCTGCCGTCGGCGTTGATCGAGGCGGCGGGCGAGCAGTGGAAATTCGCAAGCCCCAGCACCTCGCGCGAGGCGGGCATCCCAGCGCCGTCCTCGATGGCGTGTTTGTAGACGCCCTCGCGCGCCGTGAACACGCGGCCCGTGAGATAGACGACCGAGCCGATCTCCAGCTTGCGCAGATCGTCCGTGCTCGCTGGAAGATTCAGGTGAATCGTCTTGAGGGCAGGCGCAGCCATTATTCGGCAGCCTCTCGTAGTGGCTCCCACTCGACCGTCGAGCGCCGGCTGTAGTCCGTGAACCACTCGGGGTCGGTGCGGAAATCGACGCGGCCGTCCGCGTGCAGGCGCGCGGTCGCGCGGCGCGAGGAGAGGCAGAACATGTGTACCGACATCGGCATGCCGCCGGTATGGCAATAGCCGACCTCGATGTGGCAATCGACCACCATCGACGAGCCCATGAACCCCATGGCGCCCATGCCGATGGAGTTGCCGAGCTCCTTCAGCTCATCCTCCAGCGCCGCGATCTTCGGGTCGGGATTGCGCGAGCCGACGATGCGCAGGCACGAGGCCTGCTTGCCGAGCGTCACGCTGATGTCCTTCGAGCCGCCGAGCCCGACGCCGACGATCGCGGGCTGGCAGGCGAGCCCGCGCTTGCCGAAGCCGATCAGCGTGTCGAGATAGAAGCGCTTGATGCCCTCGATCCCGTCGCCGGGAAACAGCATGCGGTAGTCGGAGCCGAACAGGCCGCCTTTGTGCACGGTGGTGATGTCGATCCAGTCCGCGTCGGGATGGAACGCGTATTCGATCTCCGGCGCGTTGATGCCGACATTGTTGTTGTGGTCGGTGCGCCAGAGCGGATGCACGCGGTTGGGACGCAGCGGCACCTCTTGCGTGGCGCGCGCGGTGGCGCGGCGCAGCGCCGCTTCGAGCGCGATGGGACCGCCTTCGATCCGCGCCTCGTTGCCGATCTTGACGTACCAGCGCGGCACGCCGGTATCGCCGCACATCGCGCGCCGGTCTTCCTTCGCGGCTTCGTAGTTCTCCAGCATCGCCTGGATCACGAAGGAGGACAGATCGCCCTTCTCGGTGTCGGCACAGCGCCGCAGCCCGCTAAGATAATCGTCGGGGATCTCGATGGCGGCCTTTGCCATCAGGTCGAAGCCGGTGCGCTCAAGCGTGGCGGTCTTGATCATGGCGCCTGTTACTCCGCCGCGGCCTGGTTGAGCAATGAGTGGCCCGGCTGCACGATGGTGAACAGAACCGGGCGATCGGTCACGCCGATCCGGCCGTCCACCTGCCGCGCGACCGTGTAGGTGGAGCGCGCGAGATCGCCCGGCTCGGGGAAGTCCTCGCGGAAATGCGCGCCGCGGCTGTTCTCGCGCCGCCGCGCCGCGAGCGCGATGACGCGGCTCGTCTCGGTGAGCGAGCGCAGGTTGAGCCAGTCGTGCCAGGAGAGATTGAACGCGCGGTCGCCGTCCGGCACGCCGGTGGCAAGCAACTCTGCCTCGATCTCGTCGAGCGCGATCAATCCGCGGTCGAGGCCCGTCCGGTCGCGCAGCACGCCGACATCGTTCCACATGGTATCGAGCAGTCTTTCTCTTAAGCCGTTGAGGTCGCCACCGGTCGCAGTGAACGGCTGCAGGGCGCGCGCAACCTCGGCATCGAGCATGGCTTCGTCCGCGGGACGATGGCCGGGGTTGGCGGCGATCCAGTTCGGCATCGTATCACCTGCGATGCCGCCAAACACCGTCGAATTGGCGACGCCGTTGCCGCCGAGCCGATTGGCGCCGTGCATGCCGCTCGCATCCTCTCCGGCGACGAACAGCCCCGGAACTTCCGTCGACGTATCCACGAGGCACTCCACGCCGCCCATGAAATAGTGCGCGGTCGGCACCACTTCCACCAGCCCGCCGGCCAGATCGAAGCCGCAATCTTCGCAGCGCTCGACCATGCCCTTGAACTGCTTGCGCACGTTCTCCGGGCCGAGGTGGCTCATCTTGATGTAGAGCCCGCCGTTCGGCGTCGTTCGCCCGGCGCGCATCTCGGCATACATCGCGCGGCTGACCACGTCGCGCGTCGCGCGTTCGAGATGCGGGTCGTAGTTGCCCATGAAGCGGTGCATCGAGCCGTTGAGCAGATAACCGCCCGAGCCGCGTAAGCCTTCTTCCAGCACGGTGCCGGTCATGCGCGTATCGGGGCCGGCGTAAAGCCCGGTTGGGTGAAACTGCACCATCTCCATGTCGCGCAGCGGCAATCCCGCGCGCAACGCCATCGCGAGGCCGTCCATGCTCTTGTCGCCCGAGGGCGTGTGATAGCGGTACATCGTCGGGCCGCCGCCGGTCGCGAGCAGCACCGCTTTTGCCTCGATGAACAGGAAGCCGCCGGTGCGGATATCGATCAGCAGGACGCCGGCAATCGATGCGCCGTCTTTCGCGGGGATCAGCGCGACCGCGCGATGCTCCTCGACGCGGTGGATCGCCGGCCGCGCCCAGACCTGTTCCATCAGGCGGTTGATGATCTCGATGCCGGTGAGGTCGCCCTTGTGCACGGTGCGGTCGAAGGTCTGGCCCGCGAAGGCCTTGCCGTGCAGCGTGCCGTCCGGATTGCGGTCGAAGAAGCAGCCGATCTCGTTTTCCAGTTCGGTGATCCGCTCGATCGCCTTGGTCACCAGTGTCCAGGCCAGTTCCTGATTGGGCAGCCACTTGCCGCCCTCGATCGTGTCCATGAAGTGACGCTCGATGGAGTCGCCCGGATTGAGCGCCACGTTGTAGCCGCCCTGCACCATGCGGGTGCAGCCGCATTTCCCGAGCAGGCCCTTGGTGGCGACCGTGATGTCGAGCGTGCAGTCGGTGGCGTGCGCATGCAGGGCGGCGAACAGCCCGGCGCCGCCGCTGCCGAGAATCAGGATGTCGGTCTTGCGCCGCTCGATCATCAGAACACGCTCGCGAGAAACAGGAACGCGATGATCGTCGCGGCCGCAATGGCCGAGAGTGCGAGCCACGCCTGTCCGGCGCGCCACGCGAAATTCTCCAGCATCAGCAGCCGCAGGCCGCCGAGCATGTGAACCGCGAGCAGGCCGATGAGGAGGGCTTCGGAGAGTTTCACCAGCGGTTGGTCGGTCCAGCGCAGAAAATTCTCAAGCCGCGCCTCGCCGGAGATTGCAAGCCCGAGCGCGAGAAAGTGGAACGGCAGGAAGATGGCCAGCGCCAGCCCCGAGAGCCGGTGAATGATCGCCGCGATCCATAGCGGACTGGTGCGATGCGCCAGCAGGCTCATGGCAGCACCACGGCGATGACGGCGCGAAATCCGAGCATGGCGAGCAGCACCCCGAACAGGATTGCAGCCGGATTGACGGCGCGGGCGGGCAGGGGCGTCCACTCGGCCAGTACGGTGCGCACGCCGATCGACGCGTGCACGCAAATCGCCGCGACGAACACACCGTAATAGAGCGCCCAGGTGACGCTGCCGCGTGTGCGCGCCAGGATGTCCGCGGCGGAAAGCCCCTTGCGGCTCGCGTAGAAAATGACGGCGAGGTGAACCAGTAGGAGCGGCACTATCAGTGCCGCCGTGGCCCGCTGCCAAACATACAGCCGGACGTTCATGGCTTGATCTCGCCGCGCAGATAGGCCTGCGCGGTGCGCCGCTTCAGTCCCGCGATCGACGCCGTCGGGTTGAGCGCCAGCGGACATTGCTCATGGCACGACTGATGCGAATGACAGGCGTGGCAGCCGCCATCCGCCGAAATCGCGGTGAGCCGCTCGATGTTGCCGGCATCGCGCACATCGTTGACCAGCGTCCATGCGCGATTGAGCGCGGCCGGACCGAGATACTCGGGATTCCACCGCACCGTGTCGCACGCCGCGTAGCAGACGCCGCAGTTGATGCACTCGATGCCCGCGTTGGCGGCGAGGCGAGGCGCACTGTCCGGCAGGATACGCTCGATCGGATCAGAACGCGTCTTCGATGGCGCAAAACGGCCTTTTGCGCCCTGCCACTTCTCGAAGAATTGCCGCATGTCGGCGGCGAGATCCTTGATGACGGGCAGGTTCTCCAGCGGACCGATCTTGAGCCGCCCGTCCGCCGCGACCTTTGAGACATGCGTGCGGCAGGTCCAGCGCGGCCGGCCGTTGACCGTCATGGCGCAGGAGCCGCACATGCCGACGCGGCAGGCGAAGCGGTAGGACAGCGTGGAGTCGAGATGGCGCTGCACGAAGGTCACGACGTCGAGAACCGTCTGGCTTTGCAGCAGCGGCACCTTGTAGTCGACGTAGCGGCCGTCGGCCCCCCCGCGCCAGAGCGAAACTTGCAGTGTTGCCGCCATCACCTCACCGTCACGGGCACGCGGTGCACGCCGTTGTTGCCGAAGCCGACGTTGTCCCACGGTGGCTCAAGCGGCTGCGTCTCACTATTGGCGTCAGTGGCGCGGCACTCCAGCACGTGCTCTCCGCGCGTTGCTTGCCAGACAAAGCGCCAGCCGCGCCAGGCATATTTGCCCTGCGGCGGATCGAGCGCGGCGTCGCTCCAGGTTCCATCGATGCCGACCGCGACATGCCTGATCGGCGCTCCGCCGCCCGACCACGCACGGCCGGTGAGTTCGACCGGGCCCGCCTCGACCGTCCGGTGCCGCGTGTACCAGTCCGGAATCCCCGGCGGCACCATCAGCGACTTCACGCGCATGGCGGACACGGGAACTCCGGGGTCTTCGCGCTTCTGCCGGTAGTGGTAGTTGGGCGTTTGGTGGTAGCCGTCGAACGGCTGCGCCAGCACTTCGATTCGCTTGAGCCATTTGACGCTCGCCATTCCATACGAGGCGGGGA
>Ga0190272_10001642_pt1 | contig 10695 bp, 8 predicted proteins | sample Popmic504T_FD_133746 | JGI IMG/M metagenome (GOLD analysis project Ga0190272, IMG submission 133746) | Populus adjacent soil microbial communities from riparian zone of Shoshone River, Wyoming, USA - 504 T | ecosystem: Environmental > Terrestrial > Soil > Riparian zone | place: USA: Wyoming...
CAGTCAAGATTTGCGCGCTGGCCAACGTTCTGATGCGCATTCCTTTAAGACCTGATGAAGTGAGCCGGGAAGGGATTCGTAAACTGACCGCCAAGCAGGTGCAGGCGGCCCGCGCGGAAGGAAAACCTTTTAAGCTCGTGGCGCGAGCGAAACAATCGGAGAATGGAAAGCTGCTGGCCACGGTCCGGCCTGAACAGGTGGCCGCCAATGAACCATTGGGGAATGTCAGAGGGACTTCACTGGCAATTCACTTCGAGCTGGATATGATGCCGGGCCTCACGATCACATCGCACCGACCGAATCTGCAAAGCACAGCCTACGGATTGTTGGCGGATTTTATTAACGCCGTAAGACGTTAGTCCAGAGTCCAAAGTCCAAAGTCCCGGGCGGATAGTTCAGAGTCCAAGCTTCAGCTTGCGTGGTCCTCGGCCACCGACAATCTAAAGATTGAGCTCTGAACTATCCGCCCGGGACTTTGGACTTTGGACTTTGGACTCGGGACTAGATCGCTGCGACGCCTTCGATGAGTCTTTCGATCTCCTCCGCGGTTGTGTAGCAGGCACACCCCGCGCGCACGAGCCCTTCCTCGCCGAGTCCCAGACGCTCAGGAATCGTGGCCGCGTAGAAGTCACCATGTGATAAAAACAACCCACGCGCAGCGAGTTGACGTGCGACCCCCGTTGAAGTCATTCCCTCCACCGTAAAGGAAATAGTTGGCGTGCGCGCCTTCTCGGGCGTCGGTCCGTAGAGACGTACACCTTCAATTGAAGACAACCCTTTCCATAGGCGCTCGGTAAGCTCCGAATTGCGCGCTTGAAGCTCATCGTAAACATGGGCCAAACGCTCGCGTCTCGACTCCTTTTTCGAGTCGCCCGCCAGCGAGGCGAGGAAATCAATCGCGGCGCCGGCGCCAACCATGCCTTCCTGGTTCTGTGTTCCTGTCTCTGCGTTTTCCGGCGCATAGTCGGGAGCGGGCTCGAGCTTCGGAAAATCAAGCGACTCAAGTAATGCGAGTTTGCCAAACAGTACACCGATGTGTGGCCCGTAGAACTTGTAAGCCGACATGGCGAGGAAATCGCAATCAAGAGTACGAGCGTCGACCAGCGAATGAGGCGCGTAGTGCACGGCGTCCACAAACACCAGGGCTCCCACGGAGCGCGCGAGGGCACTCGCACGTGCCAAATCGTTAATCGTTCCCAGCGCATTCGACGCAGCGCCTATCGCAACTAACTTCGTCTGATTTGTTACTGCCTCTTCGAAGTCATTCCAATCCAGTTGCCCTGTCTCCGTAACCATCTTCACGGTTTTCACTTTGACGCCACGTTCAATCGTCAGCCGTCGCCAGGGAGCAACGTACGCATGATGGTCCAGTTCAGTAACGATAATCTCATCGTCCGGACCATATTGCGCTCCCAGGGTTCTCGCCAGATGGAACGTCAACGTCGTCATGTTGGCGCCAAACGCAATCTCCCTGGGAGAAGCATTTAAGAAGTCCGCACAGATTTCTCGCGCGCTCTCGATCGCCGCATCAGTCTCCTCGCTCGTGGGATACGCCCAGTGTGTGTTTGCGTTGTGATGGTACAGATAATCCGACATTGCTTCGACCACCCGTGTCGGAACCTGAGTTCCACCTGGACCATCGAAGTAAGCCACGGGGAAATTGTTGTGGGTTCGACTGAGAGCAGGGAAGCACGCGCGAATGTCGGAAGTTGCCGATACAGCTTTGGATGTTTCGGGTGATGTCGTCATTAGTGCGCCATAATAAGGTTTCTTGTACCCCAGCCTGAAGTCCCGGAGGGACACAATGTTTATAGACCGCAAACTCGATAACACGTGACCAGCTCCTCTGGAGCTGGTCGTTAATGACCAACAGGTCTATAAACATCCGGCTCCTACGGAGCTAGTGTTTTGGTTTTAGCGTTGCAGCGGTCGCAGCAAAAAAAATGCCCCTCGCGGGATCAACGCGAGGGGCCAAAGCAACAGGAGGAAACTGTTGTCGTTAACTGTCTAACTTCTTTTTGCGTTGGCGGCGCCTTAGCGCGGCAATACCTGACAAGCCGCTACCGAGCAGGAGCAACGTTGCCGGCTCCGGAATCGGTGTTTGCTGAGCGGAAAAAATGTCACCCGTCAACGAGGCGGTCTGGCCCGGATTGATTGAGACGTCATTGATGCGAAGACGGAAGGAGCCTGTGCCGCAGGTTACCTGTTGGCCCGCCGGCGCATGTGCCGGAAGCGGGTTTGGTTCGCAATTCAAATCATTGAAAGTGAACAGAATGCCGTTTTGGTTAACTTCCTGGGAGAAATCAATTCTGACGCCGCCGCTTTCATCCGACCTCACTGTGCCGAGGATATCGGCAACAAACACCCGCGAGTTATCTGTCAGGCCCTGAGGGGCCGTGAATGTGACGCGCAGGCGGAGATCGTTGCCGTCGTATGTAGCGGCAACGGCCGGATCGAGGAAGAACTGGCCAAAATTGTTTGTGCCTTGAGCCGGCAGCGCCGCCGGATTACCTCCTAAGGCTAGAAACCCGTTCGCCGTGACGCCTTGAAAGCGGCTGTTCTGATATGAAAGGCCGAGCACCGAAGGGAGCGGTGCATGGGGGTTTGCCGAATCAATGGGCTGGCACGGATTTGCCGGCGTCGCAAAACAAGCATTCGTAAAGCCCGTAATCAAAACCTCATCAGCTTTGGCTACACTGGGGGCGCCAGCCGACATCGCAAAGGCGATTAAGCTGAGTGAGAAGAATTTGATCAGTCCTGGAATCGTAATTCGCATAAGTGGATCCTTCCAGGTGCTTGGTGGGCAAAGCCAGGCACTGAAAAAAGTTTAGATTTTCTGAACAGCGCTACGAAGCTTTGACAAACTCTTCGTCTCGCCTTTCTTACCGCCGTCCCGATAGTTTGCAAATCACCAAAATCCGGGAAGTGGCACGTCGGTGGAACTGTATGTTTGAGAGAAATAAGGAATAGCTCACGACTTCCAAAATACTTTGACGAATACTCAGGCAATTGCTTTGAGTGCGACCGGCAATAAGAAATGAAATGTGGAAGCTGATTGCGCAATGACTATGCATTCCAGAAAACCTTCATCAGCTTTAGTCCCGTAGGGACCAAATGTATATAGACCACAACGTGAATCAATCTTCCGGCTCCGTAGAAGTCGCATGTCTTGACCGTTTCGCGATAATACGGAGCGACACATTGCGCTCCGCTGGAGCGCTGATTTGTTTGAGGATTGCCTGGTCTATAAACATTTGGCTGCTACGGAGCTGTGCGTCTGCATAAGTTTTCATGAAGCGTCCTAGCGTTTTCTCCCTGAAGTAGTCTGCAGCACAAAGACCGCAAACTCGGTCGAAGTGTGTCGAGGCAAGCGCTCCACCTTTCCGATCGGAACCGTAACAGCCGTCAACTTCATTGGCAGTAACACTGGTCCACCTTTATACGTTCCACGCAGCACCGGCTCGGCGAAATAGTTTTGTGCGTCGCGAATTTCGAAGCTGCTTCCGACAGGCACGACTGAACTAAGATCGACAGCCACCTGGTCCTTCACATCCCAGTTATAAACTACGATGTTTGCTCGTCCTGCCTCGTAACGGTTTGGCCGGACAAAAATCTGAACACCATTTGGCCGACCGGCGTTGGCGTTTTGGCTGTGTAAGTCGAGCCTGGTCAGTTGGCGCCAGTCTTTAAAACCGAGCGTTTGATTTTCGTTTGAGAAAGAGGGCGCTGAAGCGAAGTATGTGTTGAAATCCCAACGATAGCTGGGACTGGCGACTCCTGGCGGCCGCTTCAACTCCAGCAACTCGTCGCCCGTTGAATAGATCGTGTTGCCCTCGAAGTTGACAGTTTGCCACCACCAAATCAAAAGAGGGGTTTTGCTAACGACATAGTTGTCGAGCAGCTTCACATCTTTATTTGCGTTGTCCTCATAACCGAGACGGATGCCGTTATTCTTGCTGGCTGCGTTAGTCGTCGTGTTGTAGATGTAGTTGTTCTTTAAAACGATCCTTTCAGCAGAAACGCCGCTAACGCCTCCCACCTGAAGGTTGCCGGTCTTTTGGTCATCGTTGGTGATGCTGCCGTTATTGAAACTCACATTGCCTTCAAGATGAAGACCCTTTTGTGAACTGGAAGACGAATCTGAATGGGCCAGAATCCCATAGCCGCCCTGCGCGAAAAGAATATTGTCGGTGATGTACTTCGTGCCAACGGCATTGCCGATATAGAGTCCGTGCTCGCGTTTGTTGTTGCCGTTGTAAAAGAACATGCAGCCATGGATTTCAGTCCTATCCTGTTTGTCCCAGATGCCCTGTCCATTGTCGTGAAAAATCATGTTGATGAATTTCACATTGGGCGCATAAACGTCGGCGCCAGATCCGCGCCAGGGCTGATCGCGGCCGGTGTAGGGACTATTTCGTTGGCGGTTCGGATTCGAATTCATTATTTCAATGCCCCAAAACCAGACCCAGGAGCCTCGTACTTTCAGCGCCGGTTGCTTTTCGTCGTTGACCGTTGCCTTGTCGATAATCACGCGCTCGCCCGGGAAGGCACGAATGATAATAGGTTCATGCTCCCTTCCTTTGAGCGAGCTCAGGTATGTTCCCGTGTAACGTCCCGCGCGAAGCCAAACAATGTCGCCGGGTTGAATCTCAGTGTGACCGGGTCCGTGGGCCAATGCTGTAGCCAGGTCCCACGGTGAACTTTGAGTGCCTTGTCCCGTCGAGCTACCGCCAGGGGAAACAAACCACTGGCGTTTTGCCGCCGGCAATATCGTGATTACATTTGTTGCGACCGCAGTTTGATATTTGGCTGAAAGATTGAGCGAGACTAAAGTCTTAACCGGCTTGCTGCTAATCGGGAAGTTTGCGCTCGACTTATTTTCCGGAATAACCACCTGGTTAGGAATCGCGACTCCGGGAGTTTCGCCGCTCAAGGTGATGACCACTCCGCCAGCGGGCGCGGGGTAACGCAGAGAGATTGTCGCCGTTGAATTTCCGCCGCCAGTAACAGCTGCCGGACTGACGAGAAAGCTTCTGATCGCCTGGCCGCCCGCTGCTGCCGAACTATTCATTTCCAACGATTCGCTCGTATCAGTTAGACCAGCTAATCCGGCATCCGAAAAGCCTGCGCTGTGACAGTGCACGCTGACGAGCGCCGCAATGACTGGGAGAGGCAACGCAAAGAGAGTGAGAGCGGCCAACTTCGAGTTTCTCATTAAGCGTTTCATGGGAATTATGCGGCAGTATCCCGAACCGTGAGGGAGGGCGTTCGGCTTCGAATCACATTCGCTGGTGGAATAGGTGGCACTGCGCCCTTCCTAACGGTCGGGCAACTGCCCCGGAGGGCATGCTGTCTTACAACGCGCGGCTCGCATTTAGCACCGACTGAATTTCAACGTCTGGCACCTTGCAGACTTGAAGCCAAAACTTCCCGTTGGCCCCGCGAGGAATATCGTCAACGGGTTCGAGGATAACTTCCACACCGTCCATTCGCGCTTTTACAGCCCTGACGATTGCCCTGGCCGACTCGGTAGTGAATCCCGGCGCGGGCACATAGCGGGCACGGATCAAATCGAGTCTTTCCTGGATAATCTGCGCCTGACGCACCGGCATCTTAAAAAAGATGTCTTCAAGTCCCAGAATGCGCCTGCCGTCTTGAGTAACCAGAAGGTCGTAACTCCCAGCCTCTACGACGTCGATCGACGGCAGTCGTCGGCCACACTCGCACGCCGCATGTGCGGTTAGTCGACCGCGATCTCCCACGCGATACCGAATCAGAGGCATGTCTGCATTTAACAAACTGGTGCAGACCAGCTCACCGAAGTCTCCATCGCCCACTTGGGTGTTGTCTTCAAGGACCTCAACGTGTCCAATCTCTGGCCACTGGTGCAATGTTCCTGACGGACACTCGCTCGCTGCAGTGACAAGTTCACCCATCCCATAGGTTTCGCTGACACGACACTGAAAAGCATCTCTGATGACGCTGCGATGATGCGCAAACAACGGCTCGCCTTCCGTAATCACTACCTTCAGCTTGATATCGTTTCGTTTCAGCCGGACCATTTCCTGGGCCAGCGCGAAAACGGATGATGTATAGCCAAACAAATAGTCAATCCGATGCTTAACCAGGGCGTCCAGGTAATGCTCGATCAAATTGGGCGCCAGGTGATACGAAGACATGTACAACTGATTGAGCGCGCTGTTCCAAACCCAAAATGGCGGCTCCTGCTGCTGGCCCGGCGTTACTACCTGTCCACCGAGCTTGGCCCAACGATCCCGTGGTGTCACACCATGCCATCCGCGGGTGCGAGCAGTTGCCAAAGCATAAAGTGTCCGCATTGTCGTACGACTTCGCCACAAATCAATTGGTGTGCCCGTGGTTCCGCTCGTGTAGGCGTAAGACATCCGCCCCGTGTCGCAGTTATCGGCAACGAAGGCGCGCGGACTCTTTCGCACATCTTCCTTTTCGAGCTCTGGCCAGTTTTCAAGATACTCCCAACTCGCGGAGTCGCCGTTGCGCCGGCGCCTGGCCCATTGTTCACGGTAATAGGGAACGCAGGTAGCTGCTCGATGAAGAACATAAGCAAGGCGTTCCTGTTGCCAGTCCTGCCATTGCTGGTGAGTCCAGCTATCCCGTTCCAGGGCCTGCTCAATTAGTTGAGGTGTTTCTGGTCCAAATCGCCAGGACCGGAGACGAAAGCCATGAAGGCTGGCCGCACTGGAGCGCATCCACCCGGGGAGTCGATGATAGATGTTTAGTAAGGTACCACTCATGAAATTACTGTAGGGGCGTCCCTCCGTGGGCGCCCCGTTCTTGCGCCGGGTGCGGGGCGCCCACGAAGGGACGCCCCTACAGAATTACTAGACGGCCGCTCGCGCTGGGTGGCTCGCAGAAGGTCAGCGAGGTTCTTGCCGTTTCGCCACATATCAAACTTTTCTTCGGCGCGCTTTCGGGCACGGTCCGCGAAAACTTGTCGCTGCCCGGAATTGGTCAGAAGATTTTTGATGGCCGTAGTCAACGCCTCAACATCTCTGGGAGGAACTAACAAACCACATTGTCCGTTGTCCAGCGCCTCGTGTATGCCTGCGATGTCCGAAGCAATCACGGGTGTTCCCAGGGCCATAGCCTCACGAATCACATTTGGCAAACCATCCCCGAGACCGTCGGAGGGATGGACGAGGATCGTCGCCTGGCCGATCGCCTGCTGCACATCGTTGAACTTGAGCCACCCACGAAAGTTTATGCGGTCGGTCAGACCCAACTGCTCCGCCAGAGTTTTCAAAGCCCCTACTTCTGGTCCGTCTCCGACAAACTCGAGCTCGACGTTTGTGCCTCCACTAACTAAGCGTTGGGCTGCCTCCAGCAGATAGCTAAATCCTTTTTCCGTTGACAGACGACCAACGGCAATAATCTTCGATGGCTCGCGACCGCTCGGTTGATACGGGAAATCAGGGAAGTTCAGCCCGTGGTAACAAACATTTATTTTTTCTGATATTGCCGGAAAGATGCCGGCATAGTGTTCGGCCAGATATTTCCGGTTGAACGCACAGCACGTAACAATCTGATCGGCGTAGAGAAGTTTCTCTTTCAAATACACCGGCGTGTCGTAAAGGTCTGCGCCGGCATGAAGCCAGATGGAGAAGGGGATGGGCCGATCAAGCAGACGGTGAAACGCGTATGCACACGTTGCTGCGTAGTTGCCCCAGTAGGCAAGCACGTGATCGTAGTCTTTACCGTGCTCCTGTGCCCACGCCCACGCCTTGGATAAGACGTAAGTTGTTTTCGCCAGCGGGCCGACTCCATACCTGAGTGCCGAGCTGCTGGTCGCAGCTACATCGCGCAAATACCTGCCCACATTTTTAACCGGATATGGCCTCGCGGTCTTTAGAGCCTGCCCGAAACTAAGGTGATGAATTTTGTCGCGTGAGAGTACTTCTTCATTGAGCGTGTCGAGGGAGTAGTCCCACATGCTCGCGTCGAGCGGATAGATCGGAAACACATCAATATCAATTCCCGCTTCGATCAGCGCGCGCATGTCTCGCTCAAAGAATGTCGCAACTCGAGCGGGATATTTACTGGTGAAAACGGCGAGTCTCATAGTTAGGTAGTAAGTGGAGAATCGTACGCGCTTGGACGTGGCACGGCGCGGCGATCCCTGGGACCTGTCCAATAGACTGCCTTCAATCTTTTTTCCAGACGCATGGCCCAGGTTGAGCGCGAATAGTGTTGGTCGACGTAGCGACGCCCGGCGGTTCCCATCGCCGCGCGTCGCGCAGGATCACTATACAAACTAAGGATCGCTTCGGCGGTTGCACTTGCGTCGCCGGGAGGCACAACAATTCCACCGCCTGATTCGTCAATGATGCGCGCGCTTTCGCCACTCAACGCTCCTACAACCGGTTTCTCACAAGCCATGTATTCAAAGACTTTGACCGAGATAACTTTCCTGGGATATTGCTCCGGCCTTACGGCAGCGAAACAGACGTCGGCCCGGGCCAACAGCGAAGGGACGTCGTCAACAACTCGTTCATCGCCAAAGATCACATTGTCTAATTTCATCTCTCGTGTCTGATTCACGAGAGCATCCTTGCGCGCCCCATTTCCCAACAGAAAAAAGACGATATCCTTCCGGTCTCGCAGTTTTGCCGCGGCCTCCAAAAGAACTTCCAGGCTGTGTTTGATACCAAACAGTCCTGAGTACATCACCACGAAACGGTTGCCGAAGTTGTATTCATTTGCGATTGGGTTTTCCGGAGGAAGGGGACTAAACACTTCGAGATCTGCACCGTTGGGCAACAGGAAAGTCTTTTCCCGTGGAACTCCCCGCTCAACTATCGCGTCGATGATGGCCTCAGTGGTAGCGGCGACACAATCGGCATTGCGGTAGGCCCAGCGCTCAACCATTCGCAAGACGCGCACAGGCATCGAGTCGTCGCGGAAACCGCCGTAGGTGATGAGTTCGTCGGGCCACAAGTCGCGTACGTCGAGGACTAACTTGGCGCGTCGCAGCTTTGCGAGCAGGATGGCGGGTACAGCACTAAAAAGTGGTGGCGAGGTGACGAAGACAATATCTACTTTTCCGGCACGCAGCCCGGCACTTAGGGCTGCCGGAATAAAGCTCACGTAGTTTCTAAGTTGGGACCACTTGGATTGGTTTCGCGGAGCTGTATAAGAAGCCCTGCGAAAGATCGTGTACCCGTTCTTTTCTTCCCGCATGGAACGCTTTCCCTGATATTCGGGAAAGACCAAGCCGCGAGGGTAATTGGGCATGCCCGTCGCCACTGAAACCTTGTGGCTGCCCGCCACCAACTGTCGCACGAAAGGATACAGACGATTTGGCAGTGCCCCCATTTCCGGGGGGAAGATTTGAGTCACGAAGAGTATCCGCATGTTCATTGGCTGTTACGTTGGGCAGCTTGCGCTCAAGAAACGCTCGCTGTTCGATGCGTCGTCGCCCAAAGGGCTTATTGCTGCGCAAAACGGGGACGAGTGCGCCGAAATTCAATAACTCCCAATGCCTTCTATAAATGTTCAATGACTTCGAGACTCCTGCGAAATGTTCCAAACAGGCGGTTTATAGTCGTTCCTGGAACTAACAGGCGCCGCTTTTCCTGACGACGGCGGATACTGTCAATAGCAAAAGACGGATGTCGAGAATGAAGGAACGGTGATCGATATAGTGCATATCCATCATCACACGCTGCGGGTAGGTCGTGTCGCTCCGACCGCATACTTGCCAGAGACCGCTGAGTCCCGGCTTTACGCTCAACAGTTTCTTCGCGTAGATGGAATACTTGCTCAACTCAGCCTCAACGATCGGCCGTGGACCAACGAGGCTCATCTCGCCGCGCAAAACGTGAAAGAGTTGAGGGAGCTCGTCGAGACTGGTTCGCCGGAGGAAAGAACCAAGAGGTGTGATGCGCGGATCATCTTCCAGCTTAAACTTCTCTTCGAACCTTTGGCGTAGTTGAGGATCTCGCTTGAGGCGTTCCTCAGCATTAGCGATCATCGTGCGAAACTTCAAACAATGAAACTCTCTGCCGTCGCGGCCTAACCGACGATGCGCGAAGAAGATTGGACCCCTGCTGCTCAACTTTACCAATACCGCGAGGAGCAGTAGTACAGGACTCGCCAAAAGGAGAGCGACAAGAGCAACACTCATGTCCAGGCCGCGTTTTCCAACCTGATAAAAGGAACGCCCGCGTGCAGACATCTCTCCGTTGGCCGCCTTCGCGCCAATCAGGCGAAAGACGCGGGCATCGATAGCGTCGGGCAACACATAGTCCATCGTTCCAAAATCTCCCGCGCCAAAATCCTCCGTGGGATAATCCATGACCGCAAAATCACCAGAAGTGAAATTCGTAGTCACCTCATGGAAAGGGGTCTGCAGGGCGCTGAGCTTTGTCGTGCTCTGTGCAAAGGTTGTTTCCGGGCGCTGGTTGAGCGCTTTCTGAACTGTGATTCGCTTTGGTTGCATGACTTTTTCTCCGAGAAAAAGGTTGAGGGTTTATGAAAAAGGCCAGGGAGCGCTTGTGTGCGCTTCCTAGCCTGTTGCGATTTACGACTTACTGCTGTCTTACAACTTGGTCAGTTCTTTACATCCGTTTCAAGATTGTAGGGGCGTCCCTCCGTGGGCGCCCCGAGATCGTACGGAGAAGGGGCGCCCACGGAGGGACGCCCCTACAATTTCGTTTA
>Ga0190272_10001643_pt1 | contig 10694 bp, 9 predicted proteins | sample Popmic504T_FD_133746 | JGI IMG/M metagenome (GOLD analysis project Ga0190272, IMG submission 133746) | Populus adjacent soil microbial communities from riparian zone of Shoshone River, Wyoming, USA - 504 T | ecosystem: Environmental > Terrestrial > Soil > Riparian zone | place: USA: Wyoming...
CCCCCCCACTCGTGTTGAGCGGCCTTTCGATGGGCCGCCTCGCCTCCGCCGGCCCGGCGGCCTGCCGCTGGTCCGGCTGCCCCCCGCTGGTCCGGCTGCCCTCCGCTGGCCCCGCCGCCACCTCGCTGCCCCGGCATGCCACCCCGCAGGCACCCGGTCGGCCACCGCCGACGCCACCCGGTGGCCACCCCCGCCGACCCGGCCGCCTTCACCGCATGAACGTGACACCAGTCTGGTTCTGGCCGCGCCGGACCAGACTGGTGTCACGTTCATGCGAGGAATACCCGGCGGGGCCTCGCTGTCGGCGGCCCGTCCATGATCACCGCGATGGTCGGGGCGCGTACCGGCCTGCGTCGGCCGCCCCTTCTTCGTGATCACCGCGATTGTCGGTGTGGATTCCGTCGACGGAACGTGGGCCGACAATTCTGGTGATCAAGGTCGGGGTGTGACGGTTGCCGTGGGCCGGGCCGGCGGCCGTCCGTGCGGAGTACGCCGTCCGGGTGTCGCCTGTTGGTGCTTCCGTGGACGTCGAGCTTGCCGTCGGTGGCGGCGCGGGTGTCGACGTGTCGGCGTCGCCGCGCGACGCGTCGCGCAGGTCGAAGGCCATGCGCGGAGGTTGTGGGACCGTTGGGCACCGCGTGCCGTTCGTGACTCTTGTGGTGGATGTTGCGCGTGTTTTCCCTGGTGAGGGTAGCCAACAGTGGGACGTGAGTGGCACAGTCACGGGGCGTGTCCGACTGGCATGATCAACTGGCAGCTCTGGGCGGTTCGTCCCCCGAACGGCCGCAGGAGGGTGGAACGCGGTGACGACCCGACGAGGCGCACGAACGGCGTGGACCGCGCTGCGGTGTGCCGCCGCGGTGGCGCTGGCCACGGTCGTCCTGGCCGCCGGCACCGCCACCCCGGCGGTAGCGGCGCCACCCCCGCCACCGAACCCCAGCAACGCGCAGATCGAGGCGGGCAAGGCCGCGGCGGCCGGCAAGGCGGGCGAGGTCGGCGTGCTGACCAACCGGCTGGCCGAGCTCGACGCGCAGCGCCTCGCCAAGCAGGCCGAGGCCGAGCTCAAGCTCGAGCTGGCCAACAAGGCACAGGTCGACCTGGAGGCGGCGCAGGAGGAGGCCGCCAGGGCCACCCGCGCCGCCGAGCAGGCGGCCACCGAGGCGGCCGCCGCCGGCAAGGCGATCGAGGCAGCCCGCGGCAAGGTCGACGACTTCGCCAGCGGCAGCTACCAGCAGGGCAGCACGATCGGCTCGATGAGCGCGTTCCTCGGCGCGCGCGGCCCCGACGAGCTGCTGGCCAGGGCGCATTTTCTCAACGCGATCGGCGAGTCCCAGATCAACGCGCTCGACGGCATGGAGCGCGCCAGAGCCGTCCAGGCGAACAAGGACTCGGCCGCGCGGCAGGCGCTGGAGGAGGCCAAGGTCAAGCAGGCCGCGGCCGAGCAGGCGAAGCGCGACGCCGACGCGGCGTACGGCGCCGCCCAGCAGGCCACCCAGGTACTGGTGGCCCAGGTCGGGCAGATCGACGCCGAGCGGGCCGTCGTCGAGCAGCAACTGGTGGCGGCGCAGTCCACCGTCAGCGGGTTGCAGGGCCAGCGGCAGCGCTACCTGGACTGGCTGGCGGCCAAGCAGCGCGAGGACGAGGAACGGGCCAGGCAGGCGGCCGCGGCGGCATCCGGTGGGCGTCCGATGGCGTCCGCCGCCCCCACCGGCGGTGGGGTGGCCACCGTGATCGCCCGCGCGCTGTCGCAGCAGGGAGTGTCGTACGCGTGGGGCGGAGGCAACGCCAACGGTCCGACGCGCGGCATCCGCGACGGTGGGGTGGCCGACGCGTTCGGCGACTACAACAAGATCGGCTTCGACTGCTCCGGGCTGATGATCTACGCCTTCGCCGGGGTGGGTATCCGGCTGCCGCACTACTCGGGCTACCAGGCCACGTCGGGACGCCGGGTGCCGCTGAACCAGATGCGGGCCGGCGACATGCTCTTCTGGGCCACCGGTGGCCGGATCCACCACGTGGCGCTGTACATCGGCGGCGGCATGATGGTCGAGGCCCCGTACTCCGGCTCACGCGTCCGGGTCACCGTGGTGCGCTACTCCGGCATCGTCCAGTACGCCACCCGCCTCCTCTGACCACACCCCAGCGCGTGTCCGGCGTCTCAGTAGCGCGTGTCCGTCATCTGGACAGCGTGTGTCCGGCGTTTGGGTAGCGCGTGTCCGGCGTTTCGACACAGTGTGTCCGGCGTTTCGGTAGGGGTGTCCAGCCCTTGGAGCTCGTGTCGGGCATTTCGGAAGCCGGTGTCCGGCGTTCGGGAGGCCCCGGTGTCCGGTGTCCGGTGTCCGGAAGCGTGTCGGCCGGTGGGCGTCGCGTCCGCGGGATCTCGCCATGGGCAACCGACCTGCGGCGTGCGGGACAGCAGCGGCAGCGGGCGCGGGCTCGGCTGGCGGCGGGGCCGGGCCGTAGCCTGGACCGGTGGACGTGGCCTGGGCGGCGGTGGTGCTGGCCGGGGGCCGCGCGAGGCGGCTCGGTGGGATTGACAAGCCGGGCCTGACGGTGGCCGGTCGCACGCTCCTCGACGGGGTGCTCGACGCCTGTCACGGCGCCGAGCCGGTGGTGGTGGTCGGGCCCCGGAGACCCACGGCCGGACCGGTCCACTGGCGGCGTGAGGAGCCGGCCCATGGCGGGCCGCTGGCCGCTCTCGCCGCCGGGCTGGAGGCAGTGCCACCGGGGGTGGAACTCACCGCCGTGCTGGCGGCCGACCTACCCGGGCTGGGACGGGGCACGGTCGTCCGGCTCCTGCGCACGATGGCGTCCGGCGGACCGACGGGCGCGGCCGTCGGCAGACCGGGCGCGGCGCTGCCGGGGCCGACGGGACCGGCCGCCGTCGGTTCGACAGGACCGGCTGCGGTGGGGTCGGCGGGCGTGACACCGACCGGGCGGACGGGCTCAGCGTTGACCGGCTCGACGGGGACGGGTGAGACACCGGCCGTGTTGGCGGGCGGGCCGCGGGTTGGGTTGACGGGCGCGGCGGAAGTTGGGCCTACGAGCGGGCCGGTGGGGGTGTTGCTCGTCGATGGGGACGGGCGGCGGCAGTGGTTGTGCGGGGTGTGGCGGACCGTGGCGTTGCGGGCGGCGCTGGCCGGGGTGGGGGATCCGAACGGTCGGTCGATGCGGGCGGTGCTCGGCGGGCTCGACACGGTGGAGCTGGCCGCGGAGCCGGGGGAGGCGTTCGACGTCGACACCCCGGACGACTTGCGGGCGCTCCGGTCGGATTGATCTTCACAGTGGTCACACGGTGCGACCGCTTATCTAACGAGGGCAGCAAGCTGCCCTCGTTCTGCCATGTTGTGCCGCAGCAGGCCCGTCTCCCGAGGAGTTGCCCGTGACCGAGCCTGCACAGGCCGACGGTCGTCCGGCGAACCACACCGGCGCCCAGCCCAGCCAGCCGTCGCAGCCCGGCCCGTCGCAGCCCGGCCAGACACCCGGCCAGGCTCAGACACCCGGCCAGGTCCAGGCATCGGGACAGACGTCGACCGCGCCCACCACCCAGGCAGGCCAGACCCAGAGCGGCCAAGGGCACGGGCAGACCCAGACCAATCAGACGCAGACCAGTCAGAGCGCGGAGAGCCCGGCACGGGACGCCCAGCTGCTGGAGCGGACCGTGTTCGAGGTCAAGCGGGTCATCGTCGGCCAGGACCGGCTGGTGGAGCGGATGCTGGTCGGCCTGCTGGCCAAGGGGCACCTGCTGATCGAGGGCGTGCCCGGCGTCGCCAAGACCCTGGCCGTCGAGACGTTCGCCCAGGTCGTCGGCGGATCGTTCTCCCGGTTGCAGTTCACCCCCGACCTGGTGCCCGCTGACATCCTCGGCACGCGGATCTACCGCCAGGGCCGGGAGCAGTTCGACGTCGAGCTGGGCCCGGTGGTGGCGAACTTCGTGCTGGCGGACGAGATCAACCGGGCTCCGGCGAAGGTGCAGTCCGCGATGCTGGAGGTGATGGCCGAGCGGCACGTGTCGATCGGCGGCCAGACCTTCCCGATGCCGGACCCCTTCCTGGTGCTCGCGACGCAGAACCCGATCGAGAACGAGGGCGTGTACCCGCTGCCGGAGGCGCAGCGCGACCGGTTCCTGTTCAAGATCGTCGTGGACTATCCCTCCGCGGAGGAGGAGCGCGAGATCGTCTACCGGATGGGCGTCACGCCGCCGTCGGCCGGCCAGGTGCTGAGCTCAGCGGAGCTGGTGCGGCTGCAGGGCGTGGCCAGCCGGGTGTTCGTGCACCACTCGCTGGTGGACTACGTCGTGCGGCTCGTCATCGCGACGAGGACGCCGGGGGAGCACGGGCTGTCCGACGTGGCCGGGTGGGTGGCCTACGGGGCGTCGCCGCGGGCCAGCCTCGGCATCATCGCCGCCGGTCGCGCGCTGGCGCTGGTGCGTGGCCGGGACTACGTGCTGCCGCAGGACGTGGTGGACGTGGCCGCGGACGTGTTGCGCCACCGGCTCGTGCTGTCCTACGACGCGCTCGCCGACGGGGTGCCGATCGACCACATCGTCACCAGGGTGCTCCAGACCGTGCCGCTGCCGCAGGTGTCGGCTCGGCCGCAGCCGGGCATCCCCGGGCACGCCCCGGCACCCGCGCCCGCCGGCGGACCCCGCCGGTAGCAAAGGCGGGGCAACGCACAACGAGAGCAGGGGCACCGAGAGCGCACATGGCGACAAGTCCGAGCACCACCGGCCCGAGCGCGGGGAGCAGGCCCCAGTGGGCGCCGCCGTCGTTGCGCGACGGGCGGCTGGACGCGGCGCTGCGCACCCTGGAACTCGACGTGCGGCGCCGGCTCGACGGGCTCCTGCAGGGCAACCACCTGGGGCTCGTGCCGGGTCCGGGCACCGAGCCGGGGGAGGCGCGGCCCTACCAGCCGGGCGACGACGTGCGCCGGATGGACTGGGCGGTCACCGCCCGCACCACGGTGCCGCACATCCGGGACACCGTCGCCGACCGTGAGCTGGAGACGTGGCTCGCCGTCGACCTGTCGCCGAGCCTGGACTTCGGCACGGCCGCGTGCGAGAAGCGCGAGCTGGTGGTGGCCGCGGTCGCCGCGGTGACGCACCTGACCCGCGGCGGCGGCAACCGCATCGGGGCGATCGTCGACAACGGCCAGGGCAGCACCCGGCTGCCGGCGCGGGGCGGGATGGCGCACGCCCGCGGGCTGATCCGGCGCATCGCCGAGACGCCGCGCGCGCCGGAGGGCACCCGCGGCGACCTCACCGAGGTGCTGGAGCAGCTGCGCCGCCCGCCGCGGCGCCGCGGGCTGGCCGTCGTGCTGTCGGACTTCCTGGGCGAGATCACCTGGGAGCGCTCGCTGCGGGCGTTGGCCGGCCGGCACGACCTGCTGGCCGTCGAGGTGGTCGACCCGCGCGACCTGGACCTGCCCGATGTCGGCACCGTGGTGCTGGCCGATCCGGAGAGCGGCCGGCAGAAGGAGGTCCGCACCACCGCGGTGCTGCGCAAGGAGTTCGCCGCGGCGGCGTTGGAGCATCGGGACCTGGTGGCGGCGACGCTGCGCCGGTGCGGGGCGGGGCACCTGGTGCTGCGCACCGACACCGACTGGATAGCCGACGTGGTGCGCTTCGTCGTCGGTCGTAAACGTCGCTGGTCGGGAGGCGTGGGATGAGCTGGGTACCCCAGTTGTCGTTGCGGGGGTTCACCTCCCCGGCATGGTTCGCCCTGCTCGTGGTGGCCGCGCTGCTGCTCGTCGCGTACCTGGTGGTGCAGCGGCGGCGGCGCAGGCACGTCATGCGCTTCACCAACCTGGCGCTGCTGGAGAAGGTGGCGCCGAAGCGGCAGGGGTGGCCGCGGCACGTACCGGCCGCGCTGCTGATCGTGGCGCTGATCCTGCTGTCCGTCGGTCTCGCCGGGCCCACCGCCGAGGCCAAGGTGCCGCGCAACCGGGCGACCGTGATGCTGGCGATCGACGTGTCGCTGTCGATGATGGCCGCCGACGTGGCGCCGAGCCGGCTCGACGCGGCGAAGGTGTCGGCCACGTCGTTCGCCGAGGGACTCACGGCCGGCATCAACCTCGGCCTGGTGTCCTTCGCGGGGTCCGCGACCGTACTGGTGGCGCCGACGATCGACCGGCCGACGGTGACCCAGCAGATCGCCACCCTCGACCTGGCGGAGGCCACCGCGACCGGTGAGGCCATCGCCGCGTCGATGGCCGCCATCGACTCCTTCGGCAAGATCCTGTCCGGGCCGGACGGGCCGCCGCCGGCGCGGATCGTGCTGATGACCGACGGCAAGCAGACCGTGGGGCGCTCGGCGTTCGAGGCGGCGAAGGAGGCCGGCAAGGCGCAGATCCCGATCTCCACGATCTCCTTCGGCACGCAGCACGGCGAGATCGAGATCGACGGCCGGTCCCAGCCCGTCGAGGTCGACGACGACTCGATGCGCGAGATCGCCGAGCTGTCCGGCGGCGACTTCTACAAGGCGGCCAGCGCCGACGAGCTGCAGAAGGTGTACGACACCCTGGGCGAGCAGATCGGCTACGAGACCAAGCGCACGGACGCCAGCCGCCCGTGGGTGATGCTCGGTACGTTCGCGGCGATCGTCGCGGCCGGCGCCGCGCTGATGATCGGCCAGCGGCTGCCCTGAGGGACCGACGAGTTAGGGTCAGCGCCCGTGAGTAGGTCTGTGTTGGTCACCGGCGGCAACCGCGGGATCGGGCTGGCGATCGCCCAGGCGTTCGCCGCGCAGGGCGACCGGGTGGCGGTCACCCACCGCGGTTCCGGCGCGCCCGACGGGCTGCTGGGGGTGCGTTGTGACGTCACCGACACCGAGCAGGTGGCCGCCGCGTTCGCCGAGATCCAGGAGGCGCACGGCGCGGTGGAGGTGCTGGTGTCCAACGCCGGCATCACCGACGACACCCTGCTGCTGCGGATGAGCGAGGACCAGTTCACCAGGGTGCTCGACGCGAACCTCACCGCCGCGTACCGGGTGGCGGCCAAGGCGGCCCGCGGGATGCTCAAGGCCCGCTGGGGTCGCATGGTGTTCGTCTCGTCGGTCGTCGGGCTCTCCGGCGGCGCAGGGCAGGCGAACTACGCGGCCAGCAAGGCCGGCCTCGTGGGGTTCGCCCGGTCGATCGCCAGGGAGCTGGGGTCGCGCAACATCACCGCGAACGTGGTGGCCCCCGGCTTCGTCGTCACCGACATGACGGCGAAGCTGTCGGCCGAGCGCAACGCCGAGATCACCAAGCAGATCCCGCTCGGCCGCCAGGCCGAACCGGCCGAGGTCGCCTCCGCCGTGACCTGGCTGGCGTCCGACGCCGCGGCCTACGTCACCGGAGCGGTGATCCCGGTCGACGGCGGCCTCGGCATGGGCCACTGAAACCCGGGCACGGGGCAACGACACTGGAGGATGTGGGCGTGACTGGACTGCTTGCCGGCAAACGACTGCTGATCACCGGCATCATCACCGACGCGTCGATCGCGTTCCACGTGGCCAAGGTCGCGCAGGAGCAGGGCGCGACGGTCGTGCTCACCGGGTACGGCCGGATGCCGCTGGTCGAGCGGATCGCCAAACGCCTGCCGGAGGCGGCCCCGGTCATCGAGCTGGACGTCACGAACACCGAGCAGCTCGACAGCCTGGCCGACCGGGTGCGCGAGCACGTCGACGGCCTTGACGGCGTGCTGCACTCGGTGGGTTTCGCCCCGGCGTCGTGCCTCGGCGAGGACTTCCTCGCCCCGCCGTGGGAGGACGTGGCGGTCGCGCTGGAGGTGTCCGCGTTCTCCCTCAAGTCGCTGGCCGTCGCGTGCCTGCCGCTGATGGACCGCGGCGGGTCGATCGTCGGCATGGACTTCGACGCCAGGCAGGCCTGGCCGGCGTACAACTGGATGGGCGTGTCCAAGGCGGCGCTGGAGTCGTGCGCCCGGTACCTGGCGCGCGAGCTGGGGCCGCGGGGCATCCGGGTCAACCTGGTCGCCGCCGGTCCGGTGAAGACCATGGCGGCCAAGTCCATCCCCGGGTTCGCCGCGTTCGAGGACTCCTGGTCCGACCGCGCCCCGCTCGGCTGGGACGTCAACGACCCGACGCCGGTGGCGAAGACGGTGTGCGCCGTGCTGTCGGACTGGATGCCGGCCACCACCGGGTCGATGGTGATGGTCGACGGCGGTTTCCACGCCATCGGCGTGTGACCCACGGTGTCCGCTGACGCCCTGCTGCTGCTGTCGTTCGGCGGACCGGAGGGGCCCGGCGACGTTCGGCCGTTCCTGGAGAACGTGACCCGCGGCCGCACGGTGCCACCGGCGCGCCTGGACGAGGTCGAGCGGCACTACCTGCGTTTCGGCGGGGTGTCGCCGATCAACCGGCTCAACCGGGACATCGTCGCGGGCATCGAACGCGAGCTGGCGGCGGCGGGGATCGCGATGCCGGTGTACTTCGGCAACCGCAACTGGCACCCGATGGTCGCCGACACGGTCGCCGCGATGGCCGCCGACGGGGTGCGCGACGCGCTGGTCTTCCCCACCAGCGCCTACGGCGGGTACTCGGCGTGCCGCCAGTACCACGAGGACCTTGCCGGGGCGCGGGCAGCGGTCGGTGACGGCGCCCCCCGGTTGACGAAGCTGCGCCAGTTCTTCGACCACCCGCTGTTCGTCGAGGCGAACGCCGACGCGGTGCGGGCGGCGCTGGCCGAGGTCGGTCGTCCCGCGCGGCTGGTGTTCACCGCCCACTCGGTGCCGGTGGCGGCCGACGCGGTGGCCGGGCCCCCGGTCGAGGGTGGCCGCCGGTACTCGCGGCAGCTCGCCGAGGTGGCCCGGCTCGTCGCGGACGCCGTCGGGGTCACGGAGCACGACCTGGTGTGGCAGTCGCGGTCGGGGCCGCCGTCGGTGCCGTGGCTGGAGCCCGACGTCGTCGACCACATCGACGCACTGCACACCGCCGGGGTCGACGCCGTCGTGGTGAGCCCGATCGGCTTCGTGTCCGACCACATCGAGGTGTTGTGGGATCTCGACGACGAGGCCCGTGGCCGCGCCGCGGAGCACGGCATGGCGTTCGCCCGCGCGGCGACCGCCGGGACGGACCCGCGGTTCGCCCGGCTGGTGGTCGAGCTGGTGCGCGAACAGCTCGACGGCGCCACCCCGAGGGCCCTGTCCGCTATCCCACCGGCCGGGTTCGGCGTCGACGGTGAGCCGTGCGCGCCGGGCTGTTGCGAGCGCCGCCCCCGCACCCCGCGATAGGCCCGCGTATCGCGCTGCTGGGCGCGTGAAAAACCGCGATAAGCCCGCGTATCGCGGTTGTGGGCCGCGCGGTTGTGGGCGCGTGAAAACCGCGATGAGCCTGCGTATCGCGGATTGTGGCCGTCAGTGGTGTTCTGCGCGGTCGTCGGTGAGGGCGCGGACCGCTTCCGCGACGGCGGCCAGTCGGGCCGAGCGGACCCCGGCGGCCAGTGGGCGCAGCGCCGCTGCGCGGGCGGCCAGCTCGGCGGCGGACACCGCGGCGCCGTCCTCACCGGCCGCGGCGGCCAGGATGGTGGCGACCTCGTCGGCCTGCTCCAGCACCCGCAGCACGCGGCCGGGGGTGCCGGCGGGCCACAGCAGCTGGGGGCGGCCGGCCAGGGTGTCGGCGATCTCCTTGCGGACCTCGGGCCGGTGCCGCGCGATGTCCAGGGCCGACAGCGTGGCCGCCGCTTCCCGGACCGCGCCTCGCAGGGCGTGCTCGGCCTCGGCGAGCCCGACGTACTCGATCGGCCGCCCGGCGGCCACCCGGTGCACGGTCCAGCGCAGGATGCCGTCGGCGATCCGCACCGGCACGACGCCCAGCTCGGCGTCCGGCAGCAGCACGGCCTGACCGGCCCGAAGGGCGTCCGTGCCGAACGCCCCCCGGATCGTGCCGGCCCCGCGGACATCGCCCGGCACCGGCAGGATCAGGCGGGCGGACTTGGCTCCACCACGGCGAAGCGCGGCCAACAGCATCGCGGGGGACACGGGCACCGCGGTGGGTTCGGGCAGGTCGAGCTGGGCGGCGGTGTCCTCGTCAGCCGCCACCACCTCGTGCAGTTCGGCCCACGGCAGCAGCGCGTCCAGTACGTCGTCCGCCGCCGCGGCGCCGTGCAGCCACGCCGAGGTCCACACCGTCATCGTCACGCTGGCACACGCCACGTTCGCCGAGGGTAGAGGCAGTCGCTCGGCGTGGCATCGTCGACCTTGGCAAGAATCGGATTACGTTCCGGCATCATGCGCTCCGTCAACTACGGGAACGACGTGACCAGCGGCCGCCATCCGCGCCGCGTGCCGGTGCCCGAGGTGCCCGCCGAGGTGGGGCTCGTCGTCGAGGACGCGGCCAGTGGCTTCTGCGGCGCGGTGATCCGGTTCGACCGTGGCCCCGGCGGTGACGGCGTCGTCCTGGAGGACCGCGCCGGCCGGCACCGGGTGTTCGCCCTGCGGCCGGCCGCGTTCCTGATCGACGGCCGGCCGGTCACGCTGGTGCGGGCCGCGACCCCGCCGCCGGCCGCCCGCGCGGCCGCGGTCACCGCGTCCGGGTCGGTGCGCGTCGACGGCCACCGGGCCCGCACCGCCCGCGCCAGCCGGATCTGGGTCGAGGGGCTGCACGACGCCGAACTGGTCGAGCGGGTGTGGGGACACGACCTGCGGGTCGACGGCGTGGTGGTCGAGCCGCTGGACGGCATCGACCTGCTGGCCGAGCGGA
>Ga0190272_10001644_pt1 | contig 10692 bp, 11 predicted proteins | sample Popmic504T_FD_133746 | JGI IMG/M metagenome (GOLD analysis project Ga0190272, IMG submission 133746) | Populus adjacent soil microbial communities from riparian zone of Shoshone River, Wyoming, USA - 504 T | ecosystem: Environmental > Terrestrial > Soil > Riparian zone | place: USA: Wyoming...
AGACACAGATCCCGGGATTGCTCCCGCGCCGTCCCTATTCGGTCTTGCTCCCGGTGGGGTTTGCCGTGCCGCTTCCGTTGCCGGAAACGCGGTGCGCTCTTACCGCACCGTTTCACCCTTGCGTCTCCCTCGCGGGAGGTCGCGGTCTACTTTCTGTGGCACTTTCCCTGAGGTTCTTCCGCTTGCGCGATTTCCCCCCGCCGGACGTTATCCGGCACCGCATGTCCATGGAGCCCGGACTTTCCTCTCAAGGCGGCCTTTCGGCATTGCCCCAAGCGGCCGTCCAGCCGACTGACGGCTTGCAAGTAGGCGCTTTCTCGCACGAGATCAAGAAACCGCGGCCTATCTCGTTAATAAACGGCGCAGCGTTTCGATGGTGGAGGGGTCTGCAAGCCCATCCACGCGCTCGGGACGGAAATGGCGCTGGAATGCCGTGACCACGCTGCGCGTCTTGTCGTCGTAGAAGCGCGAAACCTCGATACCGTAGCCGAAGCGAGCAAGCTGTTTCTGCAATTGCTCGACCTCCGAGCCTTTGTCGTTCGCCGAGAGCGTCCGCCCGCCGACGATCGGGGAGGGCTCGATCCACAATCCGATGCCGGCGGCGGCCAGACGCGCCCAGGGAAACTTCTCTCCCGGATCGTCCTTCCGCGTCGGCGCGACATCGGAATGCGCGAGCACACGCTCGCGGCGGATGTGGCGGCGCGCGAGGATATCGCGGCAGAGCGCGATCACGGCGTCGATCTGCACGTCGGGAAAATCGCGATAGCCGTATTGGTGTCCCGGATTGACGATCTCGATACCGATCGAGCGCGAGTTGATGTCCACCGCGCCTTTCCACGACGCCTCGCCGGCATGCCAGGCGCGGCGCGCCTCGGGGACGAGCTGATCGATACGGCCGTCCTCGTCGACGAAATAGTGCGAGGAGACCTTCGCCTCTTTGTCGGTGAGGCGCGCGAGCGCTTCCGCCGCGCTCTGCATGCCGGTGTAGTGCAGCAGCAGGATATCGACGCGCGAGCTGCGCGCATCGTGGTTCGGCGACGGCACGACATTTTTGACGGTGGTTGAGTCGGCGCGAAAGGTCATTTTCTTTTCCGCATGATCTTATCCGAAAACCGGTTCCCACTTTTCGGGATCATGCGGGATCAATCAACACGCCCGGATTGAGCAGGCCTTGCGGGTCGAGCGCCTTCTTGGCGGCGCGCAGCGCTTCGGCGAACAGCGGCGGGCGCTGGCGGTCGTACCACGGGCGGTGATCGCGCCCGACCGCGTGATGATGTGTGACGGTGCCGCCGCTCTCGATCACGGCATCGAGCGCCGCGCTCTTGATGGCGTGCCATTGCGCGCCGAGATTCCCGGGTTCGCCGAGCGCGTGAAAGGTGAAATAGGGCGCCGGGCCGTCGGGATACACGTGGGTAAAGCGGCAGGTGACCTGACCCTTGCGGCCGGTGGCCTCAAGGATCGCGTTCCCGGTCGCCGCATGAATAGCGTCGTGGAATTGTTCGAAGCGGTCCCAGGTGATCGATGTCTCGAACGTGTCGTTGATGACGCCACGCAGGATCAGCCGCTCCATCGCATAGGGCATGCGGATGAAGGCATTGCGCCACACGCCGGCGGCGCCCTCGCGATGCGCGCCGGCGCCCGCCGCCTCGGGCGTGCCGCCATGATCCGCGCAGCATTCGAGCGCGCGTTTCATCCAGGGCGTCACATCGTGATCGGCCGACTCGAAGGCGAGCACCATGATGGCGACCGAGCCATCCGCCGCGCCGGTGTTGTAGGCCTCTGCGGAATCGAGAATGCGGCAGTTCGACGGATACAAGCCGGCTTGCGAGATCGCGCGCACCGCGCGGGCGGCCGTGAAGAAATCCTTGAAGCGCACCGCGCCGCCGCCACGGAAGGCCGGCCGGGCCTGCAGCCGCATCCACGCCTGCGTGATGATGCCGAAAATGCCCTCCGAGCCGATCATCATGCGGTCCGGGCTCGGGCCTGCGCCGGAGCCGGGCAGGCGGCGGCTTTCCATGATGCCCTTGGGCGTCACCACCCGCAGCGATTCGACGAAATCGTCGATGTGGGTGTAGAGCGTCGCGAAGTGGCCGCCCCCGCGCGTCGCGATCCAGCCGCCGAGGGTGGAGTACTCGAAGCTCTGCGGGAAGTGGCGCAGCGTGAGGCCATGCGGCTTGAGCTGCGCTTCGAGCGCCGGCCCATAGGTGCCGCCCTCGATCAGCGCGGCACGCGAGGTCTTGTCGACCTCCTTCACCTTGCCCATTGCACGCAGGTCGATCGTCGCCGCGCCTTTGTGCCCGTTGCGTTTCGGCTCGACGCCGCCGCACACGCTCGACCCGCCGCCGAACGGCGTGACGGTCGCATCGGCGCCGCCGGCCCAGTCGAGCACGGCGGCGACTTCGGCCTCGTTGCGCGGATAGGCGACGACATCCGGCGCGCTCGCGTAGTCGCGGGCGAGCCCGCGGGCGAGGTCGGGATAGGATTTGCCGAACGTGTGCGCGGCGCGGTCGTAGTGGTCGCTGGTGGCAAAGGACAGCGAAGCCGGCGCTGTCACGCGGGGCGCCGCGAGCTTGATCTCGTCGAGCGGCGGCGCGGTCGCGCTCACTTGAAGCTTCGTGCCGAACCGCGCCTCCGCGCGCGCGAGCACGAATGCTTCTTCCTCAGCGCTCAGGCCCTCGCCCTGGCGGCCCCAGCCGAAATGCTTCAGCCGCGGTGCTGACATTCCTGTTCTCCTGGCGCGTTGCGGGTGAGACAATAGACGCTCGCCCGGAGAAAATCATGCCCGCGATCAAACACGCCCGCACCTCGGTGCTCGACATCGCCTACGAGGACGGCGGCCCGGCGGATGGCGCGCCGGTGTTGCTGATGCACGGCTTTCCCTATGACCCGCGCGCTTACGACAACGTGGTGCCGCAGCTTACCGCGCAGGGGTGCCGCACGATCGTGCCGTATCTGCGCGGCTACGGGCCGACGCGCTTTCTGTCGGCCGGCACGATGCGCTCGGGCGAGCAGGCGGCACTCGGCAACGACCTGAAGGAACTGATGGATGCGCTGCGCATCGAGCGCGCCGTGCTCGCCGGCTACGACTGGGGCGGGCGCGCGGCCTGCATCGTTGCGGCGCTGTGGCCGGAGCGCGTGGGCGGGCTTGTGACCTGCGGCGGCTACAACATGCACGATGTCGCGGGTTCGGCGAAGCCGGCCGAAGCCGGGCAGGAGCACCGCTACTGGTATCAGTATTACTTCTGCACCGAGCGCGGCCGCGCCGGACTGGCGCAAAACCGCCGCGGCATCGCAAAGCTGCTGTGGACGCTGTGGTCGCCGAACTGGCAGTTCGACGATGCCACCTTCGAGGCGACCGCGGCCTCGTTCGACAATCCGGATTTCGTCGAGGTCGTGATCCATTCCTATCGGGTGCGCTACGGCTATGTCGCGGGCGACCCGGCGGTGGCGGACATCGAGCGGCGGCTTGCCGCGCAGCCATCGATCGGCGTGCCGGCGATCGTGCTGCAGGGTGAAGCAGCCGGTACAGTGCCGCCCGACGCTTCCTTGGCGCATGCGAGGCATTTCACTGGGTCGTATGACCGGCGCACGATCCCGAGTGTCGGCCACAACGTACCGCAGGAAGCGCCAGGCGAAACGGCCGACGCGGTGCTGGCGCTGGTCAGGCGCCTTAGCTGAAGTTCCGCGAGTGTTGCATCCGCGTAACTTGCCAAATCAGCAAACGCATCCTAGCTTTCGACTCGTCGTCAACCCAACTGAAAGGAGGTGATCCAGTGTCTCATCGTCAATCGCCGTCACCGGCTAGCTGGATCGTTGCCTCTAATGGGGGCCTCGCGGTCTAAATAACCGCGTGTTTCCAGAGTTTTAGCCGCTCGCCGGCATGACAATGGAGGGGCTGTCCTAACGGGCGGCCCCTCGCATTTCGTGCGTCGCTTTGTCGCTCGGGACACGCCGGGGACACAAAATCACCCGCCACCCTGCGCTATTAGCGGCCCGGACAGCGCCCCGTCGCGCGAGCGGTATCGGTCGCTGCCGATCAGGATTGGCGCACGGGTGGCCTACTGTGAGGCCGGTAGAACGGCAATCGGATGAGCCAGGTATCAGAGCAACGGCGCGAGATGGGATTCGGACATGGCAGCCGAGTGGTGGCATGGCCTATTGCCCCCCGTATTGCGCTATCTCGCAGACGCGGCGCATCATCGAACATCGCTACAGGCGACGGGGAGAAGGGCCATGACAGCTTTCAATGCCGTGCGCTTCCGAGTGAAACCGGGGCGCGAGCAGGAGTTCTTGGATGCTCACAAGAATATCGAGACAAGTTGGCCGGGCTTGTTGCACGTCAACATGATCAAGACGGGCGACCGCGCCTACTGCATTATCGGGGAGTGGACTGACATGGACGCGCTTGCGAAGGCGCGCCCGAACATGGTCGCAACTCTCGATTCTTTCCGTGACACGCTCGAAGACCTAGGCGGCAGTCTTGGCGTCACCGATCCCGTAGCCGGTCCGGTCGTCTTGGCGCTCAAATAGTCGCTGTTCGTCGGAGTAGCTTCCTGAGGCCGCCAACTAGGGCGGCCTCTCTAATTCAAACTACCTTGCGCCTCCCGTGCGGCCCCATCCCATCCCGACATCGTTGAAGGGGCCTGCATGTCCACGAGGGCTGCCAGTTCTGGCATCAAAATCGACTGAGTACCGTTCGGATTTGGACTTGCTGCGCCTCATCCCGAAGGAGGCGTTTCCGTCAAGAAACGTCCGTGACACACCATGACTATCGGTAGGGATAACGATCCCCGTCCCCACGCCGTTGCTACGGTTTCCTTTCAGCCTTGTTCCCTTCTGACTCGCCATTCCCTTTTGTGCCAAGCCATGTCCGTGTCCGAACTCATGAATTAAGGTACCATTCTGATTCGCCATTCCCTGTTGCTTCCCGGTAGAGCGCTTCGTACCGCCCCTGCTTTCCGCGAAGCTGCCGGTCGTCGAAACAAGTATCAACAATGCGCCGCAAAGCAGCGCGCCGAACAAACGGATTGTCATTTTTTCCTTGAGGACACTCGGCACAGCATGAGCGCCGATCAGCCACCCTTAGCGCGCGGGGGCATCAATAGCCATGCGACGAAAAGGAACCCAGTGGGTCGAAAAGCCTCAACTTTTCTCAACAATCAACTTCCAGCCCGGTAGGGGCAAGGCGTCTGTATCGGGATCCGCTCACTCAGGGGTAGGCAAGTCGCCCAAGCGATTCTCAGCCAGCAGAGTGGCCATAGGGATATGCGCTCGCCAAGAAAGGCCAGTCCTCGCGAAATTCATTTCGACATTAGCATCGAGTCCCCGTGCAAGCATGTCCTTGATCACGGTGTGGCCAAAGCCAGTGCGCGTCGGGGCTGCGACTGGCGGTCCATCTGTTTCATACCAATGAATGCCCAACGTTGAGTTTTCGTCCGGACCGTCCCAAGTGATACTCACGCGGCCGGCCGGCAGGGCCAGAGAGCCATGCTTAATTGCGTTGGTCGCCAACTCATGAATGGCGAGCCCAAGCAACTGGGCGCTGTTGGCATTGATTAGAATGGGAGGTCCCTGCACGGCAACCCGGCTAGAATCCCCTTCTGTGAAGGAAGAAAGCTGCTCTCGTATTAAAGCATCGAGCGGCGCCGCCTTCCAATCCTGATTGATTAGAACATTGTGCGAGGCCGCAAGAGCTATCAAACGGCGACCGAAGCGTGCCTCGAAATCTTGAAGCGATCCGGCGTTTCGCGCGGTTCGATGCGCAATGCCTTGGATTACGGCGATCAGATTCTTGGAGCGATGGGACAGTTCGCGGAGCAGGAACCGAACATGCTCTTCGGTTTCCTTTTGCTCGGTGATGTCGGTCACTACGGTGACCGTCCGTCTGGCTCGACCGTCTGCCTCGCGCTCGACAACAAGGGCACGTCCCGTCACCCACCGCATAACACCGTCCGGGCGAACGATCCGATAGTCTCCTTCATAGAAGTCTTGTGTGTTCGCTATTTGATGAAACTGGCTCCTGAGGTGGCGGTCATCGGGATGTAGGGCCGCCAAGTACTCATCGTTCTCCCCGCCGACTGTTCCGACACCGTCAGGCAGGCTGAAGCCAAATAGTTTCATTGCCTCCGGCGACCACTTCCGCGTTTTCGTCGCCAGATTGGTCTCCCACGCGCCCATACGTGCTGCAGCGAGTGCGGCCCGATAGTCTTGGTCTACCGGGAGAGCACGGAAGGGGTATCGATCCTTGTTGCCATCCCCTAACGACAAGGTGTCTTCCCCCTGAGCATTTACAGCAATGGCACTTAACCCACCCCGCGGGCCCCATTGCAAGCGTTCGCACCGGCGGCGAGGATGAGTTTGGGCAGGCCCGTCCTATCGCCTAGCCTCGGCCCGGGCGCGGATACCTGGCCCGAGCTTGCCATCGTCGGGCAGGAACGTGGCGCCGGCCGCTGTGAGAGCCTTGGCGATCTTCCCGAGTGATTCTGCCCGAGCGGCCTCCCGGTAGTCGCGGGTCGTTTCCAGCCCGCCAGCGTCAACCGTCGCCGCGTCGTCTGCGGCCTCGATCGCCTGCACGGTCGAGATGCCGACGCCCGCCTTGTTGGCTAGGTCCGCAAGCGACCATCGCACCGCAGCGCGCGCCATGCGGACCTGTGCGCCGCTGATCTTGATTTCGGCCATCGTCTCTCCCCCGCTCAGTGTCTCGGACGCGGGCTCAGGACGAGGGCGAGGCTGCCGCCATAAGCATCGGCTGCGAGAGCGAACGTCTCAACCCCAAGCTCGCCATGGCGCGGTCCTTTTCCAGCGTCTCGAACATAGAGCCGCCTGCCTAGGCATGTCAACTAAATCTATTCTCATATATCACAACAATACGGGTTGACATATCCAGTCATGCCAACTAAGTTAGTTTGCATAGGAACGGGAACGGCAATGGCAGCAACTCAAAACTTCATCAACGCGGACGGCTCTACAACGTCGCGGCAATCATGGCTTTCGCGCACCGCAAGGCCCGCCACGGTTTCAATACCTCTCTCATCGTCCCGTCCGGCTTTCGGGTCCGCTGCTCTCTGGGCCAAGCCGAAACCGAGTATGCGCGCATCGTAGCGCAGCACGTTGACCGCCCCGCCCTGACAATCCCGGCCTGCCTCTCATACGCCGCCGAATTGCAAAAGGCCCTCGTCGATTGCTGGTGGCAGGCGAGCGTCATGCGCTCGCGTCACGTCCCGGTCGCCGCCCCGTCGTTTTCAAGCTCGCAGCGTAAGGGGCGCGCCATGATCCATAATTTCATGATCGAGAATGCCGACGCCCTGAAAGCCCGCGCCGCGCGCAACCGCAATCGTGGCTACCACAACGCGCTTGCGGATTCAGCCCGACAGCCGGTTCTCGGCTAGGCAATGTGGGGCGATCCGAAAGGGTCGCCCCTCTTGCTTTTCGGCACGGAACTTGAGGCAGCGGGCGCTGTTGTCCGCCATGGTCCAGTCAGTTGCAAAATCGAAGGAAAGTACGAAGCCTCCGCCAAGGTCCGTAGCGCGGGGCCGGGTGCCCTCACGAGCGCCGCAGAAACCAAAGCTATCGGCCGGTGCCCGAAAATGCCGCGCGAAATTCCTCGAATATTTCCCAGGGGGATTCTCCGATCCGGATTACGCCGGCTCGGAGCGCGCCTACAAGTGGAACGCGCATCTGCGCTGGGAGGAAGTGCTTAACCGGAAGGCCTTTCGTGCGCTGCTCGAAGCCGGGCGCCATCAGGAGATCGCGTCCCGCGCCATTTCAATCGAGTCGCGCACCAATCTGCTGTTCTCATTCGAGAAGATGGCGTTGCGCGATGCCGTGAAATCGCGCGCTGGCGCGCAAGCCTTTGCTCAGGGGCTCTACGACTACCTTCATGGGCTCGGGACTATCGAAACGCGATTCAACGGCTGGCGCGATGTCGTGGCCGCGCTGCCACGGCGGCAGACGCGCGTACTCACCTGGCCGGTGCTGACCGTGATGGGTTTCATCGCCCAGCCGCGCACCCACATGTACCTGAAGCCGACGGTGACGCGCCGCGCCGCCGAGGCGTATGGATTTGATTTCATCTATCGGTCGCAGCCGATGTGGGAAACGTACCGCATCCTGCTCGAGTTCGCGCGGATCGTCGGGCACGACATGAGCGATCTTCGCCCGCGCGACATGATCGACATTCAGTCGTTCATCTGGGTGCAGGGCTCGGATGAGTATCCGGACTAGTTCGCCGATCACCGTCCGAGCGCGAGCCGCGCAGCAAGGAACAGTGGCAGGCCGGCGTCGCGGATCTTCCGCGCGGCGCTCTCGACGTCGTACGGCACGCGCACATAGGTGAGCGTGCGCGGGCCGTCGTCGTAGAGCGCGTAGCAGGCGGCGGGATTGCGGTCGCGCGGCTGGCCGACCGCGCCGATCACCGCGAGCCAGCGGCGCTGCGCGTTGAGCGGCATCGCGACGTCCGCGTCCGGATCGAAGCCGGCGATCGTTCCGGCGGCCGTCACGTGAAACAGCGCGGGCACGTGCACGTGCCCGCAGAAGGTCAGCGCCGCATCGGTCGCCCGCAGGCTGCGCCCCGCGGAGCGCTCGTCCAACACATAGTCCCACGCGGCGGGCTCGGCCGCGCTTGCATGCACGTAGAGCCGGTCCTCATCCTCGGCCTCCAGCGGCAGGCCGGCGAGGAATTCGAGCTGATCCGCCTTGAGCTGCCGGCGCGTCCACTGGATCGCCAGCGTCGCGTCATCGTTCATCCGCTCCGGCATGCCGATCGCGGCCGAGTCGTGATTGCCGAGCAGCGCGAGCGCGCCGCGCGCGGCGAAATCCTTCACCGTATCGACGACGAAGCCCGGATCGGCGCCGTAGCCGACAAAGTCGCCGAGGAAGACGTAGCGGTCGATCGGACGGCCCTTGGCGTGCGCCAGACACGCTTCGAACGCCTCGCGGTTGCCGTGGATGTCGGTGAACAGGGCGATCAGCATTTGCCACCAAGGCGTGCTGAGGTCGGCACGTCAAGGCCGCGGCAGAAGCTCACGGCGCAAAAAAGCGGCCCTGACCGTATCATGGCAGGGCCGCTTCACGGAGCTTCTCTCGGGACTAAGCGATCAGCCGGTTACTGCTTCGGGGCCGGCGCCGTTGTCGTTGGGGCTGGCGCGCCCATCGGGCGGGTCGCAGGCGCCTGGCTCGTGGCCGGACGCGTCTCGCGATAAGCCTCGAACGCCGGGGCGGCCGTCAGCTCATCCTTCGTCATCGACAGGCGGAGCTTGAAGTTGTCGTTGCCGCTGCCCGGAACCGTCTGGAACGAAGCCGGATCGATGGCCACGTCCTTCGCGCCGATGCCGAGGAAGCCGCCCACGCCCACAATGTAGGCGAGGATCTTCTTGTCTTTGTCGAACAGGACGTCGCTCACATCGCCGATCTTCTTGTCGTCTGTGCCGATCACGTCGGTGCCGCTGAACTTGGAGGCGAGCCACTGATCCGACGTCTGCTTGGTCACGAAGTTCGCGCTACCGGGAGTACTGGTGCTGGCAATCGGGGCGGTTGCTTTCGCCGGTGCTGACGCGGCCGGGCTCGTGGTCGGGGCCGGCGTCGCGGCTGGGGCTTGCGTTGTTGCAGCCGGGGCCGACCCGGCCGGCGGCATCGTCGCTTGCGCCATGGCGCTGGCCAGAGCCAGCGTACTCACGGCCGCGGCGGCCATGATTGTCTTGAGCATGAGGTGCCTCCTGTGGGGCGAGGTTGCAAAGAATTGGGAACGCCGGCGCGACGCCGGCCTTCAGCAAGAGAACGCGGGAACCGTGCTGGTGGTTCCCATTGTTGCACACATTGCCGCCGCGCTTGTTGCGCCGCGGTGCATGACGCAAGCGCCGTCCTCGTCAACGCGCACGAATCAATTTCGTGCCGGCGTCATTCATCGCGCCTGAGAACCTGATCGTCGCAGGAGTCACGCTCAGCGATCTCGCCGCCTTGATCGCCCAGCCGACAGCCGAACTCGGACCACAACAACCCGAGCGGGTGCCCCGACGGACCGTTTGGCAACCATTCCTTAAGTTTATCGTCCGTTAATCAAGCCGAGGGGCGTGCGCCGCGGGAAAGGGCGCGCGCGGGCGCTCGCTTGATTGACGACCATAAGGTCCCATGATATCCCAAAAATTCCCAGTCGCGGCCGAGGCTGGAAGCAGGAGCAGCGCCGGCGCGCTCCCGCCAGCCGCGGCACACCGGGAGTTTTCCGCCAGGTCCTTTGGCGGAAGGAGGAATTTCGCGGGGCATGGATCGATTCGTTTCCAATTTCACATTGCGCCTGGACGCGAAGGGACGCGTCTCGATCCCGGCGTCCTATCGTGCGGTGCTCGCCCGCGACGGCCACGATGGCCTCTATTGCTACCCGGCGCTGGACCAGCCGGCGGTGGATGCCGGCGGCAACGCGCTGCTCGCCGAAATCGAATCGCTGATCACCAGCTATCCGCCCTATTCGGACGAGCGCGACGCCTTCACGCTCTCGCTCTACGGCACGAGCGAGACGGTCAGGCTCGACGGGGAGGGGAGGGTGATCCTCTCCGATGCGCTCAAGAGCCATGCGGGAATCACCGAGGCGATTTCGTTCGTCGGCCTCGGCCACAAGTTTCAGATCTGGGAGCCCGGACGCTTCCGCGCGCAGCTCGCGGAGGCCACCGGGACGGTGCGCGCGTTGAAGAAGCAACTGGG
>Ga0190272_10001645_pt1 | contig 10691 bp, 6 predicted proteins | sample Popmic504T_FD_133746 | JGI IMG/M metagenome (GOLD analysis project Ga0190272, IMG submission 133746) | Populus adjacent soil microbial communities from riparian zone of Shoshone River, Wyoming, USA - 504 T | ecosystem: Environmental > Terrestrial > Soil > Riparian zone | place: USA: Wyoming...
GAACGGGAAGTAGACCACGAAGTCGCGCGCTTCATACGCCGGAGGCGGCGGAGGAGGCGGGGGCGGCGGCGGGGGCGGAGGAGGCGGCGGGGGCGGAGGAGGCGGCGGCGGGGGCGGAGGCGGCGCGAAGGAATAGCGCAGGCCGGCCGTCACCGACTGGTCGGTCAGGTCGAAGGTGGCTTCGCCGAGGCCATCGTTCTCGAACTCGAACTCCTCGGTGTTGAGGTAGCGGTAGGTCAGGTCGATGTTCATCCGGTCGGAAACCGCGAAGGCCACGCCGGCGATTGCCTGCCAGGCGATGGCGCCGTCGGAGTCCTCGAACACCAGGTCTTCGTCTTCGTCGTCGGCTTCCAGGTTCAGGTGAGCCCAGCCGGCGCCGATGCCGATGAACGGGTTGATGGCCGCGTCAGGCGCGAAGTCGAACAGCAGGTTGCCCATCACCGTCCACAGCGAGGTGTCGATAAGGTCCTCGATGTCGCTGGGGCGGTAGCCGCCTTCCAGTTCGGCCCGCACGTGAGGCGAAAAGCGGTTGCCCAGTCGGGCAAAGCCGGTCCACGCGCCGCTGGCCTCGAGTTCGTCCGTCTCGGCGGGGGGACCGGCGAACGTGACCTCGACATCGTCGAACCAGTGGTAGCCAAGGTCGACCGCGCCGTACCAGCCCAGCGGCTGTTGCGCGGCAGCGCCCGAAGCGGCGAACACCACGGCGGCCGCGGCCCCCGCGAATAGCTTGAGTTTCATTCTGAGCCCTCTCCTGCCCTTGCGGCAATAAGCCGCGGACCACGACTATAGCAGCGCGCCTCGGGCGAGGTCGTGTCGGCTCGGCCACAGTTGGGCAGCCATTTGCTCTCTGGACGGTCTAATTGCGGCGTGCGTCGCGAAAACGCCGGGTGCGACCGCCGAGCGCCTCGGGCCGGTTCAGCTCGGAGCGGTATTCGTCCCGCCGCTCGTGGATTGAGGCGATGACCAGCCCCATCGGAATGCCGATCTCCACTAGAGCGGCTTCCGACAACTGCAGGCTGGCCTCGATGGTCTCGGGCACGGCGTCGGTGGCGCCCAGGTCATAGAGCCGCCGGGCGTGCCGCGCGTCGCGGGCGCGGGCGACGATGGTCAGGTCCGGCCGCAGCTCGCGCGCCGTGGCCACCACCGACTCGGTCCCCTCGGGGCTGTCCATGGTCACCACCAGCGCCCGGGCGTTTTCGAGCCCGCAGCGCAGCAGGAAGTCAGAGCGCGAGGCGTCGCCGAAATAGACCGGGTGGCCTGCCCGGCGGGCGACCTCCACGGCGCGCGCGTCACGCTCGGCCGCGACCCAGGGGATTTGATGGCGGCTCATCATGTCGCCCACCAGCCGGCCGACACGGCCATAGCCGACCACCAGGACGCGCGGGTCCTCCTCGCCGGTCTCGACGCCCGGAGGTTCGGCTGTGGGGGCGGCCTGGCTGAGCGCGCGGCCGCCAAGCCTGGCGCCGAGCGCCGCGAGCAGCGGAATGCAGAACATCGAGATGGTGCTGGCCACCAGGATCAGCTGACCGACCCCGTTGGGCACTATGCCCCGGTCCATGGCGGAATCGAGAATGACGAAGGCGAACTCGCCGCCCGCCGCCAGCAGCAGCGCCGTCTCCAGCGCCTGCCGGGTCTTCAGCCCAAACAGCCGGGCCAGCACGAACACCACCGTCCCGGTCAGCAGGATCAGCCCGCCGGAGATGCCCAGGATCACCGCCGGCTCGCGGGCCAGCAGCGACAGGTCAAGGCCGATGCCCACGGAGACGAAGAAGAGGCCCAGCAACAGACCCTTGAAGGGCTCGATGGTGACCTCGACCTCACGCCGGTATTCGGTCTCGGCCAGCAACAGCCCGGCGATGAAGGCGCCCAGGGCCATGGACAGTCCGAGCAGCGCGCTGACCAGGCCAGCCCCGATCACCACCAGCAGGCAGGCGGCCATGAACAGCTCGACGCTCTTGCTGCGCGCCACCGATTTCAGCATCGGCCGCAGCAGCAGGCGCCCGACGAAGACCAGCAGCAGGATGCCCGCCAGCGCCGGCGCGAACGCCAGCAGCACCCGGGGCGACAGCACCTCGTCCGCTCCCTGGCGTCCAATGATGGCCAGGGTGATGAGGATGGGCGCCACCGCTAGATCCTGGAACAACAGCACCGAGAAGGTGGTGCGCCCGGCCTGCGAATGCTGGCGCTTCTGCTCGGCCAGGATGGGCATGACGATGGCGGTCGACGACAGCGCCAGCGCCGCGCCGATGGCCGCCGCCGCGGTGGGCGGCATCCCCAAGCGCCAGGCGACCACACCGATGACGCTCATGCTGGCCGCTACCTGCAATCCGCCTAGCCCAAAGACCAGGCGGCGCATGGCCCTGAGCCGCTCCCACGACAGCTCCAGCCCGATCATGAACAGCAGGAAGACCACCCCGAACTCGGCGAGCTGCGAGATCTCGGCCGGATTGTCGATGGTGAAGTAGGAAAGCCACGGGAAGGTGTCAGCCAGCGCACCAAGGCCGAACGGCCCCAGCACCACGCCGGCGAACAGGAAGCCCAGGATCGGGCTGATCTTCCAGCGCCGGAACAGCGGCACCACCACCCCGGCCGTGGCCAGGAACAGGACGACGTCCTTGTACTCGCCCGGTGATACTTCGCCCGCCATGCCGTCTCCGTGTTGAAGGCGCATTATGGCCGACCGGCGCCGCCTTGCGAAACCCCAGCCGAGGGAATATTCCCCCGCCATGAAAGCTGTCGTCCTCGCCTTCGCGCTTGCCTTCGCCGCCTGCGCCCCGGCCGCCGCCCATGAGTACAAGCTTGGCGACCTGACCATTGGCCATCCCTGGAGCCGTCCGGCCGGCGCGGGGATGACCGGCGTCGGCTATCTGAAGGTCACCAATGCGGGCAAGGCGGCCGACACTCTGGTAGCCGTCGAGACGCCGATGTCGGCGCAGGTCGACATCCATGAGGGCGCCGTGGTCGGCGGGGTGATGAAGATGGCCAAGCTGCCGAACGGCCTGCCGATCCCCGCGGGCGCGCAGGTGGCGCTGCAACCCGGCGGCAATCACCTGATGATGCTGAAGCTGAAGCAACCGCTGAAGGCCGGCGACAAGATCCCCGCCACGCTGGTCTTCAAGCGCGCCGGCCGCGTCGATGTCAGCTTTACCGTGCAGGCCACGCCGCCCGCCGCCAAGCCGGCGCACCAGCACTAGGCGCGTTGACAGCGGCGCTCCCGCGCCCGCTACTCTCGTTCAAACAAATGTACGAATGGGAGGACGCCGGTGTCCGGGTGGAACTTCGCTGACGTGTGGGAGGAGATCGCCGTCGCCGCGCCTGGCCGGCTGGCGCAGGCGCACGGCGCCCGCCGCCTGACCTGGAGCCAGTTCGACCGCCGCGCCAACGCGCTGGCCCGCCACCTGCTGGACGCGAGGCTGAGCCATGAGACCAAGGTCGCCGCCTACCTGACAAACGCGCCGGAGTACCTCGAGACCTACTACGCCGCCTTCAAGGCGGGGCTGGCGCCGGTCAACACCAACTACCGCTATGGGTCCGAAGAGCTCTTCTACCTGTTCGACAACGCCGACGCCGAAGCCATCGTCTTCCACGCCGGCTATGCCGCCCAGCTGGAGCCGATCCGCGCCCGCCTGAGCAAGGTGAAAGCCTGGATCGCCGTGGCCGACGGCGACCACCCGATCCCGGCCTGGGCCAGCGAATACGAAAGCCTCATCGGTGACGGCGCGGACCGCGTCGTCGCGCCGTGGGGCCGGTCGGGCGACGACCTGCTGCTGCTCTACACCGGCGGCACCACCGGCATGCCCAAGGGCGTGATGTGGCGCCAGGACGACCTCTTCAACGTGCTGGGAGCCGGCGGCAACCTGTTGCAGGGCGTGCCGCCGCTGGCTTCCCCGGCGGAGGCGGGCGAGCGGGCCAGGGCGCCCACCGGCGCCTTCCCCGAGCCCAGCATCATGATCGCCGCCTGTCCGCTGATGCACGGCACCGCCCAGTTCGGCGCCTTCGGCGTGCTGACCGCTGGCGGCTGCGTGGCCAGCCTGCCGTCGCGCTCCTTCGATCCCATCGAGCTGTGGGACGAAACCGAGCGCCTTGGCGCCAACACCATCTCCATCGTCGGCAACGCCTTCGCTCAGCCGATGCTGGAGGCGCTGGAGGCCAACCCCGGCCGCTGGGACCTGTCGGCGATGCGTCGCATTGGCTCCTCAGGCGTGATCTGGAGCCATGAGAACAAGCAGGGCCTACTGCGCCACCTGCCGGCTGGCTGCATGCTGCTGGACAACTTCGGCTCATCCGAAGCGGTGGGCCTGGGCGGCTCGGTGTCGGTGGGCGGGGCAGAGGCGCAGACCGCCCAATTCCTGCCCGGACCCACGGCCGTGGTGTTCACCGATGACGGCCGCCGCGTGCAGCCGGGTTCGGGCGAGCGCGGCCTGGTCGCCGTCAGCGGCTTCATCCCGGCGGGCTACTACAAGGACCCCGAGAAGTCGGCCCAGACCTTCCGCGTCTTCGAAGGCCAGCGCTGGTCGGTCCCCGGCGACTATGCCGAGGTGGCCGTGGACGGCACGATCCGCCTGCTCGGCCGCGGCTCGCAGGTCATCAACACCGGCGGCGAGAAGGTCTTCCCCGAGGAGGTGGAGGAGGCGCTGAAGACCCACCCGGCCGTGCGCGACGCGGTGGTGGTCGGCGTCCCCGACCCGCGCTTCAACGAACGCATCTGCGCCGTCGTCGACGCACGCCATGCGTTGTCGCTGGCCGAGCTGTCGAACCACGTGAAGGGACGGCTGGCCGCCTATAAGGCGCCGCGCGAACTGGTGCTGGCCCCGGTCGTCCGGGCGGCCAACGGCAAGGTCGACTACAAGGCCATCCGCGCCCAGGCGCTGGAAGCGCTGGCCGCTGGCCACATGATCGACATGACAGATTTGTAAGAAGCGCCGATAGCGCCGCCATTGCATGGTCGCGCCATCTGCAAAATCGGGAAGTACGCCCAATGAAAAAACTATGGCTCAGCGCCGCCGCGGCGGCCGCCATCGCCTGCGCCTTCACCTCGCCCTCGTTCGCCCAGGAAGACCTGTCCAAGGCGGCCCGCTACGGCACGTGGGGCTATGAGCTCGCCGGCCGCGATCCGTCGGTGAAGCCCGGCGACGACTTCTACCGCTTCAGCCAGGGGGTCGCGACCGACCAGCTGCAAATTCCGTCGGACCGCTCGCGCTATGGCAACTTCGACAAGCTGACCACCCTGTCCGAAGGCCGCGTCCGCGCCGTGCTCGACAAGGCCGAGCCGAACAGCAATATCGGCGCCTACTACAAGGCCTTCCTCGACGAAAAGCGCATCGAGGCGCTGGGCGCGGCGCCGATGGCCGCCGACTTGGCCGCCGTGAAGGCCGCCACCACCCACGAGGCTCTGGCTCGCCTGCAGAGCGCGACCACCGACAACTTCGGCCGCTCATTCTTCGACGTCTATACCGACGCCGACCTGCGCTCGCCCAACCGCTACGCCGTCTATCTGAGCCAGGCGGGCCTGGGCCTGCCCGACCGCGACTACTACCTCGACGCCAAGTTCGCCGAGAAGAAGGCCGCCTATCAGGGCTATGTCGCCCGCACGCTGAAGCTGGCCGGCTGGGCCAACGCGGAGGCCAACGCCAAGGCTATCGTCGAGCTGGAAACCCAAATCGCCGACGCCTCGTGGAAGCGCGCCGACAGCCACGACCCCGACAGGATCTACAACCCCCACACCCTCGCCGAACTGCAAAAGCTGGCCCCGGGCTTTCCGTGGAAGGCCTACATGGACGGCGCCCACATGGCCGGCGTCGAGCGGGTGATCGTCAGCGAGAACACCGCCTTCCCGAAGATCGCGGCCATCTATGCGGCCACTCCGATCGCCACCTTGCAGGCGTGGGAGGCCTACACCATTGCCGACAGCGCCTCGCCATTCCTGTCGAAGGCCTTCGTCGACAACAACTTCGAGTTCCGCAGCAAGACCCTGCAAGGCGTGCCCGAACAGAAGCCACGCTGGCGCCGGGCGGTCACCGCCACCAACGGCGCCCTCGGCGAGGCGGTCGGCGAGCGCTATGTCGCCGCCTATTTCCCGCCGGAGTCCAAGGCCAAGATGGACGCCCTCGTCGGCGACCTGAAGACGGCCATGGGCGCGCGCATCCAGCGCCTCGACTGGATGAGCCCGCAGACCAAGGCCAGGGCTCAGGACAAACTGGCCAAGTTCACGGTCAAGATCGCCTATCCCTCGAAATGGCGCGACTACTCGAACCTGACGGTCAGGGCCGACGACCTCTACGGCAACGTCGAGCGCGCCTCGGCCTTCGAATGGGCCCGCCAGATCGCGCGCCTGGATGAGCCGGTGGACCGCGAGGAATGGGGCATGACACCCCAGACGGTGAACGCCTACTACAACCCGCCCAACAACGAGATCGTCTTCCCGGCCGCCATCCTGCAGCCGCCGTTCTTCGATCCCGACGCCGACCCGGCCATCAACTACGGCGGCATCGGCGGCGTCATCGGCCACGAGATCGTCCACGGCTTCGACGACGACGGCCGCAAGTTCAGCGGCGACGGCAAGCTGGAAAACTGGTGGACGGAAGCGGATCTGGCCAAGTTCACCGCGCAGACCCAGAAGCTGGGCGCCCAGTATTCGGCCATGGAGCCGATCACCGGCTCGAAGATCAACGGCGAGCTGACCATGGGCGAGAACATCGCCGACCTGGGCGGCCTGTTGATGGCGCTGGACGCCTACCACGCTTCGCTGGACGGCAAGCCGGCGCCGATCATCGACGGGCTGACCGGCGACCAGCGCGTCTTCCTCGGCTGGGCGCAGGTGTGGCGGGGCAAGTACCGCGACGACGCCCTGCGCGAGATGCTCGCCTCCGACCCCCACTCGCCCAACATGGCGCGGGTCAACGGCCCGGTCCGCAACATGGACGCCTGGTACGCCGCCTTCAACGTCCAGCCCGGCGACAAGCTCTACCTGCCGCCGGAACAGCGCGTCCGCATCTGGTAGAAACGACAAAGCCCCGCCTCATCGGCGGGGCTTTTTTCTGGACGCCAGAAACACCAAACCCGTCGCGGGGGATAATCGCGACGGGTCCGGCTTTTCTTCGAGTACTCGATCCGAAAGTGGGCGTTTCCTCCCCGAAACGCCGGAGACACGCGGCTCTGGTGGCCGGCGATGTCTCACGCAGGGCAAAAGAGAGGCTAAATTGCCTTTAGTGTCAACGCTGCGTTAGCCCTGTCTTGACAGCCAGCGCATCGACCGCGTCGCACTGTGGCTCGAATACATAGTCTGGCCGCGCCGCGGTCACCGGTCCCACCCCCGCCCGAGCCAGCGCCTCGGTCGCATCGAAGAGGTCGGCCTCGGCCACCAGCAGGCCGTGGGCGCGGCGTGAGGCGCCCGCCGCCACGAAGCGCGCGGCGACCGGATCGGCGGCCTCGTCCTGCTCGGCCGGCCACACCAGGGTGGCGACGCCCTTGGCCCGCCCCCGCGCCTCGACGACGCCGAGCAGGCGGCGCACGGCGGCCAGCTGATCGGCGTCCCACTCCGCCGACAGCGAGGCGGCAAGCTGGGCCTGGCTCCTGAGGATCACCCCGTCAGCCAGTATCTTCAGGTGGTTGGCCGCCAGCGTCGCGCCGGTGGTGGTGATGTCGACGATCAGTTCGGCGGCGCCGGAAGCGGGCGCGCCCTCGGTGGCGCCGCCGGACTCGACGATGCGGTAGTCGCCGACGCCGTGCGCCGCGAAGAAGGCCCGCGTCTGGGCGAGATACTTGGTCGCCACGCGCATGCGCCGGCCGGTGCGGACGGTGTGGCGGTGGGCGACCTCGTCGAGGTCGGCCATGGTCTCGACGTCGACCCAGCTCTTGGGCGCGGCGACCACCAGGTCGGCCCGGCCAAAGCCCAGCGCCCGCAGCAGCATGACCCGCGCGTCCAGCCCCTCGCCGCGCTCGCGCAGCAGGTCCTCGCCGGTGACGCCGAGGTGGACTTCCCCGGCGTCGAGCGCCGCGGCGATGTCGGAGGCCGACAGCAGCCGCACCTCGGCGCCCGGCAGGCCCGACAGCGCGGCGCGGTAGCCCCGCGCGCCGCCATCGACGCGAAGCTGGAAGCCGGCGTCGGCCAGCCAGCCCTCGACCTGATCCTTCAGGCGGCCCTTGGATGGGATGGCGAAGATCAGCGGCGCGCTCATTGGTCCCCTCCCACGAAGGCCCGCGCCGGGCGGACCATGCAGCCGACGGCGGTGGTGGCCGCGCCGCCCAGCCGCGCCGGCAGGCCGTCGTAGCGGCCGCCGGCGGCGACGGGCTGCTCGTCGCCGAGGGCGTCGCTGCGGACTTCAAAGAGCATGCCGTCGTAATAGCCGAAGGCGCGGCCGAAGGCGGCGGACAGGCGCATGCGCGAGGCATCGGCCCCACGTGCCGTCATCGCTTTCAGGCGCCGCGACCAGCCTTGCAGCGGGCCAGACATGCCGCCCGACAGCCCGGCGATGGTCTCCAGCGCCCGCTCCGGCGTGTCCGAAACAGCCAGGAAGGCGCGGATTTTCCCGGCCTCGTCTGTCGTCAGCCGCGCGCCTTCGGTCGCCTGCGCCCGTTCGACCAGCCGATGGGCGATCTCGGCGGCGGTGCGGCCACCGACCGGCTGGATGCCGGCCAGGGTCCACAGCTCTTCCAGCACGCCGACGGCCTCGGCTTCGGGCAAGCCGGCCAGCAGGGCGGCCAGACGGCTGGCCTCGGCGGCGGGTCCCTCTCCTTCCAGCTCGGCCTTGAGCAGGCGCGGCCGGGAGAAGGCCCGCTTGAGCCGCGCCGTCAGCGCCGGCTCAAGCCTGAGGCTATCGACGAAGGCCGAGAACAGGCTGACGTCGCCCAGCAGCATGGTCAGGTCGTCGCGTCCGCCGGCCAGCGCCGCGCGCCAGGCCAGCGCCGCCACCTCGGCGTCGTCGGCAAGCGGATCGGCGCCACCATAGACCTCGATCCCGACCTGCAAGAACTCCTCGGCCCGCCCCGAGCCCTGCGGGGCGACGCGGAAGGCCTTGCCCTCGTAGGCGTAGCGGCCGCAGGCCGCGCCGCTGTCGATGTGGGCCCTAGCGATGGCGATGGTCAGGTCGGGCCGCAGCGCCGCCTCCTCGCCGCCCTCGCCCTGCACCACGAACAGGCGCGAGCGCATGGCCTCGCCAGCCAGGTCGAGCAGCAACGCCAGCGGTTGCAGCACCGGCGCGTCGGTCAGCACCGCGCCGGCGCCTTCGAACGGCGCGCGGATGGCGGCCAGCGCCTCGGCCGGAACGGCGGTTTCCAGTCTCATTGGGCTGACCCGATGATCTTGCGGACCAGCGCCACCAGCTCACCGCGCGGGATGGTCTGCTGACCCAGCCGCTCGCCGCGCCAGGCGGCGTTGTCGGTGACGCCGCTGGATAGCTCGCGGCCGAGGTCCAGGTCCTTGACCGTCACCGTGCCGGCGGCGATCTCGTCGTCGCCCATGATCACGGCCGCGGGCGACAGGCGGCGGTCGGCGTATTTCATCTGCGCCTTCATGCCGGACGCGCCGAGGTAGACTTCGGCGGCGATGCCGGCATTGCGCAGTTCGGCGGCGACGGCGAAGTAGTCGGCCATGCGGGTCTGGTCGAAGGCGATGACCACCACCGGCCCGCGCGCGGCCGTGCCGATCCCCTGCCCCGCCGCCTTCAGCGCCGCCGTCAGCCGCGATACGCCGAAGGAGAAACCCGTGGCCGGGACCGGCTGGCCCGTGAAGCGCGCCACCAGATCGTCGTAGCGCCCGCCGCCGCCGACCGAGCCGAACCGCTCGGCGCCGGTCTCGATCAGCAGCTCGGCCTCGTAGACCGCGCCGGTGTAGTATTCGAGGCCGCGCACCACCGACGGATCGAAGGTCGCCTGGTCCTCGGCCACGCCGAGCCCCTTGAGCGCCGCGTCGATCTTCGCCAGTTCCTCCAGCCCGGCGTCGCCCTCTTCGGACCCGCCGATGACGTCGGCCAGGCGGTTAAGGGTCTGCGCCCGCGTACCAGAGCCCGCCTGCACGAAGGCCAGCACGGACTCGGCCGCCTTGGCATTCAGGCCCGCGCCCTTGGTGAAGGCGCCGCTCTCGTCCTTGCGGCCTTCGCCCAGCAGCATCCGCACGCCGTCGAGGCCCAGGCGATCCAGCTTGTCCACCGCCCGCAGCACGCCGAGCTTCTGGCCTTCGGTCTCGACCCCCACAGAAGTCAGCAGGCCATTGAGGAGCTTGCGGTTGTTGATCTTCAGCACCGCCGCGCCGCGCGGCAGGCCGGCCGCTTCCAGCCCGGCGGAGGCCATGGCGATGATCTCGGCGTCGGCTTCGGGGCGGGCCGAGCCCACCGTGTCGGCGTCGCACTGGATGAACTCGCGATAGCGGCCCGGCCCCGGCTTTTCGTTGCGCCACACCGTGCCGACCGCATAGCGGCGGAACGGCTTGGGCAGGGTCTCCCAGTTCTGGGCGGCGAACCTGGCCAGCGGCGCGGTCAGGTCGTAGCGCAGCGCCATCCATTGCTCATCATCGTCCTGCAGCGCAAAGACGCCTTCATTGGGCCGGTCGCTGTCGGGCAGGAACTTGCCGAGCGCATCGGCATACTCAAAGGCGCCGGTGTCCAGCGGCTCGAAGCCCCAACTCTCATAGACCTTCGACACCGCCTCCAGGATCTGGCGCTCGGCGCGCAGCGTGCCCGCGCGCTTGTCGGCGA
>Ga0190272_10001646_pt1 | contig 10688 bp, 12 predicted proteins | sample Popmic504T_FD_133746 | JGI IMG/M metagenome (GOLD analysis project Ga0190272, IMG submission 133746) | Populus adjacent soil microbial communities from riparian zone of Shoshone River, Wyoming, USA - 504 T | ecosystem: Environmental > Terrestrial > Soil > Riparian zone | place: USA: Wyoming...
ACCTGCCGAGCAGGCCGTAGCGGTAGCCGAATTAGGTCCCTTGGCGCCGTGGCGAATGGACACGTTTCCCGAAGCGAGATTAACAATAGCGGAGACGATAAAGAAGGGCGACACGCGGTCCGGCCCCGAATGGAGCAATTTTTCGTGCTCGCGCTCGATCGCCCAGAAATCCCCGATACCGGAGCTGATATAAGTCCCGACCATATCGGCATTCGAATCGTCGATAACCAGGCCGCTGTGCTTCACGGCCTCGTCGGCCGCGGCCATCGCAAAATGCGTGAAAGCGCCCATCCGGCGCGCTTCCTTTTTATCCAAAAACGACAGCGGATCGAAATTCTTGACCTCGCAGGCGAATTTTACATTGAATTTTTCCGTGTCGAACCTGGTTATATCGCCGGCGCCGCTCTCGCTCCGCATCAGCGCGGACCATGTCGACGGCACATCGTTGCCGCACGGTGTGACCAATCCGAGTCCTGTAACTACAACACGACGTTTCATAAGGTTTTAAAATAGCAAATTGTTAACGGCTTTACCGGTTTCCGGCGGCAATCAACCATTAACAATCAACTATGAAGAAAATTAGCCCTGTTTATGCTGTTCGACGTAGGCGTAAGCGTCGCGTACGCTCTGGATCTTTTCAGCGTCTTCATCCGGAATTTCAATGTCGAATTCCTCTTCAAAGCGCATTACGAGCTCGACCAGATCGAGTGAATCCGCACCGAGATCCTCGATAAAACGGGCATTTTCCGTAACTTCTGCTTCATCGACCCCTAATTCGTCGACTATGATCTGTTTGATTTTATCTTGAACTTCTGACATATGTTCTCCTGTTTTATAGCGTTTCTAACGTATTTCTTAAACTTTCCGTATTCTCGACATTCAACCCGCTGGCTTCGCGGTTGATCTGTCTGACCAAACCTGTCAAAACTTTCCCGGCGCCGATCTCGATAAATGCATCCACGCCTTGCGCGGCGAGGAATTCTACCGATTGCAGCCATCTCACCGGCGACGATACCTGCCGGGTCAGCGCTTCCGCGACGCGTCCGGCTTCGCTGTTGGCGACTGCATCGACATTATGCACGACCGGGAAGCGAAAGTCCGAATATTCCAGGCCCTTCAAATCTTCTGCCAGCCGCTCCTGCGCCGGCATCATCAGTGCGCAATGGAACGGGGCCGACACATTGAGCTTTATCGCCCTTTTGGCGCCCTTTTCCTTCAATATCTCGCAAGCCCTGTCGATCGCCCCGGCATTGCCGGCTATTACTATCTGCGAGGGCGAATTGATATTCGCCGGGCTGCACACCTCGCCAGCGGTCGCTTCGGCGCACCCGGCTTCGATAGCTGCCAGATCAAGGCCCAGGATAGCGGCCATTGCTCCGACGCCGACCGGCACTGCTTCCTGCATATACGTGCCGCGCTTCCTGACGGTTCGCACGGCATCAGCGAAATCCAAAACACCGGCGACAACCAGCGCCGAGTATTCGCCAAGACTGTGCCCCGCCACAAACTCCGGCCCGGTAAAACCTTCGCCTTCGAGCGCCCGATAGGCCGCAACCGAGGTCGTCAGTATCGCCGGCTGAGTATTCGCCGTCATCTGCAGGTCTGCTTCGTCCCCCGAAAAGCACATCTCCGAGAGCGAAAACCCGAGGGCCTCATCGGCTTCTTCAAAGACCTCGCGCGCGGCCGCGAAATTGTCGAACAGGTCTTTTCCCATCCCAACGGCCTGCGAGCCCTGTCCGGGAAATATACAAGCAATTTTCTTATCGCTGCTCACGTTTCAATAATTATATGCAACCCGGGAATTTTACAAAATCCCAGGCTACGTCCAAAAAATTAGAATCTGATCAGCGTTCCGGCCCACGTCACACCGCCGCCGAACGCCGTCAGCAGCACCAGGCTGCCTTCCTTTATTGTTCCCGCCTCAAGGCATTCATCTAATGCGATCGGGATCGAGGCTGACGATGTATTGCCATGCTCGGCAATATTCGAATAGACCTTTTCCTCCGGCACGCCGAGCCGCGAAGCCACGGCGTCAGTGATCCGCTGGTTCGCCTGGTGCGGGATCACAAGATCGACATCTTCGACCGTGTAACCCGCCTTGTCGAGCATTTCCTTGGAGATATCGGCCATCGAGCGCACCGCTACCTTGAAAAGCTCGTTGCCCTTCATTTTGAAAAAGTGCAGGCGGTCGTCGATGGTTTGATGGGTCGTGCCGAGTTTGGTCCCGCCGCCGGGAGCGTAAAGCTGCTCCTCGTAACGGCCGTCCGAGCGGATCTTGGTAGCGAGAATTCCCTTCCCCGCTTCCACCGGGCCGACAACCGCCGCGCCAGCGCCGTCTCCGAAGATCACGCAGGTCGAGCGGTCGGTATAATCTACGTATTTGGTCAAAACCTCGGCGCCAATTACGAGCGCATGCCGGATCTGGCCTGTCCGGACCATCGATTCGACCATCGTCAGGCCGTACAAAAAACCCGAGCAGGCCGCAAAAACGTCCATGCCTGCGGCATTCGTCGCCCCGATCTGCGCCTGTATGAGCGCGCCGGTCGACGGCATGATCTGGTCCGGGGTGGTCGTCGCGCACAGGATGATGTCGATATCCGTGGGCGCGAGGCCCGCGCGCTCGAGCGCCTGGTTCGCGGCCTTTACGCCGAATTGCGACGTGTATTCGTTATCGGCGGCCTTATGGCGCTGTTTGATCCCGGTGCGCGAATATATCCACTCATCGGACGTGTCCACGATCGTTTCCAGGTCGGCATTTGTTAAAATGCCCTCCGGGTAAGCGTGTCCCATACCGATGATTCCGGCGTTTTGTCCTGTCATTTATTTGAATTAGAACTCAAACTGATGAAAATTTCAAAAGCTATTCGGATTCCTTGACGTCGATGATCTGCCGGCCTTTATACATACCGGTCTTGGCATCTATGCGATGCGGCACCTTCGCTTCTCCTGAGTCCTTATCAATGTAGTATTGAGGGGTTTTCAGCGCATCGTGGGCACGGCGCTGGCGTGTCCTCGAATGCGAATGTCGTCTTTTTGGATTTGGCATAATTAACCTCTATATAATTCCCTGCAAAAAATAAAAAGCCGTTAAGCTTTCCGGTGCAGTTATTTAATTAAATCTTCTAGAGCCGACCACCGCGGGTCGATCTCTTTTTCCTCACAGTTACAATCTATCAAATTTCGGTCGCCGCCGCATTTGGGGCACAAACCTTTACAATCTTCTTTGCACAGTACCTGCTCGGGTAAATTCAACAGGATCTGCTCGCGAACGAGTTCGGCAATATCGATCCGGTCGTCTTCGCTTATCGCGATATCCAGATCGTCGCCCCTAAGTTCTGCTTCCTTCTCGTCGGTATAATTCTCCGGCGCTATATAGCTGGCGTGAAAAGGAACCTCGAACGATCTCGTCACCGGATTAAGGCACCGTGTGCAGTCTATCTCTATCTCCGCCTTGATCTCGCCCTCGACGTCCGTCTGCACGATCCGTTTCGTAACGTTTCCTTTCGCCGTAACATCGCTCGTTAAGCGCACGTTTTCATTCTCGAGATCGATCTCTCCCGCCGGTATCGACAAATCAAAGTCCAGCGGCGAATTTCCCTGCTTGATCAAATCGATAATCATTAACAGATAGAATAAACTTTCGTATCAAACATCGCAAAATACAAAGTTTTTATTATAACCCTTGAGGTTTCAGTGTCAAACCACTGACCAATTTTGGATTTTAGATTTTGGATTTTGGATTTGCAGAACCGACGGCTTCATCGAACTTACTAAACCCTTGATTCTCAAGAATCTTTGCCAGCCCGGAGTTAATATCGGCCGCGAACGACGGCCCCCCGTAGATAAAACCCGTGTAAGCCTGCACCAAACAAGCGCCCGCGGCGATCTTTTCAAAAACGTCATCCGCGGAAAACACACCTCCGACGCCGATGATCGGCATCTGTCCGCCCGAGTATTTATAGATCTTCGAAATGACCTCGTCCGAAAGTTTTTGCAAAGGCTTTCCACTCAGGCCGCCGGCGCCGATCTTGTCGATCAACTCCTTACCGGTCAAAAGCCCGTCGCGGCCTACGGTCGTGTTCGTCGCGATGATGCCGGAGATCTCCAACCGCATGCATATATCCACGATCGCTTCGATCTCGCCCTCAGTAACATCGGGTGCGATCTTGACCAACAGGGGCTTGTCGGAAAGCTCTTTATTGCGCTTCTGCAGCGCGCTTAAAAGCTCTTCGAGGTTTTCGGCTTTTTGCAGCTCGCGTAGGCCCGGCGTGTTCGGCGATGAAATATTTACCGCAACATAATCGGCCGCCTCCACCGCCAGGTCGAAGCTTTTCAAATAATTCTCAACTGCCTCTTCATTTGGCACGTCCTTGTTCCGGCCGATATTAATGCCGACGACGGTATTCCGCTTTATGGACTTTAGCCGTTCTACAACCCTCGCCGTCCCATCATTGTTGAAGCCGAGCCGGTTGATCAGCGCTTTATCCCCGGGCAAGCGGAAAAGTCGGGGCTTTTCGTTTCCCTTTTGAGGCTCGAACGTGACCGTACCGACCTCCACAAAGCCGAAGCCCAGTGCGCCTAGCTGATTGACTACCACGCCGTTTTTGTCAAAACCGGCCGCCATTCCAAGCGGGCTCTTGAATTCCAGCCCGAAACGCCGTATGTCGCCGAAATCCGCGGCATCCCCCGCCGGGACAGCCCATGAAGCCAAACCGAGCTTCATAAATTCGATGCCTATCTCATGGGCCGTTTCAGGCGAAAGCCTGAAAAGCAGCGGGCGGATAATGTTGTTGTAAAGTTTCGACATTGACGGGTCGGGATAATGTTAAATGATTAGCGGTCTTTTTTGAAACTTCCGCGTTTATACTTTTGAACTTTACCCGCGCGTTTGTTACGATTTGCATGCAAATGGGTGATGAAATTAACTTAGTCGAAAAATCGCGCATCATGGACGGTTCCAGGATGAAGCGGGCATTGTCGCGGCTTGCGTCCGAGATCGTCGAAGAAAATCACGGCGCGAAGGACCTGTATCTTGTAGGGATCCGAAGGCGCGGCGTGCCGCTCGCCGAAAGGCTGGCGGAAAAGATCGAAGTATTGGAAGGCACGCGGCCGCTTTACGGCATTATGGACATCACGCTCTATCGCGACGACCTGTCCACCGTCGGCGCCAACCCTATAGTCAACCGCACAGAGCTCGATGCGGATATCGAGGGTAAAACCATCGTCCTGGTCGACGATGTTCTTTACACCGGCCGGACGATTCGCGCCGCGCTCGACCAGCTGATGGATTTCGGACGGCCGAAAAAGGTCCAGCTTGCCGTGTTGATCGACCGCGGCCGTGAGCACCGCGAGCTTCCGATCCAGGCGGACTTTATCGGCAAGGTGGTCCCGACCAAGCAGACCGAGATAATTAAGGTGATGCTCAAGGAGTTCGATGACATAGAAGCCGTCGGCATTTTCGAACGGCCGGCCGAATAGTTTTCAAAGCAAGGTTAGTCGCCTTGCTTTTTTTATGCAGAAGCCTGCGCGTAAGCGAGGGCGCAGATTAGATGGATAAACCGTTTCGACGCAGAGATCTACTTGGTATCCGGGAGCTTTCCGCCGCGGAGATCACCGGCATTCTCGACACTGCCGAAAACTTTCGCGAGATATCCAACCGCGAGATAAAAAAAGTTCCTGCCCTGCGCGGCAAAACGGTGATCAATCTATTCTTCGAATCCTCGACCCGCACCCGAACCTCTTTTGAGCTCGCCGCCAAGCGCCTTTCAGCCGATTCCGTAAATATCAGCATCGCGTCTTCGAGCCTTTCAAAGGGCGAAACCCTGATCGACACCGCGCTCAATCTCGACGCCATGGCGCCGGACTGCATAGTCGTCCGCCATTCCAGCGCCGGTGTACCGCACCAGCTTGCACAGGTGAGCCGCGCCGCGATCGTCAATGCCGGCGATGGCGCTAACGAGCACCCGACGCAGGCGCTGCTCGATGCCATGACCATTCGCGAGCACAAGGGTACGATAGCGGGACTGAATGTAGCTATCATCGGCGACATCCTGCACAGCCGGGTGGCCCGATCGAACATTCACCTTTTGACCAAAATGGGCGCCAAGGTTCGCGTGGCCGGCCCGCGGCCTCTTGTCCCGCCGGATATGGCATACTTTGTGGAAAAGGACCTGTTCGTAATGCCCAGGATCGAGGACGCCATCGACGGCGCCGATGTCGTGATGATCCTCCGCATCCAGCGCGAGCGCCAGGATTCGGCCTTTTTCCCGACCCTGCGCGAGTACGCGATCCATTACGGCCTGACGCAGGAGCGCCTCGACCTGGCACAAAAAGACGCCATCGTCCTGCATCCCGGCCCGATGAACCGCGGTATCGAGATATCCTCCGATGTGGCCGACAGCTCGCGCTCATTGATCCTCGACCAGGTAAAATACGGTGTAGCGGTGCGTATGGCGGTGTTATATTTAGCGACTGGAGGAGTCGCGAGTGGTGAGTAGAGAGTTATGAGTTGTCGCGAAGTGTCCACACTTTGTCCCACTTCGCGGACACCGCAAACTTTACGCTAACGCCGTATTTATCGAGATATTCAATCGTATTCGGGGTGTCCACCCGCGGACAGTTTTTATCAAAGGTTTTGAAATTGGGATTTTTGAAGTTGAAAATTCGGAAATTACATTATGTACCGGGAATAGTTGGCGTTAGAACGATCCACGAAACTTGACGAAAACACCTATCTGTTTCGTGCTGATTCGTGTTAATTCGTGGTTAATTTCTTTCGTTTTCTGCCAAACTAGTATCGTTTGATTGATTTGAAAGTATGAAAAATAAGGAGATAATTGTTGAGATATCGCAGGAAGAATATGAAGAACAGGTAGCGCAGGGGCTTGATGAAGATGAAATTCTCACGCCGGGAAAACATATTTTCAAACGCGTCCCGCGCAACCGTCTGGCGTCTAAATCCGACCTTCATCCTTCGAATACAAAAGTGCAGATCACAATGAAGGTAGATCTGGATATTCTGAAACATTTTAAGGCAAGAGCGGAAAAAACTAATGCGGCCCCTTATCAAACCCAGATAAATTCGGAGCTGCGGACGATCATGGAGCGGGATCTAAGCGGCGGAAACAAAGAGTCGGATCTAACGGCCGAAAGATTACTGGAAAATGACGAATTTCTTAGGAAATTGTCGGAAAAGCTGCGCGGGAAAACGCCTAAAGCAGCATAATCTCTTGCGCAAATGAATCGAATATCCTCCGATGTGGCCGACAGCTCCAGATCACTTATTTTGGACCAGGTAAAATAAGGCGTCGCGGGTACGAATGGCGGTATTATATTTAGCGACGGGAGGCACGGCGGCAGGAGATTGATATGAGGAGAAAAATTCTAATATTCGCAATCTTTGTTCTGGCGGTCGGACCGTTGTTGATCTCCCTGTCGGTCAAACGCTATTACGAGAGTCACGAACAGTTAGCCGGTAAATACGAATGCTATCCGTTTAATACCTGCAACGTGGATTTTAATAGCGACGGGGTCCCTGATTCGATAGCGCCCAACGGCAAATATACTCACGATCTGAGACTAAAGTTTTTTCTAAATCAGGAAAACTCGAAAACGGAAATTCTCGATCTGAAATATGATTCGACTGACGGGACATTCCGGACCCATGTGGCTCCGTTGGTTGAAGACGGCGTCTCAAAAGTAGTTATTTATGACACTTATGACCAGGGACAATATTACTTTTGGGATGGTGAGAAACTTGCTTTGAACTACAAGCCTTCGGCACTAGAAAAACAGGTCCGGACCGCCATGAGTTTGAGAGATGATACAGGCGGTATGCCCATAAAGATAATTGTTACTATATTCAGCCCCCTGATCTTATATTTTTACTATCTTCTTTTCGTGGCGGCGATCGGAAGTGTTATTTTTTACCGCAAATATTTAAGACCCAGCTTACCTTAATTTTTTGTAAATGAAACTTTTGATCACAAACGGTCACCTGATCGATCCCGTCGAGGGCCAAAACAGCGGCAAGGACCTGCTTATCGAAGACGGCAGGGTCGCTGCCTGGCTCGGCCATAATGAGCCCGCACCCGAGGGTGCCGAGATCTTCGACGCCACGGGCCTGATCGTCGCGCCCGGTTTTATCGATATGCACGTCCACCTGCGCGAGCCGGGCCAGGAGCACAAGGAAACTATCGCTTCGGGATGCGCGGCGGCGGTCGCCGGCGGTTGGACGAGCGTCTGCCCGATGCCGAACACCTCGCCAATCAACGACAATGCGGCCATCACGCGCTATATGATCGAGCAGGCCGAGCGCGCCGGGCTGGCAAATGTTTTCCCCGTGGGAGCGATCACAAAATCGTCCGACGGCTCCGAACTTGCCGAAATGGGTGAGATGAAGGCCGCCGGCGCCGTGGCCGTATCCGACGACGGGCGTCCCGTCCCGACCGCCGGGATGATGCGCCGGGCGATGGAGTATGCAAAGGATTTTGATCTGCCTGTGGTCGACCACTGCGAGGACAAATCGCTCTCATCCGGCGGCGTAATGCACGAGGGACGCGTTTCCCTGCTGCTGGGCTTGAAAGGCATGCCCGCGCTGGCCGAGGAGCTCGACGCCGTCCGCGACATTCTGCTCGCCCAGGAGACCGGCGGGCATATTCATATCGCGCATATCTCAACCAAAAAGGCTATCGAGGCCGTCCGACGCGCCAAAAATGAAGGTATAAATGTAACCTGCGAGGTCACGCCTCATCATTTTACTCTGACCGACAAGGCTGTCGAGGGATACGACACCAACACCAAGATGGCGCCTCCATTGCGGGGTGAAGAACATCTCGAAGCAATTCTGGAGGCTATAAAAGACGGCACTATCGACGCCATCGCGACTGACCATGCGCCGCATCACTCCGATGAGAAAGCCCTTGAGTACGACCGCGCGCCGTTCGGGATCACCGGCCTCGAAACCGCTATCGGGCTGGCCTTTAACGAGCTGGTGCACAAAGGGATCATCGATCTGACCCGCCTTGTTGAACTCTGCTCCGTGAACCCGGCAAAGATCTTTAGGCTAAAGGACCGCGGGACATTAAAGGCAGGCTCGATCGCGGATATTACGATTCTCGACCCGGATCTCGTTTGGACATATCGAAACTCTGAATCGAGATCCAAATCCCGCAACACACCATTTGAGGGGTACGGATTTACAGGTGCGGCCGTTGCGACCATCGTCGCCGGGAAAATGGTCTATAGAAGGTAACATCGTACCCATATGAGCAAGAACATGAAGAAAATAACCACGAATCAACACGAATGGAGAGTTTTTTTCGTGTTGATTCATGTGAATTCGTGGTTCCAGTTTTTAAAATCGTTAACTTTTAGACTTTTTAATAATCCTTTTTGCAAGGCCCGGCCTGGTTATGACTCATACGAAGACACTACCATTGCCTCCGGGTTGTATTTCTAACTTCCCGTCTAATAAACTTAAGGACGCTATTATTCTTTGGAATAGAACAGGAGACTACTTTTATGGAATGGCTGGCCGACCCGCAAATTTGGATCGCATTTCTCACTCTAACCGTACTCGAGCTTGTTCTCGGTATCGACAACGTGATCTTCATCTCGATACTCTCGGGCAAGCTGCCTGACAACCAGCAGCAAAGGGCCCGCTATATCGGTTTGACGCTCGCGTTGGTAATGCGTGTCGGGCTCCTGTTTTCCCTGACGTGGGTGATGGGATTGACCGAGCCCCTGTTTACGATTTGGAGTCAAAAGGTATCGGGCCGCGACCTGATATTGCTCCTCGGCGGATTGTTCCTGATCGGTAAAAGTACGCACGAGATTCACGGCAGCCTCGAGGGTGAGGAAGGCCATGCCTCAAAGAAGACGTATCCTTCGTTCACGAGCGTGATCGTTCAGATCATGCTTCTGGATATCGTTTTCTCGCTCGATTCCGTGATAACGGCGGTCGGCATGGTCGATAATATCTGGATCATGATCGCCGCGGTTGTCGTATCGATCATCGCGATGATGGCGTTCGCGGGGCCTATCGGAGGGTTTGTGCAGCGTCACCCGACGGTGAAGATGCTTGCGCTCGCTTTCCTGCTCCTGATCGGGGTCACGCTGATTGCCGAGGGCTTCCACCAGCATATTTCGAAGGGTTATATATATGCGGCGATGGCGTTCTCGGTTTTTGTCGAGTTCCTTAATTTGCGGCTTCGAAAGAAAACGAAGCCGGTCCATCTGCACAATGCCTTTTCAGACGCTGACGAACGAAAAGCGATACAGCAATAGGCGTGTAACGCCGCCATCTTGGCGGCTGTCGTGGCGGCATCCTGCCGCCACTTTCAACTGCGAATGCACAAAAAACTGAGGGCAAGATGCCCTCAGGACAGCCAGCTAGAAGCTGGCGCTACATCGTAACGCTAGGCAAGACTGGCCTTCAGTATGTCGAGAATGCGCGCGCGATACCCGTCTGTTTCCTCGCCCCCGCCGGTAACCGGAACTTCTTTCCTGAGAATCATGAGACACATCAAGGCAAGGCGTACATTGAAATCTGCCATTGTAAACCCGTTCTGCTCTACGAATCTTTCGATCAAATCGGTTCTCGAAAGCGGCCTGAGGTCGTAAATCGGATACTTCGCGAAACCGATCAGCGGGTCCTGAAACAGCGCGCTTTCGAAGTCGAGGAAACC
>Ga0190272_10001647_pt1 | contig 10686 bp, 10 predicted proteins | sample Popmic504T_FD_133746 | JGI IMG/M metagenome (GOLD analysis project Ga0190272, IMG submission 133746) | Populus adjacent soil microbial communities from riparian zone of Shoshone River, Wyoming, USA - 504 T | ecosystem: Environmental > Terrestrial > Soil > Riparian zone | place: USA: Wyoming...
CACGGCGGCGTCGTACACGGTGTCCGGGGCCACCATCTCGTCGATCAGGCCAAGCGCGAGTGCCTCCTTGGCGTCGATGAACCGCCCGGACAACACCAGCTCCTTGGCCTTGCTCAGGCCCACCGCCCTGACCAGCCGCGTGGTGCCGCCCGCGGGCACCAGCCCGGCAAGGATCTCGGTGGCGCCGAACTTGACGTTGTCACCGCTGACCCGCCAGTCGGCGGCCAGCGCCAGGGTGAGTCCGCCGCCCAGTGCGTAGCCGGTGATGGCGGCGACGGTGGGTTTGGGGATCGCGGCCAACGCGCCGAGGGCCTCCCGGCACACGCGGTTGGCCACGTCGGCTTCGTCGGCGTCCAGTGTGCGCAGCTCGGGCACGTCGTCACCGGCGGAGAAGATCTCGTGGCCGCCGAAGAGGATCACCGCGTGGACGTCCTCGCGGCCCCCCAGCTCGGTCGAGGCGCCGACGATCTCGCGGTACACCTGGCGGGTCATCGCGTTGGTGGGTGGGCGCGACAGCAGCAGGGTGGCGATGCCGGGCTGCTCGTCACTGACGTGGACGCTGACGAACTCCCTCATGTAAGTGGAGTGTCAGCGCCGTAGCCGTCGGGCGCGCGGCGGTTGCGGGCCGCGTTGTAGCGGTCGCTGTTGAAGAACTCGATCTCCCAGTTGCCAGTGTCCTTGTTGGCGGCGAGATGCGGTTCGACTGCGACGATCTTGCGTTCGACGGCGAGCACCTCGGCGACCGTGCGGCCGTTGAGTGAGTCGAGCTGCGTCCAGGTGGGCGGCAGCAGGAACGAGCGGCCCTCGGCGAACTCGTCGAGGCCTGCCTGCGGCGTGCTCCAGAACGCCTTGTCGGTTTCGGTGTTGTCGCCGTCGGCGCGCTGGCCCTGTGGCAACGCCCCGACGAAGAAGTAGGTGTCGTAGCGGCGGGTGCGCTCCTCCTTCGGCGTCACCCAATTCGCCCACGGCCGAAGCAGATCCGCGCGCAACACCAGGTTCTCGCTGCGCAGGAACTCCCCGAACGACAGCGACTTGTCTTCCAGCGCCGCGCGCTGTTCGCGATAGACCGACGCATCGCCGACGATCCCGTCGGGGTCGTCGGCAGGCCCGGCGAACAGCACGCCGGACTCTTCGAACGTCTCGCGGGCCGCGGCGCAGACCAGTGCCTCGGCCAGGTCCGGTTCGACACCGAGGCGCTCGGCCCACCATGCCGGGTCGGGGCCGAACCACGCCACGTCGGCATGGCGGTCGCGGTCGTCGACCCCGCCACCGGGGAACACCATCACCCCGGCGACGAAGTCCATCGCGGAGTGGCGCCGCATCAGAAAGACCTTGATGCCGTCGGCGGTGTCGCGGATCAGCATCACCGTCGCAGCCGGCCGCGGGACCAAAGGATCTTCACTCACTGCCGCCTCCTGTGTGCCGCCCGGATGCGGGTCCGACGCGCGAAGTACCGCCCGTCGATGACGTCGAGGGCGATCGACTGCCCGAACGCGGTGGACAGGTTCTCCGCGGTCAGCACCTCGGGCAACAGACCGGAGTCGACGACCTTGCCCTCGGACAGGATCAGGCAATGGCTGAAACCCTGCGGAATCTCCTCCACATGGTGGGTCACCAGCACCAACGCCGGCGAGTCGGGATCAGCGGCAAGGTCGGCCAGCCGGGCCACCAGTTCTTCGCGGCCGCCGAGGTCCAGGCCGGCGGCGGGTTCGTCGAGCAGCAGCAGTTCGGGATCGGTCATCATCGACCGCGCGATCAGCACCCGCTTGCGTTCGCCCTCGGACAGGGTGCCGTAGGTGCGTTCGGCCAGATGCTCGGCGCCGACGCTCTCCAGCATGTCGATCGCCTGCTCGTAGTCGACCTCGTCGTACTGCTCCCGCCATCGGCCCATCACGGCGTATCCGGCCGACACGACGAGGTCGCGGACCACCTCCTCGTCGGGCACCCGCTGCGAAAGCGCGGAACTGGACAGCCCGACACGCGAACGCAGTTCGGACATGTCCACCCTGCCGAGTCGTTCGCCAAGTACGTAGGCGGTGCCCGACGACGGATACTCCATGGCCGCGGCGATGCGCAGCAGCGATGTCTTGCCCGCGCCGTTGGGACCGATGACCACCCAGCGCTCGTCGAGTTCGACAGACCAGGTGATGGGTCCTACCAGAACTTGGCCACCGCGTCGCAGTGCGACCTTGGCGAAGTCGATCAGCAGATCGGGGTCGGCCTCGTCGACTTCTGGGTCTACTGGCACTCGACCATCGTGCCGTACCGTGACGGCTCACCGCCTTGCGGGTGCTAGTCGGCCAGCGCCCATCCCGCCGAACAGTTCACGACGACACGGTCCGCCTTGCCAAGGGTTGTCGACACCAGATCGGCGTTTCGTTGATCGGTGCTTGCCATCCAGGCGCGTGCTTCCGACGGGGTCTTGCCGAACTCGATGTGCCGCTCGACTAGTCGCTGGACGCGTAGCTCGTCCTCGCTGGCGACGAACCACACGGCGTCCATCGCGGCGCGCGCACGTGCCCACCTCGGCTCCTCCAGAAGCAGGTAATTGCCCTCGGTGATCACCAGCCGTGCGGACGGCAACACCACGCGTGCGGCCGCCAACGGTTGTTCGAGCGTCCGGTCGAACCCCGGCGCATAGACAGAAGTGGCATCCTCCTGCGCGATCCGCTCCAGCAGATGGCTGTATCCGTCGGCATCGAACGTGTCTGGGGCACCCTTGCGGTCGCGGTTGCCGAGCCGGTCCATCTGGGCGTCGGCGAGGTGAAATCCATCCATGGGTACATGCGCCACCCATTGCTCACCCTTGATCGCCGCGATCCGTGTCAGCAATAGTTCGACCAGCGTGGATTTGCCAGCCCCGGGATTACCCGCGATCCCGAGAATGGCCCGCCCGCACCGAGGGTCCCTGTCCGCCAAGGCGATCGCGTCGCCCGCCAGCCTGTCGAGCACCATCACTGACGCGCGCGGGCGTCGCGCACGCCGTCGTGGATGTAGCGATGCGCGTGCCGGGCCAGGTCCGCACCGTCCTCCCACAGGTTGCGCCAGATCGCCAGATCGATGGACAGGCCGGGCGCGACGACCGCCGACGAGAACGACTCGAACGTGATCGGTCCGCTGTAGTCGATCTGGGCGAGTGCGCCGAAGAACGCCGGGAAGTCGATGTGGCCGGATCCCAAATAGCCGCGGTCGTTTTCGCCGATGTGCACGTATCCGAGCCGGTCGCCGACCTCGATGACCGGCGTAGCGAGATCTTTCTCCTCGATGTTCATGTGATAGGTATCGAGATGGATCACCACGTTGTCGGCGCCGATGTCGTCGGCAAGGCGAAGACAATCCCGTGCGGTGTTCACGACGTTGGTCTCGTAGCGATTGCAGATCTCCAGACCGAGCCGCACGCCAAGGGGCGCGGCCTCGACCGCGAGATCCTTCAACACAGCTACGACGTTAGCGCGACCCGCGGGCGTCAACGGTTGCGCCGCCTTGCCGAAGGCGCTGTACAGGGCACCCGTGAGGATCGTTCCGCCGATGTCGTTGGTCAGCTGCAACGACTCCCGCAGCAGCTCCGCGCCACGCGCAACGACCTGCGGGTCGGCGCTGGAGATGTCCGCGTCGATCGCCAGGCCGCGCGAGCATGCCGATTGAATACCGTTGTTCTGCAACATCTCCCGCGTCTTGGCGCGGTCGAGGTTGAGCGAATCGTGCAGCGAGAATTCCAGCAACCCGTATCCGCTGGCCACCGTCTGCTCGACGGCACGTTCGACGCTTGCCGGGGCGGTATCGCCGACCCACACCAGGGCGTGGATGCCGATGACGTTGGGCACGTCGGTCATGAAAAGGGTTCTCCTTGCTATGAGGTGGCGGCCGACGGAACGTCGTCGGGGCGTGCGCCCGTGATGAGGCCGACGATTTCGTCGCCGTCCGTTTCGCTTGTGCGTCGTCCCGCCACGCAACGTCCGGCGCGCATCACCCAGACCGCGTCGCTGAGCTTGAGCACTTGGGCGAAGTTGTGGCTGATCAGGATGATCGCGTGGCCCTCGCTGCGCAGGCGCATGATCAGCTCTTCGACGCGGGCTGTCTCCTGGACGCCAAGGGCGGCCGTCGGCTCGTCCATGATGATGAGCTTTGAGGCGAATCCGGCTGCGCGGCAAATGGATACGGCTTGACGCTGCCCACCGGACAGGCGGCGCACCCGTGACCCGACGGCGGGCACGTTGACGGCAAGGGTCGAGACCATCTCCTCGGCCTTGACGCGCATCGCCCTGCGGTTGAGAAACGCGATGGGACCGAATCCGCGCACGATCTCGCGGTTGAGGAACAGGTTCTGCCAGACGGTCAGATCCTCGACGAGCGCCAGGTTCTGGTGCACGGTCTCGATCCCCGCGGCCCTGGCGTCGTGCGGTGATCGAAAGTTCACCGTCTGTCCTTCGAACGCGATCGTGCCCGCATCCGGGGTGTGCACGCCGCTGACGCAGCGGATCAGAGTCGACTTGCCCGCGCCGTTGTCCCCGACGATCGCCGTGACCTCTCCGCGCCGGGCGTGGATCGTCACGTCCTTCAAGGCCCGTACCTGACCGAAAGACAGTGTGGCGCCGTCGATCTTGAGTAGCGCGTCGTCGGGGACGTCTTCGGCCAACGGCATCCGGTGGGTTTGGGTCATTTCTGGAACCTCGTGAGGAAGGCCGCCAGCACCACGACAATGCCCACGGACAACGGCTGGTAGAACTGCGATACGCCGAGCAGGGTGAGGCCGTTGACGAGTGCGGTCAGCAGCAGCGCGCCGATGACCGGACCGACGATGGTCGCCTTGCCGCCGAACAGGCTGACACCGCCGAGGACGACGGCCGCGACCGAGTTCAGCAGGAAGGACGTATTGGACGCCGGCTCCGCGGCCCCGACCCTGGCGACCAGCAGTACCGCTGCGAGGCCGGCAGTCAGACCGGAGATCACATAGACGGCGGTCTTGATCCGCGCCGTCGAAACCCCTGTCGCGGAAGCGGCTTCGGTGTTGCCGCCGGTCGCCAGCACGTAGGTGCCGAAGCGGGTGTGGAACAGCACGACGTGCGCCACCAGCGCCAGCACCACCGCGAGCAGGAACGCGTAGCCGAAGATCCACACCGTTCCCGTCGACAGTTTCAGCAGCGGGGCGCTGATGATCGTCTTGGGTTTACCGTCCGCGACGATCAGTGCCATCCCCGATGCCGCGGACAGCGTGCCGAGGGTGACGATGAAGTCGGTGATGCGACCGCGGGCGATGAGCAGTCCGTTGACCAGACCCACCGCCAGCCCGGCCGCAATCGCGGCCAGGATCGCCGCGATCAGCCCGAACTGAAACACGGCGCCGAAGATCACCGCGGCGAACGTCATCGCCGATGCGATCGACAGGTCGATACCCGCGGTCGCGACCACGAACGTCTGGCCGACGGCCAGCACGATCAGGATGGACGCGGCCGAAAGCATCGACTCGACGTTGCCAAGGCTCAGAAAGGTCGGATTCAAGGCCTGGAAGACGATTGCCAGTACGACGAGCGCGATAGGTGCGGCCCAGTTGGCGAGGTTGGACGGTTCAATCACCTTCCGCCACAGCGGGTCTCCGGTGTCGGACCGCGCGACGTGGGTCACGTCGGTGCGCGGTGAGGTGGCGGGCGGCATCGTCACTTATTGAGCTCCGTGAACGGATTGTCGTATGCCTCGGCTGGTTTGGGTGCCGAGGCCAGCGCGGCATCGACGTTGGCCTTCGTCACCACCTGCACGGGGGCCTCGACCGAAGCAGGCAGCGTCTTGCCCGCGATCGCGGCCTGGCACGCTTCCACTCCCATCGCCCCGATCACGTAGGGGTACTGCGCGACGACGGCGTCGATGCCGCCGGCCTTGACCGCGTCGAACGCATCCTTGTTTCCGTCGACGCTGATGACCCTGATCTGTCCGGTCTTGCCCTTGTTGGCGATGGCCTGCGCGACACCGAGGCCCATGTCGTCGTTGGCGACGAAGAAGCCGGCCAGATCGGGGTTGGCGGTCATGATGTCGGTGGCCTTGGTCAGCGCCTGTTGCCGCTCCCAGTCGGCCGCGACCGTCGAGATGATCGTGACGTTGGCCGGTTTAGCCGAGGTGAATCCGTCGAGCCTGGCCGCACTCGTGACGTCGCCTGCGGTACCGCCGATCAGCGCGACCTTGCCGCCTTGCGGCAGCAGCGTGCCCATCTGGGCGGCGGCCTTGGCGCCCGCGTCGTTGTTGTCGGTGCCGATGTACGTGGCGATCTTCGCGTTGGCCGACTTCGCGGCCTCTTCGTCAATCGGGCTGTCGATGTTGATGATCGGCACGTTCTTGGCCGACAACGACGCGACGCCCTGGATCAGGTTCGTGCCGGTGATCGGGTTGACGATGAAGCACTTGAAGTCCTGACCGGCAAGCCCGTTGAGCTTGTCGCCCTGCCCCGTGGTGTCGGTGATGGAGTTCGCGGCCTGGACCGTGACTGGCACGTCGGCCGTCGACGCCTGATCCTTGATGCCCGATTCCATGGTTTGGAAGAAGGGGTTGTCGAGGCCCTTGACGACGGCGGCGACACCACCGGACTCCGCGCCGCCGCCCGATGACGAACCTCCTCCGCACGCGGCGAGGGTCACCGTCAGGCTGCCGACCATCGCGACGGTCGCGGCACGTCCGATGTGGCGGGTCAGGTGCGTTGCAGGTGACATGAGGCCTCTCCTCTTCGAGCGGATCCGATTTCTGATCAGTCAAGTCGATATATATGCGTAGTGTCAAGCAAAAAGAAGGACTTATCTGGTAAAAAGACTGCATGCACCCAGCGGATGGCGCGCAGCTCTCGATCCCGGATGCCGGGTCGGTGGGGCACGTGCTTGACGTCATCCGTCGCGCTGGCGGTCTGACCCGGGCCGAGATCATCGAGCGGACCGGGCTGTCGCGCTCCACCGTCGCGGCGCGACTGGACGCCCTTCAGGGCGCCGGGCTGATCTCGAGCGGGCAGTCGATCGCGGCGCGTGGCAGGCCACCGAGCCATTTCCATTTCCGCGACGACCAGGGCGCACTACTCATCGCCGACGCGGGCGCGACGGGTGTGCGCACTGCTGTCACCGATCTCGGCGGCCACATCCGCCATGACGCGCGCGCAGCGCTCGATATCACCATCGGGCCGGAAAACTGGCTGCGGTCCGTTGGCGAGCTGTTCGATCAATTGCTCGAAAGTGCCGACCTGACAAAGGAAGCCGTCCGCGGAATCGGCCTTGCGGTGCCGGGTCCGGTGGACTTCGCCAGCGCGGCGGTGGTCAGCCCGCCGATCATGACGGGCTGGGACGGCTATCCGATCCGGTCGTGGTTCGCGTCGCGCTTCGACTGCCCGGTGGTGGTGGACAACGATGCCAACGCGATGGCGCTGGGTGAACATGCCCGCGAGTTCTCGCAGCGTGACTCGTTGGTGATGGTCAAGGTCGCCACCGGCATCGGCGCCGGCATCATCGCCCACGGCTCGATCTACCGTGGCGCCGACGGAGCCGCAGGCGACATCGGCCACATCCAGATCACCCCGCGGGACGAGACCGTGGCCGCCGACGGCGAGCCGCCGGTGTGCCGGTGCGGCAACGTCGGGTGCCTTGAGGCCTACGCAGGAGGCTGGGCCCTGCTGCGGGATCTGCGCACCGGCGGCCGCGATGTCGACACCATCGCCGACGTGGTGGACCTCATCGTGGCAGGCGACCCACTCGCGGTGAACCTCGCAAGGCGCACCGGCCGATTGATCGGCCGCACGCTGTCCGAGGTGGTCAGCCTGCTCAACCCGTCGGTGGTCGTGATCGGCGGCGAGCTCGCGGCAGGCTCTGACTACGTGATGGCCGGCATCCGGGAAAGCGTGTACGCACGGTCGCTACCGCTGGCAACCCGAGCCCTTCAGATCGTGCCCGCGCGTCTCGGCGATCGGGCCGGCACCGTCGGCCTCACCAGCGCGCTCACCGACCATCTCTTCGACCCGCGTCGAGTCGACGCCGCGTTTGCCTGACTCGTCGACCAGTTGACTGGCCGTGGCGACCGCGGCCCACCCGCTCACGGCCAGCCAGCGCTTGGGAGTGATCCGCACGAAGAACTGCACCAGCGGGCCAATGCCGAACGCGTAGACAACGGTTCCTGCGCCGACCGATCCGCCGAGCAGCCACCCGACGAGAAGCACCGTGGCTTCGATAGAGGTCCGCACCAGCCGCACCGATAACCCGGTGCGCACCACGAGCCCGGTCATCAACCCGTCGCGCGGGCCGGGGCCAAGCCCGGCGCCGACGTAGAGAACTGTGCTGAAAGCGTTGAGCACCACCGCCCCCAGCATCATCGCGATGCGCACGGGCAGTGACGTGGGCGCCGAGAGCAACAACATCCCGACATCCACGGTGATGGCGATGACGATGACGTTGGCGATCGTGCCGATTCCTGGCCGGTTCCGCAGCGGAATCCAGGCCAGCAGCACCGCGACACCGACCACCGCGGACGCGAGGCCGATCGTCATCCCGGTGTGGATGGAAAGACCCTGATGGAACACGTCCCAGGGGTCCAGTCCCAGACCGGCGCGCACCATCATCGCCATCGAGAAGCCGTAGCCAGTCAGGCCGGCCAGCAGTGCGGTCCCCCGCAGGGTTCCGGATCGTAACGACATCCGCGGCCTATCCGTGCTCGCGAAAACGGGCGGTGATCCGGTCCGGCTCGACACACCTGCGCGCAGTGTCGGCGGCACGCGGCCGCACGCGGAACACTGCGGCACGCGCCTCGGCGAGCCTCGACGTCCAGTTCGTCCTCATATCCACCTACGCGTGGTCAGGGAAGCGGACACGGATGGCGTCCAGTTCGGCGCGGATCCTGCGGGTGTCGGTGTCATGTTCGCCATTGAAGCGGGGACGCCTCGGCGAGTGCAATCGAGAAAGCCGCCCGCCCAGTTTTGATATCCAGTTCGTGCTCATGCCTCGATATTGGCCGCCAACTGGCTTGCCTTTCAATAGCCAGTTGACGCATACTGGCCCTCAATGAGCGTAGAAATGGCGGCAAGAGCACTCGATGTGGACCTTTTGGCCCGCGAGCTCGGCAACTGGCGGACGTCCAGTCGCAGTGGTCCCGCCTACCTGGGGTTGGCCGACGGCATCAGGATGTTGATCGTCGACGGGCGGCTTCCTGTCGGGGCACGGCTGCCCAGTGAACGGGCGCTCTCGGACGCGCTGCGGGTGTCGCGTACGACGGTCACCGGCGCCTACACGCAACTGCGCGAAGACGGCTACCTCAATGCCAGGCGAGGAGCCCGCAGCACCACCGCATTGCCCGTCGCCCCCAACATCACACCTACTGCCGCGCCTGCCACGGTGAACTTGGCCGCCGCCGCGCTCGCCGCGCCTGCCGCCGCGGTGGTGGAAGCGTTCACCGAAGCGGTTCACCAAGTGACCCCGTTCCTGCACAGCTCTGGCCACGAGCTCAACGGGGTTGCGACGCTGCGCGCAGCGATTGCCGAAAGGTATTGTGCGCGAGGGCTTCCCACCGAGCCGGACGAGGTCATGGTCACCACCGGTGCGGTGCAGGCGATCACGTTGATCCTGGCCACCTACACCCAACCCGGCGATCGGGTACTCGTCGAGCAGCCCACGTATCACGGTGCGTTGTCGGCAGCCACTACGGCCGGTGCCCGGCCAGTTCCCGTTGCGTTGACGCAGGATGGTTGGGACCTCGACGCCGTGCACACCGCGATCCGCCAGCTGGCGCCCAGCCTGGCCTATTTCGTCCCTGACAATCAGAATCCCACCGGGCTGACGATGCCGGAACCAGAACGAAACCGCTTGGCACACATCATCTCCGAGACGAGGACTCGAACGATCATCGACGAGACGATGACCGACGTCTGGCTGGATCAGCCCGCGCCACCACCGGTGGTCTCGACGATGACATCACGCAGGGACCTGGTGTTGACGATCGGCTCGACGTCCAAGTCGTTCTGGGGCGGCATGCGGATCGGCTGGATCCGTGCCGAGCGCAGCACGCTGGCCACGATCGCCGCGTTGCGTCCGTCGATCGACATGGGCACCCCCATCGTCGAACAGCTTGCGGCTGCACAGCTTCTGGCCATAGCAGAGGATGTGCTTCCTGAGCGACGCGACATCCTGCGGGGGCGCCGGGCACTGCTGCTGACACTGCTGGACGAACACCTCCCTGACTGGCGGCCGCTACCCGGTAACGGCGGGATGGCGCTGTGGGTGCGACTGCCCGCGCCGATGAGTTCGGCGCTGTCGGCGGCCGCGTCGCGGATGGGCCTTGAGATTCCCCCTGGACCGCGCTTCGGTGTCGACGGCTCCTTGGAGCGCTTCATCCGGGTGCCCTACACGCTGCCCGACGATGAACTCGCCGAGGCGATCGAATTGCTTGCCCGCGCATGGCGTTCGGTCACCGGCGCGACCGCGCCCGAACCGCACGCGATGGTCGTCTAATTCCGGCGAGCAGACGCAAAATCGCCCTCCGAAGCGTGTTTTGGGGTGATTTTGCGTCTGCTCGCGCTACTCAGTCCTCGGGGATGAGAAGCCAGCGGCCACGCCAGCTCCCGCTGGCGACCTTGTCGTAAGCCTTATCCGCGTCATGCAGCGGCACTCGGCCTGCCACGCGGATCTCGAACGTGCCGTCCGCGGTGAGTCCGAGTAGCTTCGCGATCGCCTCGCTGTC
>Ga0190272_10001648_pt1 | contig 10676 bp, 9 predicted proteins | sample Popmic504T_FD_133746 | JGI IMG/M metagenome (GOLD analysis project Ga0190272, IMG submission 133746) | Populus adjacent soil microbial communities from riparian zone of Shoshone River, Wyoming, USA - 504 T | ecosystem: Environmental > Terrestrial > Soil > Riparian zone | place: USA: Wyoming...
CCCCTCTGGTGGCTCCCGGACGATCCATCGGCGGCTTCTTGCTGAAGTGGGCCAAGAACGAATCCCCTTCAGACCCGACCGCCACTACCCGCGTGTGAAGAGACGGCTCCCATACTCTTTCCCCAACGCCGCCCTGCGCCGCACCGATCCTCCCAAACGCGAAGCTGCTCGGGTCGAAATCGCCTTAAGTTGACGCCATTGGGCCTTCAGGCCGGGTAATCGATACGGCCCCCCGGTCGAGCCCGCAAAGCGGGCGGCAGGCGAGACGTTCGTCCCATCTCTGTGGGACTGATCTGTTCTGTCGCCCGCTTCGCGGACTGGGATGCAGGACGCCTCAGAGTGCCCGGCCTGAAGACCGGGCCTACAGATCTTGCGCTGCCTTTGGCAGCGGGCGAACGAACGGCCAGGCCAGATTTTACGGCTCCACCCGCAACCCGCCCGTCGGACCGGCGTCGCCGTAGATCGAGCGATACCGCTCGTAGGAGTTCATGACCTTGCGCACGTAGTGCTTCGTCTCGTCGAAGTTCACGGCGGTGAGGAAGTAGTCGTCCCCTTCGGCGGGCTGCATGCGGTTCCAGAGGGCGACCTGCTTCGGGCCGGCGTTGTAGGCGGCGGCGACGCGGTAGCGGTTGCCGCCGAACTGACCCGCCAGCTCGCTGATGTACTTCGCGCCGAGGCGGATGATCACGCGCGGGTCGTAGAGGTCCTCGGGGTCGACGTCGACGAGACCGACGTCGCGGCCGATGTCGCGGGCCGTGGTGATGATGAACTGCAGCAGCCCGCGCGCGGCGGCCTGCGACTTTGCGCGGGGATTGAAGCGCGACTCCTCGCGCATGATCGACAGCACCAGCGTCGGGTCGGAGTCGTAGCGGTCGGCGTCCGCGGCGATGAACGAGTAGAAGTAGCGCGGGTAGAGAAGCTGCCGCACCGTGCCGGGCAGGAGGTCGGGGTGGAAGTCGTTCGGAACGGACTTCATCATCACCTCGATCGCGTAGATCGAGTCGCGTGACGCTCCGCCGAGGTTGAGGGCGTAGGAGCGCGTGAGCGCGGCGGACAGCGGCCGCAGGCCCCAGCGCCGCTCGATGGCGCCGACGGCCTCGTCGTGCAGGCCCATCGCCATCAGCAGGTCGTCCGGGGAATCGGCGTCCGGGAAGCGCGGGAGGGCGGCGGGCTTCAGATCGAGGACCGCGGCGTACGCGGGGAGCTGGCGATAGATCTCGGTCAACTTGCGGAGCTGGTTCTCGCGGTCGCGCGAGGAGAGGAGGATGCGGTCGGTCTGGATGCTCTTGGCCAGCTCGAACTGCTTCGCGGCGACGTGCTTCGCCACCTCGGCTTCGCGCACGGCCAGCTCGCGGGCCAGCTTCGGCGCCATCGACGGCGCGTCGAGCCGCGTGCGCGCGAAATAGGCGAAATGGGACGGCGCCCTGGAGCGCAGCACTTCGAGATAGGCGCGGAAGGACGCCGGGGGATCGCGCTGCTCGAGGGCGCGTGCACGCCAGTACGCGAATTCGGCGTCGTCGTAGTCGTCGCGCAGGTTCGCGGGAACGGAGTTGAGGGCGGAGAGGGTGGCGTTCGTGTTCCCCGCGGCGAGCATCCCCACGGCGTACGCCAGCGAGCCGTCGAGGATGGCCCGGTCGGTCCCGGCCATGCGCCGCAGCAGCGCCAGGTCGCCGCCGGCCTCGGCGAACCGCCGCGCCTTGAGCCGCGTGCGCAGCCGCTGCGTGAGCGCGGCCGTCGTCGACGGGAACTTGCCCTTCACGGCGATGGCCTGCGTCATCAGCTCCTCGCCGGTCTTGTCGTCCCCCTGCAGTTGCGCCGCACGTGCGGCGTGCCAGAGGAAGGTCGCTTTCTGCGACAGGTTCGGCGTGGCCCGCGCCCCGCGCAGATAAACGCGCTGGGCCTCGGCGTACTGCTCGGCGCCGAAGTAACTGCGTCCGAGGGCGAACTCCAGCTCGTCGAGCCGGGCCCGCGGGTTGGGCGGCGGGGGCGGAGGTGCGGGCGCGGCCTTCTTCGCGGCGGCTTTCTTTGCGGTGGCTTTCTTTGGAGCCGCTTTCGTCTTCTTCGCCGGCGTTTTCTTCTTCTTCGACTTGGCCTGCAGCAGGGCCGCCTTCGTCTTCGCGGCCGGCGGCGTCGAGCGCGAGATGGCGAGCTGCAGGAAGGCGACGGCGCGGTCGTAATGGCGATGCTTCTGGAGCGTCTCGCCCAGCAGCGCGAGCTGTTCGACGTTCATCCTGGCGATGAGCTCGGGCTTGTCGAGCGAGCGAGCGGCGCGGTCGGCCGCGTCGTCGCCGGTGCTCGCGCGCAGCAGCGCCAGGCCGCGGTCGAGCGACGGCGACACTTCGAGGATGCGCGCGCTGATCTCGCGGCGGCGCTCCGTCGACGCGGACGGCGCGATCTTCTCCGCGAACGCCCTCAGCGCCTGCGGGTTGCCGGCGAGATACGCGATCTCGTCGTCGATGGCCTCGTCGCGATAGGGCGAGTCCTTCTCTTCGAAGATCAGCGTGTTGCGGAAGCGGCTGGCCTCCGCCCCCTCGGCGATCGAGGCGCGGTGATACAAAGCGCGGTCGCGGAACGGATGGTCCTTCGCCAGGAACGGCTCCAGCTTCGCCGCGGCCTCGTCCTTCTCGTTGTCCTCGATGAGCGCGCGGGCGTGCAGATACGCGAGCGAGTACTTCTTGTAGAGATCGGGATGCTTCGCCTCGATGGCCGCCAGCAGGTCCGCCAGCTCTTCCCCCTGCAGTTGCTGGAAGGTCGCCGTCCACTGCTCGACCGGCGGGATCCCCTTCGGCGGCTCCGGCTTCGTCTCGCCGGCGGCGGGACGGAAGACGCGGTGCCGCCGCACCCGCTGGCGGATCAGGACGGCCGCAAAGATCGCAAGAAGGGCAACGACGGCGGCGAGGACGAGTGCGAGCTGCTTTTTACGGGTCAAGGTTTTCTGGCGCGCTGCGCTCTACTCCTGGACGAGCGTGCCGGATTTGATCGCCTGCGGAGCCCGCCTCAGGATCCCGGCTCGTGCAATCGCATAGCCAGGAATGGCATCGACCGGCATTCGCGGGCGATCGTGCTCATGCCGGAACGGAAAGCACGGCCCGGATCCGGCGCGGCAAATCGTCAGGGAACCCCGTCTGCCATGCAGCGCGACCCCAGTCGCGGGAGTCGTGACCTCAGGCTGGGCAGTGGCGACCCCAGGCCGGGCATCCCCGACCCGAGGCTAAAGGTCGGGGGACTTCAGCCATGTGGTCGGCCGACCTCACCGGCGAGGACGGAGCACCTGACGCTTTGGGTCACGCGACCTCACCTAAATGTTCGACGACCGCGCGGAAATGATCGGGGTACCTCATCGATCGGATGGCGGACCTCGCCGATGTGGTGGGGACACCTCGCGCATCAGGTCGAGGCACCTCACCGATTAGGTCGAGCGACCTCGCCGCCAGGTCCCTGCACCACTTCCATGAGGTCGAGTGACCTCGCCGTCAGGTCCTTGCACCACTTCCATGAGGTCGAGTGACCTCGCCGCCAGGTCCTCGCACCACTTCCATGAGGTCGCGCCACCTCGCCGCCAGGTCGAGAGACCGATTCGCCCGGGTCGAGGGACCCGATCGCCCGGGTGATCGGACCTGACGGATCAGGTCGCGAACCCCGCCGATGAGGTTCCCCAACCTGACGGATCAGGTCGCGAACCTCGCCGATGAGGTTCCCCAACCTGACGGGTGAGGTCGAGCGACTCGATCGGTGAGGTGTGACGTCCTATTGACCCGGGTCATCCCACCCAATCGCCCGGGTCATGGCACCATTTGACAGGCACTTGCCGTTACTCTCGAGACCTTCGAGAAGATCGTCGCCCACCTCCCCAACCTCAAGGAGCTGACCCTCGGAGGCGTCCCTGTGACCATCAGCGGTGTCGACGTGGCCGAAGTCCGCGCCGCCGCCGCCGCCGCGGAGGCGGCCAGCCGGCGGCTCCTCCAGCTCCTCGACGCCGTGGCCGCCCCCGCCCCGGAACCGCCCGCCGGCGCGACCGTCATCGAGCCCCCACCCGCGTCCGCCCCGAGCTCGAAGGCCGCCTGGCCGTCCCTCGAAGCCAAGGTGCGGGCCATGCAGACCAAACGTCGCGACGACAGCTGGTGGCGCTGAGAACTCTGCATAGTCTCTCGAATGGAAATCGCCCGCGTAAGATCCACGACGCCTACTGACCCGGTCGGGCCGGGGCCTATGGACTGCGGCGACCGCAGGCGCCGCTTTCCCTGCCTTCGGTGCCACAGCGACTCCGCACCACGAACGGCAGTCAAAGCGGCGTCTGCGGCCGCCGCAGTCCATAGCCCCCCGCACGCTCCTCGGCCGCGCCCTCATCGCCGCCGGCCGCCTCCGCGAAGCGATCCCCGTCCTCCGCCAGTCCCGCCGCGAATACCCCGACCTCTCCCTGACCGTCGAAGCCCGATCGCCGCCCGCGAACTGGCCGAAGCCCTCCTGGCCACCAACCTGCCCTATGAAGAACGAGGCGCTGGCGCTGGGGAAGGTCTCGGCGCAGGTGGTGCGGGAGGCGGTCGCTGCGGAGACATTGCAAGGAGAGGCCGCGGGTGTTTCCGCCGGGGAGGGGGTGGGGAGGAGTAGTCGTCCCCCCGTGCTACGCGACACCGTCCCGCAATGTCACCAGCCGTGCTACGCGACACCCGCGCTCCCAGTCGCCGCGCTACGCCCCGCCTCTGTTTGCATAGCGCGGGATGTTCCATCCGTCCTACGACGAACCCAATGTGAATCACCCGTGCTATGTGGACCAGGCGAAATACAAGTTAGGCCGTCGAACGGAGGGAGATACGACGAGGTCCACCCTGCGCTGCGCGTCTCCGCCTGTCGAAGGCGCATAATACTCGCCATACGTCATGTTCTGGCCTTGGAGGAAGATAGCGCGTCTTGCGCGAGAACTCGGTGACGAGGATCCGCTCATCCGACAGAACGCCGTGTACAAGCTGAGCAGGTTACGCAGCCGCAGCGCAACCCAACTTCTTTGTGTGGCGACCACAGACCTGACCGCCGATGTGCGTGCGGCCGCCGCCCGACATCTCCGAGGGCGTGGCGATCGCGACACCATCTCGTTCTTACTTCCGCTCCTCCACGACACCACACACGTCCTTTCTAGCGACAGCACAGTATCCTACCCTATACGCCGCGTAGCATGGATTGCTCTTCGCGAGTTAGGCTGGACACCAACGACAGCAACCGACCACCTCCTCGAAAAGGTTGTCCATGAGAAAAGCATCGCTAATCACAAGCGCAGCGTGTATTTTCTGGGCGCTGGATTTGCTCGATGCTACGGGTTACCGTTGGCATCTGAAATCGCCCGCAGAATGTTTCCCTACCTATGGGAGTATGCGTGGCCAGTTCAGCGACTCCTTGAGTACGCCTTCGGCTGTCAAACGAAACGGGACGCGGCTAATATCACTTTCGCAGCGATGCTCGATGCGCTAGAGCGATATCGACGTGGAAGCGACGAAGAGCGAGAATTGGCCCATAAGGTCGACGATCATCTGTGGTGGTGGATACGCGAGGAGTTCACCCCCTATCACTTATCTTTCTGGCAACTGGAGAACCAGCCGCTGCGCCGATTTCTGCGATTCCTTGCGACTAACGATTTGGTTAACTTCATCGTCACTACCAACTGGGACAATTTCTTGGACATTGCCATACAGGAATTCTTGCGGGAGCGTGACTGGCGCGACATCGATGCGGGCCGCAAGCCACGACCAGACACATTTTTCGACGCTTTTGCATTTGAGATGGCGAACTCTCTTCGCTACGTTGACTATGGGATAAAGCATCGTGCCGATGAAGCTTGGCACAGATACGCTCCATTTCATCTGTACAAAATCAACGGGTCAGCGGATTGGGTGTGGTGCCCAAACTGCCACGACATCTATGGACGATACTTGCCTTGGCCCACGCATCAGCTTTCAGCGGTTGAGACCGACAGTAAGTACGAGACGTTTCCCGCTACGGTGCGATGCTCGATATGCAAGGGACAGTTGCGGTCGGTATTGATGATGCCTTCGGCACAGCGACCGCAACATCTTCTCTCCCGAGCGTATGCGGATGAGGGTGGCCATTTTGAATTTTCTGGCGCGCCCATAGCGTCGCACTCGGTACTTGGAAGAATGATCGAGAGGGTTGCAGGAGCCTCGCTTTGGGTTTTCATGGGCTATTCGATGCCCGACTACGACTCTGAGACCATCGAGTTCGTGAGAACGGCGCTTGACGCGTCGGCGAATGTCGAGATTCATGTCGTTGGGTACGAGCCGAACTTCACAACTCAAAATGAATCGCCTATGGCGATTCGCTATCGCGAGCTGCTCGGTCGCGACTTCGAATATCACCCGAACGGAATTGAACTGTGGATCGAGCAACACGTACCGGATGTCGGCGAGAGTACGCCGTCGCCGACCGTGCGACGTCGTGTGGCGTCACTTCGTCGGTAGTATGCAGAACGACACGACATCAGGCCGGCGGCCTAACTTTGGTGTGAAGCTGGCACGGCCCGGCTTCGGCCCGGCAGCCGAGCTGCCGACTCCGCCGCCAGCGTGACGGCGTCACGGCGGTTGCAATTCGCCACTCGGTTCTTCGAACGTCATTGGCAGCAACCGCCGCGCCGCTCTGGCTTCGGCACGCGGGCCCTGGCCGTGCAGCTTACACCAAGGACGTTAGCCCGACCCGCTATCATCCGCATACGAGTCCCGACAGCAGTTTGACAAGTCCTTGGGGCCGGCTTAGCCTTGGACGTGAATCTCGGGATCACGAACCGGCCGCCCCACTCGTTGGAAAGCGCTTGCCGCCGGGTTCGGGACTGCCGCAGCCTTTGTCGCGCTCGTCCTCCTTGTTTACAAATACGATCTCGCTTCTTTTCGCGCAGGTGGCCTAGGCATTCTCTTCCTCACGGCAGTCACCGTTGAGATTAAGCTGCTACTCGGAGACTTCATATCGGATTTCAAATATCACAAGTATGGATATGACCTGAGCGTCATGGCAATGGGCGCCACGCTGATTGGGCTTTCAGTCCAAGCGCTTTCTGACGCCGACCTTCATCCTGGAATGCCGGATCTCGCTCGCTGGCTTAGTTCAGATGCATTGGCACTGTCGGTTGTTCAGCAGCGAGTCGCGGTGCTTTCAGGTATTTTTGCGCTAGCGCTCCTCGCAACTATTCTTACGACGCGCATCAGCGCTGCTATCGAGCGTGGCTCAGCAACAGCAGTGCCGGCGTTGGTGTTGGTGAATGTTGTTGCCGGTGCGCTCTCTCTAGCGCTTTACGTCTTCACGTTGGTCACAAAGTAGCCATGCTGCTCTTTTTGGTCATCGTCCTGTTCTTGGTAGTGCTCCCGATTACGATTGAGCTAGCCGCTCGTCGTGAAAAGAGCCTACTGAAAAGCTTACGTGAGGACCTTGCGTCATATGTCGAACGTCGGGCCGTTTCGTTGCGTACGTACGCCGCCACTCGACAGCTTTTTCCTATTCGTGGGGCACTTGCTGATTCCGCGAAGCTTCTGCTGGTCGGTGCTGCGGTGGGCGCGGCTTTCTCCTCTGCAACCGCCGAACATTCCTTCGGCGGTGCGTCTGCCTTTGCTCCTTACGTCATCATTACTGTGCCGTTCGCAATCGCCGGTATAGTTGCGGCGGCGAAGGGCACAGTTAGTGAATCCGTAGGCGTTGCTATCGGCGCGGCAGCTTTTTACGGTATTCATGCTTTGTTTTCGCGTGATGACACTGGATTACCACCAGTGGAGAAACTGGCTGTTGTGGCGGGTTTGCTGATTGCGGCGGTTATTGAATGGCTAGCGGGTCGCAAATTGGAGAAGCCTCACGACACCGACAAAGCGGGCTAACTTTGGTGTGAAGCTGGCACGGCCCGGCTTCGGCCCGGCAGCCGAGCTGCCTACATCACGGCCAGCGCGACCGGCGTCACGGCGGGTGCAGTTCGCGAGTCGTGGCTCTGCAACTCCTCGGCGGCAACCGCCGCGCCGCTTCGGCTTCGGCACGCGGGACCGGCCGTGCAGCTTACACCAAGGACGTTAGGCCGATTACAATAACCGGATGCGTAAGCCGCCCATCCTCTGGCACTACACGGATGTTCATGGCGCGCTAGGAATCATCCAGCAGGGCCAACTCCGGCTGGGCGATGCGCGCTTCCTCAACGACATAACTGAGCGCCGATACGGCAACGACCTTGTCGCCAAGACTTTGGAGGAAGAGAGGGGAGTCGCAACCGAGATGTATCCTAACCGTTCCGATATCGACAAACTCTTGAGGAAGACAGCATCATTCATGGAGCCGGCTGCGAATGTTTCAAGCCTATATTTATGTTCGTTTTCAGAGACGCCCGAGTCCATTAGCCAGTGGCAACGATATGCGGCGGACGGACACGGATACTGTCTTGGCTTTGACGCGACTCTTCTGAAGCGTGTCACCCCGCTTCGACTCTTGAAGATGTCGTATCAGCCCTCACGCCAGCGGGCGCTCATACAACTTGAAATCCACCGCGTCATCCAAAGTTATCTAGCTGGAGGTCTCGACGAGATCGTGCCACTCACCCGTCGCCGACGTCTCGACTATTTGTCCCTTCATTTCAGGCGCCTTCTAGAGCCAGTCGCACTTCGTTTGAAAAATCCCAGGTTCGAAGATGAGCATGAGTGGCGCCTTATCAGGCAATACGCTGAAGTTGCGGCCGACAAGCCGGACGTCATGTTCGCTGCTCGTGGCTCGTATCCTAAGCCGTTTGTATCAGTGCCCCTTCATATCGCGCGGCGTGGGCGCCGAACCGGTCTTCCGCTCCTAAAGGTGATCTGCGGACCGCGTCTTCAAAATGATCTAGCAAGAATGTCAATGAGGCATCTGCTCGATACCAAGGGTCATAGCGAGGTGAGTGTCGAAACGTCGCCGCTGCAACAGGCGTGGCGATAACGGCCTAACTTTGGTGTGAAGCTGTCGGCGGGCTAGTATCCGGCCCGCCGGCCGAGCCGGCTAGTTCATCGCCAGCGCCATGGCGTCACGCCGGCTGCAGTTCGCGACTCGGTTCTGCGAACGTCACTCGCGGCAGCCGTCGCGCCGCGGGTTCCTGGCACGTGAAGCCCGCCGCAGCTTACACCAAGGACGTTAGGCCGACGAAAGGAGCAGTGACATAATCGTCGCGTGATCGTCCTCCCACTGGCCGATCTGGCCAATGGCCGACCCGCCCTCTCTCCGCAACGCGGTGCCGCCGCCGCGGAGGCCGCAGCCGTTTGTTTCGAGAACTCCGGGCATGCATCGGGCGTGACTCTCGACGTCGCATCATTTTCACCGGATGTGTACACCGTGTCCTGGCAGCCGGTGGCACCAACGGCGAAAGCATCATGGAACGACTTGCAAGAAGCAGCCGAACAAGGATCGTATGGTATGGCTACGCTGCTCGTCGAGCAGCACCTAGGCGTGACTGTAGTTGAGCGGTCCGTCAAGGGAACCGGATTCGATTATTACGTCGGCAAATCAGACGCGTCAGGCGATGACCTCTTCCAGAATGTCAAGCGCCTAGAAGTCTCCAGCATTATTCAGACGGGCAACATCAAGGGTCGGGTGAAGAAGAAACTGGCACAAACTCGACGCTCGGATAACACTGGGCTACCAGCAGTTGTGGTAGTTGTTGAATATGGTCCCCCACGTGCGGAGGTGGCGGATCATGCCTGACGTTGCCAGACTCCACCGCGAAGCAATGAAGCTTGCCGAGCGCGGTTTCGAAGTCCGTCGCCACGGTTCGGCGCAGAATGCGGACGAGCTATTTGCATCTGCGCTCGCGCGTGAGCGTGAGGCCGCCGAGGTTGCGGATGAACAGCGACTCGAACCTACGCGTTCAATACTCTTTAGGAGTGCCGCATGGTTGGCCTATCACGCCGGTCAGGAACGCGAAGCGTTGCGATTGGTAGGCCGCGGCCTAACCACGACGACTCCGGAGGATATCGCGAACGAACTTCGCGAACTTCGAACTATTATTCGTGTGCGCGAGCAACTAGTACCCGAGCAACCGCTTCTCCCGAAATATTACGAGCTCGTTCTCGACGTGATGCGGAGGCTTGGATTCGAAGAAAGGCTGATCGATGCGCTCGTTCCGGCCAATCACCCGAACAGACGACTTGTTGAGCATCCGTTGCTTCGTGAGCAGATGATTGCGGCGGTACGGTCGCAACTCCTGCCGAGCATCGCTCTTTTCTTGTCAAGACCAAATACGCGTGTTCCGGCATCCGTATTTCGTCGCGCTCCGGTTGCCTCTCGCCGACCTGCGGTACGTCCTGAATTGTCGAGGCTATTCCGCGAGTTGGTAGTTGCAGTCTCAGTAGCTAAACCAGAGAACGTTGATCGACGTCAACTGCGGCGTGCGGCGAACAATGCCACCATACTGACGGTGGAACTTGTTAGCCGGAACATACCATCACTGGCGCAAGTTGTCGCAATGCCCAAACGCGGCCTAACTTCACGCTGAAGCTGTCGCGGCCCGGCTTCGGCCCGGCGGCCGAGCCGCCTGGGCCGAACCCTAGAGCCCATACGCACTAACTTAGCTTGAGAGTTAAGCTAAACGTATGAAGGAACGGGTGGATGTGCGGGAGTGGATAGAGTTCCAGTGGGATTATCTAGTCACATTTCTGGGAGGAAGGGCGCGGGTAAACGAG
>Ga0190272_10001649_pt1 | contig 10668 bp, 9 predicted proteins | sample Popmic504T_FD_133746 | JGI IMG/M metagenome (GOLD analysis project Ga0190272, IMG submission 133746) | Populus adjacent soil microbial communities from riparian zone of Shoshone River, Wyoming, USA - 504 T | ecosystem: Environmental > Terrestrial > Soil > Riparian zone | place: USA: Wyoming...
GTGCTGGAAGCGCCGGGCGGCGCCGCCGTCGTTGGTGAAGATGGCGGTGCCGTTGCCGTACGGGTTGGCGTTGACCAACTCCACGGCGTCGTCGTACGAGGCGGAGCGGACCACCGACAGCACAGGGCCGAAGATCTCGTCGGTGTACAGGGTCTGGGACGGCCGCACGTGGTCGAACAGCGTCGGCCCGAGCCAGAACCCCTCGGCGGCACCGTCGATCGGGTGGTCGCGACCGTCCACAACGAGCGAGGCCCCGGCCGAGACCCCGGCGTCGAGGTAGGAGGCCACCTTGTCGCGGTGGGCGCGGGTGACCAGCGGCCCCATGTCGCAGCCGGGGCGGCGGCCGTCGCCGACGCGCACCTGGGCGATCCGCGACGCGATGCGTTCCACGAGCGAATCCCCGACCGGGTCGACCGCGACCACGACGGAGATCGCCATGCAGCGCTCCCCCGCCGAGCCGAACCCGGCCGACACCGCGGCGTCCGCCGCCAGGTCGAGGTCCGCGTCCGGCAGCACCACCATGTGGTTCTTCGCGCCGCCGAGCGCCTGCACCCGCTTGCCGTTGCGGGTGCCGGTCTCGTAAATGTAGCGCGCCACCGGCGTCGACCCGACGAACGACACGGCGCGGATGTCCTGGTGGGTGAGGATCCGGTCGACCGCGACCTTGTCGCCGTGCACGACGTTGAACACGCCGTCGGGCAGGCCCGCCTCGGCGAACAGCTCGGCGAGGAACACCGACGCCGACGGGTCCTTCTCCGACGGCTTGAGCACAACCGTGTTGCCGCACGCGACGGCCAGCGGCACGAACCACAGCGGCACCATGGCCGGGAAGTTGAACGGGGTGATCACCCCGACCACGCCGAGCGGCTGCCGGATCGAGTACACGTCGACGCCGGTCGACGCGTTCTCCGAGAAGCCGCCCTTGAGCAGGTGCGGGATGCCGCAGGCGAAGTCGACGACCTCCAGGCCGCGCTTCACCTCGCCGGCCGCGTCGGAGAGCACCTTGCCGTGCTCCGCGGTGAGGATCGCGGCCACCTCGCCCGAGCGGGCGTGCAGCAACGACCGGAACGCGTGCAGGACCGTCGACCGCTGCGCCAGGGACACGTGGCGCCACGACGCGAACGCCCGGCTCGCGGCCGCGACGGCGGCGTCCACCTCGGTCTCTGAGGCGAAGTCGACGTGCGCCGCCACCTCGCCGGTGGCCGGGTCGAACACCTCGCCGGACCGCTGCGCGACGCCACCCCAGGACTTGCCGTCCACCCAGTGGGTGATGCGACCGGTCACTGGGTCAGCTCCTTGTTCACCGTGGTGATCGACGCGCCGAGGATGTCGAGCGCCTCCTCCACCTCGTCCTCGGTGAGGGTCATCGGCGGCGCCAGCCGGATCACATTGCCGTACAGGCCACCCTTGCCGACCAGCAGGCCGCCCTTCCTGGTCTCCTCCAGCACCCGCGTCGCGGCCTGCGGCGACGGGCTGCGGGTGCCGGGCTCGACCAGCTCGACGCCGATCATGAGGCCCTTGCCCCGCACGTCGCCGACCATGGGGTTCTCCGTGGCGACGTCGCGCAGGCCGGTGAGCAACCGCTCGCCGAGCCGGGCGGCGTTGGCCTGCAGATCGTTGGACAGCAAGAAGTCCAGCACCGCCGACGCGCCCGCGGTGGCCACCGGGTTGCCGCCGAACGTGGAGATCGAGTTGGCCTGCAGGCAGTCGACGACGTCCGGACGCGCGACCAGCCCGCCGATGGCCAGCCCGTTGCCGAGGCCCTTGGCGAAGGTCATCATGTCCGGCGTCACGCCGTGCGCCTCGATGCCCCAGAAGTGCGAGCCGGTGCGCCCCCACCCGGTCTGCACCTCGTCGGAGATGAGCAGGATGCCGTGCTCGCGCAGGACCTCGGCGAACGCCCCGTACAGCCCGTCCGGCGGGGTGCAGAAGCCACCGACGCCCTGGATCGGCTCGACGATCATGCAGGCGACATCGCCCGACGTGGTGGTCTCGATGACGCTGCGCAGGTCGTCGACGCACGCCTCGATGTAGTCGGCGTCGGACAGCTGGCGGAACGGGCTGCGGTACTGGTAGCCGCCGTACACGTAGCTGACCCTGACCGGTGACAGCGACGACGCCGACCAGCCGCGGTTGCCGGTGATGGCCACCGTGGCGAACGCCCTCCCGTGGTACGAGTTGCGCAGGGCCAGCACCTGGTTGCTGCGCCGCAGCTGGGTGGCGAGCATGAGCGCGGCCTCGTTGGCCTCGGTGCCGGAGCTGGTGAAGAAGACCTTGGCGTTCTCGATACCGGAGAGCTTGGCGATGCGCTCGGCCAACTCCACCTGCGAGCGGATCAGGTACAGCGTCGAGGTGTGCAGGACGCCGGTGTCCAGCTGCTTGCGGACCGCGTCGTTGATCTCCGCGACGTCGTAGCCGATGGCGTTCGTGAGGATGCCGGCGAAGAAGTCCAGGTAGCGCCGACCCTCAGCGTCGGTGACCCGGCGGCCGCTGCCGTTGACGATCTCGATGGGCTGGTCGTAGTAGAGGGCCATCCAGTTCGGCAGGACCGAACGGTGACGCGCGAGCAACTCTGCATGGCTCATGCCCCAGAGTGTCGCCCGGTGTGGCGCGGGGTGCATACGGACAGCCTGTATCGGAACGGTGAAAGAACAGGGACACTGTGTCCACCCGTCGACAAGTCGTGAGTGGCGTCTGGTGCCAGGGCACCACACGCCACTCACGAGGCCGGAGGCCCACCGTGTACCCGACCGTCGCCGAGGTGCTGGCGCTGCCGGTGCTGCGCCGCAGCATGCCGCGGGTCGTCGCGGGCAGCGCCGGCCTCGACCGTCGGGTGCGCTGGGTGCACGCCGCCGAAGTGGCCGATATCGCGCACCTGCTGCGCGGCGGCGAGCTGGTCCTGACCACCGGCATCGCGCTGTCGAGCGAACCGGCCGCCCTCGCCGGGTACGTCGACGAGCTGGCCAATGTGCGCGCCGCCGGGGTGGTCATCGAGCTGGTCAGGCGGTGGAACGACCAGCTGCCCGCCGCGCTCGTCGCCGCGGCCGAGCGCCGGTCGCTGCCGCTGATCACCCTCGCCAGGGAGACACGGTTCGTCGCCATCACCGAGGCCGTCGGCGCCCTCATCCTGGACGCCCAGGTTGAGGAGCTGCGCGCGGCAGAGGCGATCCACGAGCGGTTCAACGCGCTGACCGTGTCCGGCGCGGAGCCCGCCGAGATCCTGCGCGAGGTGGCCAGGACCGTGCAGCTGCCGGTCGTGCTCGAGACGCTGTCGCACCACGTCCTCGGCTACGACGCTGCCGGCGAGCGGCCGAACGAGCTGCTGTCGAACTGGGAGGCCAGGTCACGGGCCGTCGTCGTCCCCGGGCGTACCGGCTACGACGAGACCGCGGGCTGGCTGGTCACCGTCGTCGGGGCGCGCGACGACGACTGGGGCCGGCTCGTGCTGCTGTCACCAGAGCCGCCGTCGCACCGGCAGACCGTGGTCGTCGAGCGTGCCGCCTCCGCGCTGGCGCTGCACCGCCTGGTGGCGCGCGACCGCGACAGCCTCGAACGCCAGACCCACCGCTCGCTGCTGGCCTCGCTGCTGAACCCCGGCCCGGCGCCGGCCGACCTCGCCGCCCGGTCGGCCGCGGTCGGCGTGCCGCTGGCCGGGCGGCGGGTGATCGGGGTGGCCGTGCAGCCGCGCAGCCTGGTCTCGCAGACCCCGACGATCGCGGCCCAGGAGGTGCTGCGCGACCTCGCCGAGGGCACCGCGCTGGCCGCCCAGCGGGCCGGGGTGCCTGCCCTCATCGGCGTCGTCGACGACACCAGCGTGCGGGTGCTGGTGGCGCTGGCCCGCGGCGACGCCGTCGACCCTGCGCTGTCCCGGCTGGCCCGCGAGGTGCACCGGGTGACCGAGCCGCACACCAGGGTGCCGCCGGTCGTGGTCGCGGTCGGCAGCACCGTGACCGAGCTCGCCGACGTGCCGCGATCGCTCGCCGAGGCGGCACACGTCGCCGAGGCCGCGCTGCGCGGCCCCGCGCCGGTCGACGCGGACACCCGGCTGTTCCACCGCCTCGACGACGTGCGGCTGCGCGGCCTGCTGCACCTGCTGCGCGACGACTCCAGGGTGCAGGCCTACGTGCAGCGCGAGCTCGGCCCGCTGCTGGCCCGCGACACCGACACCAGCCGGCGGCTGCTCGACGTCCTGCGCGGCTACTGCGAGCACGGCGGGAACAAGTCGGCAGCGGCCGCGACGGCGCACCTGTCCCGGCCCGCCTACTACAAGCTCCTGGCCAGGATCGAACGCCTGCTCAATGTGTCCCTCGACGACCCGGAGTCGATGCTGTCCCTGCACGTCGCCCTGATCGCCATGGAGAGCTCCGTCAACTGATCAGCTCGTACCTGCAGGTCAGCCCCGGCGCCTTGGTGAGTTTGACGTCGGCGGTCAACAACGGCAGCGCCAGCATCGTCGCCAACGCCACGTACAACCCGTCGTAGAAGCTGATGGTGTGCCTCAGCTGCCACGCGCTCTCCATGAGCGGAGTGGTGTGCGGGTAGCGGTGTTCGACCAGGCGACCCAACCCACGCAACGCGGTGTGGGCCTGCTCCTCGTCGACCTCGCCGCGACGAACGCCGCCACGCAGGGCGTTGCCCACCTCCGCATCGATCAGGTGCGGAGCGTGGCAGATCGCCGCCGCGAGCCGGATCCGCAGCTCCTTGCCCACCGCCCCCTTGCCGCTCAACGCCTGGACGACGGCCGCAGCATCGACGACGTACTCACTCACCCCGCATCTCCCTGCGCGACTCCTCGATGGTCTCCATGCTGATTCCCGACGTCGGGCTGTTGGCCAGGGCCTGTTCGACAATGGCCATCAGCTCTGCCTTGTCCCGCCGTCTGGCCATCTCGATCAGCTGTTCGCGCATGAAGACCTGGAGAGACTGGCCGGCCGCCTCCGCGCGACGACGGAACGTGTCGGCCACGTCGTCAGGAAGATCGCGAACCTGGATCGTTGCCATAGCGCTATTTTAGCGCTACTTGTCGGCCGGCCCGACTTGCCAACGGGTGAACAGCCTCACCGGCGGGGTGAAACGCACGGTCAGCCCGATGTCGCCAGGAGTTCTTGGAGGGTGTGGTGCAGGCGCGGGCGGTCGGCCGGGGAGAAGGTGCCGCCGCCGGGGCGGACGAGCGTCAGGTAGCGGCCGGCGTCGGTGTCGAACCAGCTCAGGGTGCCTGGTGAGGCGCCGCGTCGCCGGGGCTCGACGACGAAGTAGCCACAGCCGGTGCGGGGGCGGCGCAGCATCGCCTCGGCCCGGCGCAGGCCGGGGTCGTCGACGGCGGACTGCTGGAACACGCTGTCCTCGGCGGCGGCCGGCCGGGTGATCGTCACCGAGTGCCCTGGACCGGCCTTGACGTCGGTCAGGAGACCGACCACGCGGCGCACCATCGACTCTGCGGTGATCAGCTCCCACCGCACGAACTGTCCCTCCTGCACGGCGAGCACCGCGTCGGCCCCGGACGCCGACGCGCGGGCCTGGATCGGGTCGACCCCGGCCGTGCCCATGACGGCGACGGAGACCTCACCGGACGCCAGCAGCCGCATCGCGCGCACCAGGTCCGGGTGCACCCCGCCGTCGCCGACCAGCCCGCGCCGGGCGAGGTCGCGTAGCACCGTCGCCGCGATCCGCGCCCGGTCCTCGTCGAGGTCGCCGAGGTGCGGCACCCGCAGCGGGAACGGCCCGCCGTCGACGCCCAGCACCTGCGACAGCACGTCGACCGCCGCGACCGAGAGCGTGAAGTGGCCGTCCATCAGCCGCCGATCACCGGCGGGGCGGTCGACTCGGAGCTGCCGAAGATCCGGTGGGGGTCCGGCTCGACCAGGTAGCTCGGCCTGCGGTGCTCCTCGTCCTCGCCGCCGGCTCCGCGACCGCCACCGGCACCCATCGGCATCCCGCCGCCCATCGGCGCGCCACCTCGGCCACCGGCGAACCCCGCCGTACCGGGCCACCGCGCCGTACCAGTCGGCCGGGTCGCCGGACAGCGGCGCCCGTCGAGGTCGACGGCGACGTCCTGGTTGTGCGGGGTGATGACCCTGGCGCCGAAGCTGGTGCCCAGCGCGAGCTGCTCCCGCACCACGGCCAGCTTCAGCTCCAACCCCAGCAGGCCGGTCTGCATCGCCGCGATGACCTTCGGCAACTCGTACCGGTCGTCACCGACCTCGAAGCCGCCGTACCCACCCGGCGTCGCTCCATCCATCACCGAGACCCACCCCTAACCCGAAACCCAAGTGGCACAACCGAAACAGGCGGACCGCACCCCGCGCCCCCGCACGATGTGGTTGCCATGACATCGATCACCCGGCCGGTTTGGTTACCGTCCGCTGCCGGGTTCCTCGGCGGACGCCGCTGACCCACGCGGACAACATGTATTTCCGGCGTGTCGATCTACGACACGTTGCCAACTGCCGGTGCACACCGAGGAAGACCACGATGCCGGAATGGATACGACCTCACCGACGGCTCAGGTCGTGCACCCCGACGGCCGGGCCGAACTCGCCGATCCGACGTCCATCGCGGACAGCCCATACAGCAACGACGACCTCGCACCGGTGCCGATCGAGGGGCGCAGGTGGACGACCTACAACTACTCGGCGCTGTGGATCGGGATGGCGCACAACATCCCGAGCTACCTGCTGGCGTCCGGGCTGATCGCGCTCGGCATGAACTGGGTGCAGGCGCTGCTCACCATCGCACTCGCGAACGTGCTGGTGCTGATACCGATGCTGCTCAACAGCCACGCCGGGACCAAGTACGGCATCCCGTTCCCGGTGTTCGCCCGCGCCTTCTACGGCATCCGCGGGGCCAACGTCGCCGCGCTGCTGCGGGCGTTCATCGCGTGCGGGTGGTTCGGCATCCAGACGTGGATCGGCGGCCAGGCGATCTACGTGCTCACCGGCAAGCTCACCGGCGACGGCTGGACCGACGCGGCCGTCATCGCCGGCAAGCCGTGGACCCTGTGGGCGTCGTTCCTGCTCTTCTGGCTGATCCAGCTGGTGATCATCTGGCGCGGCATGGAGACCCTGCGCCGCTTCGAGAACTGGGCAGCACCGTTCGTCATCGTGGTCGCCGTCGTCCTGCTGGTGTGGATCCTGGTGAAGGCCGGCGGCCTCGGCACGATCCTGTCGCAGCCGTCGCAGGTGGGCTGGGGCAGCGAGTTCTGGACGCTGTTCGCGCCGTCGTTGATGGGCATGATCGCGTTCTGGTCCACCCTCAGCCTCAACATGCCCGACTTCACCCGGTTCGGCGCGAGCCAACGCCAGCAGGCGCTCGGCCAGGCACTGGGGCTGCCCACCACCATGACGTTCTTCGCGATCCTGTCGGTGGTGATCACCTCGGGCACCGCGGTGATCTACGGGGTGCCGATCTGGGACCCGATCGAGCTCGCCGCCCGGTTCGACAACGGGCTCGTGGTCGCGGTCGCGCTGTTCACGGTCGTGGTCGCCACCATCTCGGTGAACGTGGCGGCGAACGTGGTGAGCCCGTCCTACGACTTCTCCAACGCGGCGCCGCGGTTCGTCAGCTTCCGGGTCGGCGGGCTCATCACCGGCGTGCTGGGCATCCTGATCCAGCCGTGGCGGCTGCTGGAGAACCCCAGCGTCTACATCTTCACCTGGCTGGGCTTCTACGGCGGCGTGCTCGGCGCCATCGCGGGCGTGCTGATCGGCGGGTACTGGGTGCTCACCCGCACCGAGCTCGACCTGCGCGACCTGTACCTGCGCGACGGCCGGTACTGGTACAGCGCGGGCTTCAACTGGCGGGCGCTGGTCGCGACCGGCATCGGCATGGTGCTGGCCGTCGGCGGCGCCCACTCGGCCCCCGGCGCCGGCCCGTTCCCGGCCGATGGGCTGATTCCGTTGCTCAAACCTCTCTACAACTACAGCTGGGTGGTCGGTCTGGTGGCAGGCTTCCTGGTGTTCGTCGTCCTGTCCCTGCCATTACAACGGCGGGAACCGGCGGGAAGCCTGACACCGGCGACGAGCAGCTAGACCCGACCGCACCGCCCGAGGAGGAACGACGTGGCAGAGATCGTCAGGGCCGCCCTGGTCCAGCAGAAGTGGACCGGCGACAAGGAATCGATGATCGCGGCCGCCGTGGACCACATCCGCACCGCGGCATCGCAGGGCGCCCAGGTGGTGTGTCTGCAGGAGCTGTTCTACGGACCGTACTTCTGCCAGGTGCAGGACGCCGACTACTACTCCTACACCGAGCGGATCCCCGACGGCCCCACCACCAAGCTCATGCAGGAGCTGGCCGAGCAGCACGGCATGGTGCTGATCGTGCCCATGTACGAGCAGGAGCAGCCGGGCGTCTACTACAACACCGCCGCGGTGATCGACGCCGACGGCAGCTACCTCGGCATGCACCGCAAGAACCACATCCCGCAGGTCAAGGGGTTCTGGGAGAAGTTCTACTTCCGGCCCGGCAACCTCGGGTACCCGGTGTTCGACACCGCGGTGGGGCGCATCGGCGTCTACATCTGCTACGAGCGGCACTTCCCGGAGGGGTGGCGTGCGCTGGGCCTGGCCGGTGCCCGGATCGTGTTCAACCCGTCGGCGACCAGCCGCGGGCTGTCGCAGTACCTGTGGCGGCTGGAGCAGCCGGCCGCGGCCGTGGCCAACGAGTACTTCGTCGGGGCGATCAACCGCATCGGCATCGAACCGTTGGGCGACAACGACTTCTACGGGCAGTCGTACTTCGTCGACCCGCGCGGCCAGCTCGTCGGCGAGGCCGGGTCCGACACCGACGACGAGGTGGTGGTGCGCGACCTCGACATGGACCGGCTCACCGAGGTGCGCGACCTGTGGCAGTTCTACCGGGACCGCCGACCGGACACCTACGAGACCCTGACCCAGGCGTGACCGGGAGACTGGGCCGATGAGCATCCTGATCAAGGGCGGCACCGTGGTGACCGCCACCGGCGCGACGGCCGCCGATGTGCTGATCGACGGCGAGACCGTCAGCGCGCTGCTGGCCCCCGGCACTGAGGTCACGGCCGACACGGTGATCGACGCCGCGGGCAAGTACGTCCTGCCCGGCGGCATCGACGTGCACACCCACCTGGAGATGCCGTTCGGCGGCACCTTCTCGGCGGACGACTTCGAGACCGGCACCCGCGCCGCCGCGTGGGGCGGCACCACCTCGATCGTCGACTTCGCGGTGCAGCCCAAGGGCGAGGGCCTGCTGTCGACGCTGGACAAATGGCACGCCAAGGCCGACGGCAAGGCCGCGATCGACTACGGCTTCCACATGATCGTCTCCGACGTCAACGAGCAGACGCTCAAGGAGATGGACGCCTGCGTCGACGCCGGGGTGAACAGCTTCAAGATGTTCATGGCATACCCCGGGGTGTTCTACGCGACCGACGGCGAGATCCTGCAGGCGATGGGCAAGGCCGCCGACAACGGCGGCATGATCATGATGCACGCCGAGAACGGCATCGCGATCGACCAGCTGGTCGCGCAGGCGCTCGGCCGCGGCGAGACCGACCCCGTGCACCACGGCCTGACCCGGCCCGCCGAGCTGGAGGGCGAGGCCACCGGCCGGGCGATCACCCTGGCCAAGGTCACCGGCGCGCCGCTCTACATCGTGCACCTGTCGTCGATCCCGGCGCTGAACGCGGTGACCGCGGCGCGCGACACCGGGCAGAACGTGTTCGCCGAGACGTGCCCCCAGTACCTGTTCCTGTCGCTGGAGGACATGGCGAAGCCCGAGTTCGAGGGCGCCAAATACGTGTGCTCGCCGCCGCTGCGGCCGGTGGAGCACCAGGCCGCGCTGTGGCGCGGGCTGCGCGGCAACGACCTGTCCATCGTGTCCACCGACCACTGCCCGTTCTGCTTCGTCGGGCAGAAGGAGCTCGGCCGCGGCGACTTCTCCAAGATCCCCAACGGGATGCCGGGTATCGAGCACCGGATGGACCTGATGTTCCAGGGCGTGCTGGCCGAGCACCTGCCGCTCACCCGGTTCGTCGAGGTCACCTCGACCACGCCGGCGCGGATGTTCGGGATGTACCCGCGCAAGGGCACCATCGCGCCCGGCTCGGACGCCGACATCGTGGTGTACGACCCGAAGGCGACGCAGACCCTGTCCGTCGAGACCCACCACATGAACGTCGACTACTCGGCGTACGAGGGGATGGAGCTCGTCGGCAAGGTCGACACCGTGCTGTCCCGCGGCCGCGTCCTCATCGCGGACGGCACCTACCACGGCACCGCCGGGCACGGCCGGTTCCTCGAACGCGAGCTGAGCCAGTACCTGAGCTGAAGGGATCACCTGCTGTGGATTTCGGTGTCGTGTTACAGACCGACCCGCCCGGCCACTCCGTGGTCGACGCGCTGGTCATGGCCGAGGCCAACGGCTTCGGCTACGGGTGGACGTTCGACTCGTGCGTGCTCTGGCAGGAGCCGTTCGTCATCTACTCACAGGTACTGGCGAAGACGTCCACCATGGTCGTCGGACCGATGGTGACCAACCCCAGCACCCGGGACTGGTCGGTCACCGCCTCGCTGTTCGCCACCCTCAACGAGATGTTCGGCAACCGCACGGTGTGCGGCATCGGGCGCGGCGACTCGGCCCGGCGGGTGATCGGCCAGCAGCCGGCGTCGCTGGGCGTGCTGCGCGAGTCGATGA
>Ga0190272_10001650_pt1 | contig 10665 bp, 10 predicted proteins | sample Popmic504T_FD_133746 | JGI IMG/M metagenome (GOLD analysis project Ga0190272, IMG submission 133746) | Populus adjacent soil microbial communities from riparian zone of Shoshone River, Wyoming, USA - 504 T | ecosystem: Environmental > Terrestrial > Soil > Riparian zone | place: USA: Wyoming...
AAAACACTGTGAAGACGCGCATGTTCTATGCGCGAAAGCGGTTAGGGGAACTGCTCAAGGCAGCGGGAGTGGAAAGAGGTTGGCCATGAATACGATGTTCAAGAACAAAGCTGCCGAGCGCGAGGAGATCGAAGCTCTTCTGCCGTGGCATGCTGCCGGAACGCTGAGCCGCCGCGAGGCCGGTATGGTTGAGCGGGCGCTTGCGACCGACACCGATCTCGCCGCGCAGTATGAAACAATCCGCGAAGATCTCGCCGAAACCATCGTGGCGAATGAATCGCTTGGCGCTCCCTCGGCGCGCGCGATGCAGCGGCTGATGGCGGACATCGAGGCCGACGTCTCGACCGCCCGCCGGGTCCGCTCCTCGTTCAACCTCGGTGAATGGCTGAGCGAGCGGCTCTCCTCGTTCTCGCCGCGCACGCTCGCCTGGTCGGGTACCGCCGCGGCGCTGGCAATCGTGCTGCAGGCGGGTCTGCTCGCCGGGATGTTCGTCTCCGAGCGTCAGGGCGGCAACGTGCATCTCGCCTCGGTGGCGAAGACCGAGACGGTGACCCTGGGTACTTACGCGCTGATCAGCTTTGCCCCGCAGGCCAGCGTCGCCGATGTGACGAAGTTGCTCGAGACCTACAAGATCGCCGTGATCGAGGGTCCGGCCGGCGGCGTCTACACGGTTCGCCTGGCGATGACGGGCATGCCGAAGGAAGACCTCGCGCGCACGGTCAAGAAGCTGCAGGACGAACCTGCCGTCCGCTTCATCGGCCCGAAGCCGACCGAGTGAGCTGACCAGACTTGATGCTTGCCGGCCGCCGTGGCCGGCATTGCATTTCTGACAGGCGGAATGGGAACTCTTGCGCGGAGCACGTCAGTGTTTCGCAGCGCTCATTGGAGGCGTGCCCCATGTCCGGCGTAATCCGCAGTCGCGCGGCATCCGCGCAATCCCGCCGCAATCGGCCGTTCCGCATCGCGCTCGCATTGCTTGCGGCCGGCGCGATGACATTTTCCTCGGTGGCGGAAAGCTTTGCCCAGCGCTTCGGCGGCGGCGGCGGTGGTAGGACCATCGGCGGGATCGGCGGCAACATGCCCGGCATGGGATCGCGCATGCCCGGCATGGGATCGCGTATGCCCGGCCATGACGGGCCGCGCCATCCGGGCGGCGGCGGCCCGCGCTTCCCGGGCGGAGGTGGTGGTGGCGTGATCATGCTGCCGCCGGGCGGTTATGGCCCGGGCGGTCCTGGCACGGTCGTGATTGTCGATGATGATGATGACGAGCAGGGCGTGCGGCGGCGCACCAGGAAAGTCACGAAAAAACAAAAGCCTCAGAAGAAGCAGCAGCAGCTCGCGCAGCGCGGCGGGTTCAATCCGCCGCCGGCGGGCGAACGGCGTTTCGTGCCGAACGAAGTGCTGCTGAACGTATCGGCCGCGACGTCCGGCCCCGCGCTTGACCAGCTTGTGCGGCGGCACCGCCTGACGCGGCTGGAGATGCAGGACTTCACGCTGACGCGGCGGCGCATCGCGCGGCTGCGCATCAATGACGGGCGCCAGGTCGCCACGGTGATCCGCTCGCTGCAGGCGGAAGCCAATATCCTCGGCGCGCAGGCGAATCTCCTGTTCACCGTGCAGCAGGGCGCCGCCGCCGCAACCGCCGCGGACCCGGCGCAATATTCGCTCGCCAAGCTGCGGCTTCCCGAGGCGCACGCGCTCGCGAAGGGCGCAAGCGTCGCGGTCGCCGTCATCGACACGATGATCGACGCGGCGCACCCGGACCTCGCGGGCGTCATCGCGGCGTCGTTCGACGCAACCGGCACCCCCGACAAGCCGCATGCGCACGGCACCGGCATCGCCAGCGTGATCGCGGCGCATGGCAACCTCACCGGCGCGGCGCCAGCCGTGAAGGTGCTGGCGGTTCGCGCGTTCGGCTCGGCCGGTTCCGACGGCACCAGCCTGAACATCCTCAAGGGTCTCGACTGGGCGGGGAAGTCGCGGGCCGGCGTCATCAACATGAGCTTCGCGGGTCCCGCCGATCCCGAAATGCGCATCATGTTCGGAGCGCTGCGCGCCAAGGGCACCGTGCTGATCGCGGCGGCCGGCAATGCCGGTTCGAATTCCCGTCCGCTCTATCCCGCCGCCGACCCGGACGTGATCGCCGTGACGGCGACCGACATCGACGACAAACTGTTCGCGCAGGCGAACCGCGGCACGCACATCGCGGTCGCGGCACCCGGCGTCAACATTCTCGCGGCGGCCCCGAATGGCAGCTACCAGATGCAATCCGGCACATCGTTCGCGGCCGCCCAGGTGAGCGGGATCGCGGCGCTGCTGCTCGAACGCAACCCGAAGCTCGATGCCGGATCGATCCGCCGCATCCTGATGTCGACCGCGCGCGACCTCGGCGCGCCGGGTCATGACGAGCAGTTCGGTTCGGGTCTCGCCGATGCGCTTGGCGCGGTCGTGTCGGCGCAGCCGAAGTCGAGCGACGTGTCGAGCGCCACACCGCCGGCGGCGAGATGAGGGGAGTTCGATTTACACTGAACCTGAAGCCCGGCTGGTGCGACTAACTATCAGCGAACACAAGTGAAGTTCGGTCGGCGCGTCTGCCCCATTCCACCTGCGCGTCGGTCCGGCTGGCCCGCTCGGACGGTTCCCGTCCGGGCGGGCTGTCAGTTTCTGCCTAGTGTGGCGGTTCAGAAGTCCGCATCATTCTCGCAGCGAGTCCGCAATGCGGACTTCTGAACCAAAGCCACAAAAGCCACACTAGATCAGTAGGTTGCTAGTGTCCTTTCGATTCCGAAGTTCGCATGGAGCCTGCCGCACGTTGTGGCGAACTTCGGAATCGGGACACTAGACGGGCGTTTGCAACCAATATCGGCCCATAGGCCACACCGAAGCCGAGAAACGCCATGGCCCAGAGCGCGGCGGCTGCCGCGAGCAATGGCAGGCTGTGTTCCGGTTCGATCGCTGCACCAATGCGGCTCAAGGTCGCGAGCAGCACCGCCAGATAAATCGCCTGCGTGATGCGCGAGGCGACCAGCGCATGACCCGTGTGGCCCAGAGACGCGCGCGTCATTACGGCGAGCGTCATGGTGCCGACTGCACCGCCTGCCCAGGCGTGGATACCGGCGGCGGCGGGAACGAGATCGAGCGTCGCCAACCCGATCAGCACGAAGCCGAGCGGAATGAACGCATAGCCGAAGTGCAGGATCAGCACGAGCCGCTCGCGCGTCGTGCGGTCGCCGGCCCAGCGTGCGAGCCGGGCAGTTTGCAGGATGCCTGCGATCAGCAGCGCCACGCCGGCGATAAAGGTTTGCGGAATGACGATCCAGAGCACGAGTGCAAGAGCGCTCGCCACGATGACGATCGCGTCGAAGCGGCCGAACGGAACGGGCAGGCGGCCGGGATTCTCGCGCGCGAGCCAGTTGCGCGTGAAACTTGGCACGATCCGCCCGCCGACCAGCGAGATCAGCATCACCACGGCGGCAAGCCCGACGCGGATGCCGTAGTCGGCCGTGCCCGAGAAATGTGCTTCGAGGTGGAAGCACACATTGCCGAGCGCCAACAACCCGATCAGCGACACGACTTTCAGATTGCTCCAGTTACCGCCCGCGATGATTTCGCGCGCCGCGGCGGCGGCGACGAGAACCAGAAAACCTCCGTCGATCGCCGCCGCCGGGAGCCATCCGATCACTCCGGAGAAAGTCACCGCCACGCGTCCTGCGACCCACACCAGCAGCAGCACGATCAGCGGCGTGCCCTGCAACGGCAGGCGGCCGGTCCAGTTCGGTATCGCAGTCAGCAGGAAGCCCGTGACGACGGCCGGCACGTAGCCGTAAAGCATTTCGTGCACATGCCAGTCGCGCGGCGCAAACGCAGATGCGAGCGTGAGCTTGCCGGTGAACACCGGCAGCCAGGCCAGCACCGCAAGGCCGGCATAAAGGGCGCCGAACAGGAAGAACGGGCGGAAGCCGCAAGAGAACAGAGCCAGCCCGCCATAGGGCCTGAGGCGCGGGATGGGGGCCATCTCTTGCCTTTACTTCGCCGCCGTACGTGCGGCGTCGAGCCTGCCGAACAGCGCGGCGAACACCTGCTTCGCCTTGCCGGGATGCGCGACCGCCTTGGCGTCGTCCTGATTGGCCGGAGCTCCGACCACGACCAGCGCGACCATGCCCATGCCGTAGTGCGGCAGGCACTTCACGCCGTAGACGCCCGGCTTGTCGAAGGTAACAACGATATCCTGATTGACCTTGCCGGTGAACGGCGCAGCGCCAGCCGGGAGCATGCCACCGATCGTTTCGGCGTTGTGGCCCTTGTCGGTCGAGATGAATTTCACCGTGTCGCCAGGGCCGACCTTCACCAGCGAAGGCTCGAATACCATTATGCCATCGCTGCCCTTGTTGAGCATTTTGACCTCGACCTCTGTCGCCATAGCGGCGCCGGCGAGGGTCATAAGCACTGTGACCGTTCCCAATGTGATGGCCTTGCGCATTCGTAATTCTCCTCTGGTCCATGGTGGCGCGATCGCGCCGCTCGCTTCGACACTTGGTAGCCGGATCGCGGCGCGGCGTTATTGCGCCAGCGCAAACATTCGATTGATTTTGCTCAATTGTTTGCAGGCCGCGCGCGGTCTAGGTTCCATGATGGAGTCGCCAACACACGCGCCGGGGTGAGCATGGCCATCGACCGATCACTGGTCGCGAACCTGCCGCTGTTTGCGGGGCTCGATCCGGCGGAACTCGACGCGATCCTGTCCGAGGCGCGTTCGGTCCGGTTTGCGAAGAACAGCGCGGTGTTCGAGCAGGGCGAGAACGCGCATTCCTTCTTCGTGCTGCTGCACGGCCATGTGCGCGCCAGCAAGGCCACGCCTGCGGGGCAGCAGGTGGTGGTGCGCTACGTGGCGCCGGGCGAGACGTTCGGCGTCGCGATGGCGATCGGCCTTACCAAATATCCTGCGACCGCGACGGCGGTCGATGACAGCGTAGTGCTCGCTTGGCCATCGGCGGCTTGGCCGCGGCTGGTCGCGCAGCACCCCTCGCTTGCCACCAACACGTTGCAGACGGTCGGCACGCGGCTGCAGGAGACGCACACGCGCGTTATCGAGATGTCGACCCAGCAGGTCGAGCGCCGCGTCGCGCACGCGCTCTTGCGGCTTGCCAAGCAGGCCGGACGCAAGGTCGAGCAGGGCGTGGAGATTGATTTTCCCATCAGCCGGCAGGACATCGCCGAAATGACCGGCACCACGCTGCATACTGTGAGCCGGACCTTGAGTGCGTGGGAGCAGCAGGGGCTGATCGAGAGCGGGCGCCAGCGCGTCGTGCTGCGCGATCCGCACAAGCTGTTCCAGCTTGCCGAGGATACGGGCGAACCGTAGCGCCTTACGCAACGGCACCGCGCAACGCCGCGACGAAGCTGCCTGCATCGATACCGTGCTCGCGGCACGCGTCGTCGACGGAATGAAACGATGCAATCGGGCAGCCGACGCAGCCCAGCTTGAAATCTAGGAACACCCGGATCGTCACCGGCCAACGCGTCATGACGTCGTCAACAATCAGGTGAGAACCGAACGCCATGTGCGCCTCCATTTAAGGGAGCAGCTTACCGAAGCTGGCGCAGGCCTCTTTGCTCCGGCGCAATCTCGCAGATGAATTGCGTCGCGCCTTAAGGGCTTCCCCCACCCGTACAAGTCCTTAGGCCCGATCAATTCGGTATTTGTTCCAGCGCAAAGAACTTCCCTGCCATCGGCGCAGATTGTCAGCGTTGAAATGCACCAGATGAAGGGAATGATCATGTTCACCCGCAGAACCGCAATGATGGGCGCGGCGCTCGCAGCCCTCATTCTCGCGACACCCGCCCTCGCGCAGGAGCTCAAGCTCTCGCGCCAGAAGGTCGAGCTGGTCGCGCCGCCATTCGTGCATCCGCACGAGCAGGCGACCAAGCAGGCACCGAAGATCATGGAGTTCAGGCTCGTGATCGAAGAAAAGAAGATGGTGATCGACGAGCAGGGCACCACCTTGCAGGCGATGACCTTCAATGGCTCGATGCCCGGTCCGATGATGGTGGTGCACGAGGGTGACTACGTCGAATTGACGCTGGTCAATCCTGAATCCAGTGCGATGCCGCACAACATCGATTTCCATGCCGCGACCGGCGCGCTCGGCGGCGGTGAACTCACCATGGTCAATCCCGGCGAGCAGGTCGTGCTGCGCTGGAAGGCAACTCGCACCGGTGTGTTCGTCTATCACTGCGCGCCCGGCGGGCCGATGATCCCGTGGCACGTTGTATCCGGTATGAGCGGCGCCGTGATGGTGCTGCCGCGCGACGGGATCAACGACGGCAAGGGCAACGCCCTGCGCTATGACCGCATCTATTACATCGGCGAGAACGATCTCTATGTGCCGCGCGACGAAAAGGGCAAGTTCAAGAACTACGACTCGCCAGGCGACGCTTACGTCGACACTGTCGAGGTGATGCGCAAGCTCATCCCCACCCATGTGGTGTTCAACGGCAAGGCCGGCGCGCTCACCGGCAAGAACGCGCTCACCGCCAAGGTCGGCGAGAACGTGATGATCGTGCATTCGCAGGCCAATCGCGACTCGCGTCCGCACCTGATCGGCGGACACGGCGATTACGTGTGGGAGACCGGCAAGTTCTCCAATCGGCCGGAGACCGGGCTCGAGACCTGGTTCATCCGCGGCGGTTCGGCGGGTGCCGCGATGTACAAGTTCCTGCAGCCTGGCATCTACGCCTACGTGACGCACAATCTGATCGAGGCCGTTGAGCTCGGCGCGACCGCACATTTCACGGTCGAGGGCAAGTGGAACGACGACCTGATGACTCAGATCAGGGCGCCTGAACCGATCCCGCCCAAGGTGCAAGGCGCATTGCAGCCGACGACAGCGAAGAACTGAAGGCTGCGGCGGCCTGCCGGCCCATGATCCGGCAGGCCGTTTCCTTTTCGTGCGAGGCAAGCCATGCTGTTTGCATCGAATTTCAAGATGATCCTGATGGCGGCCGCCGGATTCGCCGGACCGCTCGCGATGACGGCCGGATTGCCGAGCGGAAATCGCGACATCGCGGCGTCTGGCGACCAGCCCGCGCTCATCGAATTGCAGCCCGGCTCCATGCGCTATCGCGTGGCGGGCGATTTCACGCGCGCCGGAAAACCGGCCGAGGCGCCGCTGGCGACGGTGCAGATTTTGCAACCGCTCGCCATCATGAAGCAGCAGGTGAGCGCGGCCGACTACCAGCGCTGCGTCGAGGATCGCGCCTGCGTGGCACTCGCGCCCGAGGTCATCGTGGCAGCGGACCGTCCCGCCGTGCAGGTGAGCTGGCGGGACGCGGATGCTTATGCGCGCTGGCTGTCGCGCAAGACCGGCGAGACCTATCGGCTGCCGACCGACGAGGAATGGGCTTATGCGGCGGGCGGCCGCTGGCAGGATGACGGCGTGCCGGTAGACCCGAACGATCCGTCGCGCCGCTCGCTCGCGCGCTATGAGCGTGAGTCCCAACTCAAGGAAGCGGCCGACATCGACAGCGCGCCGCGCCTGATCGGGAGCTTCGGGGTCAATGAAAATGGCTTGCTCGACCTTGCGGGCAATGTCTGGGAATGGACCAACACCTGCTTTGTGCGCAAAGCGCTCGATGAGGCCGGAAAGGCGACGGCAAAGTCGACCGTGAACTGCGGCGTGCGCGTGATGGAAGGCCAGCACCGCTCCTACGTTACCGACTTCATCCGTGACGCTCGCGCGGGCGGATGCGCTGCAGGCGTCCCGCCAAGCAATTTGGGGTTCCGGCTGGTGCGCGCGCCCAATGCAATCGAACGGTGGCTGGGCCTCTGATCAAGGAGGCAACGGAATTTCGGGCGGATACCGACCAAACCGCGTCGCGCCGGTCGTTAGCCGATCCTTTAAGGGTCAGGCACTGGACGCGCGCCCCGTATTGTGGCTCTAAAAGCCGCAAGAGGGGACCAGTGCCGTCGTTGAGTGAGGACATCATCCTCGAAACCGAGGATCTGACCAAGGAGTTCGCCGGCTTCGTGGCGGTGAACGGCGTGAGCTTGCGCGTCGCACGCGGCACCATCCATGCGCTGATCGGCCCGAACGGCGCCGGCAAAACCACCTGCTTCAACCTGTTGACCAAGTTTCTTCAGCCGACCCGCGGCCGCATCACCTTCAAGGGGCAGGACATCACGGGGCTGCCGCCGACCGAGATCGCACGGCTCGGTCTTGTGCGCTCGTTCCAGATCTCGGCGGTCTTCCCGCATCTCACATGCCGTGAAAACATTCGCATTGCCTTGCAGCGCAAGCGCGGCGGCTCGTTCGACTTCTGGAATTCCAAGAGCGTGCTCGACGAATACAACGAGCGCGCCGTCGCGCTGCTCGCCGATGTCGGACTTGCCGAATACGCCAATCTGACCGCGGTGGAATTGCCCTACGGCCGCAAGCGCGCGCTCGAACTCGCGACCACCATCGCGCTCGACCCCGAGATGCTCCTGCTCGATGAGCCGACCGCCGGCATGGGGCACGAGGACATCGACCGCATCGCCGCGCTGATCAAGTCGGTCGCCGCCAACCGCACCGTGCTGATGGTCGAGCACAATCTGAGCGTCGTATCGACCCTCTCCCACCGCATCACGGTGCTGACGCGCGGGCGCGTGCTGGCCGAGGGCGATTACGAGACCGTCTCGAACAATCCGGACGTGCGCGAAGCCTACATGGGGACCGGCCATGGCTGATGTGTCCGGCGGGCCGCTGCTCGCGGTCGAAGACCTGCACGCATGGTATGGCGAGTCCCACATCCTGCACGGCGCGGCGTTCGAGGTTCGTGCCGGCGAAGTCGTGACGCTGCTCGGCCGCAACGGCGCCGGCAAAACCACGACGCTCAAGTCGGTGATGGGGATCGTCGGGCAGCGCTCCGGCTCGGTGCGTTTCGAGGGACGCGAACTGGTCGGGATGTCCTCCAATGCGATCGCCAGGCAGGGGATCGCGTTCTGTCCGGAGGAGCGGGGCATCTTCGCAAGCCTCGATGTCGAGGAGAACCTCTATCTGCCGCCCGTGGTGCGGCCCGGTGGCCTGAGCGTGGAGAAGATTTTCGAGTTGTTCCCGAACCTCAAGGAGCGGCTGCACAGCCAAGGCACCAAGCTGTCCGGCGGTGAGCAGCAGATGCTGGCAATCGGCCGCATCCTGCGCACCGGCGCGCGGCTCCTGCTGCTCGACGAGCCGACCGAGGGGCTCGCCCCGGTCATCATCCAGCAGATTGGCCGCACCATCCGCACATTGAAGGAGCAGGGTTTTACCATTCTGCTCGTGGAACAGAATTTCCGCTTCGCCTCGACCGTTGCGGACCGCTATTACGTGATGGAACATGGCCGCATCGTCGACCAGTTCGCCAATTCGGAACTGGACGCCAACGTGGAAAAGCTCCACGAGTATCTAGGGGTTTGAGAATGCGCGCCGGTTTCCGGCGTGTTCGCCAAGAAGAAGGAGGACTACAGAATGAAGCATCTCGTGAGCCTGGCGGCTCTGACAGCCGCCTTGGCCTGCGGTTCAGCGCAGGCGCAGCAAGTGAAGGTCAAGATCGGCGTGATGAGCGATATGTCGAGCCTTTATGCCGATATCGGCGGACCCGGCTCGACCGCGGCCGCGAAGCTCGCCATCGCGGATTTCACCAAGGCTAATCCGAACGTGCAGGTCGAGTTGGTCAGCGCCGACCACCAGAACAAGGCCGACGTCGGCTCCTCGATCGTCAACAAGTGGTTCGACACCGAGGGCGTCGACCTCGTGATCGACGTGCCGAATTCGGGCGTCGCGCTCGCGACGAGCGAGATCGCCAGAACCAAAAATAAGGCATTCGTCGTCTCCGGCGCGGCCGCGTCGGATCTGACCGGCCCGAAGTGCAACGCCAACACGATCCACTGGACCTACGACACCTGGATGCTCGCGAACGGTACCGGCAAGGCGCTGGTGAAGACCGGCGGCGACACCTGGTTCTTCCTCACCGCCGACTATGCCTTCGGCCATGCGCTCGAACGCGATACCGCAGCGGCGGTGGAGGCGAATGGCGGCAAGGTGGTCGGCAAGGTGCGCCATCCGCTCAACACCAACGACTTCTCGTCGTTCCTGCTGCAAGCGCAAACCTCGAAAGCCAAGATCATTGGCATGGCGAACGCCGGCGGCGACACCATCAATACCATCAAGGCGGGCGCCGAGTTCGGCATCGCGGCAGGCGGGCAGAAGTTCGCAGGGCTGCTGGTGTTTGCAAGCGACGTGAACGGGCTTGGGCTCGCCGCCGCGCAGGGTCTGACACTGACGGAAACCTGGTACTGGGACGCCAATGATGCGAACCGCGCCTGGACCAAGCGCTGGCAGGTCGAGCGGCCGGGCAAGTTCCCCACCATGGTGCAGGCCGGCGTGTATTCGGGCCTGACCCACTATCTCAAGGCCGTGGCCGACCTGAAGAGCAGCGCGGACGGCAAGGCGGTGATCGCCAAGATGAAGTCCTTGCCGACCGACGATCCGCTGTTCGGCAAGGGCACAATCCGCCCCGATGGCCGCAAGGTCCACGACGCCTATCTGCTCGAGGTGAAGAAGCCCGCCGAGTCCAAGCACCCCGGCGACTTCTATCATATCCGTGCCACCATCCCGGCCGCCGAAGCATTCCGCCCGCTCAAGGACG
>Ga0190272_10001651_pt1 | contig 10661 bp, 11 predicted proteins | sample Popmic504T_FD_133746 | JGI IMG/M metagenome (GOLD analysis project Ga0190272, IMG submission 133746) | Populus adjacent soil microbial communities from riparian zone of Shoshone River, Wyoming, USA - 504 T | ecosystem: Environmental > Terrestrial > Soil > Riparian zone | place: USA: Wyoming...
CTGATGCTGCGCACGCGCGATATCGCCGAACTGGAAGACACGGTCGAACGCATACGCGCACACAACAGCGTCGAACGGACCAAGACCGTCATCGTGATGTCTCGCCTGTTAGACCGGCCGCGTGGGTAACTGGACGCTCGAACCACGAGGCAAGGTCGCGGTGCTGACCTTCGCGCGGCCGCCACGCAATCTGATGGACATGAAGTCGATGACCGAGCTCGCCGATCTGCTCGACGAGCTGGCGACCCGGACCGACGAGTTCACCGTCGTCATGCTGACCGGCGGCGTCGACGACTTCTTCATCGCTCACGCCGACCTCGACGACCTGGCCAAGATCGCGAAAGGCGAGGCGCCCGAGGGCGACCCGCGTTCGTGGGGACGCGCCACCCACCAACTCGAAAACATGCCGCAGCCGACCGTGGCCGCCATCGACGGCCAGGCGTGGGGCGGCGGATGTGAGACGGCGCTCGCGTGCACGATGCGCATCGGCTCCGCGCGCGCACACATGGGTCAGCCTGAAGTCGCGATCGGCATCATTCCCGGCGGTGGTGGCACGCAACGGTTGCCGCGCCTGGTCGGCGCGGCTGTCGGCGCCGAGATGTGCCTGTCAGGCCGCGTTGTCGATGCGGCCGAGGCGAAGCGCATTGGCCTACTCAACGACGTCTTGCCTACGAACGGCTTCGTCGACGCGGCCGTCGACTGGTGCGAACGCATCGCTCGTCACCCCGCTCACGCGGTGTTCGCGGCGAAGAAGGCGGTGGTCGAAGGCCTCCGGTTGCCACTCATCGACGGGTTGCGACTCGAAGTCGGATTGTTCCTAGAGACGAACGCTTCCGAAGATGCGAAGACGCGCAACGCCGCCGTGCGACAGCCCGACGGCTCCCGCGGGCTCTAGGGCGTCGAGGTCAGTGTCGAGGTGACGTCACCGGACACCGGCCCGAAGGGCGTCTTTCCGCTGAAGGTCTGATGACTCGACTTAGGAACGCGTAGCGAGATCGACCATGACTCCGTGTCGTGCGCGGTTATGTCGATCGACGAGTTGGCGTTCTTCACGTGCAGGGTCGACGCGATCCCCACGATGTCGCCGCTGCGCGAGGTGATGCTGCCTGACAACGACGCAGTGATGCCGTTCGTGCACGTTGCGTTGCCGCTGAACGTCTTCCCCGTGTCCGGTGGCCAGGGCGGTAGCGGAACCGGCGAGCCAAACGTGCAGGTGATCGAAATGCCCTTGGCGGCCACGATTGCCTTCGTGAGGTGCGGGCCGTTCGGGGCGAAGTTGAAGACCAGCTGCTGCGGCGCCTTGCTGGTGTCGTAGTAGCGGTTGTACGTCCCTCCACTCACGACCAGCGTGCCGTGTGACGGCACGGGACCGTCGGGGGTCGTGCCTGACTGCGAGTAGTCGTAGGTACCCGCCTTGGCCGAAGCGGGCACTGCGTTCGGATCGGGCGCGGCGGTGGGCGCTGGAGCGACGCTCTTCTTGGCGGTTGTCGCGGTCGCGCCTTTCAGGGTCGTAGCTGAGCCCACGCCTCCCGTGGGGGTCGAAGCACCATCGGTCGTCGTCGACGACGACGACGACGAATCGAGACTGGTTGTCGTCGAGTCGCGCTTCGACGATGCCTTGTCGCTGTCGTCGCTACCACCACCACAGGCACCCGCGACCAGCGCGAGGGCGGCGACTACGGCGATCAAGGTGGTGCGGCGCATATGGACAGCTTGGCAGCCGACGCGGCCTCAGTGGTACGCGCCCCGGTACCGTGATCGCCATGGACGCATCCATCGTGCGGCGCCGGGCCACCGACGTGCGACTGTTCGGTGCCGGCGGTTACGCGCTCGCGCTGCAAGTGGGCCACCCGACGATCGCGGCCGGGGTACGCGACCACTCGAACTTCACGGTCGATCCGTGGGGCCGCTTCTTCGGCACGGTCGACTTCGTCAACCTGCTCGTTTACGGGTCGGCCGAACAGGTGGCGACGGCGTCGCGCCGACTGCGCGACATGCACCGTTCGATTCGCGGCACCGATCTCGACGGCACGAAGTACTCCGCACTCGAGCCGTCCGCGTATGCGTGGGTGCACGGCACCTTGGCGGAGGCAATCGTGCGCGGCCATCACGTGTTCGGCGTCGAATTCACCGCGGCGGAGAAGGAGACGTTCTGGCAAGAGTGGCTGACACTCGGTCGGCTACTCGGCGTGCGCGACGGCGATCTTCCTGACACGTGGACCGGTTTCCAGAGCTATCTAAACGACATGATCGACAACGTCCTCGTCAACAACGACGTCATTGCGATCGCGCAGAACACCGCGCTGCGGGCGACGGGTGGCTCGCCGTTCCCGTGGTTACCGAGCAGGGCATGGGCAATCGCGGGGCGCCCCCTCGGGCGATACGGCGCGTTCCTCGCCCAAGGCACAATGGGGGCCAAACTACGGACCAAGTTCGAGATTCCCTGGACGCCGCGTCAGCAATGGATGTTCGCCCGCATCGCCGCCGTCCACCGGGCGGCGCGGCCGGTAATGCCCGGACCGCTACGTCGCGCTGGGCCGCTCGCGCTCAAGATGCGACGTCGCCAGATCGCCGCCGGTCCCTTCAGTTGATCGAGGCGTTCCGCGGGCCGTACGCGGACGGTCCTCCGCCCGCTGCTCTCGAGATCAACGCCCCGGACCTGACCAAGGCCGGACCCAAGGATCTCCTCCGCATGGTTGTCGTGCAGTTCACCCTCGTGTTCTGCATCGCGCGTGCCGTCGCGGCGTGGGCGGTTTCGAGCGTTATCGGGCGTCGTCGCGGCCGCAGCCTGGCGCGCGCCGCGTCCGACGGACTGGTCGACGCGTTCGAACGCCTCGGTCCCACCTTCGTGAAGGCCGGACAGCTCATCACCTCGGCGCCGGGCGTGTTCCCCGCGCCTCTCGCCGACGCCTGCAAGCGCTGCCTCAACGAAGTGCCGCCGTTCCCGCCCGCCGAAGTACGACGCGTGATCGCCGAGGATCTCGGTCGACCGGTGGACGAGGTGTTCGCCAAGTTCAACGACGTGCCGCTCGCCTCCGCGTCGATCGCCCAGGTCCACGCCTGCGTGCTGCCCGACGGTCGCGAAGCGGTGCTGAAAGTGCAGCGACCCGGAGTGCGGCGCACCATGAACAGCGACCTCCGGAATCTGTACCGCATCGCCAAGCTCGCCGAACACACGAAGCTCGGCGAGCGCGTGCAGCCAACCAAGTTCGTCGTCGACATGCACGTCGTCACCAACCAAGAGGTGAACTGCGCGCTCGAAGCGCACCGCCAGTCCCAGTACCGCAGCCACATCGACGACTTCGACGACAACCCGGACGTCACTGCGCCCGAGGTGTACTGGAACTACTGCGGACCGCGCGTGATCTGCATGGAGCGGATGTACGGCGTCACGATTGACTCGTTCGACGCGCTCGCCGAACGCAACATCGACGGCGAGAACTTGTTGCGCAAGGGCATGAAGGTCGCGTTCGAAGCAATGCTGCTGCACGGGCCGTTCCACGGCGACGTGCACGCCGGCAATATCTGGGTGCTCGACGACGGACGGGCCGCGTTCCTCGACTTCGGGCTCATGGGCGAGTTGCCATTGCAATGGCGGAAGTTGATGACCGACCTGCTGCGCACGGTGCAGATAGACGACAACTGGGCTCGCGTCGTGCGCAACTACAAAGACGTCGGCGTGTTGCCCGAGGACATCGGCACGGACGAAGAAGTCGGCGCCCGTCTGCAAATGGTCATGACGCCGATGTTCGAAGTTGTCGCCGGCGACGTCGACCTCGCCGACGTGATGAAGCAGCAAATCGACCTAGCGGAGTCGATGGGTGCGAAAGCACCGCAGGAACTGATGCTCGTCGCCAAGCAGGTCTTCTATTTCGAGCGGTACGTCAAGGGTTTGGCGCCGAACTACCAGATGATCAAAGACCTGTACTTGACTAAAAACGTGATTCCGGAGGCAAAGGCGACCGCCGCGGCGCGCGGCGTCGCGTTCCCGAGCTGAATGCTGCTCACCGCGGAAGACGCTGAACGACGGCAGGCGCGCCTGGCGGGCGCGCTGGCGCGGCGAGGACTCGAAGCAGGCCAACGCGTCGCGTTGCTCACGAGCGACGGCGCACTCACCGCCGATCGGCTCTGTCTGATTGGCGGCGCGCTGCGTACCGGCGTCGTTCCCGTCGTGCTTCACGCGGGCCTGACCGCAGCTGAACGCGACGGTCTGCTCGACGACGCCGAGCCGTCACTGGTTGTCGACGACGCGGTGCTCGCCGCCCTGGTGGCCGAGGGCGACCTCGGCTCACCCGGCGATCTCGCGCCGGTGCCGCTGGCCCGACCGATGCTGTACACGTCGGGCACGACGGGCGAGCCGAAAGGCGTGTGGACCGGCGTGCTCGACCTCGACGACGCCGTCGCGCTCGCCGCGGACGAACGCGCGCTGTGGGCATTCGCGGCCGACGATCGTCACCTCGTGTGCGGCAACGCCCACCACTCGGCACCGTTGCGCTTCTCGCTCGGCACCCTGCTGGCCGGCGGTTCGGTGATCCTGCCCGGCCGATTCGACGCGGCCACGATGCTCGACGCCATCCGCGCGTTCGAACCGACGTCGAGCTTCATGGCTCCCGTCCATCTCCACCGACTGCTCGATCTCACCGGCGACGATGCGAACGTATTCGCCAGCTTCCGTCTCCTCGCGCACGCCGGCGCGCCCACGAGCGATGCGGTGAAGCGCCGCGCCATGGCCGCCTTTCCGGCCGGAACTGTGTGGGAGTTCTACGGCGCGACCGAAGCGCAGTTCACCGCGTGCTCCCCTGCCGACTGGTTGTCGCACCCCGGCACCGTGGGCCGCGCTCGCACCGGCCGAACACTTAGCGTCGATGGCGACGGTGTGATCTGGTGCACCCCGCCGCGCTGGAGCCGGTTTGTGTACTGGAACGACGACGCGGCCACCGCCGCGGCGTGGCGCGACGGTGCGTTCACCGTCGGCGACATCGGCCGCCTCGACGACGACGGCTTCCTCTACCTCGACGGCCGACGCGACGACCTGATCCTCAGCGGCGGGGTCAACGTGTACCCGGCCGAGGTCGAGCGAGTTCTGCTCGCGCTACCCGGCGTAAGCGACGTCGCCGTGTTCCCGCGCGACGACGAGTCGTGGGGTCAGCGCGTGTGCGTGGCCGTAGTCGGTAACACGGACGCGGCCGCCGTCGACGCGCACGCGCGTGCCTATCTCGCGGGCTACAAGCGACCCAAGGAAGTGCACATCGTCAACGAGATCCCGCGCAGCGCCAACGGCAAAGTGCGCCGGTCGCGGGTCGCGTCAGAGTTGGGGTTGGACTAGTCGACTGCCGGGGGCATGCACACCAGGTACTGCGGACCGAGGTCGTTCCCGTTGACCCAGATGTGCGTGTTACCGCAGCTGTCCTTATAAAGGCCGGTCTTGCCGATAGCGGCAGCAGACGAAGGCGCCGCGGCCGCGAGGGACACGGACGCGATGGCGGCGAGGGACCCCAGCAGAACTATTAGTCGTCGCATTTGGGCAGTTTAGGACGGTGGCGCCAGGCGTGACACGCCCGACGCTTCGAACGCATCGGCAATGAGCGACGTGAGGTGACCGACGAGTGTTTTGCGCGGCATTGTGCGGGTGGACGACCACCACTCAACCGCCGCGAAGACCGCGCCGGGCAACGCGTGGCCCCATACCTCGCCCATCGCGGGATCGCGGCCAACGGCGAAGAGCGATGACGAGAACGACGACGCGAACATCGCTCCGAGCGCGCTGTTCATGGTGCCCGGCTCGGGCCCGCTGGCTTCGAGGAAGAAGCGGAACAACTCGGGCTCCTTCTCCACGAACATGCAGAAGATGTTGATGCCTTTGGCCACCGCTTCACGCAATGGCGTCGACTCCACGAACACTTCGCCGATCGACGGCACTAGTTCGGCCGCGTAACGAGTGATGAGGGCGGCCGCCACGCCGGCCCGGTCACCGAAATGGTCGTAGAGGATCGGTCGACTCACGCCGGCGGCTTCGGCCAGTTCCGCCATCGACACGTCGGCGCCGTGCTTGCGGATCGCGATCACGGCGGCGTCGAGCAGCTCTTCGCGGCGCTCGGCAGGATCGACACGCGGCCCGCGAGGCCGTCCGACTCGTCGCGCCGAGGTCGTGTCCGTCATCACTAAGGAGAGTACCCCGTTGACCGATAAACCGACACTGTGTAACTTACAGGGCGTCGGATAATCGGAGGGACACGAATGGCGAGCGACGCAGAGATCCTTGGTCGGAAAAATCAGGACGACCTTGACGAGATCCTGGCGGTGAAGGCTGACTACGACGCGGTCATCCGTGTCGTGCAAAACAACGCCGACACGATCTTCAGCTGGGACTACGAGCGTTCCCGCGTGCCGCTGTCGAAGCTGTACGAGAAGGCCAAGACGTCGCAGTGGAACGGCACGACCGACCTGCCGTGGGAAACCGACGTCGACCAGGAACAACTCGCGGCCATGACGCCGATGGGCGACCCCGCGATGCTCAGCGCGATGGGTATCGACCTCACCGGCACACCGATGGCCAAGTGGGGCAAGAAAGAGTGGACCGAGATCGCGATCCACGAACAGAACTTCATGCTGAGCCAGTTCCTGCACGGCGAACAGGGCGCGTTGGTGTGCACCGCGAAGATCGTCGAGACGGTGCCGTGGATCGACGCCAAGTACTACGCGGCCACGCAGGTGATGGACGAGGCGCGCCACGTCGAAGTGTTCGCGCGCTACCTCGACGAGAAGCTCAACGGCCACTTCCCCTTGAACGCCCACCTCGGCCTGCTGCTCGACGACATCATCTCGGACGAGCGCTGGGACATCACGTACCTCGGCATGCAGATCATGGTCGAGGGCCTCGCCCTCGCTGCGTTCGGTCTTGTCCACGCGGTGACGCCCGAACCGTTGCTGCGTCAACTCCTGCGCTACGTCATGAGCGACGAGGCGCGCCACGTCGCCTTCGGCGTGCTCTCCCTCAAAGAGTTCTACGAAGGGCTCACCGACGCGGAGCTCGCGGTGCGCCAGGAGTTCGCGTACGAAGCGGCAGTGCGCTTGCGCGACCGGCTGGTCGCGGCTGAGGTGTGGGAGCGCATGGGCGTCGACCCCAAGCTCGCCATCAACACGATGCGGCCGCCGGGGATGTCGAAGAACGACGACCCGTTCCAGATGATGCTCTTCTCGAAGATCGTGCCCAACCTGTCGAAGCTCGGCCTGCTCGACGCCAACAAGGGTTGGCTACGCGAGAAGTTCGACAACATCGGGCTCACGCAGTTCGAGACGTGGACTGACACGAGCATCGAGTACGAATTGCTCGACGCGGTGGCGCAGGATCGCGAAGCGGCCGCCGCGGCCGAGTCCGCGTAGCAACCTGGCGGGCGCTGCGTACTGTTCCGCCGTGCTCGACCGACAACTCGACTGGCGTGGCGATCACTTCTTGCTCGCTGGGTACACGTTCCGATTGCAGGAGGAACGAACGGAAGCAACCGCGGACGACGCGTTCGTCTTTTACAAGACGCGCGGCCAAGTCGAGCAGTTCGCTCGGTTCTTCTCCGAGACCGATTTCCGTCCGCGACGCGCTTTGGAGCTCGGCATCTGGGACGGCGGGAGCGCCGCCTTCTGGACCGAGACGCTGAACCTCGAGTCCTACGCCGCCATCGACATTCAGGACCGGGGAGATAGTTCGTACTTCACCGCGTGGCGAAACGCCCGGGCCGAAACGCGTGTGTCAACGCACTGGACGGTCAGCCAAACCGACCGCACCGCGATCGACCGGATCTTGCGGGAACGCGAACTGACACCACTCGACATCGTCTTCGACGACTGCTCGCACCAGTACGCGCCAACGCTGGCGAGCTTCGAACATCTCTTCCCGCTCGTCCGTGACGGTGGCTATTACATCGTCGAAGACTGGGCGTGGGCGCTGTCGGGCGAGTTTCAGTCGCCGACCCATCCGTGGGCAGTCTTTCCGCCGTTGCACCCGATCGTTCACGCGCTGACGGATCTCCATGGCAGCCGGCCGGATGTCATCGCCAGCATTCGTGTGTTCCCCAGTTTTTTAGCCGTCGAACGGGGACCGGCGGACGTGCGCGACCTTTCCGTGAAAGCGATGACGTCCCGCCGATCGCGGCCGTGGCCCACCATCGGCGTACGCGCGGCGCGGCACGCAGCGGCGTTGGCAAAGCGACGAGTGACGCGTCGCCGCTGACTCTGCCGACTGTCACCAATCGGTAGGCGCGTAGTCCTTGAAGAACAGGCCGTGCTGGTGATGGCCGGTGTTGAAGCCCGAGATGATCGGATCACAAATCCGCGCTGCGCCGTCGACGATGTCGAGCGGCGGATGGAACCGGTGTTCGGCCCGCTTCTGCTCGGCGATGTGCACCGGGTCCTCGTCGCTGACCCAGCCCGTGTCGACGCTGTTCATGTGGATGCCGTCGGCCGCGTAGTCGGTGGCTGAGGTCCTCGTCATCATGTTCAGCGCGGCCTTGGCCATGTTCGTGTGCGGATGCTTGGTCGTCTTGAACTTTCGGTAGAACTGTCCTTCGACGGCCGAGACGTTGACGATGTGCTTGTCGCGTTCGGGCGTGCGCAACATCAGCGGCTTAAGCCCGGCGTTGAGCACGAACGGCGCCACCGCGTTCACTAGTTGCGTCTCCAACAGTTCGATCGAGGACACCTCGTGCAACTGCAGTCGCCAGCTATTGCGTTCACGCAGGTCGACCTGCTGCAGGTCTTGATCGAGCACCCCTTCGGGGAACAGCTCCAACTCGGATCCGTGTTCCTCACGAACTGGGCGCGCCAGGTGCCGGATTCCGGCATCACCCACACCCAGTTCGGCCGCGAGCAGGTGCTCGTTTTCGAGCATGTGGGCGTAGAACTCCGGAGGACGCCGCACTGTCTGGCACGCGTTGTTAATTATGAAGTCGAGGCGGTCGTGGGTTTGCAGCACCATCGAGCAGAACTCCTCGACGTCCGGCGTGTACCGCAGGTCGAGCCCGTAGATCTCGAGGCGATGGCCCCACTCGGTGAAGTCTGGCTCTTGCGCGTACCGCTTCGCCGCGTCACGCGGGAAGCGCGTCGAGACAATGAGCGACGCGCCGGCGCGCAGCAACTTGATGCCGGTCTGGTAGCCGATCTTCACGCGGCCGCCGGTGAGCAATGCGACGCGGCCGCGCAGGTCGGCGGTCTCCGTGCGTTTGCGGAAGTTGAGTTCCGCGCACGGCGGGCACATCTGGTCGTAGAAGTGGTGCACCTCGGTGAAGTGCTTCTTGCACACGTAGCAGTGCTGCGGTTCGTCGAGCTCGTCGAACCGATCGTCGAGTACCGGCGGAAAGACGTTCGGCGTAGTGAAGACCGGCTTGGCGCGCAGCTGGCGGATACCCGTTTCGTTCTTCGCGGCTTCGTCGCGTTGAATGCGCTCGGCCTTCTCGCGGCGCCGCCGCGCCCGGAACTGCTGGCGCCGCTCCTCGGTGTCGGGGTTGAACAGCGCTCCGGCGGCATTGATCAGCCGGACCCGCTCTTCTTCAGCGAGCTCGAAGACGGGCGACGGATCGCGCGCCAGATTCTCGAGCAGCTCGGTGAGCCTCCGGAGTTCGTCAGGCGTCGGTCGATCGCTCACGGTCCGCCCAGGCTACGTAGCCGCCGGAGCAGACTCACGGTCGGTCGCCCCAAGTAGCTTGACGCGCTTGTCTTGAAATGAGGTGATCGGGTGGCGACGAGCGGACCTTTCTTCGTCGGACGCGGTGAAGGCCAGGCGACCCGCGTGCGGCAGCCGACAACGCAGTACAAGGCGGTCAGCGCCGATACGGGCGGGGTCTACACCTTTGGAGAGCACGAGCTCCGCCTCGACTTCCCTCTCCACGTCCACCATGGAGAGGATGAAGGCATCTACGTCCTCGCCGGAACTCTCACGGCCGTCGCGGGAGAAGAGACGTTCGTACTTGGACCCGGCGACTTCGCGTTCCTACCCCGCGGAGTGCCGCATTCACTGACGAATCACTCCGAGCCAGCCGCGCGCTTCGTCTTCGTCTCGACTCCCGGCGGCTTCGAGCACGTGATGGATGACTTTGTCGAGGCGGCCACGAACGGCCATGGCCCCGCCTCGCCGGAGTGGAACGCGATCGAGGAGCGACACGGACTCCACTTTCTCTGAGCCCGGCGTCGGTTTCACTGCTTCTCAATTGTGTGTCGCTCGAGTCGTTCCCCAACGTGTCTCGACTTGCGGACTATGTCGGTGACTGTTGCCACGGCACGCGGCGAGTGCCAATCGCCCGATGGTTTCTCCAGAGCCCAGCCGCCGCCGATCGCGACCGCGGCGTGAATGGGGTCGCCGTCCCGGTTGCGCCACACCAACACCGTGCCTGGCCGGTCCGCGTTTCCACCTTTTCGGCACGCGGTGTTGAGCCACTTCACGAACGGATCGATGCTCTGACAGGCGTCGCTGTCGTCGGCGCCCGCCGCGGCCATAACGGCACCGAAGCAACAGCTATCGCTTGCCGCAGGGAACGTGCCGGCGAGTTGCCGCGCGCCCGGAAGAATGTCGCGGCACTCGCGCCATGTCAGCTCGGAGACTTCGCGGTGTCGGCTCGCTAACCGGTCGGTTGACACGAAGCGCCCAAGGATGACAGCGGGGTCTTTTCCGACGA
>Ga0190272_10001652_pt1 | contig 10660 bp, 9 predicted proteins | sample Popmic504T_FD_133746 | JGI IMG/M metagenome (GOLD analysis project Ga0190272, IMG submission 133746) | Populus adjacent soil microbial communities from riparian zone of Shoshone River, Wyoming, USA - 504 T | ecosystem: Environmental > Terrestrial > Soil > Riparian zone | place: USA: Wyoming...
GCGAACTTGTGGCTCCAGTGCTTGCAAAGCTGCTGGAGATAGCGGCTGGCGGAAGCGGTGGCGATATTCGCTTGCGATGCGGGCATGATGCGGCTCTCGTGGCGTGCTCCCGCTCATATAGATGCAAAAAGGCCGCGCGCATCCCTGCGCTCGGCCTCATTATGCGTATTCCAGACTAGCGGCGGCGCGAGCGCTTGCCATGCCGCTTGCCCTTGCGCGACTTGCCGACCTTCGCTTTGCCGACCTTCGCCTTGCCGCCGCTGAGCTCCGTGCGGCACGCGCTGCTCAGCTTCGGCTTGTTCTTGAACAGGCAGGACGCGACCTTCGCACGATCCGGGATGAATTCGCTGCAGATGCTCTGCGCGTCCCCGGCGCACGGGTGCCCGCCGCCGCCCTGTCCGGTCTTCATCTCGTCCGTTCGCTGCGCGCCGGCGGGTGAGGCAAATCCGAGCGTGAGCATGACCCCGGCGGCAAGCATCGCCTTGAATAATCCGGCTTTCCTCATCGCGATAAAGTCTCCTTGATTGTCCCTTTATCCAGCCTGTGGCTGGCCCGGCGCCCTTCTAGCATCAATCCGGGCGCAATAAAGGACGCCCGGCAATCAATAGCGGTTGGCAATGGGAAGTTCCTCAGCCGGGAACAGCGTGATCACGCGGCAGCCCTTGTCGGTGACCACGACCTCTTCCTCGATGCGCGCGGCCGAATAGCCGTCCTCGGCCGGGCAATAGGTTTCCAGCGCGAACACCATGCCCTCCTTGATTTCGGTCGGGTGGTCCATCGAGATCACGCGCGAGATGATCGGCCGCTCGTGGATGGCGCAGCCGATGCCGTGGCCGAATTGCAGGCCGAACGCGCTGGTCTCGTCAGGGAATCCGAACTCGGCCGCCTTCGGCCACACGCTCGCAACCTTGTCGGTCGACACGCCTGGCTTGATCAGCGCGATGGCGTTGTCGAGCCACTCGCGCGCCTTCTTGTAGGCGTCGTGCTGGCCGGACGTCGCGCGTCCGACATTGAAGGTGCGGTAGTAGCAGGTGCGATAACCCATGAAGGATTGCAGAATGTCGAAGAACGCCTGATCGCCCGGGCGCAGCATGCGGTCGGTGAAGTTGTGCGGGTGCGGATTGCAGCGCTCGCCGGAGATCGCGTTGATCGCCTCGACGTCGTCGGAGCCGTGAGAATAGAGAAACTGGTTCACGTTGGCGACGATGTCGTTCTCGCGCACGCCGGGCTTGAGCTGCTCGTAGACCAGATGATAGGCGCCATCGACCATCGCGGCGGCGCGGTTCAAGAGCGCGATCTCGTCGGCCGACTTGATCTCGCGCGCTTCCAGCATCACCTGCTGGCCGTCCTCGATTTTCAAGCCCGCCTTCTGCAACTCGAACATCATCGGCGGCTCGATGATGTCGACGCCGACCGCCATATCGATCACGCCGGCTTCGCGGATGATCGACGCGATCTCGCCCGCGTGCTTCGCCATCAGGCCGAACGAGGGCGAGACGGTGCCGCGCAGGCCGAGCAGGCCCGCCTTGCAGTTCTCCGGCTTGAGCCACGGCGAATAGAGCCTGTGATGCACGGCGGCCGATCCGAAGTCCCACAGAATGGGGTCGGGGCTCGAGCGCGTGAGCAGCGCCCAGCGGCAGATCTTGTCGCGCTCCCACTCGCCGATCTTGGTCGAGGTGAGATAGCGGATGTTGTTGGTGTCCATGACCAGCAGCGCGCCGAGATCGGACTTGTCGAGCGCCTGCCTAGCGCGCGCGAGACGGTACTTGTGCAGGCGGCGGTAGTCGACCCGCTCCTCGAAATCGACCCCCATGGCACCGAACGCCGGCAGCGCGCGCGCCCAGTTGTAGCGCGGGTTGATGTCCTCGGCGGTGATCTTGCGGACGGTGTCGTCCATGGGTGGCTCCTCTCTCAATCCGTCACCCTGAGGAGGCCGTGCGAAGCACGGCCCTCGAAGGGCGACGGCCCCTGTGCGGCATCTTCGTTTTGACTACCATAGCGCAATGGGCGCGTTTGTTTACATGCTTCGTTGTGCGGATGGGTCTTTTTATGTCGGCAGTGCGACCGGCGAAGACTTGACCTTGCGAGTGGCCCAGCATCAGGCGGGGACCTTTGAGGGGTATACCTCGTTGCGACGGCCTGTCGAACTCGTCTGGTCCGAATACTTCGATCGGATCATTGATGCCACTGCGACGGAGCGAAAAATCAAGGGATGGAGCCCAGCGAAGAAGCAAGCATTGATCACGGGCGATTGGGACTCCGTTCGCCAACTTTCAAAACGTAGAGCCGGAAAACCCAAATCCTCCCCGTCATCCTGAGGTGCGAGCGAAGCGAGCCTCGAAGGATGATCGGGCACGATCCGGGCCGTCGCGCTTCGAGGCCCGCGCATAAAGAATGCGCGGGCACCTCAGGGTGACGGAGAGAGATTTCAAGCGACCTTTTTGCCCCAAAGCCGTGTGGACGCAAGGTCGGCGCCGTCCCGCAGCGTTTTCAGCTTCGGCCATACGATCGAGGCCGCGACCCATTCGCGTCCCGCAAAGGTGCCGAAGCCGCAATCGGTCGAGGCAATGACCCGCTCGCGGTCGCCGATCGCCGCGACCGCTTCCTCGATGCGGCGCGCGACCACCTCCGGGTGCTCGACGAAATTCGAAGTGGACTCGATCACGCCGGGAATCAGGATCTTGTCCTTGGGGAACGGATGCTGCTTAAACGCCGCGTATTCGTGCTGGTGGCGCGGATTGGCGAACTCGATGGACAACGCGCCGGCCGTCGTCTGGTAGAAAACCGGCAGCACCTTGGCGAGCGCGATGTCGTAGACGTGCGGGCCTTCCCAGTTGCCCCAGCAGATATGCAGCCGCCAGCGGTCCGCCGGAATGCCGGTCGTGGCCTTGTTGATCGCCGCGAGATGCATCTCGGCGATCTTGACGAACCCCTCATCAGTCTCGTCCTGGAACATCATCACGCGTTCCATCGCCAAGTCCGGCGCATCGACCTGCAGGATCAGGCCGGCCTCGTGAATCGCGCGGTACTCCTTGGCAAGCTCGGCCGCCAGCGCATTCACATAGGCTTCGTGCGAATCGTAATGCGCGTTCATCAGCGTGGTCGCGACGATGCCGGGCGACGGCGCGGTCATGAACTGCTCGGCGAAGGCGCCGGACGCATGTTTCTGGAAGCGCGCAATCTCGTCCTTGATCGGGCCGGTGTCCGTATATTTCACGTCCGCGATCGCCTGCGGGGCGTTGGAGATTTTCGCGCGGTGAATGAAGCGGCGGCCGAAGGTCGCCACCAGATCGGGATGCTCGATGAAATCCTTGCCGACGCGGCGCTTGCTCTCGCCGCCATAGCCTGACATGCGCGCCGCCATGTAGGTCTGGAACGCGACGCGCTGCTGCTCGCCGTCATTGCCGATGTCGATGCCGGCTTGCCTCTGACGCGTCACCACGTCGGCGACCGCGCGGTCGAGCTCGTCCGACATTTTCCTGGCGTCGATCGCCTCGCCGGCCTCGCGCTTGATCAGAAGCTCGGTGATCGTGTCGTTGCGCGGCAGGCTGCCGACATGCGTGGTCAGAATGCGGTCGCGGCTGGTGAGCATCACGAATTCCCCAGAAAGTGTGTGCGCAATCTCTCGCGCGCCGTCTTGCCTACCGCAAGATCGAAGCAGTTCACAATGGCCAGACGAAAGCCGCCGGGCGGCATGGCGTGCTGGTCCGCCGGCATGTCCTCATGGAACGTGATCTGCACGCTCGATACCTGCGGCATCGCGCGCACCTCATCGACCAGCTTTTCAGGCGGATGGCGATAGTGCGGTCCATGCGGGCCGAACAGCACGACGCTGTAGCCGTCGCGCCGGCCGGTGTCGGGATAGTCCCAGCGGCCATGCTGGTAGAGCCGCACCAGCGCCTCGACCCAGCCCTTGCCGTAGAGGTCCGGCCATTGATCGGCGAAGCGCAGATGCGCCTCGATGATGCGCCCGCCGATGGTTTCGACATTGAGCATGCCGGTATAGCCGGCGAGGTGCTCTGCGATCCACGCGCCGCAGTCCTGTTCAATCTCGGGGTCCTGCGCGGCGTGCAGCACCCAGTGATCGAACGTGCCCTCGGGACCGGGGTGGCCGGTCGCGTGCCGCCACCATTGTGCCTGCCCGTCCAGCACCGCGACGTCGGACGAGACGTGACGTCCTTCGAGCAAGGTCGTCCACATGTGGCCGGGCGCGTAGTGATTCGTGTAATCGGCGGCGTCGCGCAGAACGCGGCTGCCCACCCCCATGCCCTTCAGGTTCGTGATCGGCTTGGAAAACACCGGAAAGCGCTTCGGCTCGACTCCGTGCGGCGCCGCCTCCAGGCCTTGAGAGAGCGCGATCGCCACCTTGTCGTAGACCCAGCGATGCCGCGGATACCAGGTCCAGCTATCGGAATCTTCCGTCGAGATCAGCACATCCGCCGGACAGGCCACATGCTCGAAATACTGCATGCGCCAGGGGTCGATTTCGCCGATGGGCACGTTACAGCTTCAGCGCATGGATCGAAAAATAATCGTTCTCGTCGGTCCACGTCGCGGCCGGGCGCCAGCCGGCGCTTTCGGCGAGCGCGCGGAAAGACTCCACCGTGTATTTGTAGGAATTCTCGGTGTGGATTGTTTCGCCTTTGCGGAACGCGAACGTGTGGCCGGCAACGGTGACGCTCTGCGCCCTCAGGCTCTCTAGATGCATCTCGATGCGGTGGCTTCCGGTATTGTAGAACGCGCGATGGCGGAAGGCCGGCAAATCGAAGTTGCCGCTAAGCTCGCGGTTCATGCGCGCCAGCACGTTGAGATTGAACTTCGCCGTCACGCCCGCCGCATCGTCATAGGCGGCGTTGAGCACCGCCTCATCCTTGATCAGATCGACACCGACGATCATCGTGGCACCCGCGCCCAGGATGCGGCCGGCCTGACGGAGAAATTCCGCCGCGTCCTCCGGCTCGAAATTGCCAATGGTCGATCCGGGGAAAATGCCGACGCGCGGGCGCGACCGTATTTGCGGCGGCAGGTCGAAGTCGCGCGTGAAATCCGCCACGACCGGCAGGACCGCGAGCCAGGGGAGATCGCGCCGCACGGCGGCCGCCTCCTGATCCAGGAATTCCGCCGAAATATCGACCGGCACATAGGCGGCAAGCTGCGGCGCGGCATCGATCAGGATACGCGCCTTCCTGGTCGAGCCCGTGCCGAACTCAACCAGCGCGGCGGATAGCGCGATGTAGCCGGACATCTCGCGCGCATGGCCGCGCAGAATCTTCAGTTCGGTGCGCGTCGGATAGTATTCGGGCAGGTCCGTGATCTGCTCGAATAGCTCCGAGCCCGCCGCATCATAGAAATATTTCGCCGACAGCCATTTGGGACTGTCGCTCAGGCCGTGGACAACGTGCTCGGCAAAACTCTCCGAGGCTGCCGCCTCGTGACGCGCCGAATAGCGCAAAACGGATCGAGCGAGGGCGGCCATGGTCTTTTTCCTTGAGTGTCAGGTGAGTGAAAATCGTTCGGCGTAGTCGGCAAGGCGCAGGCCGGAAAACTGCCAGCGCGCTCCCGGATAGAAGAAGTTGCGGTAGGTGACGCGCGTATGACCGTCCGGCGTCGCCAGCGACGAGCCGCGCAGCACCATCTGATTGATCATGAATTTGCCGTTGTATTCGCCGAGCGCGCCATCGCAGGCGACAAAGCCCGGATAGGGCGAATACGCGCTGCGCGTCCACTGCCAGACCACGCCGAAGGCGTCGCTCAGGGCACCCTGCCGCGCGGAAACTTCCCACTCGGCTTCCGTCGGCAGGTGCCGGCCGCTCCAGCGCGCAAACGCATCGGCCTCGTAATAGCTGATGTGCATCACCGGCGCGGCCAGATCGACGGGCCGCAACCCGCCGAGCGTGAACTGGCGCCATTCGCCATCGTGGTCCTGCCAGTGGCCGGGCGCCTGCCAGCCTTCGGTCTGCACCGCGGCCCAGCCGTCGGAGAGCCACAGGGCAGGATTGGCGTAGCCGCCGTCGCTGATGAAGGCGAGCCACTCGCCGTTGGTGACCAGCGCGCGCGCGATTCTGACCGGCCCGACCAGCACGCGATGCGACGGGCCCTCATTGTCGAAGCAATAGCCGCCGGTCTGATGACCGATGGTGTGGATGCCTTCCGGCAAATCAACGAAGCCTTCCGCCGCGGCCGATTTTGGCGCCTGCCAGCTTGCGTCGTAAGCCGGTAATGTCGGGTTCTGCGCGAAGGCATGCAGAATGTCGGTGAGCATCAACTCCTGATGCTGTTCCTCGTGATTGAGCCCGATTTCCAGAATGCGCAGGATGTCCGGCAGCGCGGCAGCGCTCGCCTCGCCGACCAATCGCTCGATCGCCGCATCCACATGCGCGCGATAATCCGCAACTTCGCTGGCGCTCGGACGCGTGATCAGGCCGCGCTTCGGGCGCGCGTGACGCGGGCCGGCCGCGACGTAATAGGAGTTGAACAGGAACGCGAAGCGCTCGTCGAAGACCTGATACCCCGGGACGTTCGGCTGAATGAGGAAAGTCTCGAAAAACCAGGTCGTGTGCGCGCGATGCCATTTGATCGGGCTCGCGTCCGGCATCGACTGGATGACCTGATCCTCCGCCGACAGCGGCGCGGCACGGCGTTCGGTCTCGTGGCGCACGCGGCGGAACGCCTCGATCCAGCACTCGCGGTCGGACTTTGGCAGGACTTCCTTGAGAGCGGCGGGCGGCATCACGGTCTCCGCGGACAGGCGGAGACTGCCCCCGCGCCGCAAATGTCATATCGGATTGTGTCAGGGATGCGCCGCATCGTGGAATCGAAATTTCGTGATACGCGCATTGAAAGCTTCACGGCATCGTGAGGGGCTAATGCCCCTCTCCCACCCAATAACGCAGCAAAACGCCGGCGGTTCAATCGCCCTGCCGATTTGGCGCGGGGTCTGTGCGGCATCTGACATAGGCTGGGCGAATGATTTTGCCAGACCCGCTCCGCCGCATCGTCGAGGCCGAGTACCCGCGCTTTTCCGGCGGCGAAATGGCGCGCCGGAGGGGCGCGATCGAGGCGCTGCTGGCGGGGGCAGGGTGCGAGCATCTCATTTTCTGCGGCGCGAACCGCTTCGGCTCCTCGGTGCAGTGGCTCACCGGCTGGCCGGTGACGGCAGAAGCGGTCGGCGTGCTCACCCCCGGAAAGGCCGATGCACTGTTCGTGCTGGCGTCACGCCGATGCGCGACCCGCAACTCGCGGTACCGGCGCAATTTCCTTCGACGCGGCGCGTTGAGCGGGGCGACATCGTGTTCGCCGAGATCAGCGCGGCGTTCTGGGACTATCCCGGCCAGGTGCTGCGCTCATTTGCGCTTGGCGAGCCGACCTCGCTCTATCGCGACCTGCACGCGGCGGCCGATGCCGCACTCGACGCGATCGCCGCCGTGCTGCGCGACGGCGCCCTGCCCGCACAGGTCATCGAAGCCGCACGCGTGATCGAGGACACGGGCTTCACCACCATCGACGATCTGCTGCACGGCTACGGCGGCGGATGCCTGCCGCCGATCCTTGGGAGCGCGGGCCGCCCGGACGGGCCGGTGCCGGACGAGCCCTTCCGCGCCGGCATGACGGTGGTGATCCAACCGAACGTGGTGACGCGGGATGGAAAGGCTGGCGTGCAGACCGGCGAGATGGTGCTGATTACCGAAAGCGGCATCGAGCGGATGCATAAGGTGCCGCGGGGCTTCGCAGCGCTAGGCTAGCTGCTCCACCAGCCAGTCCGCGCTCTGCGAGCGCCAGCGATAGGCACGATTGTTTGCAACGTGATTGCCGTCCTCGATCAGCAGGAAGGTGCACGGCCCTTTCACTTCATTCGCCAGACGCTGCGCGTGCTGCCACGGAATCAGGCGGTCGAGCTTGCCGGTCATGATGAAAATCGGACAGATGATGTTCTGTGCCGCGTCCTTGAGCGACAGCGTCAGCGCATGGCGCTTGGCGTCCGCCTGCGTGGCGCAATGGCTGCGCACGCGGAACGCTTCGCGCGTCAGCTCCGGCAGGCTGTCCCAGTTATGTTCCCAGTCGTACGGACCGCCGAGCGCGATGCACGCCTTGATGCGCTTCTCGAACGCCGCCGCGCGCGGAGCGTAATAGCCGCCGAGGCTGACACCCCACAGTCCGATGCGCGACGTGTCCAGATCGCGCCGCGTCTCGACGCAATCGACCACCGCCTTCACGGCAACCTCGTAATCGCCACGGATGGCAAAATCGTATTCGCCCTCCCCCTGCCCCGGACCGTCGAACACCAGCGTGGCGATGCCGCGATCGAGATACGGCCGCTCGTAGGCGTCGGTTTCTTCCTTGGCCGAGTCGAGGCCGACCGCCATGACCAGCACCGGCGGCTTCTCGATGCCGCGCGGCTTGCGCAGGATGCCGTACAGCGCCTTGCCCTCGTAGGGAATCGTGACGCGCTCGCCCGGCGGATTGAGATGCGGCAGCGCCAGATTGCGGCACTCGACCGCCTTGCCGTGCGCCGCCTTCATCTGCGGCACGTCATGCACGAACAGGAACTTGCCGAAGTGGTAGTAGACACCCGCGCGCTGGAGGTGTTCGCCCGCACTGATGAATTTCTTGTTCGCCAGCGCCTCGCGGCCCATCGCCTCGTGCTGCGCGGCGCGCTCCGACCAGGCGCGGCACCAGTCGTTCCAAGTGGCGATGCCTGCCGTCACCTCCTCGAAGTCGGTGAGCGCCACACCGTTCGCGACGAAACGCGGCGCCCAATGCGCGATCGCGGACTTGACCAGTGCGTCCATGAAATCTCTTAGTCCTCATCCAGAGGAGCGCCCGCAGGGCGCGTCTCGAAGGATGGTCCCAATTTCGGTATCTGCCGCCATCCTTCGAGACGGCCGCCTCGCGGCCTCCTCAGGATGAGGTTGGGCGGTGCTACTCCGCCGCCTGCGTGGCGGGCGCGGCTGGCTTCTTTGCCCAATAGTCGGCCTGCGCCTTGGAGCGCTTGAGCTCGTCCTCGGTCGTAAAGCCGGGCGCCATCGAGGCGTCGGTACCGGCGAGAACCTGATGGTGCTCGATGTTGAGCGTGCGCAGCCAGCGCTGCTGGCCCATCGTCAGCGCGATGAAGTAGCCGATCTCGACCAGCTCGGGCTCGCTATAGTGCGCGTGCAGCCGCGCCCAGACCTCGTCTGTCGGCGGCAGGTCCCAGGTGATCATCTCGGCGTAGGCGAGCGCAGCCTTCTGCTTCTCGCTATAGCGCGTGGACGACTCGAAATTGATCAGATCGCTGTAATCGTCCTCGACGATCCCTTGTTTGGCGGCCTTCATCGAACGCTGGTTGCCGCAGAACTCGCACAGCACCGAGCGCGACACGTAGATACGGCACAGTTCCTTGATCGCATGATCCGCGACGCCGTTCTTGAACACATCGCGCCAGGAATTGGCGAACGACCAGAACACCGCCGGCACATGCGCGCGGACCGCCTGGCTCTCGGGCCGCGGCGTGCCCTCACGGGCGCAGCGGTCGAATTCGGCGAGCATCTTGTCGTCCGTCACGCTGGACGGCTGCACATAGCTGATGCGCGGGCTCATGTTCCCTCCGGGACTGATTTGGCGCGGACTATGCCGCACGGGCCCCAGCCATTCAACGGCGGCAAATCGGAATGGCAGGCCTCCCGAAAACCCATTGTGGCGGATAGCGCCTGTGGCTATGGATTTCGGGCGGGGTGCTGCCCACCGCAGCCCGAACAATGCATCGCCAGCCGGCGCATGGGGGAATTTCAAGGATGGACGACGTTCGCGAGCGCTTTCAGAACCTGCACGAATTCCTCAAGGTCGCCCGGTTCAAACTCAACCGCAACAACTGGGACTATATCGTCGGCGGCACCGAGACCGAGACGACGCTCGCGCGGAACCGGCAGTCCCTCGACCAGATCGCCTTCAAGCCGCGCGTGCTGCGCAATGTGCAGAATGTCGACTGCTCGACCGAATTATACGGCCGCAAGATCCGCCTGCCGGTGCTGATTGCGCCGGTCGGCGGGCTGCAGCAGTTCTGGGAGGGAGGCGTTGCGACCGTCGCCGAGGCGGCCGGCGAGTTCGGCATCCCGATGATGCAGAGCTCCGCGACCGAACCTCCGATGGAGGAAACCGCGAAGCGGGCGCCGGACGCGTTCAAGATCTTTCAGCTCTATGTGCGCGGCGACGACAAGTATGTCGACGATTTCTACAATCGCTCCCAGGATGCGGGCTTCGCCCCGCAGTTCTGCTTCACGGTCGATCTTGCGCACTACTCACGGCGCGAGCGAGATACGGTCAAGCGCCATGACCGCATCGCCAACCGCAGCGCGACCGAGCATCACAATCTGGCGGGGCTCGACTGGGGCACGATCGAGCGCTTCCGGAAGCGCCACCCCAAGGCGCAGATCATCATCAAGGGCATCCAGACCGCCGAGGACGCGCAGATCGCGGTCGATAGCGGCATCAAGGGCATCTACATCACCAATCACGGCGGGCGCGCGCTCGACCACGCGCGCGGCGCGATGGATATCCTTCCCGAAGTAGTCGAGGTCGTGAAAGGCCGCGTGCCCATCATCATCGACGGCGGTTTCTATCGCGGCACCGACGTGCTCAAGGCGATCGCCCTGGGGGCGACCGCGGTCGGAATCGGGCGGCTCTA
>Ga0190272_10001653_pt1 | contig 10657 bp, 7 predicted proteins | sample Popmic504T_FD_133746 | JGI IMG/M metagenome (GOLD analysis project Ga0190272, IMG submission 133746) | Populus adjacent soil microbial communities from riparian zone of Shoshone River, Wyoming, USA - 504 T | ecosystem: Environmental > Terrestrial > Soil > Riparian zone | place: USA: Wyoming...
GTCGCCGCCGAGACGACGAGCAGGACGGTCCAGCGCTCTCGCGTCACGGGTAGGCCGGCCGCGTGCAGCAGGCCGGGCGCTTGCTCGGCGCGGTCTCGCCCGTGAGCGGCAGGCTTCGAACTACCCGCTCGGCATCCCGCCCGACTCCGCGAATCGTTGCCGAGGCGAAGCTGCGCTGGTGCTCGAGCCCCACGTAGCTGAGCCCGGCGACGGTGGTTGAGCTCCCTCCGCTGTGGAGCGGGAGGCCCTCGTCGTCGAGCGCGCCGGTCCCGGCGAGGTAGGGCAGGTGAGGGCGGTAGCCGGTGGCGAGGACCACGGCGTCGATCTTCTCTTGGCTGCCGTCGGGCCAGACCACGTCCTCGCCGTCGAGGCGCTCGAAAAGCAGGCGGTGGTGGGGGCGGCCCGTGGCGATCGCCGCACGGTAGAGGCCGTTGTCGACGACGGGCGGCGTACGTCTCAGCCACCGCCCGATCGGCGCGGTGTCGAGCCCGGTGCGCCCCAGCCACCAGTGCAGGTCGCGACCCAGCGGCCGTTGGCCGATCCAGCGCAGCGGGGAGCGCGTCGCCAGGGTGACCTGCCTCGACTCCGCCAACTCGGCCGCGACCTGGACCGCGGAGTTGCCGCCGCCGACTACGAGGACCCGCTCGCCCATCACGAACTCCGGGGCGTGGTACTCGCTGGCGTGCAGTACCTGCCCGGCAAAGGAGTCGAGCCCCGGCAGCCGAGGCCGACGAGGAGATTGGAAGCTGCCCGTCGCCGCGATCAGCCCGCGCGCCAGCAACTCGCTGCCGTCCGGGCCACGAACCCGGAACTCGCCGCCGGTGCCGATCGTGACGGAGGTGACCTCGAAGCCGAGGCGGACGTCCGCGTCCAGATCTCCGGCACAGCCAGCCAGGTATTCGACGACCTCGTCGCGACCCGGGTAGCGATCCGGGTCGCCTGGGAAGGGGCGCCAGGGCAGGCTCGAGAACCGCGCCGGGGAGAAGAGGCGGAGGCTGTCGTAGTAGCGCGGCCAGGATCCGCCGAGCGATTCGGAGGAGTCCAGGACGATCGCCCCTGCGCCGGCGCGCTCTGCCGCAAAGGCCGCGGCCAGCCCCGACTGGCCCGCCCCGACGACGATCAGATCCGCGTCCACCGGGCTAGGCGCGGTCGAGTTCCCTGAGCAGGGACTCGACCCGGGTCGAGATCTCGTCGCGGGTCGCCCGCACGACGTCGACCGGTTGGCTCTTCGGGTCGGGCAGGTCCCAGTCGACGTAGCGGACGCCTGGTACGTAGGGGCACTCGTCGCCGCAGCCCATCGTCACCACCACGTCTGCCCACTCGGCGTCCTCGACGCGGAGCAGCTTCGGCCGGCGTTCGCTGAGGTCGATCCCCAGTTCGTTCATCACGTCGACCACCTCGGAGTGGACCCGCTCGCCGGGCGTCGTGCCCGCGGAGCGAGCCCCGTGGCGGCCCGCGGCCGCGCGCTCGAACAAGGCCTGGCTCATCTGCGAGCGGCCGGCGTTGTGCAGGCAGACGAAGAGAGCGTTGGCCATCAGCTTCGCCCGGAGCCGGCCGAGTCGCAGCCGCAGCTCGCCCCGGGCCCGCAGCAGAGCCAGGCTGAGATCTCCACCAGGGAATCGGGGACCACGTAGTAGTAGGCCCACAGCCCGGACCGCTCGGAGCCGACGATGCCGGCGTCGCGGAGCACCTTGAGGTGGTGGGAGACCGTGGGCTGGGTCAGGTCGAAGAGGGGAACCAGCTCGCAGACGCAGACCTTGCCGGCATGGCGGCGCAGGACGTCGACCAGCTGCAGCCGGATCGGGTCGCCGAGCGCCTTGGCGATCGCCGCGATGCGCTGCGCCTGCTCGCGTTGCACGTCGGGGTAGACGACCGGCTCACAGCAGGGCTCCCCGGCGGGGCGCTTGGTCTTCGGGGCCAGGTCCAGATCGACAGTCATCTATTTACATATATCTATTGAAATCATGAATGTCAATACATAGGGTGGCGCCGGTGAGGGACGCGCCGCTGCCCAGACGCCTGTTTGCCGAGTTCCTCGGCTCGGCCTTTCTCGCCGCCACCGTGGTGGGGTCGGGGATCGCCGCGGCGCAGCTCTCACCCGGCGATACCGGCCTGCAACTGCTCGAGAACGCGGCGGCGACCGCCGCCGGCCTCGCCGTCTTCATCCTGATGTTCGGGCCGATATCCGGCGCCCACTTCAACCCGGTCGTCTCGCTGGTGGATGCCGCGTTCGGCGGTCTGCGCTGGCGTCACGCGCTCACCTACGTCTCCGCCCAGGTCGGCGGCTGCATCGCCGGCGCGATCCTCGCCAACGCGATGTTCGCCCTGCCCGCGGTCAGCATCTCGACCACCCACCGTGCCTCCGAGGCGCACCTGCTGGCCGAGGTCGTCGCGACCTTTGGACTACTGCTGACGATCTTCTCGCTGGTGCGAACGCGTCGCGGCAATTTGGTCCCCGCCGCGGTCGGCGCTTACATCGGCGCCGCCTACTTCTTCACCAGCTCGACCAGCTTCGCCAACCCCGCGATCAGTGTCGGCCGGATCTTCTCCGACACCTTCGCCGGCATCGCCCCCGCCTCGGTGCCGGTCTTCGTCGTCGCCCAGCTGGTGGGCGCCGCGCTGGCGATCACGGTGATCCGCGTGCTCTATCCGTCCTCCCCAAGGCGGCCCGCCGGCCGCTCCGGTGACCCCCTTGTCACCGCCTGGAGACGATCTGGATAAGAGCTGGAGACGAAGATGTAACGGGTTCGTAGAAAGGTCGTGAACCCGCTTGACAGAGCCATATCCGGCCGACAAACCTGGCGCCGGAACGGTTAAGTCAATGAAAGGAAACGACTCGCATGAGCCACATGACGAGTGCCCCCCGATGGGGCGCACGCGCCTGTATGGCAGGGCTTCTCGCCACTGCTCTGATGGCGCTCGCGGCAATCGGCCTGGTCTCCCAGGCAAAGGCGGACTTCACGATCGCGAAATGCGGCGGCACCGACATCCTCGGTCGCGGCGCCTCCTTCGCGCGTGACGCACACACCCAGTTCAACACCGCGTTCAAGCTGGCCTACTGCCCTCCGGGCCTGATTGACGTCGCCTATGACCCGGCCGGCAGCGGCGGCGGGCGGACCGCGGTCAAGGTCCGCAACGACACGCCGCGCTTCGGCATGACCGACGACCCACCGAGCGCGACCGAAATCGAACAGATCAACGCCGGCACCGGGAACAACCCTCCCAACACCGATGTGATCGCCACCGACAACGGCAAAATCCACGTGATCCCCGCCGCGGTCGGCGCCGTGGCGCCGCTGGTCAACTTCCCCAACGGCTGCGACGCGACCCTGCTCAACGATCCCTACCGGACCGTCAGCAAACAGGAACTCATCGACTTCCCGAACCGCAAAGCGCTGCTGCGCGTGCGCTTCACCAAGGCTCAGTTCGAGAAAGCGTGGGCACAGGGCGACGTCGCCGGAACGCCGTCGGCGCCCTACGTCAACTGGGACGACGTCTTCCCGGAGTTGGTCGGCGACCCGGAGTGCGACGTGCCGGTGATCCGCGTGGTCCGCTTCGACGAGTCGGGCACCACGTTCGCGCTCAAGGACTACCTGCGGACGATCGCCCCCGGTCGCGGCTGGACCACCAAATACGCGAAAGAAACCGCCAGCGTGCTGACCCGTGAGTGGCCCGGCGCCGAATACGGCACCGGTGGCTTCTGCGGGGCGACCGCTGGCCCCGGCAAATTGGCGGACGCGACCGATCACCTGACCAGCGGCTGCGGCAACGGCAACCAGTTCCTGGTGCCGAGGCTGGTCGAAGTCGACGGGTCGATCGGCTACTCCGACATCGCGACCGCCCGCAACAACTCGACGAGCCTCGCGATCACCACCACCAGCGGCACCACCCAGCCCGACAAGTACTGGACCCAGGTCCAGAACGGCTCGATCACGGTCGGCAGCCCGGAGGAAACCGCGGGCCAGGGCTTCACCGAGCCGACCTCGAACCCCGAAGGGTTCCGCAACGACAAACCGCGGGGCGCCAACTGCACCACCACCACGTTCCTGAACGTGCCGGCGTCCACCTTCGGCAACTGGTCCCCGGTCACCGGCGTCAACTCGCCGGCCGGCTTCGGGATCTGCACCCTGACCTACGGCCTCGTCTTCGACGACAACGCCGCGGTCTGGGGTACGGGGGGCAGCGAGCAGTCGCAGGCCCGCACCGTCAAGGACTACTGGGAAACGATCGTCGGCATCGGTCAGGGCGCCACCCTGACGGGAGCGGACTACGCGCCGCTGCCCACTGACATCCTGGCGATCGCCAAAACGGGCGTCAGTTCGATCAGCTGGAACAAGGCCGGTGGCGGCGGGGGCAACCCCGGCGGCGGCGGTAACCCGGGCGGCGGGAGCAACCCCGGCGGCGGTGGTGGGGGTACCACCACGGTCCTCCCGCCGAGCAACAAGTTCTCGGTGCCGCGCACGACGATCTCCTCGGCCAAAGGGACCGCGACCTTCTCGGTCAAACTCCCCGGCGCCGGCAAGCTCCAGGTCGTCGGCACCGCCAAAAACAAAGGCAAAAAAGTCAACGTCGGCACCGTCACCCTGACCGCCGGCAAAGCCGGCACCTACTCGGTGACGCTGAAACCGGCCGGCAAAGCGAAAGCGCTGCTGAACGAGAAGGGGACCCTGAAGGTGTCTCTGAAGTTCACCTTCACCCCGACCGGCGGCAGTGCCGGCGACTTGAACAGCACCGTGACGCTGAAGCTCACCAAAAAAGGTGGCTGACAAGTTCCGCGACGTCGCCCGCAGTGCGGGCGACGTCGCGCTGTCTGTGCTTCGCTGGTTCGCCAAGGACCCACTCAACACCGTCCTGATCGTCGCCTCGCTGGTGCTGACGGTCCTCTTCTTCAGCCTGCTCGGCGAGATCCAGCCGAGTTCGAGCGGCACCGAGGTGCCGCTCAGCCGCATCGACAAGCTCGCCGAGAACAAGCAGGTCGAGGCGGCGACGCTGCTCGACCAGGACTCGCGGGTCGTGGTCGTCACCAAGAACGGCGCGGAACTGTACGCCGCCTACCCGAAGTCCGACGCCGAGACCTCGGCCCTGCTCAAGGAACTGAGCCAGGGCGGCGCCGTGGTCACGATCGACCAGCAGGCCGACAAGCCCTCGAAGCAGATCCTGGTCCAGTTCCTGATCCCGATCCTGCTCCTGGTCTGCCTCTTCGTGCTCTTCACCCGGATCGGCCAGGACGGCGGCGCCGGGGCCTTCGCCGGCTTCTCCAAGTTCACCGGCAAGGGCCGCAAGAAGGGCGCCGGCTCGCCGGACCGGACCACCTTCGCCAACGTCGCCGGTGCCGGCGAAGCGCTGGCCGAGCTGAAGGAGATCCGCGACTACCTGGCCGAACCCGGCAAATACGCCGCGGTCGGGGCGCGGGCGCCGAAGGGCGTGCTGCTGGTCGGCCCGCCCGGGACCGGCAAGACGCTGCTCGCCAAGGCGACGGCGGGGGAGGCGGACGCGGCTTTCTTCTCGCTCTCCGGCTCGGACTTCGTCGAGTCCCTGGTCGGGGTCGGCGCCGCCCGCGTCCGCGACCTCTTTGCCAAGGCGCGCAAGATGGCCCCGGCGCTGATCTTCATCGACGAGCTCGACGCCGCCGGGCGCAAGCGCGGCGCCGGCGTCGGCCAGGGCAACGACGAGCGCGAGCAGACCCTGAACGCGATGTTGGTCGAGATGGACGGCTTCGGCGGCGACGCCGGGGTTGTCGTGCTGGCCGCCACCAACCGCCCCGACGTGCTCGACCCGGCGCTGCTGCGGCCGGGCCGCTTCGACCGCCAGGTCACGGTCGACGTGCCCGACGTGCACGGCCGGCTCGACATCCTCACCCTGCACTGCGGCGGCCGGCCGCTGGCGCCGGGCACCTCGCTGGAGCAGGTCGCCAAACTCACCTCCGGCTTCAGCGGCGCCGAGCTCGCCAACGTGATCAACGAGGCGGCGCTGCTGACCGTCCGCGAAGGTCGCGCCGAGATGGACCAGGCGACGCTGGAGGAGGCGATCGACCGGGTCGTCGCCGGCCCGGCTCGCAAGAGCCACGCGCTGACCGACGCCGAGCGCTGGGTGATCGCGATCCACGAGTCCGCCCACGCGGTGGTGATCCGCTCGATCGGGCAGAAGACCTCGACCCAGAAGCTCTCGATCGTCGCCCGCGGCCGCCAGCTCGGCACCGCCGCCAACATGCTCACCGACCGCGACGCGACGGTGATGCAGGAGCCCGACATGCGCCGCCACCTGCTGGCGATGGTGGCCGGCTACGCCGCCGAGAAGCTCGAGTTCGGCGTCGTCTCGACCGGCGTCCACGACGACCTCCACGCGGCGACCGGTCTGGCCCGCCAGATGGTCACCTCCTACGGGATGTCGGCGGCGCTGGGGCCGGTCACGATCGGCGAGAAAGCGGGCGAGGTGTTCCTCGGCGCCTCGCTGCAGGACGTCGGCCAGGTCGCGCAGGCGACGCTGGAGACGATCGACGGCGAGGTCGAGCGGATCGTCGGCGAGTCGGTCACCCAGGCCGAAGAGATCCTGCGCGCCAACTGGAACGCCGTCTACGAGACGGCCAACTCCCTGGTCGAGCACGAGACGCTCTCCGGCCATGCCCTGGAAGCGGTGCTGGCCTCGGTCCAGGCGACCCTGCTCGACTTCGGTCGCGACGGCGGGGCGGAGGAGGAGGAGACGCACGAGTTCGAGGCCCGGGCGGAAGGTGATTAGACGGTCGACCCCAGCGGCGCTGGCGGCGCTGGTCGTTCTCCTCGTACTCACGGCCAGCGCTGTAGCTGCCTTCGCGACCGGCTCCGCCCGGGCCGCGGCGCTGCTCTGGCGCCTCGAGCAGCCGCCGCCGCCCGCCGGCGTGCCCTTCAACGTGCCGCTCGGCGCGCCCGGCGACATCAAGTTCTGGGCGCCGAATCGGGGTCTGATGACGGTCGAGGGGAACGACACGATCGCGCGCGGCCTCTATGTATGGAACGGGCGCAGCTGGCGCCAGCTGGCGACCGTCTGCGGCGGGCCGGCGGAAACGGCCCGGATCGCCTGGGCGGGCCCGACCGAGTTCTGGGTGGTGAGCGAACCGAGCCTGCCCCGCGCCGGCTCGGGGTTGGCGCTGTGCCGGTTCAAGGACGGCCAGGTGGCCGGTTCCTGGAGCACCCGGGTCGACGCCGCCGACCCCTTCCGGCAGATGCTCTCCGCGACCTGCAACGGCCCCAGCGACTGCTGGTTCGGCGGGGTCGGCTCCCAGGACGCGCTCGGCTCGCGGGTCGGCGCCTTCCACCTGCACTGGAACGGCTCCGACCTCGCGTCCGTCTACGGCCCGCAGGGGCGGGCGGTCAGCGACATGCAGTTCCACCAGGGCGCCCTGTTCGAGAGCACCTACGTGGGGCGGGCGCCGGAGAACCGCACCGAAGCGGTCGAGCTGGCCGAACCCGAGAGCCCCTTCCCGCGCCTCCTCCACACGGTCGCGGGCAGCGCCTTCGCCAACGACCCGTTCACGCCGGCCCCGCCCCTCGGGGTGCCGGCCGACGGGACCGAGCTGCTCGGCCTCGACAGCGACGGCACCGACCTCTGGGCGGTCGGTGGGGGGGCCGCCTCCGGCCCCTCGGCCCCGGCCGAAAAATCAGTCGAACGGCCGCCCCTCGCCGCCCGCCTGGTCGGCGGCGCCTTCCAGGAGCTGACCCTGACCGGCGGCGGATTCGGGCTCACCGACCGCCTCGTCGACGTCGCCGCGATGCCCGGAAGCGAAGACGCGATCGCCGCGGTGGCGCCGTTCGCCGAGCGGCAGAGCACCAACAGCAAGGCGACCGTGGCACTGATCGGCCCCGGCGGGGCGACCGTGACGACGCGCCTGCCGGCCGCCGGCGCCGGGCGCGGCGCGGCGGCCCGGGTCGCCTGCCCGGCGCCGAACGACTGCTGGATGGTGACCTGGGGCGGCTGGGTCTTCCACTACAGCGACGGCACCCAACTGCCGGTCGACACCGAGCCCGCCTTCCAGGGGATGATCGACTTCCGGCCCAACGAGGCGGCCGAGCAGTTCGTCCCCGACGCCCTGCCCGAAGACGACTCGCAGCTCTTCGCGCCGCCCCCACTCGAAGGGGAAAAAGAACGCGAACGGCGCACCAGGCGCGTGCCGCCGCTGCTCAAGAAGATCCGCTCCGAGCTGCACGGGCTGACCCTGACGGTCAGTTTCACCGTCACCCGCAAGGCGCGGGTGGCGCTGCTCGCCAAACGGGGCGGTCGCACGGTAGCCCGCACCCCGAAGCGCGTCTTCGGCCGCGGTCGCCACCGCCTCGAGCTCCGCCTCAGCCGCGACCGCTACCCGACCAAGCTCGCCTTCCAGACCAAGGAGTTGAAGAAGTGACCCGAGTGCAGGCCAACCGCCGCCGGCTCGCGCTCGCGGTCAGCGCCCTGGCCGCCACGGTCGCCGCGGCGACGGTGCTCGCCTCCCAGGGGCTGGGCGGGCCGCTGCCGCCGGGGGTGGGGCCGCTGCCGCTGCTCGGCAGCGCCGACTCGGCGATGAGCCTGATGGGTGCCGCGCCCGGCGGTGAGCCCGGCGAGGCCTGGGGGTACCGGCAGCTGCCCGAGGCGGTCGGCTCGGTTGAGGCCGGCTCGAGGCCGCTGCCCTTCGGCCCGGTGGTCGAACCGGTCAACCAGTCGCGCCAGCTCGCCTTCCTGCGCTACACCGAGGCGAGCGGTTGGCAGGCCTTCGACACCCCGGTCGACGCCTCCGGCAATCCCTACCGGGGGCCGATCCCGAACCGGCTCTCGGCGCGGATCACCAGCACCGGCGGCGGCGTGTTGGTCGGCCGCGACGGGTCCAAGCCGGCGGGCCAGCAGGTCGTCGTCCTGCACCACGATCCCGGCGGCCCCTGGAAAGCGCTGCCGGCGCCCCCCGCGACGGCGCTGCTGCCGGCGGAAGGGCCGAAACCGGCCGAGGCGCTGGCGGGCGAGGGGGGCACCGGGCAGATCGCCAACGCGGCCTTCGACGAGGCGGGGCGCACCGGCCTCTTCTTCGCTCCGGTCGGGCGCTCGGTCGCCGACGGGATCGTCCACTTCGACGGCACCGAATGGAGCCGCGAGGAAGTCAAAGTGCCGGCCGGCTCGGAAGCGAAATTCCACATCCTGGCGATCGACGCCACCGGCCTCGGCAACGCCTGGGCGATCGCCGAAGCCGCCGACACGCTGGGCCGATCGCTGGTCCTGCTGCAGCGCACCGACACCCCGACGGACCCGCCGGTCTGGGTCGAGCGCGGCCTCGGCGTCGCCCGTTTCGCCGACCGCGAAACGCCGGCCTTGGGGATCGCCGGTCTGGCCCCGGTCGGCGGCTCCGCCCAGCCCCTGACGGTGACCGCCGACGGGGCCTGGATCGACCTGAGCGGGACGATCGGGGGCCTCGCCCACGACATCACGGTCTTCTACGACGTCGGCACCGGGGCCGTGACGGGATCCTGGTGCGACGCCGAAAGCGTCTGCCCTGATTCGCTCGGGATCAAGTTCTCGCGCCAGATCGGCTACCGCAGCTTCGCCTGGCCGGGCGCGGGCTTCGGCACCAGGATCGTCACCAACCCGCTCGATGCGGGCGGGGGAGAGGACAGCAACCGCGGCACCTATCTGCGGCTCAGCGAAGGTGTGTTCACGCGGCTGCCCGGCGGCGCCGGCAACTTTCGCGCCACCGGCGCCTTCCGCAACGACTCGTCCGGCTGGCTGGAGGGGCCGGTCGAGATCTCCGCCAAGACCGCACCCGACCTGCTGCACCCCTGGCCGGTGGCGCTGCGGGCGCCGCTGACCGCGGCGGTCAGCGCGCCCGGTTCGGCGCCGGGCTCACTGGGCTCGGCGGCGCTGGCGGTCGGGGCCGACGGCGGGGTTGCCCGCTACGCGCCGGGCGAGGGCTGGCGGCGCGAGTTCCTGCTCAGCTCCAGCGGGGCGGTCCGCAAGCCGACCCTGCGCGGGGTCGCCTGGCCGGAGCCGAGCCGCGCCTTCGCGGTCGGCGACCTCGGCGCGATGTGGCAGTGGAACGCCAGCGACGGCCTCTGGATCGCCGACCCCGGCGTCCCGATCGGGTTCGAGGGCAACCTGACCGGCATCGCCTTCGACCCCGCCGACCCGAGCCGCGGCTTCGCGGTCGGGAAGGACGGGGCCCTGCTCCGCTACGGCAAGAGCTGGGAGCCGGACAGCCCGCCAGCGGCCCTGACCGGCAGGAGCTTCACCTCGATTGCCTTCGCGGGCAGCGAGGCGATCGTCACCGCCGGCGACGAGCTGTTGGTCGAAGGAGGCGGTGGCTGGCGGGTCGACGCCTCGGCCCATGCCCTCCTGCACGGCGTCGTGGGCGGCGACCCTTACCTCCACGTCGTCGCCGGCCTGCCAGACGGCGCCGCGATCGCGGCGGGGCGCGACATCGTGATCGAGCGCGACGGCGGGCCCGGCACGCCCTGGCGCTTCTCGAAGCAGCCGATCCCGGGCGCGACCGCGATCGCCGCCGCCGCGGTCCGCTCCGGCGGCGGCGTGCGGGGGGTGCTCTCGGTGGTCTCGCAAGTCAGCTACCCGCCGGCCGACGAGGTGCCGCTTCCCGACCCCGACGTGCCGCCGCCGATCCTGCCGCCGTTCACGCTGCCCGGCGACGGCTACCTGCTGCGCGAGACCGCGA
>Ga0190272_10001654_pt1 | contig 10655 bp, 10 predicted proteins | sample Popmic504T_FD_133746 | JGI IMG/M metagenome (GOLD analysis project Ga0190272, IMG submission 133746) | Populus adjacent soil microbial communities from riparian zone of Shoshone River, Wyoming, USA - 504 T | ecosystem: Environmental > Terrestrial > Soil > Riparian zone | place: USA: Wyoming...
CCGCACGGGCATCCTCCGTGACGCAGGGGAGCGGCTCGGAATCGCGCTGGCACCCATCGTCGGTGTGCTCGATGTGTCGGAGATCGTGCTCTCCGGCCCCCCTGAGCTTCTCGACGGTTCACTCGCGCAGGCGACCGTCGAGACCCTCCGCGCACGGACCCTCGCCGAGTTCCACGACGGCGTCCGCGTGCGGATGACGGAGCAGGGCCAGGACATCGTCCTGCGCGGTGCGGCCGTCATGATCCTGTCCGGACAACTCGGGGTGTCCTAGACCCGGTCCCGACTGCACTACCCCCGGATGGGCCACCCGGCCCACGGAACCACCAAGAGAAACACGAAGGAAGACAATGAACAAGACGCTTGGAGCGGTCGCGCTCCTCGGCGCGTCGGCGCTCGTCCTCGCAGGCTGCGCGGGCGGCAATGAAGCAGCCTCAGACAGTTCAGAAGGCGCGGAGATCCGAGTCTGGCTGGTCGGTGCCGACACGCCCCAGGAGGCTCGTGACTACCTGAAGGAGACCTTCGAGGAGGACAACCCCGGCTCGACCCTGGTCATCGAGGAGCAGAGCTGGGACGGTCTCGTCGACAAGCTCACCACCAGTCTGTCCAGCTCCGACAGCCCCGACATCGTCGAGTTCGGCAACACCCAGGCGCCGGCGTTCACGTCGGTCGGTGGCCTGCGCGACATCTCCGGGATCTATGACGCGCTCGGCGGCGACGATCTTCTTCCCGGCTTCGTCGAGGCAGGGTCGTACGACGGCGCGTTCTACGCCGCCCCGCTCTACTCGGGTGCCCGCGTCGTGTTCGCCGACCCGGCACTGGTCACTGCCGCACCCGAGTCGCTCGAAGAGTACGTGACCGCGGCCAAGGACCTCGCAGCGGCGAACCCAGGCAAGTCGGGCATCTACTTCGCCGGTCAGGACTGGTACAACGCGCTCCCCTTCATCTGGGAGAACGGCGGGGAGATCGCAGTTCCGGACGGCGACGGCTGGGATGCGCAGCTCAGCAGCCCTGAGTCTGTCAAGGGTCTCCTGCAGGTGCAGGACCTCATGACCACCGCCTCGCTCGCGCCCAAGGACGGCGACAACGCGGAGCCCTGGACCCCGTACTGCGAAGGCGCCGCCGCGCAGTTCTCCGCACCCAACTGGGCATTGGGTCTGGCGAGCGAGTGCGAGACGCCGACACCGCCGGCCGCGCCCCTCGTCTACGCCCTGCCGGGCCTGGACGGAGACGCCGCGCAGGTGTTCGCGGGTGGATCGAACATCGGCGTCTCGGCGAAGTCCGCGAACCCCGAGCTGGCAGAGAAGGCTCTGGAGATCATCCTGAGCGACGAGTTCCAGACGATCTACGGCGAGAACGGTCTCATCCCCGCGAAGAAGTCGCTGGCGTCGACGCTCGGCGACACTCCGGAGGCACTGGCGTTCACCGAAGCCGCCGGGAATGCGAAGCTGACACCCGCATCGCCGAACTGGGCCGAAGTGGAGGCCTCGCGCATCCTGGAGGACTTCTTCGTGAAGATCGCCCAGGGCGGCGACGTGCAGGCCCTGGCTGACGAAGTCGACACCAAGATCGAGGACATCCTCAACGGCTGACCTCCGGCGGCGCCTCGGCGTCCGCACCTGCGCCTCCCGGCGCTCCGAGCACGGTCCGGGCCGGCGGTGAACCCTCGCCACCGGCTCGGCCTGTGCCTACCATTCACCCAGGAGACCTTCATGTCCACCGCGTCCAGCAGGCTGACTCCTGCGGTGCTGCCCGTCGACGGCGACGGCGCGCTGATGCCGCCGGGAGTCACGCAGCCGTCACGTCGCTCGCGGTTCGTCCGCGCGGGCGGATTCACGCCGTACGCGCTCCTGACCCCTGCGCTGCTCGCCCTCCTCGTGATCACCGCGTGGCCGCTGCTGCAACTGGTGATCATGTCGTTCCAGGAGTACGGCCGTGCGCAGGTCTTCGGCGCCGCCCCGGAGTTCGTCGGCCTGAACAATTACGTCGCCATCCTGACGGACCCCGAGTTCTGGGGCGTGCTCGGCCGCTCCGTCATCTTCGCAGCCGTCTGCGTCGTGGCGACGATGGTTCTCGGCACACTTGTCGCGCTCCTGCTCGACCGCCTCGGCGGCATCGTGCGCACCTTCGTGTCGGTCGGACTGCTGCTGGCCTGGGCGATGCCGCCGCTGTCGGCGACGATCGTCTGGGGCTGGATCTTCGACACCCAGTACGGCGTGCTCAACCACATCCTCACCGACTGGTTCGGACTCGACTTCGAGGGTCACTCGTGGCTCATCGACCCCCTCAGCTTCTTCTTCGTCGCGGCGATCATCATCGTGTGGGGAGCCGTGCCCTTCGTCGCCTTCACCGTGTATGCCGGCCTCACACAGGTACCCGGCGAGGTGCTCGAGGCCGCGCAGTTGGACGGTGCCGGCGCAGTGAAGCGCTTCTTCCTGGTCGTCGTGCCCTACATCAAGCCGATCCTGGTGATCGTGACGATCCTGCAGGTCATCTGGGACCTCCGGGTGTTCACGCAGATCTACGCCCTGCAATCGATCGGCGGTCTGGCCGAGCAGACCAACACGCTCGGCGTCTACATCTATCGCGTCTCCCTCGGCTCGGGCGACTTCGGCGTCGGCGGGGCGATCTCCATCGTTCTGGTCGTGATGCTCGTCGCCGTCTCGATCTTCTACGTCCGTCAGACAGTCAAGGAGGATTCGCTGTGAGCACCGCCACCCGGCCTGCGCCGAACGGCGCCAGGGCAGCAGCGACTCGCCCGCCCCGTGACTCCCGGCCGCGGGTCCGGCGTCGTGTCGGCTCGATCCTCACCGGCCTCGCCGCCCTCGTCGTGTTCGTCGCCTCGGTCTTCCCCGTCTACTGGATGGTCAACACGTCGTTCCAGCCCAATGCACAGGTGCGCGGCTCCGAGATCCACTTCTGGCCCGACAACGGCACGCTCGACAACTATGCGAACGTCATCCTCGGTGACACGCGTGCCCCCTTCGGGCCCGCCCTGGCGAATTCGCTCGCCGTCAGCCTCATCACGGTGTCGGTGGCGCTCGTCTTCGCGTTCCTCGCCGCGCTCGCGGTGACGCGCTTCCGCTTCCGCTCACGGGCCGGGTTCATCATCGCGATCCTCATCGTGCAGATGATCCCCGCCGAAGCCATGATCATCTCGATCTTCCGGCTGGTGGACGGGTGGCACCTGCTCAACACCGTCCTGGGCTTGTCGGCCGTCTACATCGCGACGGTCCTGCCGTTCACGATCTGGACGCTCCGCGGATTCGTCAACGGTGTTCCTGCCGACCTGGAGGAGGCTGCCATGATCGATGGACTCAGTCGCGCCGGTGCCTTCTGGAGGATCACGTTCCCGCTGCTCGCGCCCGGTCTCGTCGCCACCGGGATCTTCGGGTTCATCCAGGCCTGGAACGAATTCGTCTTCGCCCTCGTCCTGAATCCGAGGCCGGAGGCGATGACCCTGCCGGTTTGGCTGCGCACCTTCCTCGACCCGAACGGCGGCATCAATTGGGCCGAACTCATGGCTGCTTCTACCCTGGTCGCCATTCCCGTCGTCGTCTTCTTCCTGCTCGTGCAGAGGCGGATGACCGGCGGCCTCGTGGCAGGGGCGGTCAAGGGCTGATGCGCGGGTGCACGCTCGCCGCCTCCCGTAGGGAGGTGGGCAGATGAAGGTCGGGCTCGACATCGGAGGGACCAAGACGGATGCCGTCGCCGTCGATCCGGTCGGCGCCATCGTGGCTCGGGTGCGCCTTTCGACCGGCTGGGGATCGGACGCCGTCATCCGGACGGTCCTCGAGGCCGTGCGCTCCCTCGGCGCGCAGGTGCACGGAGACGGCGAGATCGAGTCGGTCGGGATCGGCATCCCGGGCCAGGTGGAGCCCGGCACCGCCCGCGTGGTGCACGCGGTGAACCTCGGCGTCGAGGAGCTCGACCTCGCCGCGGAGGTCGGTCCTGAGCTCGGCGTGGCGGTGCGGGTCGAGAACGACGTGAAAGCCGCGGCCTTCGGCGCGTACGCCCTGCGGCCCGGCGGGTCGGGGGGATCGATGGCGTACCTCAACCTCGGCACCGGCATCGCGGCCGGCATCGTCGCCGACGGGGAGCTGTGGCGCGGCGCGCGCGGCACCGCGGGCGAGGTGGGGCACATCTCGATCGACCCGAACGGACCCCTCTGCCGGTGCGGTCAGCGCGGCTGCATCGAAGCGCTGGCCGGCGGGAGAGCCATCGCGGAGCGCTGGGGCCATCCCGGTGCGCTGCCCGTGCGCGACGTCTTCGACGCGGCCGACGCGGGCGACCCGGGCGCTCGCCGCCTGCGCGCGGGACTCGCTCAGGGCGTCGCCGCGGCCGTTCGCGTGCTCGTGCTCACCGCCGACGTCGATGCCGTGGTGCTCGGGGGTGGTATCACCGGCCTGGGCGCCCGCCTCATGGCGGATGTCGCCGCCGAACTCGCCGCCAGCGCCGAGACGTCGCCGTTCATGCGCTCGCTGCACCTCGAGGACCGGGTCGAGCTGCTGCCCGCCGGCTCGCCGGCCGCCGCGCTCGGAGCGGCGCTCGTCGGCGCCGGGAGGGATCCTGCGCGCCCGCCGGTGAGCCCGGCTCCCGGGGCGGAGCCCCAGAAGGGACCGGCGCTCACCCATGGCTGAAGTCGTCATCGTGGCGGATGCCGCGGCCGCGGGCGCGATCGTCGCAGATGAGATCGCGCGACTCCTGCACACGAACCCCCGGGCCGTGCTGGGCCTGGCGACGGGCTCGAGTCCACTGCCGGTGTACGAGGCGCTGCCGTCCCGGCTCACGGGCGTCGACGTCTCCCGGGTGCGTGGCTTCGCGCTCGACGAATACGTCGGTCTCGACCCCGCGCATCCCGAGAGCTACCGCTCGGTTCTCACGCGTGAGGTCGTCGCGCCGCTGGGCCTCGACCCGGCCCGCGTGCGCGTTCCGGACGGATCGCTCGAAGGCATCGAGCACGCCGGCGACGACTACGAGCGCGCCATCGCCGAGGCCGGCGGGGTCGATCTGCAGCTTCTCGGAATCGGCACCGACGGTCACATCGGCTTCAACGAGCCCGGCTCATCCTTCGCCTCACTCACCCGCGTCAAGACCCTCACGCAGCAGACGCGCGAGGACAACGCGCGGTTCTTCGACTCGATCGACGACGTCCCCCCTCATTGCATCACCCAGGGGCTCGGCACGATCCTGCGCGCACGGCACCTCGTGCTGCTCGCGTTCGGCGAGGGAAAGGCCCGGGCCGTCGCGGGAGCGCTCGAGGGCCCGGTGACGGCATCCCTTCCCGGTTCGGCCATCCAGCTGCATCCGCACGCGACGGTCGTGGTCGACGAGGCCGCGGCATCCGCTCTCCGCTTCGCGGAGTACTACCGCTACACGTTCGCGAACAAGCCCGCCTGGCAGGGACTTTAGGCCCGCGTTCAGCCCCAGGCGAGCGCGAGCAGGTGGTCGAGGCTCAGCGGCGCGAGCTGCATCGCGGCGACGTCGCCCGGCGTGATCCACCGAAGCTCCGCGATCTCGGCGCGCGCCGCCAGCTCACCCGGCTCGGCGGTGGTGCGGAAGGCCGCGGCGATGACCCGATGGCCGGGCTCGTTCGCGGCGTCGGACTCGAACGTGCCGAGCGGCTCGAGCGCCGCGGGTGCGACGACGAGGCCGACCTCCTCGTGGAGCTCGCGCGCGAGCGCTTCGGCGGCGCTCTCGCCCGCCTCCGGCTTCCCGCCCGGCTGCATGAACACCGACGTGCCGTGCTTGCGCACGACGAGCACCCGGCCGGCGGCATCCGTGATCACGGCGGCGCTGACGAAGATGCGCGCACCGGTCACGGTGCGAAAACCTTGCCGGGGTTCAGGATGCCGGCCGGGTCGAACACCCGGGTGATCCGGCGCTGCAGCTCCCACTGATCCTCGCCCAGCTCGTCGGCGAGCCACCGGCGCTTCAGCACGCCGATGCCGTGCTCCCCGGTGAGGGTGCCGCCGAGTCGCAGGGCGGCGCGGAAGAGGTCGTCCGCGGCATCCCAGATGTGCTCCGGCACGTCGACGACACCGGCCTCGCCAGGAACCGCATCGCCCGTCCTGAGCTCCGCCGGAGTGAAGATGAAGTTCGGGTGCAGGTTGCCGTCGCCGGCATGCGCGACGGTCGGGATGACGACTCCGTGCTCGCGCTCGACGCGGGCGATCTCGTCGAACATCGCGGGCAGGGCGCTGCGCGGCACGGATACATCTTCGATGAGCGTCGTGCCGAGCGACTCCATCGCCGGATGCATCGACCGGCGGATCGCGAGCAGTCGCTCGCCCTCTGCGCGGTCGTGCGAGACGACGACCGTGCCGCCGACCCGGCGCAGCACGTCGGCGATCGCCTCGGCCTCGGCGACGGCCGCGGGCCCGTCGGTCTGGATGGTGAGCTGCGCCGCGCCGGGGGTCGGGGCATCGAGGTGCAGCAGTGCGTGGACCGCGGCGAGGGATGCGGCATCCATCAGCTCCATGATCGACGGTTGCGCACCCGACGCGGTCACCGCGGCGGACGCCTCGGCGGCTGCGCGCACATCCGGGAAGGTCGCCGCGATGGTGCATACCTCTCCGGGAATGAGTCGCCGCAGCTTGAGGGTCGCCCCGACGACGACGCCGAGCGTGCCCTCCGAGCCGATCACGAGCGAGGTCAGGTCCAGGCCGGTGACGCCCTTCACCGTGCGGTGGCCGAGGTGCAGCAGCCGGCCGTCCGCGAGCACGAGATCGACGCCCAGCACGGCATCGCGAACCACGCCGTACTTCGCGCAGAGCAGCCCGCCGGCACCGGTCGCGATGTTGCCGCCGACCGTGGAGATCGCACGGCTCGCGGGATCGGGTGCCCACCACAGCCCGTGCTCGGCGAGGGCGGCGTTCAGGTCCGCGTTCAGGATGCCGGGCTCGACGACCGCCAGGAGGTCGTCGGGTCTCACCTCGAGGATGCGATCCATCGCGCGGACGGACAGCGCGATCTCGCCCGCACCCGCGTTCGCACCGCCGGCGAGCCCCGTGCCGGCTCCGCGGGTGACCACGGGGGTGCGCGTCGCGGTCGCGATGCGCAGCGTCTCCCGCACATCGGCGACGGATGCCGCGTGCACGACGGCCAGCGGTGTCCCGGTCGCCGCATGCCCGGACTTGTCGGCGCGGGCCTCCGCGAGGGAGGTGGGGTCGGTGTCGACGCGATCGCCGAGCACAGCGCGCAGCAGCGCGAGGACCTCGGTCGCGTCGCTCACGCGAGGCGGCGCCGGCCCGCGAACACGCCGACCGTCACCGCGATCACACCGAAGACCACACCGATCCAGGTGAGCCCCAGGCTCCACAGCGCGAGCGTCGCCGACGCGTAGACGAGAAGCTCGACGACGGCGCGGACGAACGGGTGCACGGCGAAGACCGCACGCGGCGAGACGAACAGGGCCCAGACCAGGATCGCGACGAGCGGTGCGCCGATCCCGACGACGATGTTCCAGGGGAACGACCACATCGCGAAGCCCCAGATCGCGAGCGTCGCGAAGGCGACGAGCTCGACCACCAAGGCCAGCACGTCGATCGCCGACAGCGGAGCGCGGGTGCCGGGTTCGGGCGGCGCCGTCGGTGTCACGCGGGGAGTCTCGGACATGGGTCCATTCTACGGCGGGCCTCCGTACCCGATGCCGGCGGTCCAGACCGACCGCACCTCCAGCGCGCGCGTGAGCAGCACGGCATCGGCCGTGAAGCCCGCGGCGAGCGACCCGAGGTCGTCGCCGCGTCCGATCGCGCGCGCGGGGGTCGCGGTGAGCGCGGCGACGGCGTCGACGAGGCGGACCCCCGCGTTCACCGTGCGGCGGAGCGCGGCATCCTGAGTCAGCGTCGATCCGGCGATCGCCCCTCCGCCCGACACGCGCGCCACCCCGTCGACCACGTCGATGCCCAGCGAGCCGAGCTCGTAGCGCCCGTCGGTGTGCCCGGCCGCCGCCATCGCATCGGTCACGAGCGCGATCCGCCCGGGTGCCGCAGCGAACGCGATGCGCACGATGTCGGGATGCAGATGCACGCCGTCGGCGATCACCTCGAGCGTGACGCGGGGGTCGGCCGCCGCGGCCCCGACCGGCCCGGGATGCCGGTGATGCAGGCCCGGCATCGCATTGAAGGCGTGCGTGAGGATCGTCGCGCCGGCGTCGAAGGCCGCTGCCGTCGCGGCCGAGTCGGCGCCGGTGTGGCCGACGGCCGCTGCGGTCCCTGCCGCGACGATCATCCGGATCGCCTCGAGCCCACCCGGCAGCTCGGGGGCCAGGGTCACCTGGCGGACGGTTCCGCGTCCCGCGTCCAGGAGGCGCTGCACCGCGGCGGGGTCGGGTTGACGCAGGAGCGTCGCGTCGTGGGCGCCGTGATGACCCGCATCGAGGAACGGCCCCTCCAGATGCGAGCCGAGGATGTCGGCATCCGTCGCGGCGAGATCGGCGACCATGGCAGCGCGGCGTTCCATCACCTCCAGCGGGGCGGTGACGAGCGAGACCACCGCGCGGGTGGTGCCGTGAACCCGGTGCAGCGCGCGGGACGTGCGGATCGCCTCGGGTCCGTCGTCGTACGACTCGCCGGCGCCGCCGTGACCGTGGATGTCGATGAAACCCGGGGTGAGGACGGCCCCGGCTCCCGCGACCTCGTCGCCGTCGACGATGACGTCGTACGGCCGTGCATGGCCGCGCCACCCCTCGCCGATGCCGTTCGCGGCGACGCGACCGTCATCGAAGCGCACCCACGCGTCGTCGATGACGCGTCCGGCGTCCACGAGCCGCACGGAGTGGATGAGGGTGCTCACTCCGAGACCCAGGCGATCTCGTCGGAGGGGTGGAATCGGATGCCCAGGCTCGACCAGAGCGGGCCGAGTGCGCCGACCCGCGCGCGGAACGACGGCCAGGTGCGCAGGTCGCTCTCTGCGAAGGGCGGTGACCACGCCGCCTCGGCGGCCGCGGCGATGCGGGGGAACGCCATCACGTCGATGTCGTCGAGAGTGCGGATCGTCTCGGTCCACATCGGCGCCTCGACGCCGAGGATGTCGGCATCCGTCAGTCCCTCGATGACCGCGACGGGCTCCCACGAGTACGCCCGCTCTACGCTCGTCGGGCCGTTCGCCCAGGTGAGGCCGAGGGGAGTGTGGGCGTCGTACTTCATGTCGAGGTAGACCGCATCGGCGGGGGAGAGGATCAGGCCCGCGTCGTTGCTCACGAAGGTGCGCGCCTCCTCGTCCATGCCGTCGGTCGGAATCGTGAAGCCCCAGTACTGCCCGACCGTGCTCGGGTCGATGCGCGCCGCCGCTCCGGCCTCGTGCCAGGTGATCGGCGTCTTGCCGAGGTCCGCGACGATCGCCGTCGCGCGCTCCATGAACAGCGCGAAGTCCTCGGGAGTGGTGCCGAGCGCTTCGTCGCCGCCGATGTGCAGGTACGGGCCGGGCGTCATCCCCGCCAGCTCACCCACCACGTCGGCGACGAAATCGTAGGTCGCCTCCTCGTGGATCCTCAGCGAGGAGAAGCCGACACCCATCCCCGTGTACGGTTCGCCGGCAGCCGGGATGGGCCCGCCGTGCGCGTCCACGATCTCGAGGATGTGCGGCGACAGGACCGGCTCCTCGGCGAGCTGCGGATACGCGAGGCCGACCGCATGCGTGTGACCCGGCAGGTCGATCTCGGGCACCACGATCATGTGACGGGATGCCGCAAACGCGACGATCTCGCGATAGTCCGCCTTCGCGTAGAACCCGCCGGCGTCACCCCCGACGGCCGTCGACGAGGCCAGCTCGGTGAGCTCGGGGCGGGAGTCGAGGTGGATGCGCCAGCCCTGGTCGTCGCTGAGGTGGAGGTGCAGGGCGTTGAACTTGAGGCTCGCCGCGCGGTCGATGTAGGCCTTCACGGTCTCGACCGGAAGGAAGTGGCGGGCGACGTCGAGCATCACTCCCCGGTACGCGAACCGCGGGACGTCGTCGATCCGCACACTCGGAACGACGAACCCCTCGCCTTCTCGACGGATGAGCTGCGCGATCGTCAGCACGCCGTAGAAGAGGCCCGCCGCGTCGGCGCCGGTCACGATGACGGATGCCGCGTCCACCGCGATCCGGTACGACTCGGCCCGACCCCCCGGCGCGATCCGCAGATCGATCGCGCCCCCGGCTCCTGGGCCCTCCTCCGCTGTCCCTGGGACGATGGCACCGCTCGTGCGCGCCGTGATCAGGCCCGCCAGCGCGACCGCGGCATCCGTCTCTCCCGTCAGCCGCACACCGTTCGTGAGCGGGAAGGCTGCGGCGGAGGGATCCGCCGTGATCGAGGACGGAGCCGGCACCGGCGCAAGGGTCATGTAAGGGAGCCTAACAAATACGGTGGCCGGCGTCATCCGGGTCGCGGGACCGGCATCCGTTATGCTTCCAGTGTCGCGACTGGCGTTGAGGTGGGCCACCACCGGGGAGCGACCGACACGGCACTCGACCGTACGCCTGGGTCGATGCGTATTTCGTTGGACGGGCCGCCCGCGAGCGCGAGCGAATCCCCACGTGAAGCAGCCGTCGTCAGAGGAGAACGCCATGACCGACCATTACTTCAACGCGCCGCTCGCGGAGGTCGACCCCGAGATCGCGCAGGTGCTCGAGCGTGAACTCGAGCGACAGCGCGGGTATCTCGAGATGATCGCCTC
>Ga0190272_10001655_pt1 | contig 10653 bp, 9 predicted proteins | sample Popmic504T_FD_133746 | JGI IMG/M metagenome (GOLD analysis project Ga0190272, IMG submission 133746) | Populus adjacent soil microbial communities from riparian zone of Shoshone River, Wyoming, USA - 504 T | ecosystem: Environmental > Terrestrial > Soil > Riparian zone | place: USA: Wyoming...
AATAAGTCACTCCCTGCGCCGTCGCTTCGATACGCAAGAACTCGAAAGAGACCGTCCGAGCTTTTGCGACGTCACGATGAAGGCCGAGCATTGAATTGCCCTTCGGGGCCTGCCAGAATTCCTCCATCTCAACCCCACCCTCCACTCCAGTCCAGTTTCCAGCCATCCAGGCGAGTTGTGAAAGATCCGGCGCCGTCGCGCCGGCTCGTAAACTGAAACCGACTACAGCAAGAAACAGGATTACACTGACGACTATTCGCTTGTTCATTTTGATTGTCCTCCGCAAGCAACTTAGGACAATCCCGGCGGGACGTCTTGAAGAAATACGACATGCCCAGCCTTATAGAAGTGACGGTGGAAGGACTGAGGCTATGAGGGGCCCAACAAGGTTGCGAGCCGCTGCGGAGATATGAAGTACGAAGTAAGTTCCCCGGACGCCGTGACGTGTCGTTCGGACGGACTCTGACCGGCAAACTCACGGAACTCGCGCACCATATGAGGCTGATCCGCATAACCGCCCTCAAGCGCGAGATATGCCCACTCGCGCAACGGTTCTTCACCCACGAGTCGGAGGAGGTTCTGAAAGCGCATGATGCGGGCCAGCGCTTTCGGCGTCACGCCCACACCAGAACGAAACTCGCGTTCGAGTTGTCGCGAGCTCAGGCCGATCTGGCTGGCTACGCGGTGTACGCGCACTTGACCACGACTGCGAATGATTTCGGCGATGGCGGCATCAAGCCGCGGACGCGCGGCGGTCCTATCAAGTCGTCTTAAGAGAAACTCTTCCACCAGTTGTTGGCGTTGCTTATCGCTGGAAGCTTCCAGCACCGATTCCTCGAGATACGTTCCGTCACGGCCCCAAATATCGTCGGTTGGAATGTTGTTATCGGTCAGACTATACAAAGGAAACGGTAGAAAGCGATAAGCACCACCTGTCTTGAAGCGCACTCCCATTATTTCCATGCGCCCGGTTGGTTGCAGCAAGAGCGGCCGAGTCAACTCTCCTACAACAAAGCTCTGCGGTTGATTTTCCCATTCGCCCGAGAGAGTCAGACGCTGGAAAGGCGCTCCCATATGAAAAATCCACTCGAAGCAACCGTCGGGCAAAACCCTTTCAATCGTGCCGGCTGAACCGCCAGTATTCGAAACAAACCACAGGCACTCAATGTACTGGTCCAGTCCTCTGGTAGCGCGTCGTTCCCAATATTTCATCGTGAACTCGTTCTTCCTGCCAACTCGCGGGTTTGGCACTAAAACCTCTGCAAAGTGAATCGTACCATCATAGAGAAAGATATTCTCTCAATGGAGCCGGAACGAGCGCTTAGGTTGAAGCTCAGAGTCGAGGCAGTGGGGGCAAGCCCACCTTCCCGACCATGAGCTGATCAAAGTTTGCGATTAATTCCTGATTGAGCGGCTTTCAATTGAGAAATCTCGAGCGAGTCTGAACGTCTCGAGGTTGGGAAGGTGGGCTTGTCCCCGCTCTTTACTTGATATGGGTTGGTAGGGCAACCCGCTTCGAGGATGCGTCCATCTCAAAAGTAACGTGCAAGATGCGGTTCCCTCCTTCGTTCCAGGGAAGCAAGCGCAAAGTTTGCCATTGCCGCGGGTGTGAGCTCCCCAGAACTACAGCCTGCCCTAACTGTTGCTTGAGTCGATTCAATTTCCGATCTAATGAGGTGACTATGCGAAGAATAATCCCGGCCGCCACAGGTTTGCTGAGTATTCTGATACTGGCTTTCGCCATCCTAACTCCGAGCGCACTGACGCAGGAGATCGTAGGCGGCCAGCCCACGCCGGTAAGTTTTGCCGCCGGTTTTCACACCACCGCTTCCAATCTCATCATTCCCCAGTCTCGGGTCTATGCGCTGCGCTCCCAGGCCCAACACATTCAGATCAGCGAAGTTGCTGCCGACGTCCGTATTGTCCAACAGGTGGCCACAACTACTCTGGACATTGGCCTGACGAATCCGAGCGGTCAACAACAGGAAGCAGAGATGTTAATTCCGGTTCCCGAAGGAGCTGTCTTGCGCGGATTCGTTTTCGCGGGTTCATCCAAAGAACCAACTGCAAAACTATTGCCGAAGGCGGAGGCCCAGTCGATCTACCGTTCGATCGTCGCCAAACTGCGAGATCCGGCGCTGCTGGAGTTTGCCGGATACAACCTGGTTCGCTCCAGCGTGTTCCCGGTGGCAGCGGGCGGAACGCAACGCGTGCGTCTGGTCTATGAACACATCCTGCGAGCTGACGGAAATCGCGTTGACTACTTACTTCCACGCAGCGAATCGTTTGAGGCGACCGCAACACCCTGGAAGATATCAGTGCGAGTTCAATCCAAGTCAGCAATTTCGGCTGTCTACTCACCCAGTCACCAGGTCGCAGTTGACCGGCCCGCTTCGGAACAGGCTCTCGTCCGCGTTGCAGGCGAGAAGAAACTCGAGCCAGGCCCCTTCCGCCTCTCGTATCTGATCGAAGGTAACGGCTTAACGGCTTCGTTGATGGCCTACCCTGATGCGCGTATCGGAGGGGGTTATTTTCTGTTGCTGGCCGGTGTGCCAGCCGGAGCGCGCACCACTGGACCAACGATCAAGCGCGAAGTGACGCTCGTGATAGACCGGTCCGGCAGCATGCAAGGGGAAAAAATCAAGCAGGCTCGAGCCGCCGCGCTTCAAGTGGTCGAAGGACTCGAAGACGGCGAGGCTTTCAATATCATCGACTATTCCGACTCGCTGGCCCGCTTCGCCGAGCGTCCGGTAATAAAGAACCGGGAGACGGCTGCCCAGGCCCGCTCTTATATCAACCGGCTAAAGGCCGACGGCGGCACCAACATCCACGACGCCCTGGTCGAGGCGATGCGCCAGGCCCCTACTCCGAAGATGCTGCCCTTGACAATCTTTCTTACGGATGGCGTACCCACTTCCGGTGAAACACGGGAAACCGCGATCCGCAACGCCGTTATCTCTGCAAATACGCACAAGCGGCGCATCTTTAGTTTTGGCGTTGGCTTTGATGTCAACGCTCCACTTCTTACGTCGGTTGCCAACGCCACCCGGGCGACCACCACTTTTGTATTCCCAAATGAGGACGTCGAAGAAAAGGTCTCGCAAGTGTTCCGCCGGCTCTCAGGACCGGTCTTGGCGGATCCACAACTCGCGACCCTGGACCGCAATGGCACAGTCACCACCCGCGCGGTTCGCGAACTGCTGCCCACGGACCTCCAGGATGTGTTCGAAGGCGACCAGATTGTGTTGCTGGGCCAGTATCAGGACAACGAGCCGCTGCATTTCCGTGTTAGCGGAAATTACCTTGGCACTCCACGCGCGTTTGATCTCAAGTTTGACGTAGACAAGGCGACGACGCGGAATGCGTTTGTGCCGCGTCTATGGGCGAGCCGAAAGATTGCGCGTCTGATTGAAGTGATTAGTGAAGCCGGCGCCGACAACGCGTCCGGCGCGCGAGCGGGCTATCGTGGACCAAGCAGGAGCAGCGCGATAAATCATGCCGGCGCGGCTGGCGGCCACCACGTTGCCAACGTCGCCACTCCCGTCGATCCGAAGTTAAAAGAACTGGTGGATGAGATTGTGCGGCTATCTACCGAGTATGGAGTGTTGACTGAATACACGGCGTTTCTCGCTCTGGACGGCACTGACTTCTCGCAGAGAGATGGCCTTAACGAACTAGCGCGCCGGTCTCTGGTTGATAACGCCCAAAACACACGGAGCGGCATGGGTGGAGTTACCCAGGGCATGAATATGAGCACGCAGAGGACGCAGTCCAGCGCCAATCGCTCCAACTTTTTCTATACACAGAACATGGACCGGGTAGAGGTGACTAACATCCAACAGATTACCGATCGCACGTTCTTCCGCCGTAATAATCGCTGGGTAGATTCGAGTGTGATTGATCGAGAAAAGACTCTGACGCCGGATCAGACAGTGGAATTCGGGACACCCGAGTTTTACAAACTGGTCGATCGCCTGGTGTCTGAAGGCAGGCAGGGGATTCTGGCGCTGTCAGGCGAGATGCTGCTCTCGATTGATAGCAAGACCGTGCTCATCAAGGCGCCACCAAAGAAGTAATATTTGGAGTGCGGAGGCAAGCGAAGCGCGACTCCGCTTTGGATTGGCAAGGATTGTGAGCCCAAAAGATCCAAAGCGCCGTCGCCGCTTCGCTCTGCCGGCGCACTCCATATTTCGTTCAGTGATAATATTTCTCGAGCGCTTCCCGGAAAGCAGATATTCCAGCAGGAATAGTTGCCTGATCGACCTCTTTCCCCGCCAGTACCTCGCGGCCTTTCACACCGTACAGAGGCTTATTAATGTTGTTGTCCGGATTGAGTCCAAAACTCTTCCAGAAGCTCTTCCCAAACGCTGTCCCGTCTAATTTGCCGTTGTAGTAGGAGTAAGCCAGCACCTGCGCTCCCTCCAACTCCTTTCTTTGTTCCTCGCTAATGGATCCCACGGGTCCAGCCAGGGCCTTCTTTTCGTTCTTCAACGGGACACCGCCTTTTTCGAACCAGCTCAACGCGTCCTTGGTCATGAACAGCAGAATGACAGAACTTGCCTCACTTTTTGCCATTGGGCTTCCATAGCCGCCGCCGCCGAACGCATAAAATGCCGGCAAGCTCCAGCCATTTTCCCGCCGCACGCTAATCACGCCATAGCCCTGGCTGGTTGTCGTAAAGAGCGCCGTCTCTTTTCGTACTTTTGGAAACACGCCCACTGCTTCTGCTTTATCAATCAACTCCTTAGGCAAGCCGGTATCAGGCACAAGCGCCAGCAACCCGACGATTCTCCCCGCGTCACCGGATCTCTCAATCGCGTGCGCAAACCTTGGCTTCTGCGCAGACGCGTCAGCGACGGCTACCGACAGGACAGCGCCAATCACGAAAGTAGCGAGGACAACTGTTGATACATGCTTAGACATAATTATCTCCTTAGGTGGGGGTGACCTGGCGCCGCTTCGGTATAGCGCCATGCACCACGGATTTCTGCTCCCGAACCGTCGTCAAACTCGTCAAGACAATGCTTCCGAGATGCGTCCTCGTTGCTGCCCAAGTCGTTTGCCAAATCTGGTAACCGAGAAGAAGTACAAAGTTGCCATCAGCAATAGTATTAGCCCAATTCCTGCGGTCGCGCCACGCCCAGGTCTTTGCAATAGATAAATCATCAGGATCCCCGGCAAGCTACCGAAGATGATTCCGCCCATCTCGTCGACTAGCGCGGCGCCGGAATTCGCGAAGCGATAGAATTGCATTTTCAATGGATGATTTACCGACATCCAGCTGCCCCACGACAAATACGCGCAGGCCAGGGCGACAGCTTGAATCAGGCCGAACACGCTGGCGAAAATTCCGAGTCGCCATCCTGCAAAAACTAGCAGGGGCAATATCTGCGCACCGGTGATCATCAAGTAAGCAAGGTTCTTGCTCAGCAGGGTTGCTCTGCCGCTCAAGGGCAGAAGCGTGTAGCGATCTAACCCCGACCGGTTATCGAGACCAAAACTGTTGAATGCCAAAGCAGCATTACAGATAAAGACCACCACAATGAAAGACGCGAAAATACCCACGGAACCAACGTCCGCAACCATCAAATACAGGCAACCTAACATGGCCGCCCCGACCCCCAGATAGATGTCCAACAACCTGCGAAAGTATCGAAACTCCTTGGCGACCAATCCGCCGAGGCGTCCCGGTAAAACTTGAGGAGACAAAATCGACAAGCTCCTGGTGGAACCTTCGGGAGCAGCAGCCAAACTCTTCTTGAAGGACCATAACGCCGCAACACCGCAAGCAACAACAAACACTCCGAGGGTCGTTAACGAGACCAATGGCCCGACCCATACTTGAGTCGCTGCTTGCCCGGCCGCGGCGTTTCCCATAGCGGCGCGCTCCACGAGCATCACGGGAGAGAACGGAAAAGATAATAAGGTCGCTGACGTTCCTCCTCTGATCACATACACACCGGCAACGGCCAACAACGCCAGAGAAGAAATCCAGAACACTCTTCTCCAGCCCGCATAATTCAGTAGATGAGCAATCGTTAGACCAGTAAGCCAGGCCATGGCGATGAACAACAAACCGGCTACTATTCCGGCGATTGGATTTCGCGCGCGAGCCAGTGGATAACAGATGGCGAGTGAGCCGGCGATCACCAACCAGGCCGAGGGAGGTATCAGCAACGAAATTGCCCTGACCAGGAATCGTTCTTTGAGTGAGAGCGGTAGATGCAACCACTTTCGCGACGCGAGCGTTTGCCGGCTGTTGCTGACCATCGGAAACAGCCACACGAGGAAGATTGCTGCCAAGATCTGGACGAGCAACCTCGAGTGTCCATCGGCAACCTTCGCTGCCGCAGCCAGTAGCATCTGCAGATACCTGATCGCCAGCAGCACGGAAAGTATTAGGAGGATTCCACCATTACCGGCCCGCGAACCCGCGCGGGAAAAGCGCCGCCAGTAAGCTCGCCACTCGTAATGGATGATTGTTCTTACCCGATCCACTCCAGCTCTCCCACGTTTCCGCGGACCACATGCTTGAAGAATAGATCTTCGAGAGTCTCACCAGAGCGAAGCGTCTCAGCCACGCTCTGTCTACACACAATTTCACCGGCTACGATGATCGCAAAGTCAGTGACCAGACGTTCAACCACTTCCAGTATGTGCGAGGTGAGAAAGATGGTGACACCCTTGCCGGCCATGAGCAGCAATAAGTCTTTGATGTTTCTTGACGCTACCGGATCGATGCCCTCAAAAGGCTCATCCAAAAACAGGACTGAAGGGTTGTGAAGTAAGGCCATCGCGAGCGAACATTTCTTTCGCATGCCGAAGGAAGCCTGTTCGACGTAAGTGTTACGACCCGACGCGAGATCGAGATAGTTTAGAAGTTCGGACGCGCGCTTCTCCGTTTCTTTTTTACTCAATCCATAGACGGGGCCGCACATCATGAGGTGTTCCCAGATGGTGAGCGCGTCGAAGAGCGCCAACTCCTCAGGCAGCACGCCAATCTTCTTCTTAACATCCAAAGGCGCCTTAAGGATCGACGTGCCGGTAATCAATGCGTCGCCGGTCGTCGGCGTCAACAAACCAGTCAGCATCTTAACCGTCGTTGATTTGCCCGACCCGTTAGGTCCCAGGAAACCAAAGATGGTTCCTTTGGGAATCTGCAGATTCAAGTCGTTGACCGCTAACAAACGGCCAAACTTCTTCGTCAGGTGTTTCGTCTCGATCTCAACTATTCCGGTTGATGTGCTCGCACTCATGGCGCCAGTCCCTCGCGGAGCGATTCCGACAACTTCTTAATGTCAATCCTGGTTGGGCTGACTTTCAGCGTCGACATAGTTTCCAGAAGGAACTTGCGCGCCACTTCATCCGAGACAGTCGCCGTGGCTACGCCGTTAAGCACCAGGACGTATGGCTTGGTAACGACGCTCACATAAATCTGCTTCTTCGCTTCGGCGTTTAGGTTTTCCGGCATGTCGAACTGCCAGGCAGAGACTTCGCTCACATTACTGAGGTTGGCGCTGATGAGTTGCACCTTAACCTTGCTCTGCAACACGCCTTCAAGAAACTTTGCCTCCCAATCGCGATGAGCGGCGAGAATAGACTTGTCGTCAAGCTTCTTCTCTTTAGCATTCGCCGCAAACTCGCTGACCGATGCCATCTGAATCTGGAGCACCTTTCCATCCACCTTGAAAAATATATGGTTGGGATCGTTGAGCGGCGATATATCTGTCCCCTTGATCGTGAGCGTAAAATGAAGATCCGGCCGGTTCCAGACAAAAAGTATGCCGTCATCCAGCTGAAGCGCTGACCAGCTATCATCCTGCAAGGGCGCTACAGCCGAAGCGCCAAAGGTGATGGGCTGCCACGCTTGAGTGGACTTCACTGTAGGCGTGCCAACCACGAGCACACCCATCACCAACATCAGCCGCACCGCCATGGTTAGCATGCGATTATATGAGGCGCTGAGCGACATAATTACCCTCCCTGTACTATCCTCGCGGCAACATCCCCGCCAACATCTCGAAAGAATCGTGAACCGCGCTGTATGAAATCTTGAGTTGGGCGTTTGTGCCTCTCCTGGCGTCGCTCTTGAATTTGGCGAGGGCTTTGCTAAATGTCTCAAGCCCCTTCGCAAAGTCTTCTTTCTGGCCATCGCTAGTACCAGCAGGCACTCCGAGTTTCACGATCGCCTGTCCCCGCTTCACCAGAAGCGCTGATTTAGCCCTGATGCGGCGGTAGTCTTTCTTTGGCAAGGCCTCGTGTTCCAGCGGGTGCAGGACGTCGTGAAACGCCTCATACTGCTTGACGCTGAAGCCGTGTTGGGGAGCGGTGACACTTGCATGAGCGGGATGTAGCCGGCCAGAAGCCTGCAAGGCTCCTGACAAACAAAGCGTTGTAAGTGCAAAAATAATTCCTACTGAGAGTCGTTTCACTGTTGGTCCCTCCGGATGCGATTAGAATAATTAGTTTGGCAAAGGGTGTTTAGAGTACCGACTTCAGTCGGGTTTTTCCTGACGCGAAAGGCCCGCCTAAAGGCGGTACTCTAAACAACGCTGAAACTAAGACTTGATGCTGGCAAACCTGAACTCACGGATTATAATCCGAAACGCCATTCAACCACGGTTTTCTCGGGTCATGAAGTCAGCACCACCGTGCGGTAGAGTCCGTGTGAAAACAGAAAGACGAAGAACGATCATCCACAGATTACGCCGATTTCTTCGATAAAAAAGTAGGGACCCAGTGGTTGTCGAAAAGAAATCGGTGTAATCCGCGTAATCTGTGGATAGTGTTCTTAAGCGAAGATTGGAGACTTTAGACTTGAACGATATGTCTGAAAAGAGCATTCAGGAAACCTATGCGCCCAATCTCGCTTGTTTCGGTTGCGGCCCGGCAAACGAGAAGGGCTTGCACATCCGCAGCATTCCTCGAGGCGATGAAGTCGTAGCCGACTTTGAGCCGCAAACTTATCAGGAAGCGTTTCCAGGGGTATTGAGCGGTGGCATCATCGGCACCCTGCTCGACTGCCATTGCAACTGGACCGCAGCCTGGCATCTGATGAAACAGAACGGCCTGGATCACCCCCCTTGCACAGTTACCGCAGAGTACTCCATCAAGCTCTTGCGGCCCACCCCGACGGATAAACCAATCCACCTGGTCGCCCGCATCGTTGAATCAACGGAAGACCGGGCGATAGTGGAAGGCGAATTGGTCGCGCACGACAAGGTCTGCGCCACCTGTCGCGGAACGTTCGTCGCCGTCAAGCCAGGCCACCCGGCTTATCACCGCTGGTAACCCTAACGAAACCTATAGTTCAAGGTTCTGGTCGCAGTTCATGTGCACCCGCGGTCTGCATATAAGCACCCGCGCTTTGCAAATAGCCACTCCCGGTTTGCAAATAGCCACCCCGGGGTTGCATATAACCACCCCCGGTTTGCATATAACCACCCCGGGGTTGCATATAACCACCCCCGGTTTGCAAATAGCTACTCCCGGTTTGCAGATAGCCACTCCCGGTTTGCAGATAACCACCCCCGGTTTGCATATGAGCACCCGCGCCGTTGGAATGCGCACCCGCCACGCTTGTTGGGCTTACTAGGCTTTAGGCGGGGGCGCCCAGGGCGTGTGCAGAGCGGTACTCTGTCTCGGGTGGACCGTCACCCTGCCCCGGGGTTACGAGTACTGCACTGACCGACGGACAGGATGCCCTAAACGCCCAAGGACAGACAGGAATGTCTGTCCTACCGTCAAACCCACAGCCATCTCCTGTGGGCTGCTCGCGTGTAAGTGTCTCACCTCTCGCTTAAGCTGATCATCGCTGCCGGGTTCATTGCAGCAAACCCTTGAAATGATCACGCAACTAAGACTAGAACTTCTCAAACTGTTCCGCTCAAGGAGCTTTTACCTCTCGTTTGCTGCCTTGTCTGCCTTCGTCTTGTTGATGCTCTGGGGCTTTTACTCGTACGCACAGCAGAAGACCAGCGGGCAGGCCGGCGAGCAATTCAAATACACCTACGAATCGAAAAGCTATTTCAATGGGCTGACTTTCACTCTCTACTCCTTGATGTTCGCTTTCAGCCTGCTGATTCCGATCTTCGTGGCGATGAGTGCGGGAACTCAGATTGCCGGTGAACGCCGCGCGGGCACGTTGCGGATGATTTGTATCAGGCCGGTGTCGCGCGTTTCGATTGTGCTTTCAAAGTTTCTCGTCGTAGCTATTCACACTTACCTGTTGGTGGCTTTCTTCATCGGACTCAATCTGCTGGTAGGCCTTTTCTTTGTCGGCTGGGGCAACCTGGAGTTGTATCCCGGCCCACTGAACCTCGTCGACGAGCCCGGCACCATCCTTCGCGACGACGCGCTCTGGCGTTTCTTCTACGCAAGTTTTTCCGGCACCTGGGCGTTGTTGGTAGTGGCCGCGTTGGCAACCCTTCTCTCAGTGCTCTTCGAGAATCCCGTAACGGCCGTGGCTACGACGCTGGCGGTCTATCTAATGCTCTACATCGTCGGACGCATCGAGTTTTTCGTAGCTCTGAGCCCCTACTTCTTCACCACCGACATGGACTTCTGGCGCGACGTGCTGAAGCCCGACATTCCCTGGTCCAGCTTCTACCACTATGCCGCGAGTTGCGGCGTTTACACTTCTGGTTTGCTGCT
>Ga0190272_10001656_pt1 | contig 10645 bp, 8 predicted proteins | sample Popmic504T_FD_133746 | JGI IMG/M metagenome (GOLD analysis project Ga0190272, IMG submission 133746) | Populus adjacent soil microbial communities from riparian zone of Shoshone River, Wyoming, USA - 504 T | ecosystem: Environmental > Terrestrial > Soil > Riparian zone | place: USA: Wyoming...
ACTGGCCGTTAAATCCATAAAAGAAGGTGCTGTAGATTTTCTGCCGAAGCCGTGGGACAAAGAGAAGTTGGTCGCGACGGTCCTCAACGCTTATCAACAAGCCCGTTCACGAAAGGAAAATCGGGACTTAAAATCAAAACAGAAAGCGCTGCAACATCACCTGAATCAAAAGCATCACACATTCATTGCTTCATCGCCTGCCATGCAACCCGTGCTTCATGCCATTGGGCAAGTCGCTGCAACCGACGCCAACGTTTTAATACTCGGTGAAAATGGGACGGGCAAGGAATTGGTTGCACGTGCCATTCACAATCAATCGAATAGAGCAGACGAACCTTTCATATCCGTGGATCTTGGGGCAGTACCGGCCACCCTATTTGAATCGGAAATGTTTGGGCATGAAAAAGGCGCTTTTACGGATGCCAAAGAAAGCCGGATTGGAAAATTTGAGTTGGCAAACAAAGGTACTTTGTTCCTCGATGAGATCGGAAATCTTTCACCGGAGTTACAAATCAAGTTACTTTCCGTTTTACAAAGTCGTACCGTGAGCAAGGTCGGGTCAAACAAACTTGTTGAACTGGATGTCCGGATTATTTGCGCGACGAACTCTCCGATATATGATTTGGTCAGGAGTGGAGTTTTCCGACAGGATCTTTTTTATCGAGTTAAGACAGTTGAAATTAAGTTGCCCCCGTTGAAAGAACGGAGAGAAGACATTCCTCTTCTCACGAATTATTACTTAGAGGAATTTACTAAACGGTACGGTAAGAACCTGGAGTTGGATCCATCGCTGCGGCAATACCTTTTAAAATATCCATGGCCTGGAAATATCAGGGAACTTCAGCATGCCGTTGAGCGCGCAGTGATTTTATGTAAAGACTCTATATTAACAGCCGTTGATTTCCAACTGAGTCCTCATCCAAATACCGATGAATCGGAGATCAAAACATTCAATTTATCAGATGTGGAAAGAGACGCTATAAAACAGGTGCTCAAAAAATGCAATGGAAATCTTACGCGCGCGTCAGAAGAATTGGGGATTGGAAGAACTACACTCTATAGAAAAATTGAAGAATATGGACTGAGCCAATAGATAATTCCTGACATCAAATTGTCGAGGTTTTGTCGATGCGGAATGCCTATGAGTATGAAGGTTATTGTCCACGGGACCGTCCTCAAGTCTGTGCATTACTATGGACTGTCGCTCATGGACCATCAAGGTCCGGTGGTAACATTAAAAACGTGAAGTACGATACTACCATAAAAAAATCCTTTCGTCCTAAAATCGCCTGGCGACTTGCAGGAATTTGCTTTTTCGGCTGTCTCACCGGATTTCTTTTTTTCGATTCACCCTATTGGATGGCGGGAATATGGACAGCTCTTGCGACTGCTGCCTTGTTTTATGAAACTGTCAGGTTTGTTGACAGTTCTGAGCGCAAGCTTACAGCTTTTCTGCAGACGCTAAAGCAAAACGATTTCTCACTTACATTTTCGGAAAATATAAAAGCACACGACTACGATCTTCACCATGCCTTTAATCAGCTTAACGATACATTTAAAAATTTGCGATCGGAAAAGGAATCACAACATCAACTGCTCCAGGTCGTTGTTGAACACGCTGCAGTACCGTTGATTTGCTTTGAAGAAAATAAGGATGATGTGTACCTGATCAACAATGCAGCTAAAACCCTTTTTCAAGTTCCCTTTTTGCAAAAAATCGATTCGTTGTGGAGAGTAGATAGAGCTCTGCCTGACTATCTTAAAGAAGTGCAGGATGGGGAGAAGTCATCATTTAAATTTGTCATTGAGGGGAAATCCATCTCCTTATCGATCACCTCCAGGCACCTGGATTTTCAGGAAAAAAATTTAAAGCTGATTGCTTTAACGGATGTAAGCAGTGAATTAGCGGCCAAGGAAGCCGAGGCCTGGCAAAAATTACTTCGTGTATTGACACATGAGATTTCAAACTCAGCGATCCCCCTTTCTACACTGTCTTCCTACATCTATGAAATGGTTACTAAAGCAGAGGTCGAAAATCGGGAACTTACGAGGGAGGACCGTACAGACATTCTTGACAGTCTCCGCACGATTAACCAGCGAAGTAAGTCCTTGAAAGAATTTGTTACAAATTTTAAAAGCGTAAACCAGATTGCGGAACCTATCATGGCAAAAGTTCGCGTCGATGAAATTGTAAATGAAATTACATGCTTGTTTAGCCAAGAATGCATTAAAGAAAACATTGCTCTTCAATTTGACGGAAATAAATCCGTACAAACAGTTTTTGTCGATAAAAACCTAACCATGCAGGTTCTGATAAACCTCATGAAAAATGCCATCGAATCCATGGCGAATTTAAAAGAAGGAAAGCATATAAAGATCTATATCGACAAGGCGGGAAATCGTTTTGTGAACATTCACATTTCTGACAGCGGTTGCGGAATAGCGCCTGAAGACATAGATCAGATATTTATTCCATTTTACTCAACAAAAACAGGGGGTTCCGGAATCGGATTAAGTATCTCGCAGCAGATCATGCAAAAGCAAAAAGGAAATATCGTTGTACAATCCACCTTGGGCAGGGGGAGCGTTTTTACACTAAATTTTACTTGCTGACGGCTTTACAATATCGCCTCCGTTGTTTCTCCCTTCGAGATCCAAAAATTGCCAAATCCTTCTCCGATCTGAATCGTGAGTAGTTGCAAAGCAAGCATTTCGAGGATAGCAAGAAAATTGAAGATGACCCCCATACGGGTGGGGTATGCGTCGACCAATTCCGTGAATGAAAGTGTAGGCTTTTTACTTAGCTCATCTATGAGGAATTTCTTCTGGGCTTCTACTGTGTAAGGATATTGGATTATCTGATGCACTGGTTTATTCTTGTCCGCTTCGTGACGCCTCAACACCTTTTCGAAGACGGTCATCAGTTTGAATATCGTTACATCCTGCAGCTCGGCTTCGACATTGGTGCTTTCCGCAAGCACTCTTAACTCCTTCATGATATTGCCACGCTTTTCCTTGAACAACTCGGTCTCCTCCAGCTTGTGAAAACTTTCAATGACTGATTTGTACTTTTTGTACTCCAGCAAATGGCGAACAAGTTCTTCACGCGGATCGACCTCATTGCCCTGCTCATCCAGCTGTGGTCGGGGCAAAAGCATCTTCGACTTAATGCGCATCAGCGTTGCCGCTACGAGAATAAACTCGCTGGCAACTTCTACATCCAGCCGCTCCATGTTATGGATATACTGCAAAAAATCCGCCGTTATCTGCGAAATGGGAATGTCATAGATGTCCAGCTCGTCGCGTTCAATGAAAAATAATAGCAGATCGAAGGGACCTTCAAAAAGCGGCAGTTTTACCTCAAAATTCTCGTGTGTCGTCATACCGGCCACAAATTTATTTATAATCCAGTAAAAAATGTCGACATCTTGGAAATAACTACCTTTGTCGCTTATTTAATGTTTAACAGGCGTTAAAACAGTGGATTCGAATACCTGTTAATACCTTAATGAGGGATACATGCTTATAACTCCTGGAAAACTTTTAGCCAGCATCAATAGCCCGGCAGACATCAAAAAGCTAGACCAGGCCCAGCTGGTACAGTTATGCGACGAACTTCGTCATTTCATCATCGATAACGTATCGGTTTACGGAGGCCATTTTGGAGCGAGCCTCGGCGTTGTCGAGCTCACTGTTGCTTTACATACGGTTTTCAACACCCCATACGACCAACTGGTTTGGGACGTAGGGCACCAGGCATACGGTCATAAGATCCTCACTGGCCGCAGGGATGAATTTCATAGCAACCGCGTTTACAACGGCTTATCCGGGTTTCCCAAACGGAGCGAAAGCGAATATGATACTTTCGGCGTCGGCCATTCGTCGACCTCTATTTCGGCGGCGCTCGGAATGGCATCAGCCTCAAAATATCTAAAAATTGAAGACAAGCAGCATATAGCCGTAATTGGCGATGGGGCGATGACTGGTGGAATAGCTTTTGAAGGCCTGAACCATGCAGGAGTTTCGGATACCAATATCCTCATTATCCTTAACGATAACTGCATGTCTATAGACCCCAATGTGGGCGCACTTAAGGATTATTTGACCGACATCACTACCAGCAAGACGTATAATAAGCTAAAAGACGAGGCGTGGAATATGCTCGGCAAGCTTTCAGTGTTTGGAAAGAGCGCCCAGGAGATTGTCTCCAAGGTCGAAAGCGGTATCAAGGCAACCTTGCTGAGCCAGAGCAACCTGTTTGAGTCGCTTAACCTCCGTTATTTCGGCCCGGTAGACGGCCACGATGTCACCCACCTTATCACAGTCCTGAATGACTTGAAAAGCATCAAAGGTCCAAAGATCCTCCATTGCATCACTACCAAGGGAAAGGGTTACGGACCTGCCGAAAAGGGGAATGCCACTACCTGGCATGCGCCCGGTACATTTGACAAAATATCAGGTGAGATCTACAAGAAGATTTACGAAAACCCCCAGGCACCCCGTTACCAGGATGTCTTTGGTCATACATTGGTAGAACTGGCGAAGTCGAACCCTAAGATTATGGGAGTTACGCCAGCAATGCCATCCGGATCATCAATGAACATTATGATGAAGGAAATGCCTGACCGCGCATATGATGTAGGCATCGCCGAGCAGCACGCCGTCACATTTTCTGCCGGACTGGCAACACAAGGACTTATTCCATTCTGCAATATTTACAGCACCTTCATGCAGCGGGCTTACGACCAGGTGATCCATGACGTATGCATTCAAAATCTGCCTGTCAACTTTTGCCTCGACCGGGCCGGTTTCGCAGGCGCCGATGGGCCAACACATCACGGTGCTTATGACATGGCCTATTTCAGATGCCTGCCCAACATGATCGTGTCCGCTCCGATGAATGAACGTGAGCTGCGCAACCTCATGTATACTGCACAGCTTCCGCGGCCAGGAAAAGTTTTTTCTATACGTTACCCAAGGGGTCAGGGTGTGTTGCCAGAATGGCGTACGCCAATGGAAGAGCTTACCATCGGAACCGGAAGGATGCTTCGCGATGGAGATGACCTTGCTATTCTAACGATCGGTCACATAGGAAACTATGCCACCCACGTCTGCGAACGACTTGCAAAGCAAAACATCATGGTAGCTCATTATGATATGCGCTTTGTGAAACCGCTGGACGAACAACTGCTCCATCAGGTCTTTCTCAAGTACAAAAAGGTCATAACCGTCGAGGACGGATGTGTCCAGGGTGGTTTTGGAAGCGCCATTCTCGAGTTCATGGCTGATCACAATTATTTCTCTGAAGTAAAACGATTGGGAATTCCTGATAGCGTGATCGAGCATGGCGAACAAATAGAGCTGCACCGCGAATGCGGTTTTGGCCCGGAAGGAATTGAACGGGCAGTAGTTGAGATGCTGGAGTCGGTTCCAAAATCCTTTTCATGAACTCAGTTTTCTCTGAGGAGCGAGGCTCCGGGATACCACTTTTACTCATTCATGGGTTCCCTTTCCATCAGGGCCTGTGGAAAGGATATGCAGAAAGATTTTCCGATCAGTTTCGTGTCATAACAGTGGACCTACCCGGTTTCGGAAAAAGTCCCCTGCCAAAAACACCGTTTTCCCTCGACCAGATAGCCGGTACGTTGATCAGTTTCCTATCAGATAAAAGTTTGGCCGATGTCGTACTCGTAGGACATTCCCTTGGAGGATACGTCGCGTTGTCAATGATAAAAAGAAACCCGGAGCTGTTTCGGGCGTTAGTGCTTTTCCATTCCACTGCTTACGCCGATAGCCCGGAAAAGAAAGAGTCCAGAACCAAGGTAGTTGATTTTGTTAAGAAGAACGGTGCACTGCCTTTTACCAGCGGATTCATTCCTCCTCTTTTCGCTAGCCCCGATCATCCTGCTATTAACGCGGTGCGGAATGTTGCAAGTGAGGCCAGCGCTGAGGCTGTTATAGGCTATTCCCTAGCCATGAAAGACCGCCAGGACCATGTCAAAACATTGGAAAGCTTTAAAAATCCTACGCTCTTTTTGGCAGGTAAGAATGACCCCGGAATACCTCCGGAATCTATTGTAAAACAAGCAGGGCACTGTCAAAAACCGGAAATTCATATTTTGGAGGAAGTCGCACACATGGGCATGTTTGAGAAACCAGAAGCAACTGCGACCGAAATCAAAGATTTCATATCAAAAACTCACACCTGAATTCATTTTGCCGCACGGCACACTTTTGATTTTATCCCTATTTCATTGCTAAATTGTACGTCTCTTCGGCAGAATTACTGTCTGCCTGAGCTAGGTTAAGTTAATGCAGAACTTTATATTTGTTATTAAGAATAAAACTAATCCGTAATATGGAAGATATTGCTACCCAAAACTATGATGCATGGAATTCAATGGCTCGAATGGTAGCCTTTGTAGCATGGGGCGTCTCAATTTTGATAGTGATGTATCACATTGTTCGCTTGGCAAGCATGAGCGACGCAAAAGCAAAGTATGATTATATTAATAAAAGTGAAATCAAGGCTTTGTGGATTGCCGCTTTGATATTAATCGTTGGGTGCTGCTTCTATGCGAATGCCAACATTGACAAATTGAGCACACTTTGGATTTTTGTTCGCGGATTTACGACGTTCATGATGGGTACTATCTTTGCCCTTATCGTTCAGAACATGCTGAAGTTTTACTATCCTTTCTATATCGAAAAAAGACTAAAGGCACTTCGTTATAAGCCACGGATCTCTCCAAAGACTGGCAAGGCAATGAAGTTGCTGGGAGAGTCTGAAGAAGATGCTTACCTGGATGAAGGTATGCAGGCCGAAGAACAGGTTTTCTCAATCGACTACGATGTGTGGAAAGATGAAGAAACTGGATACGTGAAAATTGAACGTTACTCTGGTCACCTTCACGCGTTGCAATGTCCTGAATGCAATTATCAGACATTCAAGGTTGTTCGTGAGGAAATTCTGAAAGTTCCGATGGGAGAAGAAGAAGGCCAGTTATTGAAACACTTCCAGTGCGGGTACTGCGGATACAAAGCCAAGAAAACTGTTGTATTGCGCGTATCTCAGAAGTTTGAAGAATCGTCTGCTGCTACAGCATAGAGCGAAAAGCATAAATAAGAAGCCCTTACTTTTACGGAAAGTAAGGGCTATTTTTTTGGTTATAGTCCCGTCAATTAATCAGCTAGTGTCTGTCTCAAAAAGTAGCTGTAGCTTTTATTTATCATCCCTGTGGTCATACAAGGCACCACGACACTAGGTGTGTCCGCGACAAGGTTTGCTACGGGGCCTCTAAACGCTCTACCCGTGTTGCAAAATATTTTGTATCTCCCCTCCAGGGAAAAGTCAGATAATGTTTTTCAAAATAAAGATTGACCCTTTCTCCGCTCAGTGAAACCTTCCTCAATTCTTCGATGAGTTCATTTTCGCTTTTATAAACTGAAAAATCGAATGACTCAGCGATTGGACTCGCTCCTCTAAGGGCTCCAAATGTCTCCAGGTTTATCTTTCCCTCATATGTCTTGAAAAGCATCCCCTTTTCGCTGATGCGCAATACTTTTCCTGCCATTACACCTTCCTCGTAGGTTGCCCAGTACAAAAAGGCAAATACCGCAGTAGCGATAACCAGAAGTGAAATAAAGACAAGTTTCACAATCTTTTTTGTACGGCGCTTAAGCCGGGCGCCAAATGTTTCGACTTCCATAACATGCTATTGTGTCTTGATTAAATATACCTAATGAATTTGATATTTTTTTCAGAACAGTGAATCACGTTTCCTGATCAAAATAAATTTTGTAGTAGTGCTTATTCGTATGCTCATCAAATCCCCTCTCAATTAACTCCCGGTTCCCGTGAATGTAGATGTGAAAATTTTTGTCAAGCTTCAGCACACTTTTAAAAACGCGTACCTGTTTCTTTACAGCCTGTGCTGAGATCTCAAAGTTGTCGGCGCGGTCAAGGTCTCGCTCCGACGCAGTGCGTTCATAATTTCTGAATGACTCGATCACTGATGGATCTTCCAAAACTTCTTCTTCAAATTCATGCTTATCAAACTGATCATTCGATTTGAAGAAATTCATTGAGCGGTTTAGCAGGTCAATCTTATCCGCCTTTGATACCTGGAATTCGTCGGCCATTCGTTCATCAACATACTGCCGGGTTAGATCCAGGAAATTTTTTGTCTGGTGATAGCTTTCGGCCCGGGGTGCGAGACATAGGAATTCATTTATCCAAAATTGCGCTTCTGACTTATTCACAACATCCACTGCCAGTATCCTGAAACCGGTATCTTTGTCGATGTTTAATATCAGACAACCCTTGTCGAGCTTTTGAACATTGATGCCGGTATCGACTTTCAATTTGAAAGCAGTCGAAGATGTATTTAACTTCAGGTACGACGCTCTGCTTTCTGCCTTGAAAATTCCAATGACATCCATGATCTCCTTTTCAATCCTAACTCCTGACAAATGCGCGACATACAATTCGCCCGACCTTATTGTTGGCAGCAACGTCGTGTTGTAAAGGTGATGGGCGATGTTTACTGAGTTTTCATGGAAGGTCTGCGGCCGCGAGAAAACAACCGACGCAAAATTAAAGACAGGGTTCACACGGAAATTATCGTCCTCCGATGTAAACCTATGATATTCCGGCGCGTTGAAACCTGACAGAAAATATTTCAGCAGCATTTGCTCAACGTGATCATCTTCGACTTCCAAGGGATCGGTTGACAATTTCAGCTTTTCGCCATTTACGCCATTACCTACAAGGTGAGCGGAGACGCTCAATATTTTTGCTTGAGAATAATCGATCATCTGCAAAGGAGTTAATACTTAATAGTAATCGCGGGAGTTAGTGTGCGCCTGATCTATGGTGAAAAGCCTTTAATCACTGAAATTATACACACATTACCTCCAGTGTCGCCCTCCCTATTCCTTATTCCTTATCCCCTCCAACCTCGGCTGCACCAATCACCCAATAACCTCAAACCTCGTATAAGGAACAAGCACATCAGGTATCCTTATCCCCTCAGGCGTTTGATTATTCTCCAGAATCGCAGCCACAATTCTGGGCAATGCTAATGCGCTGCCGTTAAGTGTATGCAAGAGCTGGATCTTGTTTTCTTTGTTCTTGGACCTGAGCTTTAGGCGGTTTGCCTGAAAAGCCTCGAAGTTGCTGACCGAACTGACCTCCAGCCATCGTTGCTGTGCGCCAGCGTAAACCTCCATATCATAAGTCATTGCGGAGTTGAAACCCATATCGCCACCGCACAATAACAACTTCCGGTAGGGTAGTTCCAGCTTCTCAAGGAGGGATTGAACATAAGCGCACATCTTATCAAGCGCAGCGTAGGAATCTTCCGGTTTTGTGATCTGTACAATTTCTACCTTGTCAAACTGATGCAGGCGATTTAGTCCACGAACATGCGCACCCCAGCTTCCCGCTTCGCGACGGAAGCAAGGCGTATAACCCGCGTTCTTTACAGGTAGCTCGTTCTCGTTGAGGATTACATCGCGATATAAATTGGTGATGGGTACCTCGGCTGTTGGAATGAGGTATAAACCATCCTCTGGAATAAAATACATCTGCCCTTCTTTGTCTGGCAACTGCCCCGTGCCATAGCCGGAGGCTTCATTGACGACAATAGGGGGCTGAATTTCGTTATATCCTTGCTTTTCAGCTTCTTCTAAAAAGAAGTTGATCAATGCGCGCTGAAGCTTAGCACCCTTTCCCTTATAGACCGGAAACCCGGCACCGGAGATCTTGTTGCCCAGTTCAAAATCAATAATGTCATACTTTTTTATCAGCTCCCAATGAGGTGCGGCACTTGCAGGAAGATTCGGAACAGCGCCATGTTCAAACACCTTGATATTATCGTCAGCACCAACTCCCGCAGGAACGTTTTCATGAGGCACATTGGGGAGTTTGTAAAGAAGGTCCACCACTTCGCGCTCGAGGTCGGCCAGACTCACTTCGAGTTCTTTTGTGGCGTCCTTGGCCTCTGCAATGGCACTACGCAATGCAGTGGCTTCGTCATTTTTCTTCTCTCTGATCAAGTCACCGATCTTTCTTGCATCAGCATTGGCTTTCGCCTTCCGGTCGTCAAGCGTTCTCTGGGTCTCCTTCCGAAGGCTGTCCTTTTCCAGTACCAGGTTGACCAGACTTTCTGCATGCTTGAAATTTCTCTTGCGAAGCCCATTAATGACCTGATCCGTCTGTTCGCGTATAAAAGAAACCTGCAGCATATCTAGTGGTTAGAATGGCCCAAAATTAGCTTTTTTAAGGGTTTTCCGGCGTCCAAGGGTCAATAAATTATTTCAATGATTTGATAATAATTTAAATTTCGGCTATTATTGCAAGGTCATACGGCTTTATCCCGAGCCCTCTGAATATAAATCCGAATTTTATTTTCGTCTTTTGTTTTCTTTTTAGTTGTTCCCATGATCTAATCTCAGCCTAGCTGATATAATCAATTTAATTCAACATACATCTTTTTTAATTCCAACCATTTTTAACCAACCATGTACACTATTGACGATCTGAATGTCAGACTTCTTTCTGAATTAAAAGAAAGTGCGGAGGATATGGGCGTGAAAAATGCCAAGAAGCTTGCCAAACAAGACCTTATCTACAAGATCCTCG
>Ga0190272_10001657_pt1 | contig 10644 bp, 12 predicted proteins | sample Popmic504T_FD_133746 | JGI IMG/M metagenome (GOLD analysis project Ga0190272, IMG submission 133746) | Populus adjacent soil microbial communities from riparian zone of Shoshone River, Wyoming, USA - 504 T | ecosystem: Environmental > Terrestrial > Soil > Riparian zone | place: USA: Wyoming...
ATTCAGATGATGAAGTGCTGGATTGCCACGATGCAGGAACAACGCTCCGGTTTTTAACAGCATTTGTTTCCCTGCAGGGTAAAAAAAGGATCATCACAGGAACTTCGCGGATGAAGCAGCGTCCAATCGGCGATCTTGTTGAAGCGCTGAATGATGCCGGAGCGGAGATAACATATATTGGAGAAAAAGGATTTCCGCCTCTCAGCACAGGAAGAAAAAAGCCCTCAGGAGGGCAGATTGAGATAACCGGTAACATCAGCAGCCAGTTTATCTCCGCGCTTTTGCTTATTGCTCCTGTGCTTAAAAAAGGAATTGACCTTGAGATTACAGGTGAAATATTGTCCAGGCCATATATCGGAATGACTGTTGAACTGATGAAGAAATTCAGCGTAATCTGTCAATATAACGATCATCATATACGAATAGAACATTCACAATATGCTCCGGCAGATTATACGGTTGAGCCGGACTGGAGCGCTGCGTCATACTGGTATGAAATTGCCGCGCTCTCCGTGAGTGCTGAAATAGTATTAAAAGGTCTTCCCGTAAAAAGCCTTCAGGGTGATTCCACTGTGGCTGGTATGATGGAAAAATTCGGGGTATTTACCGTTGTTAAAGGCAGTGATATTGTGCTTCATAAAAAGGACCATCAACCGGAGTCGCATTTTGAAGGAAGCTTTGAGGGATGCCCTGATCTTGCCCAGACGATTGCCTGCACCTGTGCCGGCCTGGGCGTAGCAGCTGACCTTAAGGGCCTGCAAAGTCTTCGCATCAAGGAATCGAACCGTGCTGAAGCCCTCCAGCGGGAACTCTATAACCTGAATGTTCAAACGGATTTCTGCGATCGGTCCAAGCTTAAAATTTACAATACAAGGGAAATTAAATCAACCGGACGCACGCTGAAAACGCATCATGATCACCGGATGGCTATGTCGCTGGCACCGCTTGCACTCAAGCTCGGGTTTGCAGACATTGAAAATCCGGAAGTGGTTGCAAAATCATACCCGGATTACTGGAATGATTTAAAATCGGCCGGCTTCGTTATTGAAGAGCGATAAAGTTCCAGGAATAGAAAAATTACCAGCTTCCACCGGCGCCGCCTCCGCCAAAGCTGCCTCCACCGAATCCTCCAAAGCCGCCACCTCCGCCGCCTCCGAAACCGCCACCTCCTGATGTAAATCCTCCCCAGCTTCCGCGTTGCCTGCTGCTGGCAGCATTCAATAGCGCCCATGCTGCCCAGAATCCTAAATTGTTGCGGTGTGCGTAGCTTTTCGCGCTTCTTACCTTCATCATAAGAATGAAAAAAATAATGACAAGGAAGATCAGGAGACCGCTTATTGGAAATTCTTTTCCGGGGTTCTTGGTTCCTTCACCTTTATATTCTCCCCTGGCAAGACTGATGATTTGGTCAACTCCGCTGTCGAGTCCTCCGTAATAATTGCCTTCCTTAAAATGGGGCTTGATGTCGTTCTCAACGATCCTTTTTACCAGTGCATCAGGCAGTGCTCCTTCAAGGCCGTAACCTGTTGCAATAAAAATTTTACGGTCTTCGATGGCTGCAAGCATGAGCACGCCATTGTTATGCTTTGATGATCCCACGCCCCATTTTTCACCCAGCCTGATGGTATAATCATCAATCGGATATCCGTCGAGCGATTTGATCAGCACAATTGCTATCTGTGTTGAGGTGGTATCGTTATATATGACAAGCTTGTTTTCAAGTGCAGCTGTTTCACTGGCAGACAGCACACCGGCGAAATCGTTAACAAGCCTCGGCGGTTCAGGCTTTTCCGGGAAATTCTGCCCGATGGAAATTCCGGTTAAAAAGAAAAGAATTAAAAACAGCCCGGTGATTTTTTTCATGTTCCCTTATCGCCAAAATAAATGTCGTCTGACAACTCATTGCTGTCAGAGCTGTGATAGGGAAAATAAGATGAAAGCTTTTCGCCTGCCCTTTGAACTGCATGGATCAGTCCGTCGGCAAGGTTGCCGTCTTTAAAATAAACGATCATTTCCGAGCCCACTTCATCCCAGAACGACTGGGTGACATGCTGATGGATACCTGCATCACCGATAATGGCATATTTATGATCTTTCAGTGAAAGGTAAATCAGTACGCCGTTTCTTTCCCTGGTCTTGTGAATGTTCAGCTTCCTGAAAATATAGGCGGCACGGTCGAGCACATCGATCGGGCATGAGTCTTCTATGCAGATCCTGATCTCGCCTGAAGTTTGCCGTTCTGCATTCCTGACCGCTTCATTGATAAGCATCTGGCCGGCTTCACTGATGGAGCTTGAAGGCATTTGTCAGAATTTTACTTCAGGAGCTTTGTTGGCACCTGCGTCTGCTTCAAAATAAGCTTTGGGGCCGAATCCATACATTCCGGACATCAAGTTGGTGGGAAACCTCCTGACATACTGGTTGAATTCCTTGGCTTTATCATTGAACTTATTTCTCTCGACCGCGATGCGGTTCTCTGTCCCCTCAAGCTGCGCCTGTAGTTCAAGGAAATTCTGGTTTGCTTTCAGGTTGGGATATTGTTCGGCAACAACCATCAGCCTTCCCAGCGCCTGGCTAAGCTGTCCCTGTGATTGCTGGAACTTTTGAAGCGCTTCCGGAGTCAGGTTCTTAGGATCAACCCTGATCTGTGTTGCACTTGCACGGGCTTCGATGACTGCAGTTAAGGTTGATTTTTCAAATTCTGCATAACCCTTCACCGTACTCACCAGGTTTGGAATAAGGTCCATCCTGCGCTGGTACACATTTTCTACCTGCGCCCACTGATTTGTAACTTCTTCTTCCTTAGTCACAAGGTTGTTGTAAGTGCCTGCAAACATTCTGTAAAGAACAAATGCAAGAACAACAACAATTCCTATTATGATCCATTTTCTCATATTGAATTTTTTTAAGTTCGGGCTCAAATTTATACATAAAATAATTATCCGGTTTCAGGAATGGGTAAGTTTCATTTCTGACAGGGTAAATTTCATCCTGCCGGAAAAAATCAACTTGGGAATTCAGGTGTATTTTATTTGTTACTTCCGTGAAACCAACCTTCATCCCCATAATAGGATGCATAATTTTTTAATTTAAGGTAAGATGCTATTTTTACAAAATATTTAATTGATGATTATGAAATTACGTTATGTTTTACCGGTTGCTTTTCTTTTTGTATCCGTACTTGTTTCATGCCTCAACGATAAGCAGGATGAAGCAGTGCCCAGTAATTCCTGCGATACAACCTATTACTTCAACACCATTAAGCCATTGCTACAGACCCATTGCATCGGCAATAATACAGCCTGTCATGTAGCAGGTGGGGCAGGAAGTGGTGATTTCAACAGCTTTATGGTAGTAAAAGACAAAATTGAGTCAGGCATTTTTTCTCACCGGGTATTTGTTCTGATGGACATGCCTCCAAACCCATCTATACTGCCTCCGTTAAGCGCAGCCGACCGTACGCTCCTGCAGGAATGGATTGATGACGGCTACCCGGGATGCGACTAGTTCATTAAAATTATATTTCGAAAGCCAGCCATATTTATTCCAGACCTGACTCCGCAATAAATTCAATTATAACGTATGAGAAAAATTCTGTTCATTATCATTACTCTGTTTTCAACCTCATCTTTCGGGCAGACCATATACAGCTGCCGAAATGGTCAGGCCTCTTTTTATTCCGAAACACCAATTGAGAATATTGACGCAATCAGCAACAGCCTGAATGCTGTTCTGAATACAACATCCGGCGAGCTCGTTTTGATTGTCGCCTACACTTCCTTTAAATTCAAGAATCCCCTTATGCAGGAACATTTCAATGAGAAGTATATGGAAAGTGATAAGTTTCCCAATGCAACATTTAAAGGAAGGATCAATGAAAAATTTTTTTTCCGGCACGACACCACCTTTGAAGTTACTGCTACAGGAATTTTAAACTGTCATGGCGTGGATAAAGAAAGAACTGAAAAGGCAACTGTAACTTTAAACGATGGAGACATCCGGATGTCAGGTGAATTTAAGGTGGCGCTCAAAGATCATCAGATTGAAGTGCCGAAAGTGGTGGTGCAGAATATCGCGGAAATTATTGATGTTAAGTTTGACGCTACCTTAACTCCTTACAAAAAAGAGTAATGATCATCCAATCCGATAAACCTATAATCACTATTTTATGAAAAAACTTTCATCCGGCGCCCTTACAGTCCTCGTTTTATTTCCGGTGCTCCTGAGCGCCCAGGAAGATGACCTCCTTAAAATCGCCAGTGAGGGATCTGAAGACAAAAAGGAAAAGGTAGCTGCAACTTTTAAAAGCACCAAGATCATAAATGCACAGACGAATGAAACGGTGCATAAGCGAACACTTGATTTCAGGGTGGCACACCGGTTTGGTAATTTCGGCGGAGCGAGCGGAGGTGGTTATCAGAGCAATATGTACGGAATTTATACCATTGCCGATGTGAGGATTGCATTTGAATATGGCATAACCGACAGGCTTACCACGGGACTTTCAAACAATAAAAAAAACCGCAACCTGGAAGGCCTTTTAAAATACAGGTTGCTGCAGCAGCGTAAAGACAACAGCATGCCGGTGGCTGTAACCTTATTCGGAAGCGTTGTTGTGAATACCATGAAGGACCTGGGCAATTTTTCGGTTATTGAAGACGGAAAAAGGAACAAGAAACCCTTGCGTAGGGCAAGCTATGTAAGCCAGATGATTATTGCCAGGAAGTTTGGTCCCGCATTCTCATGCGAGATCCTTCCCACATACATCCACAGGAATTTTGTTGAGCATCATGATGACGAGAATGGCATATTTGCTCTCGGATTCGGTGGAAGGCTCAAACTCACAAGGAGCTTTGCAATCGTAGGAGATTATTTTTATACATTTTCAGATTTTCGTGATGACGCAAGGCTGTCAGATGGCAACCGGATGTTTTACCAGTCGCTCGGACTTGGTATAGAAATTGAAACAGGGGGTCACGTCTTTACGATTATGGCAGCCAATTCAGCAGGCATTGTGGAAAAGGAATTCCTGACTGATACAAGGGACACCTGGACTCGCGGCGGCTTTAAGTTCAGCTTTAACATATCAAGGAATTTCAAATTATAGTATGATGAAACAGGAGCAGGATACTTCTGTGATGGTGAAGCTTCAGTCTGATTCACCGCTTCCGCTTCCTGTAAAGAATTTTCCGAAACTGGTCAGAGCAAAACCAGATTCCATTTCATATATCCCCCAGGTGACCGACACGATTGGGTTTACCCAGGCTGACTCAGCGCCTGCCCCGGCAGTTGTCAGGAAAGAATTCAGGTTCTCTGATATCGACACTATCCGGGCTGAAAGCATCGACCTGCCTGTAAGCAAGGCCCCCGGCCTGTTCTCGAATCATTCGCTCGAACCGGTGAATAACAGTCCGCAAACCTATAATCGCCGGAACCCTGACTGGTTTACGATCATCCTCTTCATTATTATTTTCGGTTTTATGTGGATCAGGGTTTTTTACCAGAAGATCCTGCGGCAGATCATAAATGCTTTCTTCAGCACGAGCGTTTCAAATCAGATAGTAAGGGATGAAAACATACTTATTCAGCGGGCATCAGTAATGCTATCCATCATGTACTATCTGGTGGCTGCCCTGTTCATGTATCAGCTGAGCGTTGAATATGAATGGAGGAATGCTTGGCTTACCGATGGTTTCAGCCGCCTGATCATTTTTGCATTTTTCATCGCATTTGCATATTCGGCTAAAATGATCTTACTGAAAATAACAGGATATGTCCTGAATATCGACAAGCCGGTAGCATCCTACATATTCAATATTTTCCTGATGAATAACATACTGGGAATTGCATTGCTGCCTCTGGTAATTATAATCGCATATGTTTCGACTCCACACACATACATCGTTTTCTGGACAGCGTTGCTGATCGTTTGCTCGACCTTTTGCTACAGGCTCATCAGGGGCATTGCTATCGGAATGACCATCCCTAAATTTTCTGTTTTCTATTTATTTTTATATCTTTGCGCCTTCGAAATTGCGCCTTTGGCCCTTATCTATAAAATTGCAACAGGGTAACTGGCGGGTACAGGTCAGGTTCTTTTGAAGTTAGGATCTGTTAAACACGTAAAGAAATTGAAAGTAAAAAGTATTCTTGTTACACAGCCAAAGCCGGAAACAGACAAATCACCTTACTTCGATTTAGCTAAAAAATACAATGTAAAGATTGATTTCCGGCCGTTCATCCATGTGGAACCGGTTCCTTCGGCTTCGTTCAGGAAAGACAGGATAAACATAGCCGAGTATTCGGCTATCATACTTACAAGCCGGCATGCTGCAGACCACTTTTTCCGCATGTGCCAGGAAATGCGCATCAACAGTCTTGAAGCATTCAAATATTTCTGCATTTCGGAGTCAACTGCATTTTATCTCCAGAAGTTTGTCACTTACCGCAAGAGAAAAATTTTTTACGGAAAGCAGTCGATTTTTGACCTCATAGACATCATCAAAAAGCATAAGAAGGAAAAATTTCTGCTGCCCTGTTCCGACATACATAAGCAGGAAATAGCTGAAACCCTTGCTGAGCACAAGATCGAATTCACCAAAGCCATTATTTATAAAACCGTTTGCAGCGACCTTTCCGACCTGGCAAATGTGAATTACGATATGCTTGTTTTTTTCAGTCCGTCAGGCATCACTTCCCTGCTCAAAAATTTTCCGAAATTCAAGCAGAACAACACACGGATTGCAGCATTCGGACAAACAACCTCACAGGCAGTTGTAGATGCAAGGCTTAATCTGGATGTGCAGGCTCCTATCCCGGAAGCACCATCAATGACAATGGCGATCGAACAGTACCTGAAAAAGGCAAACAAGTAGGCCGGCCGCATTCACGTCCACCGGCCAATGATTATTCCTTACTTCCCGGAATGGCAGATAACCAGAAATTTTCTTTCCGTAAGGAGGAACGGTTGTGCAGCAAAAAGCTGATCGACCTGGTTTTTAAAGAAGGGCGGTCATTCCACTCATTTCCTTTCAAAGCGTTGTGGAAAACAACCCCTCTTCCCATGCCTGTACCGGTCCAGGTTGCTTTTATGATCCCTAAGCGAAATGTTAAAAGGGCTGTTGACAGGAACCGCGTGAGGCGGCAAATGCGCGAAATTTACCGGCATCACAGGCATTTGCTGACTGAAACATGCACCCTTACAAACAATCAGGTGGTCCTGGTGGTTGTATATAATGGAAAAAATCACCTTTCATTCGCTGAGATGGAAAGCAAAATAATTTTAATTTTACATCGTTTAGTGGAAACCTTACAGGCTGATGATCAGTAAAATATTCATTGTGCTGATCAGGTTTTACCAGATTGCCATTTCACCGCTTACAGGCCCGGCTTGCCGCTATGTCCCGTCCTGCTCCGAGTATAGCATCCTGGCATTTAAAAAATATGGCTTGTTTAAAGGATTTTATCTTGCTACAAAACGGATTCTGTCGTGTCATCCATGGGGAGGCCACGGTCACGACCCTGTACCATGAAATAATTAAAAACTGAAATAATATGCGTATCAAAGCATTCTTTACCAGAAAAATCAAAATTTTCCTGTTCGTTATCCTTACAGCCTCTGGCGCTGCGGTTTCATACAGCTTTACGGAAGACAACTATTTCGAAGTGTCGCGCAACCTTGACATTTTTGCCACCCTCTTCAGAGAGCTGAATATTTATTATGTAGATGAGACCAAGCCCGGCGAACTCATGAAAAAGGCTATTGATGATATGCTGGAAACACTCGACCCGTATACGAACTATATTCCTGAGTCAGATATTGAGGATTACCGCTTCATGACCACCGGCCAGTATGGCGGCATCGGGGCATTGATCGGAACCAAGGGCGATTTCGTGGTGATAACCGATCCATATGACGGCTTCCCTGCGCAGAAAGCAGATCTCCGGGCCGGAGACATCATCCTGGAAATTGACGGTAAAAGCGTGAAGGGAAAGAAAAGCGATGATATCAGCAAGATTCTCAAGGGCCAGCCTAAAACACCCGTGAAGCTTACTATCAAAAGGGAAGGTGAAGCAAACCCGATCGTCAAGACCATTGAGCGCGACGAGATTAAAATAAAAAGTGTTCCGTATTATGGTGTGATGGATCAGAATGTAGGCTACATCAAGCTTACCGGCTTTACGGAGAATGCCAGCGGTGAAGTGAAGGATGCTTTGCTAGACCTGAAAAACAACAAACAGATCACATCGCTGATACTTGACCTGAGAGGTAATCCAGGTGGACTTCTGAATGAAGCAGTTAACATTGTGAACCTTTTTGTGCCGAAAGGTGTGGAAGTTGTAAGTACGCGTGGTAAAGTAAAAGAGTGGGACAAAAGCTACAAGGCCCTTAACAACCCGGTTGATACGGAAATTCCGCTTGTTGTTCTTGTAAACAGCGGATCAGCATCTGCTTCGGAAATTGTTTCCGGCAGCATCCAGGACCTTGACAGGGGCATAGTCATAGGCCAGCGTTCATTCGGCAAAGGTCTTGTTCAGACCACCAGGCCGCTGAGCTATAATGCACAGCTGAAAGTTACTACGGCAAAATATTATGTACCCAGCGGAAGGTGCATCCAGGCTCTTGATTATACGCACCGCAACGAAGACGGCAGCGTGGGCAAAGTGCCGGATTCTTTGATCAGTGAATTCAAGACCAAATCAGGGAGGAAGGTTTATGACGGTGGCGGAATTACACCTGATTATAATGTGCCTGTTCAGAACCTGAGCCCCATAACACAAAGTCTTGTCTCCAAAATGCACGTTTTTGACTATGCAACTTTATACAGAATCAAGCATGCTTCAATAAGTCCCGCGCGCGGTTTCAGGATCACAGATGTTGAGTTCAACGATTTCGTAAATTATATCTCCGACAAGGAATATGATTATGTCACCAAGAGTGAGAAAGTCCTGGAAGACTTGAAAGTCACAGCGGAGAAGGAAAAATATTATAACGATATCGCCCTGGAATACGATGCGCTCAAAAAGAAAATGGCGCACAATAAAAAGGATGACCTGGTGAAATTCAAGGAAGAGATCAAGGAGCTGCTCCAGGATGAAATTGTTTCAAGGTATTATTTTCAGAACGGCCGCATCGAAGCTTCATTTGATTATGATCCGGATGTGAAAAAATCACTTGAAGCGCTGAAGGATAAAAATGTCTTTACAGCGATCCTCAACAGGGTGCCGGAAAAAACATCCAGGTAAGGATACGGTTGTAACCCCCGCTGATTCACATACATGTCCCTGAAGAGGAGCGACCTGGCTGCAGGCTTGTATTATGCCGGGCTCATCGTGCTGGCAGCAGGTCTCCCGTTGTCGATGTTCCTCATGAGCATCGGTCAGTTTGTGCTGTTGGGCAGCTGGTTACTTACTGCGGGTCTTCTTCATCGGATCAGGATGTTTTTTACAGACCCGGTTACTTTAGCTGTTTTTTCAGTTTATCTCCTTGTACTGGCAGGTTTCCTGTGGAGTACCGATACTGGCTATGCATTGAAGGATGCCAGGATTAAAATACCACTGCTTCTTTTACCCCTTGTAATAAGCACTTCTCCACCACTGAATGCAAAAAAACTTAATGCCGTATTTATTACGTTTATAGGTGCCGTTATCGTTTCATCATGTGTGAGCATGGCTGTGCTGGCTGGTATAACAGGTCACCAGGTAAACGACATCCGCGACATCAGCATTTTTATTTCCCATATCAGGCTCAGCCTGATGGTTAACATGGCAATCTTTATTACGGGCTGGCTATGGTACCGCAACCGTTTAACCCTCCCGCCTTGGGCCGGCCTGATGCACGGTGCAGCTGTTGTGTGGCTGATTATTTTTTTGGTTATCCTGGAAGCGGGCACCGGCCTGGTCGTTCTTCTCGCGGCAAGTCTTGTACTCGGGATTTCTTTATTATTCAGGCATCCCGACAAACGGATGAAAGCATTTGTTGTTTTACCGGTCCTGCTCATTGCCATACTCGCGGTTTACATCACCCGGGTTGCCAGGATGGTGAATGTGAAACCGGTTGACGATACGACAACCCTTGAGCCTTTAAGTCCGCGCGGTCATCCTTACATGCATGTAATCCGGTCTGACGACACGGAAAATGGTCACCTGATATGGACATACATCTGCAAACAGGAGATTGATTCTGCCTGGAAAATGGTCAGCAGCATGCCCATCGATGGCAAGGACAGGAAAGGGCAGGACCTCTATTATACGCTCATCAGGTATATGACATCAAAGGGTCTCCGTAAGGATGCTGACGGCCTTAAAAAGCTTGCTCCTGCTGATGTCAGTGCCGTTGAAGCCGGCAACACGAATTACCGGTTCATTGCCACCAGCAGCATACAGGCAAAGTTATACCAGATCATTTGGGAATACTATCATTACCGCAAGTACAGCCTCCCCGAAGGACATTCAGTGATGCAAAGGCTTGAATTCTGGAAAACTGGCTGGAATATTTTTATAGCCAATCCACTTACGGGAGTAGGAACGGGGGATGTGCCGGCAGCGTTTGCAAGCCAGTATGAAAAGCAGGAAAGCAAGCTGGCAAAGGATTTCAGGCTCAGGGCGCATAACCAGTTCCTGACAATGGCAATAACATTTGGC
>Ga0190272_10001658_pt1 | contig 10644 bp, 7 predicted proteins | sample Popmic504T_FD_133746 | JGI IMG/M metagenome (GOLD analysis project Ga0190272, IMG submission 133746) | Populus adjacent soil microbial communities from riparian zone of Shoshone River, Wyoming, USA - 504 T | ecosystem: Environmental > Terrestrial > Soil > Riparian zone | place: USA: Wyoming...
AAGGCGGCGGCTGCGATGGCGGGCGCGCGCGCCGGCTGGGGGAGGCTGGCGCGTCCGAGCAGCCGGACCGCGCAGACGGCGGCGAGCGCGATCAAGGCGACGTCCGTCGGCGTGACGTCCACCTCCGTCGAGCCGACCGTGACCTCCACGCGCGGCATGTCGACCGCGCGGACGAGGCTCAGGACGAGTGCCGCGCAGAAGACGAGGAACGAGAGATCGAGGGTCGGCCACCGGAGCCGCTGAGTCCCGGAGGCACCCATTCGCGTCCGTATACTAGATCCTCCGGTGGAGGCGACAGCGGTGCTATCGCGTCGCGCCGGTCTTGATGCGAGTCGTTCTCCTTCCAGGCATCTGGCCACCCGACATCGGCGGCCCGGCGACTCATGGCCCAGAGCTGGCGGCTCACCTGAGCGGGCGAGGCCATCACGTCCGGGTCGTGACGATGGCGTCCTCACCGCCGACCGAGCGGCCGTGCGAGGTCCTCACCGTCTCGCGTGCGCAGCCGTTCCCGCTGCGGTACGGACGCTTGACGGCCCGCGCCGCGCAGGTTGCCCGCACGGCAGATGTGGTCTATGCCTCGGCGACGTATGCCGCGGCGGCCGCCGCGTCCCTGCTCTCGCGTCGCCCGCTCGTCGTGAAGCTGGTCGCGGACCCCGCCTACGAGCGGGCGCGCCGATACCGGCTCTTCGACGGGACGCTCGAGGAGTTCCAGTCCGGGGGGTCGCGGGCGGTCGCCGCGCTCAAGCAGGCGCGCACGGCAGCGCTGCGCAGGGCGCGACACGTGATCGTCCCGAGCCGCTACCTCGCCGAGTTCGCGCTCGGCTGGGGGCTGGACCCGCAACGGGTCGTCGTCGTGCCGAATCCGGCGCCGGTTTCCGAGGTCGACGAAGCAGCCCGGCCGACGACGCAGCGCCGCGGGCTCGTCTTCGCCGGCCGGCTCACCCGGCAGAAGGCGCTGGACACCGCGCTCGACGCGATCGCCCGCGTCCCAGAGGCCGACCTGCTCGTGATCGGCGATGGGCCCGACCGCGCCCGGCTGGAGCTTCATGCGTCCAGGCTCGGCCTCAACGGCCGCGTCCGCTTCGTCGGCTCGGTGCCGCGTGCCGAGGTCCTGCAGGCGCTCGCCGCGGCACAGGCGCTCGTCATCTCGAGCGACTGGGAGAACTTCCCGCACACGGCGGTGGAAGCGCTTGCGCTCGGCACGCCGCTGATCGCGACCGCGGTCGGCGGCGTGCCCGAGATCGTCAGCGACGGCGTCAACGGGCTGCTCGTCCCGCCGGGCGAGCCGGACGCACTTGCGGCCGCGATCGAGCGTTTCCTCGGCTCGGAGGAGTTGCGCGCTCGCCTCGTCGGCGCCGCGCCCGGCTCGGTCGCGCATCTCGCCGCGCCGCTCGTCTACGGCCGGATCGAGCAGCTGCTCGCCGAGGCCGCCGAGCGATGACGCTCGAGGTCGGAGACCGGCTGCCGCGGGTGCTGATGGTCGGCCGCACGCGCTACACGCTCCCCCTCCCGGACTGGCTGGCGCGAAAGTTCGACGCACTCGAGCGGCAGCTCGACTACCGCGTGCTCGCCTCGGCGGAAGAGGGGAGCACGACCGACGATGCCCGTTTCCGGCTCGTCCCGGCGAGCCGCGCGCGCCGGCTCGACGGCGTGCTCTTCTACCTCCGATTCCCGTTCCACGTCCGGCGGCAGATCAAGGAGTTCCGGCCGGAGGCGATCATCGCCGAGAGCCCGTACACCGCGGCGGCCGCCATCGTCGCACGATGGTTCGTCTGGGGCGAGAAGCCGCAGGTCGTCGTCGAGGTGCACGGCGACTGGCGAACGGCGACGCGTCTCTACGGCTCGCCCGCGCGGAAGCTCCTGAACCCGGTCGCCGACGCCGTCAGTCGCTTCGCGGTGCGGCGGAGCGACGCGGTCAGGGCGCTGTCGCGCTACACCGAGTCGCTCGTGGAAGAGATTCGCGGAATCCCGGTGACGGCGTCGTTCGAGGCGTACATGGATCTGTCGGCCTTCACCGCGCGCGACGTGCAGCCCCTGCCGGAGCGTCCGACGGCGCTCTTCGTCGGGATGCTCGAGGCGTACAAGAACATCGACGGCCTGGCCGACGCCTGGCGTCTGGTCGCGAAGGACCTTCCCGAAGCCAAGCTCGTGATCGTGGGCAAGGGAGCGAGGCGCGAGGTCGTCGAGCGGCTGGTCGCCGAGCTCCCCGAGCAGGTCGAGTGGATCGAGCAGATCCCGCCGTCGGAGGTTGCGGCGCAGATGGACGCCGCCACCGTGCTCGTCCTGCCGTCCCGGTCGGAGGGCCTCGGGCGCGTCGTCGTCGAGGTGTTCGCCCGGGGGCGGGGGCTCGTCGCGAGCCGCGTCGGGGGCATCCCGGACGTCGCCCGCGAAGGCGAGGAGGCGCTGCTGGTGGAGCCGGGGGACATCGGCGAGCTCGCCGCGACGCTTTGCCGCGTTCTCTCCGACCGCGCGCTCGCGGAGCGCCTCGGCGCGTCCGCGCACCTTCGCTACCGGACGTGGCATACGACCCCGGCCGAGTACGCCGCCCGGGTCCGCTCGCTGGTCGATGCCTCGCTCCACGTCGGTGGGGTCGACGGCGAGCGGCCACGGGTTCTCCTCGTGACTGCGGGCCGGGTCGAGGAAGCCGCAGCACTTGCCCTGCGGGAGGAGATCGACCTCCACGTGCTCGACCGGGGCAGGTCGCGGACGACGCTCTACTACCTGGCGCTGCCCTTCCGCGTCCTTCGAAGCGTCCGCCGCCTCCGGCCGGCGGCCGTCGTCGCAGAGTCCCCCTACCTCGGCTTCGTGGTGCTCGTCGCGCTGGTGTTCGTGCGGCGCAACCGGCCTTCCGTGATCGTGGAGACGCACGAGGACTGGAGGGCCACGACCCGGCTCTCCGGATCGCGAGGCCGGCTCCTGCTCGCGCCAATCGCCGACAGGATCGCCCGGTACACGCTGCGGCGCGCCGATGCGCTGCGGGCGCTCTCCCCGTACACCGCGGGGCTCGCGGAGCGCGAAGCCGGTGTGCCGCCGCTCGAGTCGTTTCCGGCCTACTCCGACCTGAGCGCGTTCGGCGAGCAGCCACCGCAGCCGCTGCCCGAGACCCCGACGGTGCTCTATGTCGGCATGCTCGAGCGGACGAAGGGCATCGCCACGCTCGCGGCAGCCTGGCCGCTCGTCGCGGCCGCGGTGCCGGACGCGCGCCTGGTGATCGTCGGCCGCGGCGCACAGGTCGACCTCGTCGACCGCCTGCGCGACGACTTTCCAGACCGCGTCGAGCACATCGAGCGGCTGCTCCCGGCGGAGGTCGCCGCCCGGATGGACGCTGCGACCTGCCTCGTCCTCCCCTCCCGCAGCGAGGGGCTGCCGCGGGTGATCCTCGAGAGCTTCGCGCGCGGCCGCAGCGTGATCGCGAGCCGGGTCGGCGGGGTCGGCGATGTCGTCGAGGACGGCGAGAGCGGGTTCCTCGTCGACGTGGGCGACGCCGACGCGCTGGCCGGGGCGTTGACGCGCACGCTCTCCGACCGCGAGCTCGCCGCGCGTCTGGGAGCCGCTGCACACGACGCTTCGCTGCGCCTCCACCTCTCGGCCGACGACTTCGCCGCGCGCGTCCGGTCGCTCGTCGACAAGACCCTGACGGGGGCGCGGCCGTAGCGTGCGGCTCGTCTTCGTCACCCAGACCGTGGACGCGGAGGATCCGGTCCTGGGCGCGACCGTGGCCAAGCTGCGCGGGCTGGCGGCTCGCTGCGACGAGCTCGTCGTGCTCACCGACCGCACCGGGCTCCACGATCTGCCGCCGAATTGCGTCATCCGCACGTTCGGCGCGCCGACCCGGCTCGGCCGCGGCGTCCGGTACCTGCGTGCGCTCGTCCCGCTGCTCGCCTCGCGCCGTCCCCCGGACGCGGTGATCGCCCACATGTGTCCGATCTACCTCGTCCTCGCGGCGCCGTTCACGAAGCTCCGCCGCGTGCCGACGATCATCTGGTACACGCACTGGGCGGTGGACCGGACGCTGCGGCTCGCGACTGCGCTCGCGGACGTCGCCCTCAGCGTCGACACGCGCTCGTACCCGCTCGACCGGCCGAAGGTGTCCGGGATCGGACACGGGATCGACGTGGCGCAGTTCGAGGCACGGACCGAGTGGTCGTCCAACGGCGGCGCGCCGCTGCGCCTGCTGGCGCTCGGCCGCACGTCGCCGACCAAGGCCTTCGACACCGTGATCAAGGCGGTCGCGCGGCTGCGCCGCGAGGGCGTCGAGCTGACCCTGGACATCCACGGTCCCTCGATGACCGAGGAGGAGCGCGGCCACCGCCGCGAGCTGCACCGGCTGATCGAGGAGGAGCGCCTGGGGGACGCCGTGCGGCTCCTCGACCCGGTCTCGCGCGTCGCCGTCCCCGACCTGATGCGCTCCGCCGACGCCGTCGTCAACACGACGCTCGGGCAGACCGCGGGTGGGGCGCTGGACAAGGTGGTCTACGAGTCGGCGGCGTGCGCCGTCCCGGTGCTGGCGTGCAACCCGCACTTCGACGAGTTCCTCGCCGATCTGCCGGTGGAGCTTCGCTTCCGCAGCGCCGACGTCGAGGATCTGGCCCGCGTGATCGGTGCCTTCGCCCAGTCGGAGCCGGCTGCCCGCGCGGAGGCGGGTCTCGAGCTGCGGCGGCGGGTGGAGACCGGGCACTCGGTCGACAGCTGGGCGGACGGTGTCGTCGCGACGGTCCGGCGACTCCGGTCGTAGATGCGCTTCCTCCGCCGCAACGTCGTCCTGGCCTACGGCATCTACGCCGTCACGATCGTCAGCGGCCTGCTGCTGACGCCGATCATCGTCGACACGCTCGGCACCGAGCAGTACGGGATCTGGTCCGTGATCGGCGGCGTGCTCGCCTTCATCGGGCTGCTCGACATCGGCATCGCGCCGTCCGTGATCCGCTTCTCCGCCGAGCAGCGTGGCCGGAAGAGCCAGGAGGAGACCAGCGCGCTCGCCTCGACCGCGCTGGCCCTCTACCTCGTCATCTTCCTGGTCGCTGTCGCGGTCACGCTGATCCTTGCCTGGGTGCTGCCGCTCGTCGTCGACATCCCGGACCGCTTCGTCGACGAGGCGCGGCTCGCGCTGATCCTCGTCCTGCTCGGGTTCGCGATCCGCTTCCCGGTCGGTCTCTTCACCAGCCTGCTGGCCGGCCAGCAGCGCTACGACGTGATCAACTTCGCCGGCCTGGTCTCGGCGGTGCTCTATCTGGTCGGAGTGGTGGGCGTGCTGCTCTGGCGGGGCGGCGGCGTTCTCACACTGGCCGTCGCGACGCTGATCGTCACGCTCGTGCGGCTGGTCTGGCCGCTGCTGTGGGTCCGGCGCGAGCTGCCGGCGCTGCGCCTGCGGCCCTCGTTGGCCACGCGCGTCCAGGCGCGCGAGCTGCTCTCCTTCAGCGGACGCAACTTCATGATCCACGTTGCCTCGAAGGTCGTCTTCTCGACCGACGTGATCGTCGTCGGGATCGTGCTCGGGATCGTCGCCGCCGGCCTGTACAAGATCCCGGCGACGCTCTTCGCGCTCGCCTTCGGGGTCGGCATGGCCGTGACGACGCTGCTCTTTCCGCTGCTCTCGGAGCTCGAGGGCGCCGAGGAGCGCGAGCGTCAGCGCGACTACCTGCTTGCGGGCCTGCGGATGAGCCTCGCTGTCGTCCTGCTCGTGTCGGCCCCGCTCGCCGTGCTTCCCGACCGGTTCCTCGCCGCGTGGCTCCCCGACGGCGACTTCGGCGACAGCGTCCCCGTGCTCGCGGTGCTGATGGTCAGCCTCCTGTTCGCGCAGCCGGGCTACATGCTGACGCAGTTCCTCGTCGCGCGCGGCCGGCACGGGGGAATCGCCCTCGTCCGCGTGGCAGCCGTGAGCGCAAATCTCGTGCTCTCGATCGTGCTCGCCTACGCCGTCGGCATCTGGGGTGTCGCGCTCGCGACCCTGGTGACGGAGGCGGTTGCGACCGGGATCGCCACGCCGCTGCTGATCCGGCGTGAGACCGGCCTTCCGTTCGGCCCGCTCGCGCGCGCGTGGCTGCTTCCGATCGCGCTCGCGGTCGTGGCGGCGCTGCCGACCCTCGTCGCCTCGCGCCTGCTCGCGGTCGACACGCTGCTCGAGTTCACCGCCGTCGGCGCCGTGTGGGCGCTCGTCTACGGCGCGATCTTCTGGCGCTGGGGGCTCGACGACCGCGAGCGGGGAACGCTCGGGCGTGCGTTCGCCGGCGGCGCGCCGCAGCAACCGGCGCTCGCCGAAGAGCTCTAGTCCAGCGCGCGCCGGTAGACGTCGACGGTTGCACGCGCCATCCGCTCGACGGAGAACTCGCTGCGGGCGCGCGCGCGCCCGCCTTCGCCCAGCCTCCGCGCCAGCTCGCCGTCGGCGAGTACTTCCTTGAGCGCAGCGGCGAGCGCTCCGGGATCGTCCGGTGGCACGAGCAGCCCCGACTCCCCGTCCGCGACGATCTCCGGGATCGCGCTGACGCGCGTGGCGATCACCGGCAGGCCCGCCAGCATCGCTTCGAGGAGCACGAGCCCGAAGCCTTCCCAGCGTGCCGGATGCACGAGCAGCTCGGCGCGCTCGAGCCACGCGGCCACGTCGCCGGCGCGACCCGGGAGCAGGAGCGAGTCATCGAGGCCGAGGTCGCGCCCGAGCTGCTCGAGACTCCCGCGCTCAGGTCCCTCGCCGAGGATCAGGAGGACCGTGTCCGGATGGCGCTGCCGCACATCGGCGAAGGCCCGCAGGGCGACGTCGTAGCCCTTCTGCGGGACGAGCCGGCCGAGGCCGAGCAGCACCCGCGCTCCCTCCGGGATGTCGAACGGGGAGTCGGTCGACCAGGCCGGCGGCGGCTCGTCGAGCCCGTAGCGCACCACGATGACCTTCTCGCGAGGAAGGCCGACCCGATCGACCTGGAACCGCGCCAGTGCCTCGGTGATGCAGATCACGGCCCGCGCGCGGCGCGTCAGCGCGCGCTCGACGAATCGGAACGGCCCCGTCCGGAACGGGTCGTCGTTGTGCTTGGTCGTCACCAGCCGCGTCGTGCCGGCCACGAGCGCGCCGAAGACGTCCGCGTGGACGAGATGGGTGTGGACGAGATCCGGGTCGTATCCCGACAGGGCGCGCCGAAGCCCGGGTACCGATGCCACGCGGTGAGGGATGCCGTTCCGCTCGAGCTCGGCGTAGAACGGGGCGGGGTCGCCGCCTCCGTCGAGCCCGACGAACGCGGTCTCGATCCCCTGTGCGGCGAGGGCCGGGAGCAGCGTCAGCAGATGCCGCTCGGAGCCGCCGATGCCGGCGATCCTGTGCACGTGCACGACGCGCACGGCTACTCCGCCCGCCCTCGGCGCCGGACGAGGTCCGTCAGCGCGCCCGCGGCCAGCAGCGCGAGCAGGAAGTCCCACGGCGCCCGATAGCGGGTCGCACCGGCGAAGACCATCGCCGCGAGGGTCTGGTAGGCCAGGAGCCCCACCGCGAGGACGACGAAGCGGCGCGGGAGGCGCCAGATGCCGACCGCCGCGCCGGCGTAGAGCGCGAGCATGTAGAGCGGCAGCGCCCAGTCACGCGCCGTGTCGAGCCAGGTTCCGGCACCCGGCCGGCCCTGCGCCTGTGTCCCGCGCGGGCCCCAGTACATCCCGGTCGCCTGCGCGGCGAGCCGGGCCTTCTCGCCCGGGTGCTCGCGCCAGAACTCGAGCACGAGATCCTGGTAGAAGCGCATCTGGGCGCACTCGTCCACCGAGATCAGCTCCCCGTTCTCGACGTAGGCGCCGAAGGCCATCTCCGGCGTGGGCGGCGAGCCGGGGAGGTTCGGCACCTCGTCGATCCACCCGCCCCGCGCGAGCACGTCGTACGTCTCCGGGTTGTTCGCCTTCCAGAGCGCCTTCGAGTCGGTCGTGATCGCGACGCAGCCGACCTGCACCTGATTGCGAATCGCCCAGGGAGCGATCGTCACGACGGCGGCGGCGGCCAGCGCGGCGAACGCGAACGCGGTCGCCTTCGTCCACCCCAGTCGCCAGGCGAGGTAGGCGCCGAGGACGATCGGGATCCCGATCAGGCGCGAGTTGCCGAGGATCGCGAGGCCGGTGACCGCGCCGGTGGCGAGTGCCACCGGCAGGCCGGGCCGGTCGGCCAGCTTCAGCGTCAGCAGGACGAGCGCGGCCGCGAGAAACGTGTCGAGCACCTCGCGATTGACATGCACGTCGTGCCAGACGAGGTACGGGTGGAGCGTGGCCACGACGGCGCCGACGAGCCCGGCTGCGGGCGAGATCGCACGGCGGCCGATCGCGTAGACGAGCAGCGCGGTCGCGAGCGCGACCAGGATCTGCGCCACCCCGACGGCGCCCCACGCGCGCCCGAAGACCTCGTAGAGCGGGATCAGGAAGAAGCCGTAGAGCGGCTGCGTCCAGGCCGACGGCTCACCCGGGATGAACCCGTACGTGCCGCTGGCGACGAACGTCGACGCGAAGTCGTCGCTCTTCTCCGTGTACTCGCTGAGCACCTTGCCGCGCTCGAAGACGAGGACGCAGACCCGCGGCACGACGCAGGCGGCGGCGACGATGAGGAGATGGGCGCGCCGCGTCACCGAGCGGCCGCGAGCGGTGCTGCTACGGCCGCATGATCAGCGTACTCCTGCTGCCAGAGCTCGAGCATGACGAGGCTCCAGAGCCGCGCGCCGTGGTCGGCGTGGCCCTGTACGTGGTCGGCGAGGAGCCGCTCGACCGCGTCGCGCCGGAAGAGGCCGCGTGCAGACGCGCGCTCGCCGAGCAGCACATCGCCCGCCAGCTCGCGCAGGTCGCTGCGGAACCAGCGGGCCACCGGCACGCCGAAGCCGCGCTTGCCGAGGCCGAGGATCTCCTGCGGCAGGTCGGCCGCGAACGCGCGCCGGAGCGCGACCTTGCCGCGCGTGCCACGCACCTTGAGCGAGTCGGGCAGGCCGAGCCCGAGCTCGATCACCTCGTGGTCGAGGAACGGCGCCCGGAGCTCGAGCGAGCACGCCATCGAGGCGATGTCCGCCTTGTAGAGCAGGTCGCCCGGCAGATAGGTGGCGAGGTCGAGCAGCTGGAGCCCGGTGACTCCGGGTACGGGCGCCGGTCCGAGCAGCCGTCCCGCCGAGGGCGGGCTCCCGATCTGCGCGAGCGCGTCCTCGGTCCAGAGCGAGCGGCGCAGGGCTGCGGGGAAGATCTCCATCAGGCTGCCGTAGCGCTCGGCCGAGTCGGCGCCGGCCGCATCGAGGAAGCGGGCCGCGCGCACGACCGGTGAGCGAAGCTCGCTCCGGCCGGTGGGCAGCGCGCGCAGAGAGCGCGCGCCGGCGCGGAGGAGGCCGGCCGGCAGCGCCCGGTCGAGCCGCGCGGCGAGCGCGTGTGCCTGGTAGCGCTCGTACCCTCCGAACGCCTCGTCGCCGCCGTCTCCCACGAGCGCGACGGTTACCGCGCGCCGCGCGACCTCCGAGACGAGGTAGGTGGGCAGTGCCGAAGAGTCGCCGAAGGGCTCGTCGTAGGCGGCGGCGAGGCGGGGCAGCAGCGCCGCGGCGTCCGGCTCGAGCAGCACCTCTTCGTGCACCGTGCCGTAGCGCTCCGCGACGAGCCGCGCGGCCGCTCGCTCGTCGTAACGGGCATCCGCGAAGCCGACCGAGAACGTCCGCACGGGCTCGGGCTGCAGCTGCGCCATCTGCGAGACGACGATGCTCGAGTCGATCCCGCCCGAGAGGAGCGCGCCGAGCGGGACGTCGGCGACGAGTCGCTTGCGCACCGCTTCCCGCACCGTCCCGCGGACGCGCTCGAGCCACTCGCCGTCCGAGAGCCCGAGCTCGGCCGGCTTTGGCTCCCAGTAGCGCTCGATCCGCTCGCCGTCCGCATCGGCGACGAGCACGTGGCCGGGCGGCAGCTTGTGCACGCCGCGGAGGGCCGTCCCGGGGCCCGGGACGTACTGGAGGGCGAGGAACGCGTCGAGGGCGGCGAGGTCCAGCTCGCGGGAGAGCGCGGGCAGGCGCGTGAGCGCCTTCAGCTCCGAGGCGAAGGCGAGCGTGCCGTCTGCCAGGCGCGTCCAGAGGAGCGGCTTCTTGCCGACACGGTCGCGGGCCAGCACGAGCCGTTGCCTCCGGCCGTCCCACAGTGCGAGCGCGAACATGCCGTGCAGCCGCTCCACGAACCGCTCGCCGTGCTCCTCGTAGAGGTGGGGGAGGATCGGGGTGTCGCCCGTGCCGCGCACCTGGTGCCCGTTCGCCGCGAGCTCTGCACGGAGCGGCTGGAAGTTGTAGATCTCACCGTTGAAGACGGCCACGATCTCGCCGGACTCGTCGGTGACCGGCTGCTCACCCGTCTCGAGGTCGATCACGCGCAGGCGGCGATGGCCGAGCACGCACGGGCCGAGCGGCGTCGACGCGCCGTCGTCCGGGCCGCGGTGCCTGATCGCGTCGAGCATCGCGTCGACGGCCACCCGGTCCGGAGCAAGGGCGCCGGGTGGCGCGAACAGTCCGCAGATCCCGCACATCGGAAGGACACGGTACCTCCTGCTCCGGTTCAATCCCGGCATGAGCGGGCGCCGGCAGCTGCAGTTGATCGTCGGGGCGGCGATCGTGGCCGGCATCGCGCTCCGCGTCTGGGTGCTCGCGTCCCCGCTCGGGACGCTCGACGCCGACGAGGCGGTCT
>Ga0190272_10001659_pt1 | contig 10642 bp, 10 predicted proteins | sample Popmic504T_FD_133746 | JGI IMG/M metagenome (GOLD analysis project Ga0190272, IMG submission 133746) | Populus adjacent soil microbial communities from riparian zone of Shoshone River, Wyoming, USA - 504 T | ecosystem: Environmental > Terrestrial > Soil > Riparian zone | place: USA: Wyoming...
AGTGGGTAACGAATTCGCGTGACGTCTTCTGCTTCGGCTGTGACTGCGGAGGCAGTCTCGCCGGTAGCCAGCGTCAGGTTTTCAGCGAACAGCATCACGCGGGTTTTGCCATCGCCGCCAAACGCAACTGGAGTTTGTAACTGGAAGGGTTCGGCCAGGTTGGTCAGAGAATCCAAAGCGATCGCGCGCGTCGAGGTTCCTTGCGTTCGCAAAACGGGCGGGCCGGCAGCAAAGCCGGCAGAGAAAATGTTTGCGCCAAGCGGAGTGAGCGCTAGAGTCAGGAGGCACGCGGCGACACCGATCCAGAAGATACTCAGGCGCAAACGACTCCGCGCGCGTCTCTTGAAGGTTATAGAGCGCGCTGAAGACGAGCTTCGGCTGAAACGATAAGACCGCATAAAACGAACACCTCGGACGAAACGCAGTCGGGGGCAATCTCTGCTGTCGGGTTTTGAGGGTTGGGGCTCGCGAGGAAAACTCAGAGCAAGTACAGAATCAACACTAACGGCGGGTTAGCTTTCAGTCAAGCTGATTTATGGAGTGCGCCGGCAGAGCGAAGCGGCGACGGCGCTTTGGATCCGTCTGTTAGTTTTTAACAGATATACATCCAAAGCGCCGTCGCCGCTTCGCTCTGCCGGCGCACTCCAAAGGGGGGCTAGCTAAGAGCTTTTCTTGAGTTTGCGAAATTTCTTTGTTACCAGGTCACGGCGCAAGGGACTTAGATGACGGATAAACAGTATTCCGTCGCAGTGGTCAGTCTCGTGAAGGAAACAACGCGCCGCCATCCCGCTCGCCTCCCGTTCGAAAGTTCTCCCCTTGATATCCTGCGCTCGCAGTACGGCGCTCTCGGCTCGCTTAAGGTCGGCAGGAACTTTGGCTACCGAAAGACAGCCTTCCTCACCGGATTGTTCTCCGGCTACGGAAAGGATCTCAGGATTGGCGGCCACCAGTTTCACTCCCTCACAGTCCATCACAAAGAGACGAAGAGGAACGCCTATTTGCTGGGCGGCTAAGCCGACTCCATGCGCGGCGTACATAGTGTCGAACATATCCTTGACCAGCGATTCCAAGTCACCGTCGAAATTCGCCACGGGCTCGCCCGGCGACAGAAGCACGGGCTCCGGATAGTCAACTATCGGTCTGATGGCCATAATTTAAATGTAAGCTTGAGAGCAGGGAATCAACGATTGTTACTCCGAAAGAATTCGCAAACTCCTTCGGAGTAGGTTCCATGCTTTTTGTGCAAAAGTCGTCTCTATATCTTTTGCAAAGTCTTCGCTATACGTTCATTGGGAGTGGTGGCGAGGCGCGTTTGACTAAACACCTACCAGTTCTTCTTCCGACTTCTTCAAAAACTCAAACGGCTCAATGATCTTTCCGGCGATCGCGGAAGCGGCGACGACGTAGGGCGAGGCGAGGTAAAGCTTGCCGGGCCCGCTGCGGCCGGGGAAATTTCTATTCTGCGCGCTTACCGTGACTGTTTCTGCCGACGGCGACGCGCCGGGACCAGCGTTGATACACGCGCCGCAAGAAGGATCGATTAACTCAGCGCCAGCGCGTTCGAAGACGTCAATGTAGCCACGCTCGCGTGCATACTGCTTTATCCTTTGCGACCCGAATTGCAAATAAAGATGGACGCCGGGCGCGACCCGCTTCCCCTGGTCGAGTGCGTTCTGCAAGACTTCCGCGTACATATCCATATCAGCCATCTTACCGCCGGTGCAGGAGCCGCCGTAAGCCGCATCGATCCGTACTTCGTCTGCCAATTCGCCTATCGGAATGCCATTGCGCGGATCGCCGGGCAGCGCCACCATCGGCCGGATCTCATCGAGGTTGATCTCGAACACGGCCGCATACTCGGCATCCGGATCGCTGTACGTAAATCCGCGGCGCACTTCTTCCGGATCGAGTCCCCGCGTGTTCACGATGTATTCGAGCGTCGACTCGTCAGGCTCGATTATTCCAGTTGTACCCCCGGCTTCCACAGACATGTTCGTCAGCGTGGCTCTTTCATCCATCGACCAGTTTTTGAGATCGTCGCCGGCAAACTCCAACACTTTACCGATACCTTTACTAGTCTTCATATACTCGGAGGCAAGGATCACGAGCATCACGTCTTTCGCCGCGACATCTGAACGCTTTTTGCCTTTCAGGACGTAACGCACCGTCTCGGGGACGCGGATGCGAATGTCTTTTGCGTACCAGGCGTTGGCCATATCGGTCGAGCCGACGCCAAATGCGAAACATCCCAGCACGCCCGCCATGCAGGTGTGCGAGTCGGTCCCGATAACGATCTGTCCCGGCAACGCGAGATCTTCGACGACAGCGTTGTGGCAGATTGCTTCGGAGCCACCTTCGGGAGTTTCGCCGTAAAGCTTGATGCCCTGTTGGGTGGTGAAGTCTTCCTGCGTTGTAGCCAGTCCGTTGGCCCTTTCAAGCAAACCCATCTCGCGGTGCTTCGGCGACATTACCTTTCCCAAAAACGTGAGGTGATCTCGAAATGCAAAGACCGATTCGGGCTCCGAGACACGCGCATCTGGTCCCAGCGCCTGCTTGAGCAAGGCCTCCGCCATCGGCGTGACATACTCGTGCGAGAAGCGCACATCGGCGGCCGCGAAGAGAGCGTCGCCTGGCTTCACCGCCTCCACGCCAACCTGGCCGGCCCGCACAAAGGCGTGGCGCGCGATTATCTTTTCAGTAATTGTCATCGGACGTGCGGAAGTTTCCACCGGTGGCGGTGTCACATTGCCGGCCAGCCGGGCTTTGTTGTAGTTGAACAGCCCGCCATACTCGACGATTGATTTCGAGATTGGATCCAGTCCATCGGTAAACTCGGAGAGTGGAATCTCCTCACCGCCGCGAATACGGGAGACCAGCTCAAGATCAGTTGAAGTCAGCAAGCCGATGTTTTGTGAGTTCTGACCGTAGATCTTCTCGATGCTCTTTGCGATCACGAGCTGAATGCCGGCCCACTTTTCAGCGTAGGGCGCGGTCTCCCTCGACGATCCGCATCCTTTAGAGAGCCCGGATACGACCACGGCAAAACCGCCATTCTTCACTTCGTCTTTTTTGACTGCGCCGTCGCGCATCCCAACATAGACGTACTGGCCCAGCGTCTCGTCGTAGTAAAAGCAAACCCAGCCCGGCGTGATCTCGTCCGTCGAGATGTTGCTCATCAGCGGCAGATCGTCATTGAGCAAACGGGCAGCCAACTCGTCTTCGAGCCGTGCGCGTTCGTCACCTTCGGCCTCCAGTTGCGCGCGAATAAGCGAAGTGTCTTCGGTAATGAAAAGGATACGGCCGGTGAACTTTATCTTCTCGGGAAGCTGGGAAACGTTATCGGGGCTCATCAATACTCCTCGGCGAAATCTTTGCGTGCCTTGCAGATCCCATTATAGCCTCCGCCTGACGAAAGCTTCGAATGCAGCGTGAACACCCATAATCTCGGGTGGAGAGGTTTTCGTCCCGTGAGTTGTATAGTCAGCAGAAGGCCATTACCATCGCTGCCGGCGAAAGATTAACAACCCATCCCTCTAACACTCGCGCTGGAAGTAACATCATCATGATCGCAAAAATTTTGTATTTAGGCCTGATTTCGCGAACCACTCCAACCAGCAACGCGGGCAACTCAGCAGGGAGATCCAAAGAGTCATGAATTGGCAGAAGCCGCAAAGCTGGCTAGCGAAGTAGTGCAACTCTATAAGGAACGCAAATTCGACGAGGCGATGCCATTGGCCCAGCAAAGCCTCAGGATTCGGGAGAAGCTGCTGGTTGCAGATGATGTGTTGCTGGCGGGCAGCGCCGGGCAATCTGGCGGCGATTTATATGGCGAAATGGAGGTGGAAGGATGCCGAACCTCTCCTGAAGCGGGCGCTTTTGATCTACGAAAAGCATCCAGCGAGCAACGCATCAGTGTTGGCAAAAGTTCTAGATGGCCTGGCGGAAGTGGGTCTCTCTAAGAATGAACACAAGAATGCGGAAGAGTTGTATCTCCGGGCGTTGTCGGTAAGGGAAAAGGCTCCCAGTTGGGACCATGAGGAGATTGTCCACTCGCTCAACAACCTGGCAGAGTTTTACCTCCGTCAAAAGCAATATGCGCAAGCGAAGCCTATGCTTCAACGCATGATAAAAATGAAGGAGCAGAAGCTGGGAGAGAAAGACGCACAGGTTGGCCGTTTGCTCGAGCGAATGGCTTGCGTGATGTACAGGAATAATGAGAAGGCTGAAGCAGACGAGGTTGAGGCACGCGCTAACCACATTCTCTACAGCGATCTGGCAGCCGCGGGCAAGGTAGTATCCCTCCCGTTAGCGATTTTCTCGTGTAAGTTGCTCAATAATCCTCGCCCGGATTTTGCCCGCCTCGCCGACCATCGACGGCTACCATTGGGAATAAACACGATGGAGGTGGCCGTCGAAACCGATGAAGCCGGAAACGTAATCGTGGCCCGTCTTACCAGCGGCAATCCGGCGCTCAAGGCGGTGGCTGAGAAAGCCGCACTCGGCGCCAAACTCCGGCCTACGATTGTTGATGGACGCGCGGTGAGAGTGGAAGGCGCAATCCGTTCTATGTCTAGAGCAGAGCTTCGAATGACTGCTCCCGGGAGGCTTAGTGACTTTCCCTAGCGGATTCCTGCCATGATCACTTAGAGGGAACTGATAAATGCGGTGCCGATCAAGACGACCTTGCCCGAAGGTTTTCCTGTTCGGCTTTTCGCACAAGCTTTGTCTGGCCGAGCCAACGCCCTACCCCTTGTGGCCCTCTTCATACTGCATTGCGCCTATGACAGTTCCTTCAGTGTCTTCAAAAAAGGCGAGCGTACCCACGGTGGGTATGTGGAATTTGGGCATGACGATCTTCCCTCCATTAGCTTCTACCGCTGCGATGGTGTCGTCGATCGAAGCAACGCCAATGGTGCATTCAAATCCGAACATCGGTTTGCCCGCGACAACCTCGCGTCGCTCTTGTAAAGCGCCCCCGACACCGGGGTCGTCATCGCTTCCGGTTTGAATTAGATAAAACCCGGGCGGGCCCCACGGCGTGAACTTCCAGCCAAACGACTTCTCGTAGAAAGTGCGCGCGCGCTTCACATCATCCGCATGGATGGCAAAATGTTTGACGTTGTTCGGCATGACTTCTTCTCCTTTAGTCGGCTCAGGTTCAAGGTCGTTAAGGCGCCTGAAGAGATCTCCCTAACACCAGCAAGTCTCAAGGATGGTAGCGAAACTCTGACTGCCGGTCTTGCGCTATAATGCCAATCCATGCCGAAAAAGCGACAAAACGTGTCTAGTGAGCCGGATCCCGAGGACTTGCTGGATATCCGGAGTTACGCTGTTGAACTCTCAACTTCCCACAAGATTCACAAGCACTCACACGACTGGCACCAGTTGATTTACGCCTCGCGCGGCGTCATGACGGTCAACAGCTCGACTGGCACCTGGGTCGTGCCATCGCGGCGTGCTGTCTGGGTCCCTGCGGGAATCGAGCATGAAGTGGAAATGTCGGCGTCTGTGTCTGTCCGCACGCTCTACCTGCGAACCGGATTGTCCGATCTGCTTCCGAACGACTGCTGCGTTGTAAACGTTTCACCGTTGCTGCGCGAGTTGATTCTTCAAACTGTCGAGCTGGGGATGCTCAATAGAAGCGTGGCAACTCATAAACACTTGATTGATGTAATCCTGGATCAATTCCGGACGCTGCCTACGATTCCCTTCAATCTGCCAATGCCGGCGGATGTCCGCGCGCTGCGAGTGGCGGAGATCGTGCGTAATAGTCCCGGTGATGCAGGATCGCTCGATGATCTGGCAAAACAGATCGGGGCGAGCAAACGAACCATCGAACGCTTGTTTCAGACGGAAACGGAAATGACTTTTGGAAGATGGCGGCAACAACTCCGAATGCTCCACGCGCTTCGCCTGCTCGCAGCCGGCGAGCCGGTAACCAGGGCTGCTCTCGAAGTTGGTTACGACAGCACCAGTGCTTTCATCTCTGCTTTTAAGACCGCAGTCGGAACCACACCGGGCCGCTATTACGCAGAAGCCCGGGGCAACAGCCAGTCGAGGTAAATCAACATTCAGAGTTCAAGCCCGCAAAAACATTGACGAGCACGCTCTGCGTGAGATAAAGAACAGCAGCACAATAAGACGCAGGACGCATATTTAATGGACAAGCTTGCTGCAGCAGAGGGTCAAGTGCCGTTCACACCTCCCGAGGTGCTCGAACGACTGAATCGCGCGCGCGCATTTATCGACCTCTGTTACGATCTCCCCCTGGACTTGGAAGAAATATCCAGCCACGCTTGTTTTTCCCGCTATCACTTTCTACGGCTTTTCAGACAGGCATTCAACCAAACACCACATCAATATCTGGTCCACCGTCGCATTGAAAGGGCCAAAGAGTTACTTGGCGAAAAGGACTTGAGGGTGACGGACGTCTGCTTCGAAGTGGGATTTCAGAGTCTGGGATCCTTCAGCAGTTTGTTCCACAAGTCTGTGGGCCATCCACCTATCACCTACCGTGAGAAGGTCCACAAGACCCAGGCAGCAAAGCGACAGGTTCCCGGGTGTTTCCTGGTCATGTGCAAGCTGGAATCTGCTTAGACTCTTGCGACTGTTGATCTCTAGTTGAAATCCACTAAAGAGCTCTTGCAAAACTCCTCTCATTCACACCCGGTTTCAACGGGTGGGCAAGGCTCGAAAAAGGACCTCCTAACCGTTTCAACGGTAATACAAACTTGACTCATCTGATGGAGCTTTTGCACAGAAAGTATATATGCAGCCTTCATAACGGGGCGGTAAGGAACGCGTCGACCCGCGATTGCGACCTTTAGCGCACCCAGGCCTTTGCACGGCCCAGTTTTGTGCAAAGTGTTTTGAAACCGGGTGTGAATGAGAGGAGTTTTGCAAGAGGCACTAAAAGCTTTTGCGGTAAAACTGTTGGTTTACTTGCCATTCCGACAGCATAGCAATTTTCGAGAAGCACTGCCTTCCGGTATCACTTAGTCTTGAGAAAATCTTTTCAAGGAGCACAAGCAAAATGATTCGCAGGATGTCACACGCCACAATCATGGTTAACAACCAGGAGGATGCCCTCAAGTTCTACCAGGATAAGCTGGGATTTCAAGTTCACACGGACGCGATGGTCGGCGAGGATTTTCGCTGGCTGACGTTGAACACGAAAGACCAACCGGATTTCGAGATCGTTCTCATGGAACCTAAGCCCGGCATGCTAATGGATGAAGAGACATCCACCCAACTGAGAGCGATCATGGCGAAAGGCGTCCTGGGTGCAGGTGTCTTCAACACCGACGATTGCCGCGGCACATATGAAGAACTGAAGAGTAAGGGTGTGGAGTTTATCTCCGAACCCTCCGAAAGACCTTACGGAATCGAAGCCGTTTTCAAGGACAACTCGGGAAACTGGTTTAGCCTTACCCAACCGAATGCAGACCACAGTTAACGGCCCTTTGCCGGCTCGTCTCAATACTCTCTCCGGGTTCGAGTATCGCTGCCTTCAAATCTCTGTGTGCCAACCGGCGTGGCTCCGCGCTTGCGGACAAGAAATGCCTTGCGAACGTCTTGTTGCCGCGGGTTTGAAAAGTATAGGATTAGCCCGCTAAAAAACGCCCACGGCTGACTTTTTGGGCCGCGTCGTCGCGGGTTTCGCCAGATACTGAAGAAGGAGAGACAAACACACTTCAGAGCCTCTTGCAAAAACCCGCGTTAGCAATACTCCGGAAGCACACGACGACTCGGACAAATAATTATCTCGTTCTCAGATTCGAGCAAGGCGATAGAGGAAGTAGAGAAGGCGAATGCGCCCAATCCCTCATGACGAAACGTAAGACAGACATTCCTGCCTGTCCTTGGACTAAGTTAAGCAGGGGAGAGTGTCAGTAAGAAGCAGGGACAGGCAGGAAGCCTTTCCTACATTCCAATATGTCCCAACACGTTAAATGGACGGAGCGGAAGTTTGAATTCAACTTTCCGGTCGAGCTTTACCCGGAAATGCTTGAGCGTGTGCGAGGCACACCGGCGCGTTTGGAAGATCGCGTGAGGTCAGTCGACGCTGAGATATTGGTTAAGCGGGACGGTGAGCGTTGGTCCATGCAGGAGAATGCCGGGCATCTCCTCGACCTTGAGTCGCTGGTCAGCAGGAGGCTTGACGAATACCTGGCAGGCGCAGCCGCCCTGCACGCGGCTGACATGTCGAACCGCAAGACTTACGAAGCCGATCACAATCAGGTTACGATTGACTCAATCCTGACCGGATTTCGACAGCAACGGATGCAATTGGTCACACGGCTTGACGATTTAGACCGGGCAGCGTTTGCTTCCGTGGCGCATCATCCACGGCTAAATGTTCCGATGCGTCTGATAGACATGGTGTTTTTCCAGGCGGAGCACGACGATTATCACCTGGCCAGGATAAGTGAACTGATCAGACTGTTAGTGAGATAGTGTCACCTGGGTGGACTGGCGCCAACTTAATACTATGCTTCATATACACAACGGAGACTCATCGGCAGACACTGCAAAGCTATCAACTATTCCCGGCGAGCATTTCGCTTTTCGCGAGGCCCTGATCGAAGGCCCCAATCCCGGGGAGCTTGACCACGCTGAATGGAGACGAGTGCGCGCCCGCCATTTGTCTCAGGGCTACAGCGTCGATATGGATCAATGCGAACGAGAGTTGATGGAGCAGGAGTACAAGCTGGCCACCTTTGCGGAGCATGAAGAGATTGTTTTCTGGTTCGAACATGACCTCTTCTGCCAGGTGAATCTGATTTATCTGCTCAATTGGTTTGGACAACAGTCGTTGGGTGAAACAAAGCTCAGCTTAGTCTGTGTCGGCGAATTTCCCGGCAAAGTAAACTTTCGCGGCCTGGGGGAACTCGATGCTGCGGAGTTGAGTTCGTTATTTCCTGGGCGGCAGCCTGTGACACAGCAGCAATTGGATCTGGCCAACTCAGCGTGGCAGGCTTATTGCTCAAACGATCCAACTGAGATCCAAACTCTGTTGGAAGCTGACATGTCGGCTCTGCCTTTCCTGGGCGCGGCGCTGGCAGCGCATCTGAGGCGATTCCCATCGACAGTGAATGGACTGGGCAGCATTGAAAAGAAGAGTCTGGAACTTCTTGCCGCTGGACTAAAAAACTTCTCCGATCTTTTCTGGCAATTCGGTGAGGCGGAACCGCTCTACGGCCTGGGGGACTCCCAGTTGTGGCTCGCATTACGCCGAATGAGTGAAGCCGGACAATCACTGCTTACGATTGAAGGCCGACAAAATGGCGAACCGGTTCTGACTCCGGAATTCGGCAAAGCCGAGCTTGAGATTACCGAGGTTGGCCGGGCAGTGTTAAAGGGCGACTCCGATTTTGTCGCCCTTAACGGCATCGACCTTTGGTTAGGTGGTGTCCACCTGTCCGGAGCTAAGGATCTCTGGCGCTGGGACCAACAGTCTCAACGGCTTGTGGCTACTTAACCGCATCGATGTAGCAATCAGCTGTTTACTGCTGCTTTTTACAGAGACATTTATGAAAATCATGCCAGGCTGAAAGCAACGCCCGTCTGTTACCGTGCGCCGCCGCTACTGCAGCTTTGTAATCCTCGCTACAGTCCTTGACCCCTGAGCAAAACGGGCAAGGCCTCGATTGGATCCAGCAAGAACCATCACAGCAACATTCGTAATCCCTAAAGGGCAGGGTGATATTGAGCAAATTCACAACCCGCCTCACGCATTTCACGCCTGCAGCAGTGCGAGCTGCGGCAGTCTTCTTGCTGCTGGAGATAACATTTCCTCTGAGCGTGATGACGCCGTCCTCGGCTTCCACGTTAATGTTCTGACCCTCCAGTAACTCCGTGTCTGATATTTTAGTCTTGACCAGGTTCGTCAGTGCGGACTCGTCGATCCTGGAACAATCTGTAACCTGCGCTCTCGAGGGTTTTTTCTTTTTTGTTTGCGTACCCGGCACCGAAAAGGCGCCGCCCACGATAACCAACAACACTGCCACTGTGATTGCCACTTTGCTTAGTGAAGTCTTCATCTCCGGACTCCTCCTATTTGAAATTGTCGATCATCGAGACAAGGGTTGAACTTGACTGCTTCCCGAAGTAAACCGTCTTGCCAGCTGGCGAAAAAGCTATGCTTGAGAAATAGAGACGGGGATCTGTATTTGAGGTCAACTTTCTTGCTTCTCCGCCTTGGACAGGAATCAACCAGACGTTGTCTTTTCCGTCCTGACGCGCGACGAAAGCAATGGCCTGTCCCCCAGGTGACAACTGAATATTGTAAAGATATGCAGTCTTGAGAGTAGCGAAAGCACTCGCGGCGCCCCCCTTCCTCGGGACCACGAACAAACTGACGTCCGCCGGGTTCGTCTCATTCCTGGCCTCGCCTTCAATCGTGGCCACCAGTAGATCACCAGCAGTTCCGGACCAGCCCAGCAGACTCATAGCCGAGGAATGTTGAAAAATGGCCTCGTATTTATTCGACTTCAGGTCAGCCACGAGGATACTCCAGGAACGTTCACCGGGCTGGTTGGGGGTGGATACAAAGGCGACACCGGTGCTGTCAGGCAGACACAAGGGACAATAGAGATAACGTTCAAAATGACTCCAGATGACCATCTCGTGTGAGCCATCG